>Ga0209724_1000523_pt1 | contig 36974 bp, 28 predicted proteins | sample grotaG_FD_184143 | JGI IMG/M metagenome (GOLD analysis project Ga0209724, IMG submission 184143) | Glacier valley bacterial and archeal communities from Borup Fiord, Nunavut, Canada, to study Microbial Dark Matter (Phase II) -... | ecosystem: Environmental > Aquatic > Freshwater > Ice > Glacier ... | reverse complement strand
CTCACGAGCCGACCCTCACGCCACGCCCAGAGCCGACGCACGCCGCAACCTTCACCCCGCTCCCAGAGCCGACTCACGAGCCGACCCAGACCCACGAGCCAGAGCCGACCCACCCGGCAACCTTGACTCCCCGCCCAACTGAGACCCCGCGCTCAACCGAGACCCCGCATAGTGAGCCAACGGCCACCCCGCAACCAACGGCCACCCCACGGCCAACCGAAACCCCGCACATCTAACCCGCTGATTGCTAGCTATAGAGAAGGAGCCGAGAGATTAAACCCTCCCGGCTCCTTCTTTGTGGCTGCCGCTACTTGCGGTGGAGAGCGCGTCTGAGCAGGTCGAGTTCGTCGGGGCTGAAGGTGCGAAGAACGAACAGCAATGGGATGTAGACCAAACCGCCCGCCGCTGCTGCCACCAGCCCTGGCAGGCCGAGGCTGAGGGTTAGCCACACAACTGCGCCGACCACCACTGCGGCTAGCGTCGGCCTGAGTGTCAGGGCCAGCACGTTCGGCATCGCCGCACCGAGGGCGCGGCGCAGTAGCAGGTAGATCGGGACTGACAGCACCACCTCGCTGGCAACCGTCACCCAACTGGCGGCGTAAAGGCTGAAGGCAGGGATCAGTAGCAGGTTCGCCCCGATGTTGAAGACGGTGACGAGGACGAACGCCTGGGTGATGCGCCGCTGCTGGCCGAGAGCGATCAGCACGTACTGGCTGAGGCCGCTAAAGAAGCTGAGGGGCAGAAAGAGGATCAGGATTTGCAAGGCCTGCCCCCCCTCAGGCAGGAACGCTGGCCCGGCCATCAGCCAGACCACCGTGCTGGCTAGGAACAGCGTACCCGCCACCGTTGGCATGGCGATCAGGAGCAGCAGCTTGAGCGTTTTGGCATAGGCCCGACCGAGGGCGGCAGCATCGTTCGCTCGCCGCGAGAAGATGGGGAAGACCGCGAAGGTGAGATTGGCGGTGATCAGCGGGAAGAAGTTGATGAACTTGTAGGCTGCGTCGTACTTGCCCAACACCTCCGCCGGGTAGTTGGCCCGCAGGATGAACACATCGAACTTGAAGAACAGGTTGACTAGCAGCGAGTTGAGCAGCAGGGGCAGGGCGACCACCAGCAGGCCGAAGGCGAAGCGGCGATCCCATTCCAGGCGGGGTTTGAGCAGGCTGCGGCGCATCAGCCGATAGAGGACGGTGGCGGTGAAGCTGTTGACCAGCAGTGGTACCGCTGCCAGCACGATCAGCATTAGCGGCTGGTGACGCTGGCCCGTACTGAGCCAAACCAGCCCCAGTGCGCCGATGCCCAGCCCGAACTTGACCACTGCGGTGGCAACGGTGACCACCGCTGGCACCTGCATCCGCTCGAACGCCTGGAAGACCGAGGTTGCCGCCGCTGCCACCGCCGCTGGCAGCAGCGAGAGGGCGAGCAGGAAGATAGTCAGCACCGTCTCCCCACTATCTTGCAGGTCTTTGCCCAGCAGCAGGCCGGGATTGGGTAGCAGCAGCAGCGCAAGTAGCGGCAGCAGCAACAGCGCGAGGCCGAGGCGTAGCAGGAGGGTGTGGCTGAAGTAGCGGTTGGCTTGCGTATGGTCGCGGGCTACATCGCGGATCAGCAGCACATCCAGCCCCCAGTTGCTCACCGTGCTGGCGTAGAGCCAGATGCCAACCGCCAGCGCGTAGTTGCCGTTCAGCCGATCCCCCAGCAGGCGGATCACGATCAGGCCGTAGAGGGTATCTATCCCCTTCGTCAGCAATTGGGCCAGCAGCGGGCTGAGGCTGTTGCGGGCGACGCGGCGGGCGGTATCCACCCCGCCGCCAACATCAGGGCGCACCGCCGCTTCTGTTTCTTCCACTACTTGACCACTGCCAGCAAGACAAAGATGATGATTGCCATCAGGATGATGCTGACGATCAGGCTGCTGCCGATGATGATGAATAGCCTCTGCTGCCGCTGCACCCGCGCCTTCACCACTGGGTCAGCCAGTGGGTCGCTCCTCTCCACATACTCCCCTGGTTCAGGCAACTCAACTGCGCTGCCAAACACCGCCTCAAGGTCGAGCGGGGTGAGGCTACTGGTTGGGGCGGCTGGTTTGGCAGGGAGCGGGTTGGTAGCTTCGCGTTCGTCCATAAGCTGGCTTAACCTCTCTTGCAAAGAACTGTTGGCCGGGACGCGAGGCTAAAACGAGTACGTTGTCGCTAGGCGCGGTTGCCTGTCGGTCGTACCGCTGGTACAAAGTTAGCACCGCTTGTGCCGACTGCTGCCAGCTAAGCTGCTGCGCTCGCGCCAGCCCCTTTTCCCGCAGGCTAGCCCGCAGACCCTCGTCGTCGAGCAACTGGCGCAGGCCGTTCGCTATCGCATCTACGTCCTCTGGCGCAACCAACAGGGCTGCGTCGCCCAGCACCTCTGGCAGACTGCTGACGTTGCTGGCTAGCACGGGGGTGCCACAGGCTAGAGCCTCCAGCGGCGGCAGGCCGAAACCCTCGTACAGGCTGGGGTAGGCACAGGCAGCAGCCCCGGCGTAGACCGAGGGGAGGTCACGCTCGTTCACGTGGTCGAGGAAGTAGACACGCTGGCCGTGCTTTGCGTTCAGCGCAGCGGCGGCAGCGATGATCGGCTCGTACTTCCAGCCGCGCCGCCCGCCAAAAACCAGCGCGTGGGGGTAGCCCTCTGCCACAAGTTGACCGAAGGCTGCGATCAGGCGCACGAAGTTCTTACGCGGCTCTAGGCGGCTGAGGGCGAGGATGTAGGGCGTGTCGGGCAGTCCTACGCGCTCCCGCTGGGCCTTCAGCAGGCTGGTTGGGTGGAAGCGGCTGTCAACCCCCTCGTAGATCACCGTGATCTTCTCCTCGGCTACATTGAGCAGGCGGATCAGGTCGCTCTTGGTAGACTGGGAGACCGCGATGATGTGGTCGGCCCGCTGTACGCTGCGTGGCATGGTGGCGGTCAGGTACTTGCGTAGCCCCTCCTCGGCGCATTCTGGCACAGTCAGGAAGCTGAGGTCGTGGACGGTAATCACTTGCGGCGCACGACTGGCGGGGGCGACGAAATCGGGGGCGTGCAGCAGATCAACCGGCCCGGTGAAGCGTTCCAACGGCCAAAAGCGGGGGGCGAACCGTTGCCAGCGCAGGGTCATCTTCAGCGAGAGGGGGGTCGGCACCTGGGTGAAGTTGGGGTGCGAAATCAGGATGTCCTGCATCCCCTCCCAGTGTTCGCTATCCTTTGGCACCTCGCGGCTACCACCGTAAAAGAGGGTGTACTCATTCTGGCGATCTAGCTTCGCCAGAGCCGCGACCAGGCTGGCGGTGTAGCGGTTGATGCCCGCTCCCGGCCAGACGGCGGTCGTGTAATCTATCGCCACCTTCACTGCTGGCCTGCCTGCTTCTTCGCCACCAGCCTGCGGCCATGGCGGGCGGTCGAGATGATGTAGACGACCAGGCCGATCAGCACGATGCTCCAATAGTTGATGATGCGGTCGAGGAAGGTGATCGCTGCCGCCTGCGCCTGGGCCTGCGTGAGTGGGTAAATCACCTGGCTGAGAACCCCGACCATCACCCCTTCCACCAGGCCGAGACCAGCGGGGGTGATCGGCAAGGTGGTTAGCAGGCTGCTAGCGAGGGCAAGGAAGATGATCAGTGAGAGCGAGAGGGCATTGCCATCCTTGTCGTGTGCGTCAATGGCGCGGGTGATGAAGAACAGGCGACCGCCCTCCATCAGCCAGACCATGCCGGTCAGAGCCAGCACCTGGGGTAGGGAGCGGCGGCTGAAGCTCGTCACCATACCATGCTGGAAGCGCATGAACAACTCTTGCAAGCGTTTGGGCAGGAAGCGGGCGATCACCTGGGGCGCACGTACCATCACTACCAGGCCGATCAGGATGACAACCACCAGCACGGCACCGCCTGCGATCACCAGCCCGCTCTGGGCCAATAGGCGGCTGCCGATGAACAGGCCAGAGACTAGCAGCAGGCTGAACAGTACCAGGATGTCCAGGATGCGTTCGGCCAGGATGGTACCGAGCGAGCGCGAGAAGCTGACGTTGTAATCGCGCTTGATCAGGAAGCTGCGGTATGCGTCGCCCAACTTGGCAGGGACGATGCAGTTGACAAACCAACTGAGGTAGAGGGCTTCGATCAAGGCAGGGACGGGCGGTAGCCTGCCCTCCTCCTTCGGCACCACTAGCGTGCTGCCCACTGTGGTCGCTCCCCCCACTGTGTCGCTGGCGGTGATGGGCTGCGTCTCCACCCCAGCGTTCCGCAGCAGGATTTGCCAGCGCAGGCCACGAACGATGAAGGCCAGGTAGTAGATGACGAAGCCAGCGGCAAAGTAGAGCAGGTTGGCCTGCGCCATTTCCTTGCCGATCATGGCGAAGTCGAGGTTCTTGAACACGGTCGTGAACAAGAAGATGAGGATGATCAGGGCAGCCAGGAAGGAGACCAGCGTCTTAGGGTTGAGGATCAAGCCGCGCAGCCAGCTACTCTCCCCCTCCACCTCCAACTCCTCAACCTCATGGGCGATATCGGGACTTTCTACTTCGAGGGCCAGCAACTCGGCCTGTTCCTCGGCGGGCAGCCTGGTCATAGCCTCGTGTAGTTGCTCTACCGTCGGGTGGTTGTCGTAACTGCCCCGCTTTGCTTTGCGCCCACCCACCCCTGGCTTATCAGTCGCGTTTTTGATCGTCAAACTCCTTCTAAAAGACCGGGACGTTTGTTTTCACCGCCAAATTGTGATCACTCAGCGATTGTTCTGCTTATTATACCACTCTACAAACAGATTAACCCCATCTTCCAGTCGTGTTTTCGGTTCGTAGGCCAAAAGTCGCCGCGCTTTGCTGATGTCGGCGTAGGTGTTGAGCGCGTCGGCGGGGTGCATTGGGCGGCGGTCAATGATCGCCCGCTTGCCGACCGCCCGCTCGATCAGTTCGATCAGCCGCGCCGTACTCTCTGGCTGCGAGTTGCCGAGGTTGATGATCTCGTAGCCCAGCGGCCTGTCCAGGGCAGCCACCACGCCCGCGATGTTGTCGTCCACGTAAGTGTAGTCGCGGCCCGCACTGCCATCACCATATAGTACTAGCGGCGTGCCTGCGCTGATGTGGCGGGTGAAATTGCCGACTGCCATATCAGGCCGCCCGTTCGGGCCGTAGACGGTGAAGAAGCGCAGAGCGGTGAAGTTGAGGCCATAGACGGCGTGGTAGCTGTAGCCCATCACTTCAGCAGCCTTCTTGCTGGCGGCATAGGGGGAGATCGGCGTGTCGGTGTTCATCGCCTCATCAAATGGCACCGGGTTGTTGCCGTAAACCGAGGAGGAGGAGGCGTAGACGAAGTTCGCCACGCCAAACTCGCGGGCCAGTTCGAGCAGCACCATCGTGCCGCGAATGTTGATCTCCTCGTAGAGGAAGGGATGATCTATCGAGTAGCGCACCCCCGCCATGCCGCCAATGTGGGCTACTAGCGTCGGTCGCTGCTGCTCAAAGAGCTGCCGCATCAGTGCGCCGTCGCGGAAGTCACCCTCCACGAAGTGCAGGTTGGGGTGCGCGAGCAGAGGGGCGATGCTGAGTCGCTTGTGTTCGGCAGGGTAGTAGGCTTCTATGAAGTTGTCCACACCAACCACGCAGTCGCCGCGCTGCAAGAGAGTTGCGCAGAGGTTGGAGCCGATAAAGCCCGCCGCGCCAGTGACGAGGATGGTAGATCGAGGTTCGTTCGTCATTCGCGCTTCTTCATAGGCAGGGCCTGGAAGTCGATATTATGGATGTCGTAGCGGCTCCATTCCCCATCCTTATAGTGTATTATGTCACTCTTTTCTTTCATCCATGCCTCGCCATTGTCCAGCACATTCACGCTACCACGAAAAAGACCGTCATAGTTTTCACCACTGCCTGCATAGATGGAAGGTGACCAAACTCCATCATGGCAGTGGAGGATGTTGTTGCTGCCAGCACCCCAGCCCTCATCCGCCGAAGTCATATGTAGATCGTTTAGACCTTCCTGTTCAAACACATCGCTAACTACTTTAGTCCACGTACCATCTCTGTAGCGCATGACCAGCGGCCTATAGCCAGACCTGTCATAGTATTCGCCATAGGCCCAACCATCCGTGCTGGATAGCATCTTAATACGTAGCTTGCCGTCTACATTAAGCTCTGGCGACCAGGTACCGTTGCTATAATGCAGGATCGTGCTTTCTCCGGAATACATCCTTCTGCCTTCCCATGCCGACTCGTCTTTGCGCCAGCTCACTGCCCAGCCTTCGTCAGAGGATAGCATTTGACCCATTACAATGTGGCCTTTCAATTCAAGCTCCAATCTCACCCACGCACCATCTTTGTAGTGCATCACCAAGCAGTTGCCATTACCCTTTCGCCAATTGCCTGTCGTGCCAAATCCCCAACCTTCTTGTGCGGAGATCATACTCAGGCGTGAAAGAGTATCGCTGCCTACCTCTTGCACTGCTACCCAATGGCCCTGCACATAGCGCAAGATGCAGTTACCAACTGCCCATGCATTCTCGTCTGGCAGCACACACAAGCTGTGGACGTATGCTCCGTCAGGGAGCGGCTGCTCCTCCCAAAGACCATCGTCGCATCGTAGGATGAATGGTAGATGAGTACCTGACGGTTCTCCATGACGGTAACCAAGAACCCAACCATCTTTCTCTGTGGTCATGTATAGTGTATATGGGTGTTCCAAATCCTTGCTGATGTAACCATGCCACTCTCCTTGCTCGTACTTAAGAAAGTAGCCGAATGATGCGTAAGCGTACTGGCTCTGCATCGCGCCTGCAATGTAACCGACGGCCCAGCCTGCTTGCGGAGAAAGCATCTGCAAGTCTAGGATCGTGGACTCAACAGTGGAAGGGTATGCTTTCTTACCGTCTATCACTACTATATAGCTCATCTACTCACCTCCGTTCGGGCCAACTCGCGTTGCCCAAAGCCCCAGCCGCTCTCTGCGCCCGCCTCCGCTTTGCTGCCGCCCGCTTCGCCCTCAAGCGACGGGCCTTCGCTGGGCAGCACGCGCACAAGATAGAACAGGGCCAGTACGCTACTCCATTGAATGCCCATATTTAGCACGTGTAGGTTCTCGAAGAAGTTGTGGCCCATGAAGGTGACGAGGATGCCCAATGCACCGATGCTGATCGCCTGGTAGTAGCCGTGCTGCCGGGTGGCCCGCACGGTGCGGATCGCCTGCCAGAGGATGGTCAGCAGCAGGCCGATGTAGGCGATGAAGCCAACCAGCCCCGCCTCCGCCGCAATGTGCAGGTAGTAGTTGTGGGCGTGGCCGGGGCTGATGTTCCAGCCCGCTACGTTGAACTGAGTGTAGACGAAGCTGTAGTTGCCGATGCCCACTCCCGTCAGCGGGTTGGCCTGGTACATAGCCCAACCCGCCCACCACTGGGCCATGCGCTCGACGATAGCAAAGCTCTCTGGGGTGGGGCGGATGCCGTGCGGGTCAAAGATACGCACGTTGTCGGTGATGCTCTGGATGCGGTCGGCCAACTCTGCTGGCAACGCCCCAGAGCCGAGGGCGATCAGGAAGAAGACGACCGCCACGCCAAAGACGACTAGCGGCCCCGTCGCTCGCTTGCCGAGGGCGACCACCATCGCCAGCAGGCCGAGGCTGAGGCCAACCCATGCCCCTCGCGACAGGCTGAGGATCACCGCGAAGGCCATCAGCCCGGCTGCAACGCTGAGCAGCGCACCAAGCACGAAGGAACGGCGTAGGCCGCTTTGTAGTTGCCGCCAGACTGCTGCCGCTTGTGGATAGGGTGCGGCTTCGGCCAGCAGCACGGCCCGCTGTCGCCTTAGCCAGACGGCCAGCCAGTAGATCGCCAGGGTGATCGCCAGCGGCAAGGCGTGATCGATGTAGCCCGCGTAGGAGTTGGGCGCGCCAATCGTGCCGTAAGCGCGAAACACGCTGTTGCTGACCAGGAAGCTGAGTGGCCCCGCTCGCAAGAACGACTGACCAACCCCCAACAAGGCCTCCATCGTGCAGTTGGCTAGCAGCACAGCGATCAGGATGTTCATCTGCTGGCGGGTGCGGATCAGGTTGATCGCCAACAGGTAGGCGAGGATCGTCACCGACCAACGCGAAATCTCGGCCAGGCTAAGGAGCAGCGAGTGGGTGCTGAAGACGCTGACGCTGATCGCCGCGAGGAACAGCAGGTACGCCCCCATGATCGGCGTTTTTAGCGTAACCTGTTCGCGGTTCGCCATGCGCCAGAGCAACCACGCCCCAACTGTAGCGACGAAGGTTAGCTGGGTGACGGTGATGCTACCGCCGACTGAAACTGCATCCTGAATCGGCACACTAAGGACTAGCAGGTAGAAGGCCACGCGTGGACGTGCGATCAGCAGCACCCCACCAAACAGCCCGGCTATCGCCCCCACTGCGAAGTTGAAGGGCAGGAAGCAGAGCGCACCGACGAGCAGCGCGGTCAGGGCGGTGGGGCGGCTGAAGGTGCTAAGGTCTGGCAGGCTGGCGGTGCGGCTCTGCATCAAAGGTGGTCGCGGAACCACTGGATCGTCTCGCCCAGGCCCGCTTCCAGCGAGACCATTGGCTGCCAGCCGAGGCGGGTCTGCACTTTGGTGATGTCGGGCTTGCGGCGGGTAGGGTCATCGGGGCGGGTTGGCTCGTAGTTGATCGCCAGGTCTACCCCGCAAGCGTTCATGATCTCTACGGCAAACTGCTTGATCGTGTACTCGTCGGGGTTGCCCAGGTTGTAGACTTCGCCGCTGCAAAGCTCTGGTGCGCCCTCCATGACCGTCCGCAGGCCGCGCACCAGGTCGCTGACATAGCAGAAGGAGCGGGTGTAGCTGCCATCACCGTAGATGGTCAGCGGCTCGCCCTTGAGCGACTGGTAGATGAAGTTGGGGACGACCCGACCATCATTGATCTTCATGCGTGGGCCATAGGTGTTGAAGATGCGGACGACGCGGGCATCGGCCTTGCCCTCGCGCACAAAGGTGGTGGTCATCGCCTCAGCGAACCGCTTGCCCTCGTCGTAGCAACTGCGTGGGCCAACCGGGTTGACGTTGCCCCAGTAACTCTCTACCTGCGGGTGAACCATCGGGTCGCCATATGCCTCGGAGGTGGAGGTGAGCAGGAAGCGCGCCCCACTCGCCTCGGCCAGGCGCAGGAAGTTGTAGGTGCCAACCGAGTTGACGAGCAGCGTCTCAATCGGGTAGGTGTAGTAGTCGTCGGGGGCAGCGGGGCTGGCGAGATAGTAGAGGCGGTCGCTGTCACCCCACTCCGCCAGTTCGCTCTCCGTCAGTGGGCTAATCGCGTCGCGTCGCACAAAGCAGAAGTTGGGGTTGCCGAGCATCGCCCGGATGTTGTTCTCGCGCCCGGTCAGCAGGTTGTCGATCACCGTCACCTCATCACCTGCCGCCAGCAGGGCCTCGGCCAGGTGCGAACCAACGAACCCCGCCCCACCCACCACGATTGTCTTCAAAGTTAAAAGCCTCCAGATGCTGACTAGCAGCTAATTGTTCAGGGCCGAATCATCACCTTGACTGCTTTGCGTTGATCCATCGCGGCGTAGCCCGCTGGCACGCCGTTGATGTCTACCGTCATGGTCAGCACTGGAGCAGGGTCGATCTTGCCCGCCAGGATGTCGGCCATTAGCTCTGGGATGTAGGCGCGCACTGGGGCGACCCCACCGCGAAGGGTGATATTCTCGCCGAACAGCCGTCCGATGTTGATGCTCGGCTTCTCCGCTGGCACACCCACATAACCGACTGTGCCGCCGGGCCGGGCGATGGCGACAGCGGTATCAAAGGTCTCCTGCGAACCGACGCACTCCATCACCGCTGCTGCGCCACCGTCGGTCATCGCCAGCAGCTTGTTGATCGCCTCCTCACCCTTGCCCGTTACCACGTCGGTCGCCCCGAACTGGCGGCCAATAGCGGCGCGGTCGTCGCGGCTACTGAGCAGGATGATGCGTTCGGCCCCCAACCGCCTGGCCGCCAATACCCCGCAGAGACCCACCGCCCCATCGCCAACCACTGCGACAGTGCTGCCCGCCCGCACCCCGGCAGAGAGCGCACAGTGGTGGCCGGTACCCATCACGTCGGTGAGGGGGAGCAGCGACTTCAGCATGGTTTGGTCATCGCCCACCTCGGCGGGAACAACGATCAGGGTGCCATCAGCCATTGGCACCCGCGCTGCCTCGCCCTGGCCCGCGTCATTGCCGTCACCGCCCCAACTCTGCCCATGTAGGCAAGAGGTGAACAGCCCCGCACGGCAGAACTCGCAGGTGCCATCGGAGATGACGAAGGGAGCAATCACGCGGTCGCCCTTCTTGATCTTGTGAACCGCAGCCCCTACCTGCTCGACGATGCCCATCAATTCGTGGCCGGTGCGGGTGCCGGGTTGTGGCTTGCTCACTCCGCGATAGAACCAGAGGTCGCTACCACAGATGCAGGCGTGGGTAATGCGGATTACTACGTCGCCTGGTTGCTCGATCTTGGGGTCGGGTACGTTCTCTACCCGCACATCTTGCGGGCCATGATAGACGGTTGCGCGCATGGTTTGCCTCCCCTATATACCTGTTAACCTCTGCCCCAGCCGGGCTGAGGGGGCTACTCCTCGTTAACTACCAGCCGCCGGGTTGCCTCCATCGCCGCGCAGAGCAGCCAGAAGATGAGGGCGAGGTCGGGGATGAAGTAGGCCTGGTCGATCAGGCCGTGCAGCAGGAAGTCGGTCATCCCCGCGAGGATAGCGATCAGCACCGCTCGGCTGCCCGCGTCGTGGGTCAAACGCAGCAGCCAGAGGCCAAAGCGATAGAAACTGACGACTAGCCAGCCAGCGATAAGCAGACCTATTATACCCAATCTCAGCCAATAATCCAACACCAGGTTGTGGGGGTGGCTGGTAAACTGCTCGGCCACCGCCTGCGGGTTGCTGCGGTCGATATACTTGTCCAGGTATTGGTGGTAGAACTGATCCAGGCCCACGCCGAAGATGGGGTGATCGCGCAGCATCTTGATCGCCCCCTCCCAGATGTAGACGCGCAGCCCTATGCTGCTAAGGTCGCGCACGCGCAGCAGAGCGAACAGCAGGCCGCCACCCGCTAGCAGGGCCAGACCGCCACCCACGCCAAGCATGGTGCGCCGCGCAATCCGCTCACGAAAGACAAACCGCCAGCCGAGCAACGCAACCAGCAGCAACGCCCCCGCCACCCCCAACCAGCCGCCCCGTGAGAAGGTGAGGGTGATCGCCGCCAAGATCGGCAGGCAGGCGATGGCATAGAAGATGCGGCGGGTCTGCTGCAAACGTGGCAGGTAGAGGGCGAGCGCGGCAGCCAGCGGCAACACGCGGCCAAGATAGAGGGCGAGATTGTTGGGGTGTAGGTAGACGGAGACGACGCGGCTGAGGCCGCCCGCCGCCACCGTCCGCACGTCGAAGGTAAGCTGGTAGATGCCGTAGAGCGAGACGGCAGCCGCCGCCAACACCAGCCCATCAAACACGCGTAGGATAGTGCGCTGGCTACGCACTACGTAGATGTAGAGGAAGTAGAAGACGACCGGCTCGATGATCGTCCAACGCAGTTCGCGCAGGCTGTCGCCTCGGTAGGCAGGGTTGGCAACGACGATGGTGCTGAAGACACCGACAGCCAGCCAGGCGAGGGCAAAGCGGGCGAACGCATCTGCCCGCAGGTAGAGGAGCAAGCGGGCAAAGGGGGTGCGGATGGCGGGGATAACCGTGGTCGCCTTCGCATCCATCGCTTGCCAGCTACGCGGCGCAAACCGGGCAAAGGCCAGCTTCGCCAGCCCGCGCAAGCCAACCACGAGGACGGCGATCAGCAGCAAGACTTCGGCAATTGGGAAGCTGTACTTGCCGATGAACTTGGTGTAAGTGGCGATGTTAGCGTTATTGTAGAGGGGGATTAGGGCAACCACCGCGGTGAGCAGCAGGGCAGGTCGCGCCAGGCCAAAGCAGAAGATGCCTAGTGCGCCGAAGATCAGCCCCCAGGGGTTGATGTCTGACAGGTACTCGGCGCGGGTGTTTGGCAGGTAGAACAGGGCGATGCTGGCTGCCAGCCCGATCCCCACTGCCAGTTCGCTGCGCCCCAACCGCTGCCCCCAGCCCGTTGGCGAGCCGTCATAACGAGCGGCAACGGCAGGGTTGACGCTGCCAGGTGGTAGCAGCAGGTGCGTGAGAGTATAGATCATCCGCTTGAACATCCCGCTTGCTCCTTGCTGGCTGCTCTGCGATCTCGGTCTCCGCCGCAGCCCCGCCAACAGCAGACGCGGCAGGGCTAGCAGCACCACCCCCAGGCTATCCACTAGCCAGAGCAGCCAGGGTAGCAGCGCGTAGCTACTAAATGCCAGCCCGCCCGCCGCTACCAGGTAGGCAGCAGTCCAGCCAACCTGCGTGAGCATTGGCTGCTGGCGCACGAGGCTGAAGCCGCGTAGCCGCACCTCTGCGCTACCAACCTTGAGCGTGATCGTCTGGCGGTTGTTGAGCAGCTTGCGCTCCATGCTCAGGCCAGCAGCGGGGCTGGCATCTAGCGCGAATTCGTCGATCAGGGTACTGATCGTCGCCTCGGCAGCGGGGTCGCCGATCATGTCGCCGTTCGGTTCGCGCCGCCAGCCGTCGCCGTAATCGATGGCAGGGTCGGCAGCGGTGTGGTAGCCCGTGCCAGCCAGGGTGCCGTTGCCGCCGTTCGCTGCGTAGGTTTGCAGGGCGAAGTAGGCAGGGCGTGGGCTAAAGTCGGGGCGTACAATGCCGAACCAGGTGGCTGGCTCGGTCGGCGGTGCGTCGGGGTCGCGCAGCTTCCAAACGCACATCACGCCCATCCAGGGCCACTCGCGCCGCGCCCGCTCAAACCCGGCTACCAGATAGTCGGCCTGCTGCTGCTCGCTCACGCCGTCCAGCCACATCGTCTTCTTGCCGTTGTATTGCGGGCTGGGCGGCCAGGTGTGCTGGCTGTCGAGGGTGGGGTCGAGGGCTAGCCAGGCGTACTCGCTGGCCCAAACCGGCTTGCGCTCGTCGCCATTACGCAGCATCACCTCGCGGCTGAGGATCGGGCGGGCGAAGTTGATACGTCGATATTCGAGACGGTGGCTGTCGGGCGGGTCGTCGAAGCCGTAGATCATCACGCTGGCGATGTCGAAGTAGGGCTTCGCGCCCGCATCGTACATCCCCTGCAAGAACTTCATGTCGTTCATGTTGATCGGGTAGTCGAGGCCGTCGGTAGGGGCAAGGCCAGGCATGACGATCACGCAGTCGGGGTTGGCTTGCTTGGCCCGCTGATAACCGATCCTGAGCAGGCGGGTAAAGTCGGCGGGGTTGATCTTCAGGCCACCCCACTCACCCTCTAGGTTCGGCTCGTTCCAGAGTTGGAAGTATTTGATCTGCCCTCTATATTTGAGGACGGTAGTGTAGACGAAATCGCCGTAGTCCTCGTAGTTGGTGGGTGGGCCTTTGAGGAACTTTGCCGTGTCTTGCCCGCTACCAACCCGCGCCCAGGCTGGGGTAGAGTCGAGGCGGGCGATCACCTCTATGTCGCGCAAGTGGGCAGACTGCACGATGTAGTCGTACTTGTCCCACGCGCTATGCACCCGCTGGGGATTGCGACGGTCGCTAAAGTCGCCTTTGCCATCGATCTCCAGATCGTTCCAGGCAAAGGTCTGGCGAATCCACTTGAAGCCACCTTCGCGGATCAGGTCGAGGTTGCGCTTGATCTTGGTCGGTTCCACCTCGTTTTGCAGGCTGGTGTTGATGCCCATACGGTTGAGGCTGGTGTAGGGCATAGGCGGCGCGTCATCCCAGGCCACCCCGCGATTGAGGTAGTTGTCAGCGTAAGCGACCCCCGCGAGGCTGGCGAGCAGGATCGCACCAAGCAGGGCGAACAGGATCGCCCGCCTGCCCTTGCTGGGCGTGGGGCGGAAGGGAAGGGCTGGCATTGGTCGGTCTGGCCCTACTTTCGAGGCGCAAGCTGCTGCATGGCTGCCGCTGATTATAGCACATTGCAATCACAAAGATGCTCGCAGGCGCATGGCTGCTGTGGGTGTAACGAATGAGGGTGGGGTCAAGTTGCGTTCTGGTTCTGCCGCTACTGCTGCCCTAACCTTCCCGCCAGTTGCTAGCCGGGATGTCGTAAATCACCTCTTTGCCAGTGATGCGATGGCGTTCCATCAGGGCGAAGCGGTCGGTCATCCCCGCGATGTAGTCGCAGACGACGCGAGCGGCCCCGCCGTTACCGTCTTCGTCGCCCGTCTCGATGCGCCGCTGCTGCCTGGCGGGCAGGCGGCTGTGATCCTCCATGTAGGCGTTGAACAGGTCGGTGATCACCATCCGCGCGTTGTCCGCCATCTTCTTCACCTGGGGGCTGGTGTACATATTCTCCATCAGGAACTCTTTTAGCTCAAGGTGCTGGAGGCGCATCCCATCATCAAAGGCGATCAGCTTCTCCGCGCACATCCGTACCTCGTCGGGCGATTGGGGCTGCACCCGATCTAGCTTCTCGCTAGCGCAGTCTAGCAGGGCAGCTACCTGGTGGTCGATCACCTGACGCACAACCTGGAAGCGCAGCATCTCGTCAGCGTCACCGCGTTTCGGTAGCTCCGTACCGATACGCCCCATGATCTCGCGGCAGAGGGCCACCTGCTGGATACTCTCCCAGGTCAGCAGACCGCTGTGCAAGCCGTCGTCCAGGTCATGCGCGTTATAGGTGATGTCGTCGGCAAGGTCAGCGATCTGGCCCTCGATGCTGATCTGCCACGCCTCCACCGTTCGGCCCGCAATCTCCAAGACCGGGCGGTGGTGCTTGTTCAGCCCTTCCAACACCTCATAGGTCAGGTTGAGGCCGCGAAAGGCAGTATACCGCTCCTCCAACTTCTCCAAAATATGCAGATTGTGGTCGTTGTGGTCGAAGCGGCCTCCGCCATACTGCTGCATCATCTCATCCAGCTTGTACTCACCCTGGTGGCCGAAGGGCGGGTGGCCGATGTCGTGGGCAATCGCCAGCACTTCGGCCAAATCCTCGTTGGCGTTCAGGGTGCGGGCTATCGTGCGCGCAACCAGAGACACCTCAATGCTGTGGGTCAGGCGGGTACGATAATAATCTCCACTGAGGCTGACGAAAACCTGCGTCTTGTACTCCAGAGCGCGGAAGGCACTGGTGTGTACACAGCGGTCGCGGTCACGCTGGAAGGCGGTGCGGTAGGGGTGTTCCTCCTCTGGGTAGGCGCGCCCCCGTGAGCGGCTCGCCTTCTCCGCGTAAGGCGCGAGCGTCTGCTCCTCCACCGCCTCGATCTGCTCCCTGGTTCGTTGCATCCTCGCTGCCCCCTCACTTTCACTTTGCTCTTACTCTGCTATGATAACAGCAATCCTGCCTTCTTGCCAGGTTACCATCAATTGCTATACCACCATCTTCGTAGGGGTGATAGGGTGGTGGGCGGTTGGTGCGGCCCGATTGCTATCCTCTGCGCCAAAATGTGGTATAATCACCCGGCTGGGCGGCTATTAGCCACCAGCAGTCACATCGCCAGAGCTTCTCCCCACCGTCTCATTATAGCGAGCCTCAACAGGAATAATCATGCGTAACCTATCGCGCTGGCTGCTGCCGGGGATGCACATCAAACGCTGGCTGCTACTGCTGACGGTCGGGATGCTGGTGATCGGCACAGGCATCGGCATTGGCCTGCGGGCTGCCCTCCTCTCCAGCCCCGACTTCGCCCTCAATTCACCCATCTTCTACTTGGTTAGCCTCAAGTGGATGGACAATGTGATCCGCGTCCCGCTGATCATCGTCGTTGGCGCGACGCTGGCGGGGCTGGCCCTGCTGATGACCACTCGGTCGGTCGTCGAGGCAGTACGCGGCATGGCCGACCGTGAGGTAGCTACCTTCAGCAACGGCAGTGGCCACCCCAATGGCAACGGTTCAGCCAACGGCAAGCTGGGTAAGGCTCAGTTGGTGGACATCATCTACGACTATCGCATCCGCCAGGCCGAGGACAGCGGCCCGCGCATCGTCTGCATTGGCGGAGGCACAGGAATGCCCACCATGCTGCGCGGCCTAAAGGGGCGCACCGCCAACCTGACCGCCGTCGTTACTATGGCCGACGATGGGGGCAGCAGTGGGCGCATCCGCGAGGAGTTTGGGATGCTCCCTCCCGGCGACATTCGCAACAACCTGGTTGCCCTGGCCGACGACGAGCAGATGCTCAGTAAGCTGTTCCAGTATCGCTTTACCGAGGGGCAGTTGGCTGGTCACAGCTTTGGCAACCTGTTTATCGTCGCTATGGCAAAGCTGTCGGAGGAGGGTTTCGAGGGCGCGATCCGCGAGTCGTCCCGCGTGTTGGCGATCCGGGGGCGAGTGCTGCCCAGCAGCCTGACCAACCTCAACATTGGCGCAGAACTGGCAGATGGGCGCATCGTGCGCGGCGAGTCGGCGATCCCCCACGCGGGCCAGCCGATCAAGCGCGTCTTTGCCGAGCCAACCAATGCCGAGGGCTACCCTGAGTCGCTGCAAGCGATTGCCGAGGCCGACCTGATCGTGATGGGGCCGGGCAGCCTCTACACCAGCGTGATCCCCAACTTCCTGGTTGCGCCACTTGCCGCCGCCGTCGCCAACTCTGCTGCCCTCAAGGTTTATGTCTGCAATGTCGCCACCCAGCCGGGTGAGACCGATGGCTACAGTGCGCTCGACCACGTACAGGCGATCCAGCGGCACGCAGGTAGGCGCGTGCTAGACTACTGCATTGTCAACAGCGACTCTAGTTCGCGGCAGGCGGTCAAGGATGTGGGCGTGCAGGCGGTGTTGTTCGACCCCGCGCAGGCCGACCGCTGGCAGCGGGAGACTGGCGTAACCTTTGTCGGTGCGTCCGTGGTCAACGAGGACAATCCCCTGCGCCATAATCCGACTCAGCTAGCCAGCACCTTGCTCGAACTCTACGATCAGCACGCCGCTCCCGCCCTGGTGGGTTCGTGAGCAGCAAGGGTTCGCTCCCCCTCAGCTTGCGGGAGAGGGCCAGAGGTACGACGACCTTTCAACTTTTACTAACTTTTAGCAGTTTTACCCAAGAGGAGGGGAGCAGAGACAATGGTTACACGCATTGGCATTAACGGTTTTGGCCGTATCGGGCGGCAGGTGTTCAAGGCGATCCGCGAGACGGTGGATGAGGGCGGCCAGAACAGCCTGGAAGTGGTGATGGTCAACGACTTGACCGACACCAAGACCCTTGCCCACCTGCTCACCTACGACAGCAACTACGGCTCGCAGTTTGAGCCAGATGCGATCCAGGTAACGGAGAGTGGCTTCACCGTCGAGGGCCAGGATGTGCGCGTCACTGCCGAGCGCGACCCCAGTAAGCTGCCTTGGGGCGACATGGGCGTTGACATCGTGATCGAGTCCACTGGCATCTTCACCGACGCAGAGAAGGCCCGCGCCCACATCACCGCTGGGGCCAAGCGGGTGATCATCACTGCCCCTGCCAAGAACGAGGATATCACCATCGTGATGGGCGTAAACGAGGACAAGTACGACCCCGACAAGCACTTTATCGTCTCCAATGCCAGTTGCACCACCAACTGCCTCGCGCCGGTGGCGAAGGTGATCCAGGATCACTTCGGCATCGTCAAGGGCATGATGACCACCGTCCACAGCTACACCAACGACCAGGTGATCCTCGATTACCCCCACAAGGATTTGCGCCGCGCCCGTGCTGCCGCCCTCAATATTATCCCGACCACAACTGGGGCGGCGAAGGCACTCGCTTTGGTGATCCCTGAACTGAAGGGCAAGTTCGACGGTTTCTCCCTACGCGTCCCCACCCCCACCGTCAGCATCATTGACTTTGTGGCGCAGATTGAGCGCGACACCACCACCGAGGAGGTCAATGCCGTCCTGCGTGAAGCTGCCGAGGGCGAGATGCAGGGCATCCTTGCCTACGAGACCCGCCCGCTGGTTTCGATGGACTTCAAGGGCGACTTCCACTCCTCTATCGTAGACTCCCTTAGCACGATGGTATTGGGTGGCAACCTGATCAAAGTGGTTGCCTGGTACGACAACGAGTGGGGCTACTCCTGCCGTGTTGCCGACCTCGCCGCTTACATGGCTGACTATGATAGCGACAGCCAGGAAGATGTAGAGGAAGACGACGGCCCCGAACTGGCGGCTTGAAGTAACAGGTAGTTGTGGCAACAGCCAGTGCTGGGTCAGTAGGGGAAGGCGCAACGTCCTACCCTGCTGCCCAGCCAGTTGCTACATACCAGCGTAGGTAAGTGCCAATCAGGCAGGCGGTGCCACTTTCATCAAAGGAGATGGTTGTGAGAGAGAAGAAGACGATCAAGCACGTCAACCTCAAGGGGCGGCGCGTGCTGGTGCGGGTAGACTTCAACGTGCCGATGGACAAGGTGGGCAATATCACCGACGACACGCGCATCCAGGCCAGTCTACCCACGATCAAGTACCTGCTGGACAAGGGGTGCAAGGTGGTTCTCATGTCGCACCTGGGCCGTCCCCAGGGGAAGCCTGTGGCCGCCTTGAGCCTGGGGCCAGTGGCGCAGCACATCAGCACTCTCCTGGGCCAGCCAGTCAAGTTCAGCCCCGAAGTGGTCGGCCAGAGCGCGCTAGACGCGGTGGCCGACATGAAGCTAGGCGAGATTATACTGTTGGAGAACCTGCGCTTCTACCCTGGTGAGGAGGCTGACGACCCGATCTTCACCCGCCAACTGGTCAAACTCGGCGACCTCTTTGTGGATGACGCGTTCGGCACCGCCCACCGCCAGGCCGCTAGCAATGTCGGGGTCGCCAGCTACCTGCCCAGCGTGGCGGGCCTGCTGATGGATCAGGAGGTGCAAGCCCTCAACCGCCTGCTCGAAAACCCCAGCCACCCCTTCGTCGCTATCCTTGGTGGAGCTAAGGTGAGTGACAAAATCGGGGTGATCACCAGCCTGCTAGAGCGGGTAGACAGCATCCTGATCGGTGGCGGCATGGCGAACACCTTCCTCAAGGCCCAGGGCCACAACGTCGGTGACAGTCTGCTCGAAGCTGACAAGCTGGAACTGGCGAGCGACCTACTTAAGCAAGCGGCGGCGAAGGGAGTGCAGTTCCTGCTGCCAACCGATGTGGTGATCGCCGATAGCTTCAGCAATGAGGCGGCGCACAAGATAGTGGCGGTCGATGCGGTGCCAGACGGCTGGCGCATCCTCGACATTGGCCCGCAAAGTGTAGGGCAATACGCCACCGCCCTCGCTGGCAGCAAGATGATCGTCTGGAACGGGCCAATGGGCGTGTTTGAGATGCCCAACTTCGCGGCTGGCACGGTGGAACTGGCGAAGGCGGTAGCGGCGGCAACGAAGGCAGGCGCGTACAGCGTGGTTGGCGGCGGTGACAGTGTGGCCGCTATTGAACAGGCGGGCCTTGCCGATCAGGTCAGCCACATCAGCACTGGCGGTGGGGCCAGCCTGGAGTTTCTCGAAGGGATCGAACTGCCCGGCGTGCAAGTGCTGCAAGACCTCTATCCCGACCCCGACTTCAGCACGGGAGTAGTATGATGGCCGCACCAGCTATGCAGCGCACGCCCATGATCGCGGGCAATTGGAAGATGAACAAGACGGCAGACGAGGCCATTGACCTGGTTGAGGAGATGCTTGACGACCTTGAAGCGTTGGATGGGGTGGATGTGGTCATCTGCCCCCCGTTTGTTGCCCTCTACCCACTGACCGACCTGGTGGAGGGTAGCACAATCTTCCTCGGCGCGCAGAATATGCACCAGAGTGACGCGGGCGCGTTCACTGGCGAGGTTTCGCCGTTGATGCTTGAGACGATGTGCGACTACGTGATCGTCGGCCACAGCGAGCGGCGGCAATACTTCGGCGAGACTGATGAGGCGGTGAACGAGAAGGTGCGCGCTGCCTACGCCCACCACCTAGTTCCCATCCTCTGCGTTGGCGAGTCGGCGGCCCAGCGGCAGGCGGGCGAGACCCAAACCATCGTCGGCTTGCAACTGGCGGCAGCCCTGCACTCCCTGCCCCCCCACCAGGCCCGCGAGATCGTGATCGCCTACGAGCCAATCTGGGCAATTGGCACCGGCGTGGCCTGTGCAGCAGAAGATGCCAATGTTACCATCGGCTACCTGCGGGGGCAGTTGCGCCAACTCTACAGCCCAGTCGTCAGCGGGGCAGTACGTATCCTCTATGGTGGCAGCGTTACCCCAAAGAACATTGACGAACTGATGCGCCAGCCAGAGATTGACGGCGCGTTGGTCGGTGGGGCCAGCCTCAAGGCTGACGATTTCGTGCGCCTCTGCGCCCGCGCCAGCGAAATCAAAGGAACGGCTGGCAGCAAGTAGGCGATCCGCCCTTGGCTACTTATCGGCCACCTGGTACAGCTTGATGCCATTGTGTGCCGTCCACTCTAGCGTCCAGCGGAGTGCTAGTTTACCATGGATAAACTTGGCGGGGTTCTCATCGGCGTAGAGGATGGCGTAGTCGTAGTGATCTTCTGGCTTGTCCTTGCTGATGCGTTGACCGAAGTTGAACTTGCCATAGCCTTTTACTTTGTAGCCTTGCTCGGCCAGCAGCGTACCCACCACCGCCATGTATACCTCGCCACGGTTGCGGCGGGCGTTGGAGGTGTAAACCCTGCTGCCCTTTGGTATTAGCTCCTTGAGTTTGAGCATCGAGTTCTGACTGTCTTTGATGCGGAACAGCGCGTCACCTTTGGGCAGGCGGCTGAGGATCGCCGTGTCGGTAATCGGTGGGCCGGGGTCGTACTTGTGGAAGAAGGCTGGCTCATTCGTGCTATCGTAGCTACCAATTTGCTCAAGCTCGCTGCTCACCAGCGGATCGCTGAAGCGCAACCGCTGGCGGTCGGTCAGCAGGTCGTGGTGGACGACCAGGTAGCGCACACCGAGGCCACGCAGCAGGTCGATCAGCCTGGCAGTGGGGAACTCGTCGCGCATTGGCAGCTTGATCGCTTCGAGACCAGAGGGCAGCAGGCTGGCGAAGTTGCCGTTAACGATCCGCTGCTGGTGGTAGACGCTGAAGTATTGGTAGTAGTTGGAAAGCACGAAGCTGCCGCCGCTGTAAACCAGGTAGGGGAACTCCAGGGTGCCGCCCGCTGGTTGCTGGCGCAAGGCAGTGTAGACCGGTGGCACCTGCTTACCAGTTGGCATTGGGATGTCTCCCGCAGCGGGGCTAAGTTGCTCAAAGAGGGCCAGGCCCACTACCAGCAGTGGTACAAAGGCTGCCAGCAGGTAGCGCGGGCGGCCCTGTCGGTTGTTGCCATCGTGTAGCCGCTGGTAGAGGTGGGCTACAGCCCAGCCACCGAGCAGACTGAGGGCGAAGGTGGTCAGCACAAAGATGCGGGCCACTCCATGCATGGCGGTCAGCCCCGGTACGAACTTGAGCAGTAGGAGGTAGGGGAGGGGAAAGCCACGCTCTGGGTGGGCCTTGGCCGCCGAGTCTGAGTAATCAAACATCAGGTGCGGGCCGAGCGAGAGGATCAGCCCGCTGGCAGCTAGGATCAGCAGGAAGCCACCAAATTGCCAGCGACGGAAGCGCAAAGCAGCAAAGGGCAGCAGTAGCAGTGGCACGAAGCCGGGAAAGAGGCTACGTTCGTAGTCAGCAATGCTGGTGCCAGCAAAAGGTGCGGTTAGCTGGCGCAACCAGGTCGCACTAACCGGGGCAGCCAACAGGCTCTTGAGGTTGGCCGAGAGCTGGTAGATTTCTATCATTGGGCGGTTGAAGCGATAAGCCTGCTGTACCTGGAAGTAGGCGGCGATGAAGGGGTAGGTGAGCAGGAGGGCTACGCCAGCAGCGGCGGCCAGGCGCATTACGCAGCCCCAGGTTAGCAGCACCCGGCGCAACTCTGGCTGGGTCAGGGCGAACAGCAGGTAGGCAATCACTAGCATGGCCGCGAAGTAGCTGACGTTCTGGCCCGACAACACCTGCATGGTCAACAACCCGGCCAGGGCCGCCGCCCATCGCCAGCTACGCCCGCCGCTGCGGAGCAGTCGGTCGAGGGCAAAGACGATCAGCGGCAGCCAGCCCACATTGCCAATGCCAAGATGCCCCACGTGCAGGAAGCGGTAGGCACTGAAGGCGTACAGCGTCCCCGCTACCACGCCCGCCACGCGGCTGCCCGTCCATTGGCGAGCGAGAGCATACATCCCCCAGCCTGCCAGTAGAAAGTTTAGCAGCTTGATCCAGTTGACCGCCAGCACAGGGGTGCCGCCCAGCAGGTAGACTGGCAGCGCAAGCAGCGTCTCGCCAAAGAGTAGTTCGTCGAACATCATCGTCTTGTGGAAGGGATAGAAGATGTTAGCGTCGAATGGATGGCTGAGTTGCTGGCTGAAGCCGTGCGTCGGCCACCAGAGCCGCCAGGCACTATCGAGCGAGTCGTAGTAGTCGGAGAGGTGGTCGCCAGGATGGCTGGAGACTGGATAGAGGGCCAGTAGGGCGAAGAACAGGAGGAAGGCAGTGTAGCCGAGGCCGACGATTAGACGTGGCCGCCGTCGCCAGAGATTGGTAAGCACGTTCATAGAGTCTGGTTGACTGTCTCCTTGCCCTGCATTTTACATAGACTTTACAATCCTTATTGTACCAGGCTGAACAGACAAGTACAAGATTTGGCTGATTAACATCTGGTTAACACTAGTTTGCGCTTGCTGGCTGGCCCCAGGGGATCAGGGTCGCAGCAAGCAGCCAGGGGATGGGCGAAGGCGGATGAGCGGTTCAGCCCCCTGCTTACCTATCCTGGGTCAGGTATACGCCTTTGCAACCATCCGCGATTTTAGTTATAATGCTAGCAACCACTTTGCAATCTCCCGTCGTAGAGCAACAGCCACAACGGGGTGGCCGTCAACATAACCCAGTTTCTGTAATTAGCCCAGAAGGAGGCAAGCAATTGGATACTCAGGTACGCCCGACGACAACCATGCCAGAGTTCAGCAGCGATGCTGAAGGGATGCTGGCGAAGATTCAGGCTGGGCAGCAGCTTGAGTCGCGCAGCGAGATGACCGAGGACTACTACAACAACCTCGTCAACCTGCTCCGCCAGCAGGCCGACAGCGAATTGGCTGGCGCGGCTGGCTACGTCCCCTGGATTATGAAGGCACCTAACATCGAGGAGAAGCTGATCGTTGCCAATATCGTCAAGGACGAAGTGCGCCACGCGAAGGCTTGCTACAAGGTGCTTGAGGGGCTAGGCGTGGATGTAGACGAAATCATCAAGCAGGCAGACTACACCATGCGCGTTGCTGCTGAGGCCGCCGAGCTTGGCACCAGCCGAGCCAGCGACGATAAGCGGGTCAATATCTTCTACTACACGATTGATAGTTGGACTGATTTCATTATGTTCAACTTCTGCATGGATCGCGCCGCAGGCCACCAGCTTGACGACGTGCTAAAGAGCAGCTACGGCCCCTGGTCGCGGGCTATCGTGCAGATCGCCAAAGAGGAAGTCGTCCACATCCACCATGGTGACAACTGGGTTCGCAAGCTCGCCACCAACCCGGAGACGAAGGACGAAGTGCAGGCTGCCCTTGACCGCTGGTACCCACGCACGATGAACATCTTTGGTCGCCCTGGCACCAAGCGCAACGCCCTCTACCGCCAGTATGGGATCAAGCAGCGCGACAACAACGAGGTGCGCGACGTGTTCAAGGCCGAGGTTGAGGCCCTGGTCAACGAGTTTGGTCTGCGGATGCCCGACTGGACCCCCGACTACGAGACCAGCAGCGAACGCTTCGGCGCGTAAGTCGTTAATCAGCGACGGGTGGAGAGTGATCAGTGGGCTGCGCTGTCGCCTGCTAACACTCTCCACCCGCTTGATCTGGCAGTCACACAAAGGGGTGTGCATTGGCTGAGATAACTACAATCGGGGTGATCGGTAGCGGCACGATGGGCGGTGGTATCGTGCAGGTCTGCGCCCAGGCTGGCTACCGCGTGGTCGTCTACGACGTGCAGGATGCGTTCTTGCAGCGGGCGATGGACAGCCTCCGCTCTACATTCGGGATGCTGGTGGGTAAGGGCAAGCTGACCGCTGCGGATAGCGAAGCGACGCTGGAGCGGATCGTCGCCAGCACCGACCTGGCCGACCTTGCCCCTTGCCAGTTCGTGATCGAGGCCGCCCCAGAGTCTATCGAACTGAAGCGCGACCTCTTTGGCAAGCTGGATGCACTCTGTGACCCAGCAACGATCTTCGCCTCCAACACCTCCTCTCTCTCCATTACTGCCATCGGGGCGGCTACCAGCAGACCAGAGCAGGTGGTGGGTATGCACTTCTTCAATCCTGCTCCCCTGCTCAAGCTGGTGGAGGTGGTCGCGGGGCAGTACACCAGTGCTGCCACGATAGAGGCAACGGTTGCCCTGGCCCGTAAGCTAGGCAAAACGCCAGTTCGGGTCAAGGACACCCCCGGCTTCATCGTCAATCGCGTGGCCCGCCCCTTCTATGGTGAGAGCTTGAGGCTGTTGGGCGAGCAAACCGCCGACGTTGCCACGCTTGACCGCATCATAGAGCAAGAGGGTGGCTTCCGCATGGGGCCGTTCCGCCTGATGGACTTGATCGGCATTGACATCAACTTCGCCGTCACCCAGTCGGTCTTTGCCAGCTACTTCGGCGAGGCCCGCTACCGCCCGCATCCAATCCAGCAGCGCATGGTGGAGGCTGGCACCGTTGGTCGCAAGACTGGGCGCGGCTTCTACGACTACCGCGAGGAGGACAAGTGAGCCGCATCCTGGTTGCTGCCCCCCCAGTTGACCTGGCAGGCGAGACGTTGGCTGCCGACCTGATCGCTGCCGCCCGCGCCGCCGGTCATGAGCTGATCGTCTACGCCCCAGTGGTCGCTAGCGACCCCGAAGCCCAGCCAGTGAAAATCAGCCCGCCCACCTACGCCTACCTGGATGACGTTGGCGACGACCGCTTGGCTGGGGTTGACTTTGCGCTGGAGTTGTTCGATAGTGGGCCGCGTGGCTGGCGCGAGGAGAAGATGGGTGTCCTGCACGAACTGGCCGCCCTGCCCGCCAGCGTGCCACTCCTGAGCCTCTGCAACACGTGCAGCGCGACTGAGGCTGCCAGTTATTACGCGCACTCGGCGCAGGTGGTTGGCTTCGCCTGCGTGCGCCCCTTCGAGCGGATCAAGCTGGTTGAGTTGCTGCTGCCGCTGCAAGTGAGGAGTACCGACTATCGACCACAGGGTGGGGCGACCACGGAGGTGGGGGTTAATCCAAACTTGCAGATGGCTGTCGCCTTCTTCCAGTCTTTGGGCAAGGAGACAGCGCAGGTTGGCGACTGCGTGGCGGGGGTGCTGCCGCGCATCGTGGCGATGCTAGCAAACGAGGCGACTTACGCTCTGCAAGAGGGGGTAGCCACCGCTGAGGACATTGACACCGCGATGAAGTTGGGCGCGAACTACCCGCTAGGCCCACTGGAATGGGCCGACTTGATCGGGCTGGATGTCGTTCACGCCACCCTCTGGGCCTTGCAGGCTGAGAGTGGCGACGACCGTTACCGCCCCTGCGCCCTGCTTACCCGCATGGTGGCGGCAGGGCTGCGCGGTAAGGCTAACAGGCGTGGGTTCTATGATTACACCTAGCTAGTCTCAAGGAGAGGTTGATGAACGACAACGATGCAGTGATCGTAGCCGCTGTCCGCACGCCAATTGGCCGCTACGCTGGTGCGCTCAAGGATGTGCGGCCCGACGACCTCGGCGCACTGGTGATCAAGGAACTGGTCAGCCGCACCAAGATTGACCCGGAGAGCATCGAGGACGTGATCTTCGGCTGCGCAAACCAGGCGGGCGAGGATAACCGCGATGTGGCTCGTATGAGCCTGCTGCTCGCGGGTCTGCCAGTCAGCGTCGGCGGCAACACCGTCAATCGCCTCTGCGGCAGTGGGATGCAAGCGGTACACGACGCGGCGCGGGCGATCATGACTGGCAACGGCGCAGTCTACATTGCGGGCGGGACAGAGAGCATGACCCGCGCCCCGTTCGTGATGCCCAAGGGCGAAGGCGCATTCCCGCGTGGCAACCTGACCATCTATGACACGACCATCGGCTGGCGGTTTACCAACCCCAGGCTGGCAGAGATGTACTACCCCTACAGCATGGGCGAGACGGCAGAGAACGTGGCCGAGCAGTACAAGATTAGCCGCGAGGATCAGGACGCTTTCGCTGCCGAGAGCCAGCGGCGGGCAGTCGCTGCGATAGCGGCTGGCCGCTTCAAGGACGAGATCGTGGCGGTCAACATCCCCGCCCAGAAGAAGGGTGATCAACCACGAGTGGTAGACACCGACGAGCATCCCCGTGCCGACACGACGGTGGAGGTGCTAGCGAAGCTGAAGCCCGCCTTCCGTGAGGGCGGCTCGGTGACAGCGGGCAACAGCAGTGGGGTGAACGACGGTGCGGCTGCCCTGCTGCTGACCAGTGCGGGGCGGGCGCGGGAACTCGGCTACCAGCCGCTGGCCCGCATCGTCTCCACGTCAGTCGCGGGCGTAGACCCCGCCTGCATGGGCCTCGGCCCGATCCCCGCGGCGCGCAAGGCTTTGCAGCGGGCAGGGCTGGCGGTGGACGACATTGAGCTGATCGAACTGAATGAGGCGTTTGCGTCGCAGTCGCTAGCCTGCATCCGCGAACTGGGCCTTGACCAGGCTAAGGTGAACGTCAACGGCGGGGCTATCGCCCTCGGCCACCCGCTTGGCATGAGCGGCGCACGCCTGCTAGCCACCCTCAGCTACGAGTTGCAGCGGCGCGGCGGTCGCTATGGCCTGGCTACTATGTGCATCGGCGTAGGTCAGGGCATCGCAACGGTGATCGAAAGCTTGTGAGTCTCAGGGCGTGCCTGGTCGCGCCCACCCTTGAGGGCAAGATGACGGACGAGGAGATCAAACGCTATATCATCGAAACCGTGCGCCTGGTGGTGATCGAAACGCTAGAGCCAAAGTTGCACGACCTGATCGCCCAGATCGAGGGGCTGAACGAGTCGTTGCTTGCCGATGTGCAGGAGATGAGCAACGTGCTGGCTCCCCGACTGGATGTGCTGGCCCGCCGCTGCGACCGCATGGACTACAACCTGCGCTCGCTAGCCCAGGAGATCGGTGGCTTGAGCGAGGCGGCGCAGGGCTTCCAGAGCGAAGTGCGCGCTACCCAAGAGGAACTGCGCGAAATCCGGGCTATGCTGGAGCAGCGGGGCGATTGGGGCAACCCTTTCCATCTCAACTAGATAGGTGTGAGGCATGAGTAATAGGGATAAGCTGAAGGAGCAAGGTAACAACTCCTCTAAGAGTACCCCTCACCCTGTGCTTTGGCTAGGATTGATAGCAACTGCGACCCTGCTACTCTACTTCTCTATCAACGGCTTTCGCTTGCTTCCCATTTCACACGTAGAAGAAGCAAACGTCATAAGAGAAGCAGCGATTCGTTACGCTCTGCGACTAAATGACTCTACTACTCTCTGCTTGCGGGGAGCAGATACAGACTTGATAAAGCGACTTGCAGATCACGGAGCTGTAAGTAAGGCAATGTGTAATGGCAAAGAGCGGACTAATCTTATTGTTGAGACCCTTAACTGGTCAGGTGTTGGGTCAGCCACTATACGGATAGTTTTTGTTGAACCAGAAGGCGCAGCGGAAGATGAGTACCTACTAAACCGTGGGCTTCTCGGCTTGTGGGAAGTAATACAAGAAACTCCCACTGCTATTTCCTAATCGGCTCGTGTCAGACTAAACAAGGAGAGAGAATCAATGACAGCAATCGTGACCCCAGAGGTACAGCGCAGCAGCATTGAGCGCGACCACTACCAGATGATCATCAACGGCCAGCAGGTGGATGCGGCCAGTGGTGAGAGCTTCGACACCTACAATCCCGCTCGCGGTCAGCACCTCGCCACCGTCGCTAAAGCTGGCCCGGAGGATGTAGACCGGGCGGTAGCAGCGGCCCGCGCCAGCTTCGATAAGTGGTCGCGCATGGCGGGCAACCAGCGCGCCCGCATCATGATCAAGATCGCCGACCTGCTGCGCGAACGCACCACCGAGATCGCCCACCTCGAAGTGCTGAACAACGGCAAGGCGATCCAGAGCGTCAAGGCCGAGATCAACCAGGCGATTGACGACTTTGAGTTCTTCGCGGGGGCAGCGACCAAGATCATGGGTACCACCCTGCCACTCCCTGGCCGCCACCTGGGGTACACCCTGCGCGAGCCGGTGGGGGTCTGCGGCCAGATTATTCCCTGGAACTACCCGCTGATGATGGCCGCCTGGAAGCTGGCTCCCGCCCTCGCCTGCGGCAACACCATCGTCCTTAAGCCCGCCAGCGCAACCCCACTCACCGCCCTGATCCTCGGCGAAATCTGCCTGGCAGCGGGCGTACCAGCGGGGGTGGTCAATGTGATCACTGGCCCTGGCGATGTGGTGGGTAGCTATCTCGCTAGCCACCCCGACGTGGACAAGATCGCCTTCACTGGTGAGACCGGCACCGGCAAGCTGATCGCCACTGCCGCTGCTGGTACGATCAAGCGCGTCACCCTCGAACTGGGCGGCAAGTCGGCCAATGTCGTCTTTGAGGACGCAGACATCGAAGCTGCGGCCAACGCTGCCGCCTTCAGCATCTACTACAGTGCAGGCCAGAGTTGCGAAGCGCGCAGCCGTCTGTTGGTGCATGAGAGCGTCCACGACCAGTTCCTCGAATACTTTGTCGCCCGCGTGCAGAAGATCAAGGTTGGCGACCCCATGGACCCGACCACCCAGGTTGGCAGCCTGATCAGCCAGAAGCAGTGGGATGTGGTCAATGGCTACGTGCAGCAAGGCCAGGCCGAGGGCGCGAAGCTGCTAACTGGCGGCCAGCGACCGGCGGGTATGGACGACGGCTACTTCTACCTGCCCACCGCCCTGCACGATGTGAAAAACAGTATGAGCGTCGCCCAAGAGGAAATCTTCGGCCCGGTACTGGTGATCATCCCCTTCAAGGACGAGAAGGAAGCAATCCAGCTTGCCAACGACAGCATCTACGGGCTGGCTGGCACGATCTGGACGAACAACCTGGCTCGCGCCCATCGCGTTGCGGGCAGCATCCGCACCGGCCACATCAGCGTCAACTCGCCGTTTACCGCCTTCCCCGGCATCCCCTTCGGCGGCTACAAGCAGTCGGGTTATGGCCGCGAGATGTCGCTAGACGCGATCAATCTCTATACCGAGCTAAAGAGCGTGCTGATCTACACTGGCGAGAAGCCGCTCAACCCTTACGGCAACTGAGCAGCCCTGGCTGCTAGCGGGCGCAGCTAGGTGGATGCGCCCCTTCTTGTCGCAAGAAGCCGACAAACCAGCCTGCGTATGTTATAATGTGCGCGCTGCCCAAAGCTTCAACCTGGGCTGATTACCGTGGGGAGGATGTGACGATGGCAAAGCGTATCCTGGTTATCAACGACACGCAGGAGATACTCGACCTCTTTCGCGACCTGTTGAGCGAAGAAGGCTACGAGGTGATCCTGCAATCTTACACCGTGCGCGAACTCGACCGCGTACGCGAGGCCAAGGCCGACTTGATCATCCTTGACTACATCATTGATGGTGAGGCAGTCGGCTGGCAGACCTTGCAGAAGCTGAAGATGACCCGCGACCTTAGCCAAGTCCCAGTGATCATCTGCACCGCCGCGACAGAGCGGGTCAAGGAGATCGAAGGCCAGTTGCGCGAGAAGAATGTCAAGGTGGTAAGCAAGCCCTTCGACATTGACGACCTGCTCGGCGCAGTCAGCGAGATGTTGGCAGACAGCGAAAGCGATAAAGCGCAGCATAGTATGCTACAAAACGGCAAGGTTAAGAAAGATTAGCTAGGAGAGAGATTTTGAACACTGGCGTACTCGGTGGTGGCGCGCTTGGCCTAACTGCCGCCTATCGGCTGGCCCAGGCGGGCGATCAGGTGACGGTGATCGAGCGGGAGGGCGAAGTTGGTGGTCTGGCGGCGGGCTTCCTGGTTGGCGATAGTGGCACCTACCTGGAGAAGTTCTACCATCACATCTTCAAGAGCGACACCACGATCTGGGCCTTGATCAAGGAACTGGGCCTGGCGGAGAAGTTGGAGTGGATGACTGCTCCTTCCTCTACCCTCAACCACGGCAAGCACTACAGTCTTGCCCCTTCCCCCTTCGTGATCCTGGGCTACAAGCCGCTGCCCTTCCTCGACCGCCTGCGAATGGGCGCAGGTGGCCTCTACATCAAGCTGGTGGGCAACAGCCCCGCCCTGGAGCGCAATACCGCCACCAAATGGTTGAAGCAACTGATGGGAGAGCGGGTCTACAAGGTGGTGTGGGAGCCGCAACTGCGCGGCAAGTTCGGCCAGTATGCCGAGCAGATCACCGCCACCTGGCTGTGGGCGCGCATCCACGACCGCACTGCTCAGCTTGGCTACTTGCACGGCGGCTTCCAGCAGGTCTACAACCGCCTGGCGGAGAAGATCACCGCGCAGGGTGGGGTGATCATGCTGGGCCAGACGGTAACCAGCATCGCCAACACGCCCGACGGTAAGGTGGAGGTGAAGTTGGAGGATGGCCGCCAGTTCATCTTCGACCGCCTGATCTGCACCTTCCCCAGCCGCGTCTTCGCCCGCGTCGCACAGGGGCTGCCCCCTGCGAAGGCAGCGGAGTATAGCTGGGGAACAGCCCTCGGCGCGCACTGCCTGATCCTGCGCCTCAACCAGCAGTTGATGACCGAGGGGACGTACTGGTTGAGCATCACCGATCCTGGCTATCCCTTCCTGGTCGCGGTTGAACACACCAACCTGATCCCAGCTAGCGAATACGCTGGCAACCGCCTGCTCTACCTCGGCAACTACCTGCCGATGGATCACCCAACCTACAAGAAGTCGGGCGAGGAAATACTGGCTGACTACACCCCTTACCTCAAGCGGCTCAACCCCAACTTCGACCGCTCGTGGGTGGAGGAAGTCTACAACTGGCAGGCTCCTTACGCCCAACCAGTAGTCACCGTTGGCTACGAAGGGCATATTCCCCCGCATGATACTCCCTTGCAGAACGTCTGGCTAGCCAATATGTTCCAGGTCTACCCACATGATCGCGGCCAAAACTACAGTATCCTGATGGCTGACGAACTGGTGAAGAAGCTGACGGGCGCGCCGACAGCCGCCCACTAGCTGCTGGCAGGCTCAAGCAGCCGCTGCTCAAACACTGTCAGGCTACTGCCCTCGGCTGCGTCGCGCTGGTAGCCTGCGCGGGCAAAGCCAGCCTCTACTCCGGGCGCGTCGGGCAGCATAATGCTGAGGCGCGGTGGGCTGAGGCTGGCTGCGGCGCGGCGCAGGGTCGTACCCAACAGGGCGTAGTCGGCTGTCTCTTGCCCCTCGTGGCTGATGCAGTCAGCATAGCCCACCTCCATGCCGCTCTCCACCTCTACCCCAGTGATGATCGCCAGACTGTGGATTGCAGCGGTAGCAATCGAGTTATCGCTGCGGTTCTTGCGCCAGCCAGTCTCGGCTATGGTGTGCAAGAAGGGTGGGCGGCTCTGGCCCTCGGTTAGCAGGCGGGCAACTACCTGCCGCTTCGCCAGGTGGTCGCGCAGGCGGGCGCGGTCGAGGGCCAGCCAACTCCACCCGCTGCCGTACAGCCCTCCGTTCGCCTTGTAGAGCGGTGAAGTAGCGATCCACTGCCAGGTCGCTTCCTCATCGGCGGGCAGTAGTAGGCGAAAGCTGACTAGCGGCTCCTCGTCGCTCTGTGCGGGCTGCCCCTCCGCCTCGTAGGGGGTGAAGCAGGCGACAGCACGGAAGCCGAGGCTAGCGGCAGTGCGGTGGACGGGCTGGTTGCCACTGCCCGTCGCCATGCGGATCACTTGCGCCCCCCGCGCCTGGGCCAGAGCCACGCTGTCGGCGATCAATGGGTAGCTATAGCCGCGCCCCCGCTGGCTAGGGCTGATCCGTAGCCCCTCCAGCCAGGCTTCCTGGGGGTTGAGCATAGTCAGCTTGCAGAGGGCTACTGGCTCGCCAGCCACTTCGCCGACCCGCAAGCTGCCGCTAGGGTCGGCCAGCCAGTCAGCCCACACCTCCTCAATGTAGTCGCCCCAACTCCAGGTCTGGTGGCAGAAGGCTAGCACCGCCGCCCGATCCTCAGCGGTGGCCGACCTTATTTGCAGATCGTCCACCGTCACCGCCCCCGCCAGCTTGCCTTGCGCTTCGCCAGGAAAGCAGCCGTACCCTCCAGCCGATCTTCGCTGTTGGCGGCCCGCCCGAAAGCAGTGGCCTCGACCGCCAGTGCGTCCACCAGCGGCAAATCCGCCCCCTCGTCTACCGCGTGCTTGATCTGAGCGAGGGCAATCGGTGGCTGCCCGGCCAGGCGATCAGCTAGCGCGTCGACGGTTGCCATTAGCTCAGCAGCCGGGACGACTTGTTCTACCAGGCCAAGGTCGTAGGCTTGCTGGGCAGTCAGGCGGTCGCCGGTCAGCATCAACCGCTTGGCCTGCCCGCGCCCAACTAGGCGGGTTAGCCGCTGGGTGCCGCCGTAGCCAGGGACCAGGCCGAGGCTGATTTCGGGCTGACCGAGGGTTGCGCTTTCTGCTGCGATGCGGAGGTCACAGGCGAGTGCCAGTTCGCAGCCGCCACCGAGGGCGTAGCCGTTGATCGCGGCGATTACTATCTGGTCAAGGGCAGCCAGCTTGCTGAAGACTGCCTGACCCCGCAAGGCGAAAGCCTCACCCGCTGCCGCGCTATTGATCACGCTGAACTCGCCGATGTCCGCCCCCGCCGCGAACGCCTTTGCCTCAGCCCCAGTGATCACCAGCACCAGCGTGGTCTTGTCCCCACGCAGTTCATCGCAGACCACGCCGATCTCCTGCACCATCTGCTGGTTGAGGGCGTTTAGCTTGGCGGGCCGATTGAGGGTCAGGGTGGCGACCCCAGGCCGCCGCTTGAGGGTGATCGTCTGATAGTCAGGCATCATTGCCTCCTTTTGGCGCAGTCCCGTTGCTTAGGGTGTGGCCTCCGCCGAGGGCAGACCCTGCGGCAAACCGCCCATACCGGTCAGCCCCCGTGGGGTACCCGCCTGTGGATCGCTGGTCGGGGTGGAGAACAGGTACTTGGCATTGGGGGTGACAGTTGGCTGGAAGGTGACGAAGTATTCGATCTTGTAGTTGGGGCGCACGCTGTCCACCCACTGGCGGAAGTTCGATTTGGCCTGCTCCTGCACGCTGGCAGGGTCAATCGGGTTGAGCTTGCGGCCTAGCACCTTGACGACCTCCCAGCCCTGCCTGCTCTGGAACGGCTGGCTCACCTCACCATCCTTGAGGTTGCGGATCAGATCGCCGGTCAGCTTGTCTATGCCGTCAGGGTTGACGGTGCCGATCTTGCCGCCGTTCTCCTTCGTCAGCTTGTCTATGGAGTATTGGCGGGCCATTGCGCCAAAGTCGGAGCCGCTCTGCAACTGCTGGTAGACCTTGTTGGCGGTCGCCTGGTCGCTAAAGAGGATGTGGGCGGTGTCCAGCAGGGTTTCGTTCTGGGGGGCGATACCGTGAACTGCACCCACCTTGCCAAGCAGGTTGGCCTTCTCCAGGTTCTTGCGGAAGTCGGCTTCAGTGAAGCCCTGCTGAGCGAGGAACTTCGGCCAGCCGCCCGCGCCCATCTTCTGCTCGACAGCAGCCTTCTGCTGGGCTAGCTGCTGATCGATCTTGCTTGCATCAGGCTTGATCCCCTCCTTGACTCCTTGCTGGATGCCAATCTCGTTGGTGATCAGGTCTTCCAGTGCGTCTTCGTGCAGCACTTCGACCATGCGCCGCCCAACGCCGCAGCCGAGGTTGATGTTGAACTGGCTGATGTAAGCATCGTCCTGACTCTGGGTATAGGCGAGGTAGAGATCCATGGGGATCGGCTCGCCGCTGACCGTTGCAGCGATCTTGCCGCCGGGGGCGCGGCTGACTGGGGTCTGCCCATACTCTGGGTTGACCGAGCAATCCTCCTCCGCCCCCAGGTTCACGCCACCATTCGGCGGCTTGTTGGGGTCAAGCGTCGGCACGCCGTTGTTGCCCTGGGGCTGCGTCGGAGTGGGCGGCTGCTGTACCTGGCTGATCGCCGTCGGGCTGGGGGGGTTACTGCTAATGGCAGGGTTGGCCGGGGTTGGCTTGCTGCCACCATTATTGGTCAGCAGGATGACGGCTAGCAAGGCGACGACCACGATAGCGACGATGCCGCCAAAGAGCAGGCCGTTGTTGCCGCTCTGCTGCACAGCCTTGCGCTGCACCGGTTTGCTGTTCGACTTTGCCAAAACTACGCTTCTCCTTATAGAAGGCGGGCTACCACCCACCCCGACTGTATACATCCGCAAGCTGCCAGGCTCAAGCCTGCGGGGGGCTGTGGTCAGCCTTGCCCGTAAGAGAATAACGCACCAGGGCGCGAAAACGTTCCCACCAATCGCTCAATCGTCGTTGTCTTCGCCCAGGCTGAGGACGGCAAGGAAGGCTTCCTGGGGGATTTCGACCGCGCCAACCATCTTCATGCGCGCCTTACCCTCCTTCTGCTTCTCAAGCAGCTTGCGCTTGCGGCTGATGTCACCGCCGTAGCACTTCGCCAGCACGTTCTTTCGCATAGCAGTGATCGTTTCGCGGGAGATCACCTTGCTGCCAATCGCCCCCTGAATTGGCACCTCGAACTGCTGGCGGGGGATCAGCTTCCGTAGCCGCTTCACCAGGTCGCGGGCCTGGTTATAGGCTTTGTCGCGGTGGGTGATCAGCGACAGTGCGTCAACTGGCAGGCCGCTCACCAGGATGTCCAGCCTCACCAGGTCGGACTCCTGGTAGCCGATCAACTGGTAGTCCAGCGAGGCGTAGCCCTGGGTGCGCGACTTTAGCTGATCGTAGAAGTCAATGATGATTTCGCTCAGAGGCATGGTGTAGATCAGGATCACACGTTGCTCGTCCAGATGATCCATCTTCTTGAAGGTGCCACGCCGCCCAGTAACCAGTTCCATGATCACCCCGATGTAGCGAGTTGGCACCACCACGCTGATCTCGACCACTGGCTCCTCGATGTGGTCAATACGGCTGAGGTCGGGCATCTGCGAGGGGTTAGACATATCCACCATGGTGCCGTCGGTCTTGTAGATGTGGTACTCTACGCTGGGGGCAGTGGTGATCAGGTTCATGTTGTATTCGCGTTCAAGCCGCTCCTGGACGATCTCCATGTGCAGCAGGCCAAGGAAGCCGCAGCGGAAGCCGAAGCCGAGTGCACCGCTGCTCTCTGGCTCGTAGACCAGCGATGCGTCGTTCAGTTTGAGGCGATCCAGCGACTCGCGCAGCAAGGGATACTCGTCGCTGGCAACCGGGAACAGGCCAGCGAAGACCATCGGTTTGGCTGGGCGGTAGCCGGGTAGAGCCTCGCTAGCGGGCCGGGCCGCACTGGTGATCGTGTCGCCCACCTGACAGTCCTTGACCATCTTCATGCCCGTAGCGATGTAGCCCACTTCGCCAGGGCCAAGCTGGGCAGCGGCCTTCTGCGCCGGGTTGAAGTAGCCAATCTCTAGAATCTCGCTTGTCTTGTTGTTGCTCATCAACTCCAGGTTCTCGCCTGCCTTCATTGTGCCGTCCACCATGCGGACGTAGGCGATCACCCCCTTGAACGAGTCGTAGTGCGAGTCGAAGATCAAGGCGCGGGGAGGGGCAGCAGGGTCGCCAGTGGGCATCGGTACGTTCTTGACTACCGACTCCAGAATCTCCTTGATCCCCACCCCTTCCTTTGCTGAGGCGTAGATGATGTCCTCAGCGGGCAGGCCGATCACCCGCTCGATCTCCTCTGCCACTACCGCTGGCATGGCCGAGGGCAGGTCGATCTTGTTGATCACCGGGATGATCGTCAGGTTCGCCTCCAGCGCAAGGTACACGTTCGCCAGCGTTTGCGCTTCGATCCCCTGGGTGGCATCCACGATCAGCAGCGCACCCTCGCAGGCGTTGAGGCTGCGGCTCACCTCATAGGTAAAGTCCACATGGCCGGGGGTGTCGATCAGGTTCAGTTCATAATCCACCCCGTCATCCGCAGTGTAAGCCATACGAACGGCGCGAGCCTTGATCGTGATCCCCTTCTCGCGCTCCAAATCCATGCTATCCAGCAATTGGTTGGTCATCTCGCGGTGGCTAACAGTGCCAGTGTATTCCAGCAAGCGGTCAGCCAGGGTAGACTTACCGTGGTCAATGTGGGCAATGATGCTGAAATTGCGGATGTGCTTCTGATCTGCCAAAGTTGTTCCTTCAAAGCTAATATAGGCTAGAGTACCAGATAGGGTTTAACAGAGGAAGTATAAGAAAGGGCAGGGGTAATGTCAAGCTGGCGGCACCACTGGCAAGGCGGCGGCAAGCTGCTGTCTGCCCAAAGGCGCAGGCGGCGGTAAGCTGACCACCACCCCATCTACTGCGCGGCAGACGAAGGTGCTGCTGGGCAGCTTGCTCTGCTCGCGGAAACGATCCACCGCCTGCTCGAAGGCGGCCAGCGCACTGTTGGCTACCAGGTTGACGGTGCAGCCACCCCAGCCCGCCCCAGTGATGCGCGCTCCCAGCACTCCAGGGACGTTCTGCACTGCCGCCACCAGTGCATCGATCTCAGGGGTGCTGGCCTCAAAGTCGTGGCTCATACTCTGATGCGCCTCGTTCATCAGCCTGCCGAAGCCGCGCAGATCGCCTACGACCAGCAAGGCCGCTGCTTGCTGGACTCGCGCGTTCTCGCTGACGATGTGGCGGGCGCGCTTGAGGGCGGTTGCATCGTCAATCAGTGACAGGTCGGCGGCTGTGACATCGCGCAGGCTGGTGATCTGGCGGTCGGGTAGTCGCAATTGCAGGGCTGCTACTGCTGCTTCGCACTCGGCTCGCCGCTGGTTGTAGGGGGCGGTCAGCAGGCTGCGCTTCTGGCCGCTCTCCACAATCACCAGCCGGTAGTTGTCGCCTAGCAACAGGGGGACGTGCTGGTACTTTAGGCTGCGGCAATCTAGCAGCAGCGCATGGTCAGCCCGGCTGAGGGTAACGGCGAACTGATCCATGATCCCGCTGGCTACCCC
>Ga0209724_1000518_pt1 | contig 37121 bp, 51 predicted proteins | sample grotaG_FD_184143 | JGI IMG/M metagenome (GOLD analysis project Ga0209724, IMG submission 184143) | Glacier valley bacterial and archeal communities from Borup Fiord, Nunavut, Canada, to study Microbial Dark Matter (Phase II) -... | ecosystem: Environmental > Aquatic > Freshwater > Ice > Glacier ... | reverse complement strand
CGCACGCTCACCCCTTCAATCAAGGACTGACCATAACGCAGCCATTGTTCACGTTTGCGCAAGTGCGCCAAGGGCGTGCCGGTGAGCACATTGCTGGTCTTGCCGCAAGCGCGCCAGCGCATACGTGAGTGGGGAGGTGTGGGAAATAGGATAAAGAAGAGAAGATAAAAACGGCCGCAAACCCGCATGAAATATAGGTTTGACGGGGTTTTGAATAAATCCTGAATTCAGGACAGAAACGGGGTATTTCTGTGAGGTTTTAGAGGATTAATTGCGGGAAATTGGGTTACGAGGTGGGGGATTTATCCCAATCCGGTGTGTGCCACCTGTTTCTTGAATAGTTCGTATGGGGCTTCAAAGCCTCTTCAAGTTATCCACAAATGCCGTTTGAATGCCTGCGCTATGGCCGGGCTTGGCGGATGACTTGAGTGATGTGGTCTGAGACGACCTGGCCGATCATGCTGCGGTCAGCGTCTGGGAAGCCGACCAAGGGGCGGGCCGGGATGCCGGGGTGGATTACCCGGCTTCTGACAAGACCACCAAATGCCAGCGCTTTGGCGACCTTGGGCCGAATTTCATAACTTGCACCTTTGGGCCCATGGGTTCCAGTACCGAAGTGATGCCAGGCGGCCTTGCGCTGGTCCATCGTAGTAATGACCACGTCGTCACCGTTTACTTGATAGTAAAAGCGCAGCAGGTCACCACGATCAAAAAGAATGCGCTTTCCGGCCATGATTTTTTGGGCGGCCCGAAAGTCTGATCGAGCACCGTCTCGCTTGCCTGCCACGCGTGTGACTTGATGTTGGCGTTTCTCAATAATGGCGTGCAATGTGGACTTGGCCAGCGGTGCCCAAGGCGTTCCGTCTGGGGCGAGTCCTTGGTCGTGGCGGCGTTGGGTTACGGTCAATTCGGAAGCTCCAATGACGTGGAAAAGCTTGTTTGGTCGAGCAATGCTGTTTTTAGCCGCCTTGAGTGCCAAGGACAAATACTCTGTTTGAATTTTGTAGGTTAATTGCATATAATTTCTGCTGTGGTGACGTCAGACTGCGTGAAAGCGCTACTGCCCAATACCTGATCCACACTCACGGCCCTTTTGAGGGCCGTGTTTATTTCTTGAACACAAGGCGGCCAATGCGCTGCTTTTCAAAGTACGCGAGGCGGGCTTCATCCGTTTTTTGTGATGCGGTGAATGTGGTCGCACCGGTCCACCCCTTTTCGCCCCACTCGAAAACAGTCACGCCGTATTCCTGGGCACCTTCAATTTGAAAGGTGCGCAAATAGCGACGCTTGAGCCGCCAGCGGCCCACTTGTTTGCCATCTGGTGATGTGTCTTTTACCCAGGCCCACCAAATTTCATCAGGCTCGGCCAAGGTCATTGCCAGCAGGTTGATGTTTTCCAGCCGCCGGGCTTTGTCGGGTGCGGACAGCCATTTGAAGTTATTGGCTTCTTTATCTGCACCACTTATAAAGAGCGCCTTGCTGACCGCCACGGGAGTATCGGCAGCGTCCATGAATACGATACCTTTCTCTGGTGTCGCACCAAACACATCCAAAAAATCAGTCACGGCCTGCATGGGTGGCGTATCGGGCGGCAGTTGAACGCTGCTGGGTACTCGCGTTGGTTTGGGCAGCAAGGGCCGATCAACACCTGCGGGCCATGGCGTGCCACGTTCCTTGAGCACTGCGTCATAGCCAGTGAGCGGGGGCACAGTGTGGGGCTCAAGATACGCCTTGCCGGGGTTGTGGGCAAAGCCTGGGTCAATGCCTTTTGGGGTGCGCACGGTGCGTGGGTTACTGCCATTTTTTCCGACAACCACGTCTTCCCATTCCACCACGGGCTCGGGGTCCGGCCCGGTTTTACCTGCGGCTTTCCAGAGTGATTCAGCTTGCGACCTGGTGAGCGGATCAATACGGCATTTGCAGCCGTAGCCATTGGCCGCATAGTGCGTGCTCCACCACGATGATGTGATGGGCTGGATGGTGCCGTTCCAAGCCTTGTGCCAGGAGCGCGGATGCTCTCGGGTGGTATGCACGTATTGCAAATAAGGCATCTCGTCGCGCAGTGCCCATTGCTGTTGCCAGCGGCCCGCGTTGTAGGCGGACGTCATGTTGGTGTCGTAAATGACTCTGCTGCGCCAGCCGGGTGTGCCGTTGTGAGCCCATTTGTGTTTGGCCACGATGGTGTCGAAATCTTGCTTGAAGGCCGCGTAGCCGGTGCCCTTTTCTTTGGCCGCTAAAAGTGCGTTGTAAAAATCGCCTACCAGTGCATCGGTCTGCGCACCGGCCACCACAAAAGACAGGCTGTGCTGTTCTTGCCAAACGTCTGAATAGCCAGAGGTGGGAAGCTTGATTTTTTGCTTGAAAAAATCGATTGCTTCTTTGAAGGGGAGTTGTGCCGGATCGGTCATGGCAGCGTTGCGTCAGGCTGGCTTTGAAACTCAATAAGCTTGTCCAGGTAGTGACTTGCTTTTTTGAGATCTTCCAGGCCGCCCTTGTCTTCACAGCGCGCCACATACTTGATGACATTACCCCGGAGGAAACCGGCGAACTGGGCCGGGCTCATCCAATCCTCCATTGCGGTCCAAGGCTGGATATTTTTCTTTGCGTAGTGGTCTCCCCCGATCTGTGATGTTGCTTCACTCATTTTTTAACCCAGTAGAAAGTAATAAACAAAAGTGCCCATGTTGAACTTGCCGAGCATCCATAAAGCCAGCGTCAAGTAACCAATTAACGTTGCAATGACTCGAAATGTTGTGATGATGACGTATAGGAAATCCCTCAACTTAACCCCGCCCGCCCCGCCAAATGGGCTGTGGCCAGGCCGAGGGCTATGGTTTCGGCCAAGCCTGTCGGGCGGGTGTTGATGGTCAGTTGTTCCATGGCTTCGATGGCGTCGTCATAGCCGCCCGCATCGGCCACGATGGCGGCGATTTGTTGCACCAGGGCTTGCTCATGGGGCGCGGCCAGGGCTGACAGTTGGGCGATGTAGGCGGGCAACACATCGGTGTCGCCTGCGCCCGCGCCCGCTTTGTCCTTGGCCAGCGCCACCAGGCGCGTCAATGCGGCATCGGTGGCGGCTTTGTTCTCTGGGGTGGAATTGTTTGATGGTGCCGAGACCTTGAGCAAATTGGCGCCCTTGGCGGCTTTCGGGATTTGTAGGACCTTATGGGCAAAGTCCACATCAATTTCCATTCCCATTTCTGCAGCCTTGCCCAGCATATCGACCATCATTTTTTGATCCACAGTTTCAACCGTGTCAAAGCAAAAATTAGGGAGTCGGTCTGCGGAGAACATGCCGTTGTACAGCGCCATCGGCGTAAGCAATTGCTGCCGAAGGGTGGGTGCGATCTGGCGCACGTCGTGCAGCATGATTTCGCGACGCACCTCGTTATGCACTTTGCCCAGTGCGTTGGTGCTGCTTTTACCATCGGCCTGGCTGGTGAGCGTGCCGCCCAGAATCGCCATGCTTTGTTTGCGTTCCCAGTACTGCACGGCGTTTAAGAAGTCGTCCACACTGCCGCTCTTCATCGACTGAATAAACTCAATCGTCATGGTGCTGGGCACCACGCCTGCACCGTCTGAGCCGATATTGCGCACGGCTTTGAGCAAAGCGGCTTGCTGGTCTTTTCCAATGCCCGCCGGGAACTTGCCCAGGCGCAGCGGCATGCCGTATTTCTCCAGAAACTTTTGCATGTCCACCACGTTGTAAGCCTTGTAGGCATACGTCCACGCCAGCACTCTGAACAGGGCCGCTTGCTCGATGTAGCCGCTTTTGGAGCTGTGCTCGTGCACCACCCAGCCCCATTGGCGCAAGGGCTCGGGCATGCCGTTTTTGAGCAGCTGCATTTTCCCGGTCTCGCGTTCAATACGCATCATGCGTTGGGGCACCCAATGCAGGGCGGCAGGCGTCCACTGTGCGCCGGTGCGCCACTCAATTTCAAGAGCAGCAAAGCCTTTGCCAATGCCATCGGTCAGGTCGTACAGCGCGTCTTCAAATTGGGGAATGTCGCGCGTCATGTCGGCCAGTTCCCTGCAGCGGTCGAGTTCGCTTTGCGGCGCGTCATCTCTGGGTTCGAGCTGCCAGCCCAAGCCCGTCACGGCGCGACGGCGTTTGGCGAGTTCGCTGAAGATGTGCGGGTCGTGCTCTTCGATCAATTCAAACAGCATCGCCTGGGCTGAAATATCGCCTTGGTCAGCGGCTCCAAATGCACCGGCCAATCGCGCCGGGTCCACTGTCTGAACCGACATGTAATTGAGCGTGCTCGACTGTGCAGCCCGTGCGTCCGCCTGTGTGTCTGTTTCTGGCTTGCCAAAAGGATTCATCCTTTGGGCCAAAGCGGTAAGTCTGTTTTTAATCATCGTCGTCATCCCAATCTGTTGAACCGGCATTTCGGCCCGTGTTGCGGCTATTGGCCCGTGATGAGCCCGCCGCTGTGTAACTCCATGCGCCGCCAAACTGGCGGGCAATGGCCCACAGCATCTCCAGGGCGTCGGGGCCGTCGTCGTGATCGGCCTCGGGCCAAAACTTGAGCTGCTCTATGAGCGTGGTTTGTGAGCGGTGCAGGCGTATCTGCCCGTTGTTCACCGGCGGCTGCAGGCTGATGATGCGCAAGCCCTTGTCGGTGCCAGGCATCACCGGCACACCGGGGAAGGCAATGCCACGCAGCGCGCTGCGCTTGATCAATTCGGAATACATGAATGCCTGAAACTGCACCGTCTCCACGGCCCAAGCCAGGCAGCCGTATTCGGCCTGCAAGTCAATGGAACGGTCAATGATGAGGTCTGGCACGCGGCGCACCACATCGGCCTCCACCACATCCATCACCATCGTCTCGCGGTTAAGGCCGCCCACCAGAATGGCCGACGGGTCACGCGCTGCGCCTTGCTTGCCAAGCGACGGATCAATCGAGCCGAAAAACAGCCAGTCATTCAGCCGATTGACCCAGAACTGCACATTCTTGAACGGCGCCGTATCGTCATTACCCGCCTCGTTCTGGTACTCCTGGTTGAATGAATCATGGTTGGTCGCCCGAATGCACATCAAGCGGTACAGCGGGCGCACGTCGGGCCAGCTGACGATTGAACCGGCATCCATCGCCGCTTTGTTGACCGTGTAAAAGTCCTTTGCTGCGGCTTCAAATTCAATCTTTTCTTCGTCAGTGCCAGTGCGGGTGTATTGAGCCTCCCACCGTTCCCACAGCGCCATGTCGTCGGGCCACTGCATGATGGCTTTGAACACTCGGCGGCGCCAGCCAGGCGCCCGGCTGACCCGGTTGATGGCGGCGTCGTAATGCAGCGAGGTTCCGGGCCAGAACACATCCATGCCGCCCTGCGGTGGGGCCAAGCCCAGCACGGCGGACAGCACAAAGTTTTGCGTCTTGTCGCGCTGTGCTTTTTGCTTGACCTGTTCGTCGTTCTCCAGATCATCCAAAAAAATCAGGTCCGGGCGGTACGGGCCATGCTTCATACCGCGCAGCTTTTTACCAGTGCCGCCGATGCGAATCTTGATGTTGTTGGCGGTCAGCGCCGTGGTGGCCTGCCAGACCCGGCCTTGACCCACGGCCTCAGGAAAGTCTTGTGCCAGGCGCGGGTTGCTGTCGAGCTCGGCCTTAATGCTCTCCAGCATCTCGGCGGCTTGCTCTTCGGTGTTCATGACAATGCCAATCAGGTGCTTGCGCGCCTTTTTGGCAATGTTGTGCTTGTCGCCATGGTCGTCCAGCCATTTGGCGCGGCAAATGCACCACAGGCTGCCCAGCTGGGTTTCATAGGTGGACTTGGCTTCACCCCGTGGTGCCTGGTGCACCTCGCGGCCATCGGTGTCGCCATCGATGACCTTGGGTAGACGCTCAAAAATGAACTGCTGAAACAGTGAGAAATGCGGTGTCGGCACATAGTGCGGAAAGTACGTCTGGCAAAAAAACTGATAGTCCAGCACCGCCCGATCGCGCCGCGTGCGGCTGGCCTCAGGGTCCGTGGGAAAAGCCTCGCACTCCAGTTCAATGGTCTGGCGCAACTCTTCGCCCAGCTTCTCCAGTTCGCGCTCGAACTCACGCCAGGTGCGCACATCCTGAATGTCCAGGGGGCCGTCGTCGCGCTCACTTGCCATAGCGCTTACCCAGAATGGCACCAATGCCGTCAATGTGGGGCTGCAGCACCCGCAGGGCTTGCGGGTCATTGGCCTTGAGATAGTCCATGATGGTTTTAAGCGTGTCCAATGCCACGCTCAAGCCGTTGTATGAGGGGTTGATACGCCCAAATGCCTTGCTGAATTTGGCGTAGGCGTCGGCCAGTTGGGCCAGAATCTGCGCCTTGTCCTGGGGCTGAATGTTTTCTGCCGCGTCCAGTTCGCGGGTGGTCACAATCACCTGGCGGGCAAAGTCTTCTACCAGTTGTTTGTTGAGATCGTCAACGCCCTGGTCGCTCACGCGGTAGGCGGCACGGGCGGTGTCCCAGTTGTCGCCACGCGCCTCGGCGCGGGCTTTCCACTCGCGAGAAGTGTCATAGCTCACGCCTGATGTGAGCGCGGCCCCAGAGAGGGGCATGCCTTCAATGTAGAGCTGGCGAACGCGGTCGCGGGTTTCTTGTGAGTGGGCCATACGCTTTGGCTAGTTCATCCGCTTGAGAATTTCAACCAGACCGGCCGCCAGCGCACCCCCCACACCGCCGCCGATAGCACCCAAACGAGCCGTTTTTTCGATCAACTTTTTGTCTTCGGCCTCCAGATTTGTCACCCGTGTGCTAACACCGTCGATGCGCTTATTGAGGTGCTCGCCCTGGTCGCTGATGGCCTTGTTGAGCTGCACGCTCTGGTCACGAATTTGACCGGACAACGCAGCCTCAGTTCGTGTGACGCGATCGCTGGTGGATTGCTCCAGGCGGCGAATGTCATTGCGAATGTCTTCAATGCGGGACGTGGTGCCTTCATGCATCGCTTTGACCGCCCCAGTGAGCAGGCCGATGCTGTGCATCACCTGCGCTATATCGGTGCTGCCGGTGTGTTGTTGGTTATCGCTCATGGGCGGTCTCGGTGGGTGGAAAAAAATCAATCAATGCGTCAAGGCTGATGCGGCAGACGGCGTATTTCTCGCGGGCGGTGTTGGCCCACTGAGCGATGTCGGAATCGGTGGCAGCGGCTCCATCCGCTGCAGCAGGGCTTGCGGTGGGCGCGGGCAAATGGGCGCCTGCGTCCGAGGCGATGGCATCGTTGAGCACGCGCACAGCGCCAAAGAGCAGACAAGCGCGGCCAGTGGTTTGAGTGGCAAGTGCATCGCGCACCTCCTTTGATTTTTGGTTGAGAGCGGTTTGCATGTTTTGCAATCCCAGGGTGAGCGCATTAGCGCGGGTTTGCGCGTCTTGCAGCGCCTTCACATCGTCGGCGCGGGCATCGGCCAAGTTAGTGGCGTAACCGCGTTTGAGCTCGGCTACCTCGGCCCTGTGACCCGCCTCTAGCCAGCCGCCATAGATAGCCGCTGCAAACACGGCAACAACAATATGGGATACCAGCGTGCCCCAGCGTTCAAAGAACGTCATTTGCACGCCCCTTGACCCCAGCCAGCGGCGGTGTAAAGCGGAGTGTGCTTACGCAGAATGACATCGGGGTAATGCTGGTTTTCTGCCTGGCTGGCTGGCGTGACGCCGGGGTTGAGTTTGCAGGTGTTGTCCAGGCATAGACCGGGTGTCTGGCTGATCTTTTGGCGCTTGTAGACCCAGCCTAAGCCGCCGTTGTAGGCGCTGAGGGCGAAGGCCATGCGCTCGCAATCGTCTGCCGCTTTGATGCGGTCAGCCAACCACTTGTCATAGGTGACCAAGGCGCGCAAAGCCCACACTGGGTTCGTGGGGGCACGGTCACCCAAGCTGGCATAGAGCCCGCCGATCCAGTTGCTGGTGGACGGCATGAACTGCGCGATGCCCATGGCACCCACCGGGCTGCGAGCCGATGCACGCCAGCGGCTCTCCTGGTGCACTTGTGCGGCGAATGTGGCTACCGGTGCACCCAGGCCCCAAGCCAATTGGGCTTCTCGCTTGAGCGTGAGACGATGTTGCTGTGCCTCGCGTGGGATGCTGTCAGCGGCGTGGGCTATTGACCAGGCAGTGAGGGCGCCAAACACGCCCATCAAAAGCGCTAAGCGACAAAGCCATAAGACTGCCAACTGCCGCCGATGGCCGCGCATTTGGTTACCGTCCATATCAGGCGCCCAGACCGACGCAGATCAGGCAAGCGGCCACGATGATGGCGCGGCGCAACATGGACTGGCTGAAGGTGCCCGCAGTGAGGATGACGCCAGATACTTGCGTAGCCTGGCCGCTTGGCCTGCCGTCATCAATCTCGGGCTGATCGTCCAGCAAATACGTGTGCGGGCGGTCATACGGAAACAGGGCACGGTCCAGCCAGTAGCCGCCCCAACCACCAAGCGCCATTAAATGCACTTTGTAGGCCGTAACAGCCATGACGCTACCCGGCCATGTAGCTTGCAGCAACAGCGCCAGCAGTAAAAAAACAAGTGTGAGAAAAAGCCAACCAAAGAGACGCGGAACACCCATGACAACACCTTTTAAAGCCCCGGCAAATGCCGTATGAAGAAGGGCTTTAGTGTGTTTGGGTTAGCGGCTTAGGTAAGCGTGGGAAATGCTTCGCGGGGTGACAGGCTATGAGCAGGATGGTGCAATGGCAACCATATTTCCAACAGGAGTTCGGCATGACAAAGCAAGATCACGCGCAGGCGTTCAATGTAGCGCAGGGCTGGGAGTGCAAAACCAAATGCGCAGCACAAGCACTGCGCAACGTATTCGTTGCAGCGGTGTGCAAACAGTATGAGATCCTGGTTAACGAACAGGTAATGAATGCGCTGCTGGATCAGCGTGCAGGCAAGCCTGTATCTGTGGAAGAAGTGCGGCAAAAACTTGCCCAACTGCGTCAGCTTGCTCTTGAGGTGTTGACCTGATTACCATGTTTTTAATGGCACCTGTGCCAATCAGGGCGCAGACCAAGCTGCTGGTGACATCAGCAGCTTTGGAATTGATTTGTTCTTCATTCATGGCGGTTGCCTTTTAGGTGGTTTGTTCAAGGGGGACCTTGATGCGTACTATTGAAGCGCCTCAACATCGTCATAGCACCCAGCAACAGCATTGCCGTACATGAAGGCATTTCGCATTGGACTAGTCAAATCCTGCCATCCGTTCAGTTGACCCATCCCCTCCAAGGCAGAAGCAAACGTGTGCAAATTGCTTGCATATTCGGCACGCATGGTTGCTGCAGTAAAGCACTGACTCGGCACACCAAAAATGGGCTCAACTTTGTCACGCAAAGCCTGCGCTGCTTTCACATAAGCCTGCCGGTCTTTCATGCTTCTTTTGTTGAAAATGCCCGTCTCTTCAACTGGCTGTTTTAACTGGTCGTAAATAGCGCGGGCATCGGCGTAGCTGATTTTTCCATGCGCAAATGGTACGTCCTTTTTGACCGCTTCTGACTGCTCGGCCTTGGGTGGTTCCTTGCTACACGCGACCAACAGGCCAATGGTAAGCGCGGCCAAAAAATACTTCTTCACGGGTGCTCCCTTTCTAACTGGTTGTTGATTAACTTACTTGGCCGCTTTAGAAAGCGCCTTGATTGAGGCCTTAACTCGCTCGCTTAGTTCTGTATTCCAAAAACCGTCTTCCGCCATCTCCACCATCACGTGTACCTGACGGCGCTCGTCTACTGTATGGCCAATGGTCGGAAGCTTGGCGAAGGGCAGTTTCTTTGCAGATACTGCTACCACGGGTGCCGCTCGCTCCATGCACGCTAGCGCTTCCAACTGTGCGCCAGCGTGCATCCAAGCGCGGAACTCAAGCCACAACAGATCAATTTGGTCGCGCTTGCAAAGCAAGTCCGTTTCTAGCGCAGCCAGTTTCTGTGCATAGGCCCTGCACTCTGTCGCTGTAGGCAGTGGGTCATCGCGTAGCGACGGAAATTGCATGGACTGCATTGCAGCCACACTGGCTTGGTACTGGACGAAGTATTGATCTAAGGATGCTTGGCTGGCAGCAGGCATGGCGGTTGCCTTTCAGGATGATTGATCTAACTTGATTCCATGCGAAGCCAGGATGCCAACTAGTGCTTGCCTTGCTGCGTCAGCAACTTCCTTACTTGGCATCGCCCGTGCCAGGCGCAGAAATGCCAGTTCATTCGGTGTCGTAGCCACGTTCTCAACACGCTCACCGGTCAGCACATACATCACGTCTACCCCAAATGGGGCGACCCGAGCCAAGTACTGGCTTGGAAGGCTTTTCACCTGCCCTGTTTCGTAAGAAATCTGTGACCGCGTTGAAGTATCAGCCGCTTCAGCCATGGACTTCTGAGACAGCTGTAGCCGCAAACGCTCGCTTTTAAGTCGATCGCCTAGATGCATGAATAAACCTTCACTAAAAATAATGCTTGATAGTGAAGATATCTTCACTATAATTAAACCCAACACACGTAGTCCGTGTGATCACTTAACAAGTTAACCAGAGGATAACGCATGCATCCAGAACACATTAAAGCGGCCATGCGCATAGCGGGCATCACGCCAGCCATGCTGGCCGATGAATTGGAAGTGTCTCGCTCCACTGTGTCGCAGGTTATGAATGGCCGGTCTACGTCGGCCCGTATTCAGGCGCGCATTGCAGAAATCACCGGACTGTCGGTCAACACCTTGTGGCCCGCCAAGCCGCGTCTGGTGTTGCGCCGGGCTGTGTCTGTGCAAAAGATGACGGCGTCGGAGCGCCGTGAAAAAACCCGCCGCGAGCGCGAGCGCCGGGAGCAGGAGCGCCGGGTGGGAGCAGCAGCATGATCACCGCCCTCCTGACCCGCTGCAAGGACTGCGCCCCGCTTGTGGTGCTGGAAGGCAGGCCGTTCAACGGTCTGGAAATCCGCCCCGCCGACTTACGCGCCATGGCGCAAAAGCTGATTGCCATAGCCGATATGGCGATGAACTTGCCCACTGGTGGCAAGCACTGGAAACCCACCACCGTGACGCTGGGCGCAGCCGTGCCGGAGCAAGCGGTTATTTCTGGTGCGCAGATTGAGGAAAGCCGGATAGCGCGGAAACAAGCCCAGCTAGATCGCGCAGCATTTGGTCGCCTTGTGTATCAGTGCTTCGCTCCTGACGCTGATGCAGCGTGTGCTGGCGATTTGCTGGCTGACAAAGTAAAGACCGTGGCCGATGGCGTAGTGAAACAAGCAAAAGGGAGCAGTCATGACTAAAAAACAAACAACTGAGATGGTTGAAGCAAATGTGCAAACTGTGCGCACTTTGGAATTCACCATGGAAGACGCGATCGCCGCCGAGCAATTGGGCATCGTGTTGGGAGGGGCTATTGGCGACCGCATCACGCGGGCCGTGGTGTCTTACAACATGGCGGCCCGGCTGGCGGTTGAGGCGGGCTACCTGCTGCTGAGCGTGAAGACGGAAGTCGGGCATGGGCAGTTCATGGACCGCGTTGAGGCGCTGGGGCTGTCGTATCGGCGGGCCGCCGAACTGATGCAGTCGGCTAAGTTCGCCACCATGCTGCCTGAGGCGAAGCGCGCCGAACTGCTGACTTTGCCCAAGTCCAAAGTGCTGGCCCTCGCCAGTGCCGACCCCGCTGTGATTGAACAGATGCTCGAAGACGGCGACATGTCTGATTTGCGCAGTCTCAGTGTGCGTGCCATGCGCCTGCGATTCAAGGAAATTGAAGACGAGTCCGCCAAGCGTGTCAAACGCCTGGAGGCTGAGCTGGCGCACCGCGATGCCGTGATTCAAAAGCTCAAGAAAAGAGAAGTGCAGCGCGAGTTTGACCCGCTTACCCACATGGTCCGCGACGAGTGTTTGGCTTATCAGGGTGGCATTGACGTCAATACACAAAGCCTGGGCGCTTTGTTTGACGAAGTAGCTAAGGACAGTCCAGACGCGCCCGAGTGGCACCTGCGTTTGGAACAAATTTGGTTTGCAGTTCATGCGGCATCGGCACGGGTTGCCCTCTTGTTAGAGCGCGTACGACAAGAAATGCCAATACCCTACCCCGAGCAGGCAACCACACCCAACATGCTTACGCCCGATGAGGCTGAGCGTTGGGCCTTGGAGTGGGACACCATGACCAGCCAAGCCAAGGTGAGCGCGGCGGTGCGTGCCGAGCTGCGCGCCCAGGATGGCCCGCGTGGTGTCGGTCGCCCCAAAGGCAGCAAAGCTGCCAAGGCAGACAAGGCCTAAACCATGCGCCGCACGACCGCACTGTCACTGATGCACCCGGTTGACCCCGCGCAGCCCCTGGCCGTGCGCCCGGTTGGTCAAGTGATCGCCCTGCGCCAGCGTGACCCGTGGCGAGAGGCCAGCGAGGCACAGCGCACCGTAGCCATTGCCCGCCATGACGTGGTGAGCTATGTGCTGCAGCTAGAACTTACCGGCCTGTCGGCAGGGCGCGCCATTGAGCTGATGCTGGCCCGCGCCGAGTTAAGCCAACTGCACCCGCACATGGCTTTGGCGCTTAAAGCATCGGCCAAGGCCGGGCGCAACGCCCCCACGCGCACGCCCGTCTTTGACTGGCGCAAGACTGTTAAAGACGGCGGATCGCGGGTTGAACTGATTGAGCAGCACAAAGGCAAGGTGACCCATACATCACCCGCTTGGTGGGGCCCCGCGCTGGAGTATTTCAACAACCCGAGCCAGCCGGACATGAGCGCCGTGTGGCGGCGCCTGACCGAGGTGGACGGCTTTGCCTGCACCTATGAGCAAGTGCGCAGCTACCTCACCAGCGTGCCCGCCATGGTGGGGCGCAACAGCCCGGCCCGCATCGGCCGCAACCTTTACCGATTGACTGAGAAAGCCTACGTGAAACGATCAACTGAAAACGCGCTGTCCGGCGATGTGTACGTGGCCGACGGCTACCGCGCCGATGTGTACCTGGCACACCCTGTGACCGGAAAGCTGTTTCGCCCCGAACTAACGGTGTCTATTGACCTGCGTAGCCGCATGGTGGTGGGCTGGCGTGCGGATGAGCACGAGGGCACCTACGCGGTGCAAAACATGTGGGCTGAGTGTTTTGTCCGCTACAACCATGTGCCCCTGTTTTTGTACGTGGACAACGGCAGCGGCTACAAAAACAAGCTGATGAGTGATGACGTCGTCGGCTTTTACGGCCGCGCCGGGGTGCAGCAAATCATCCATGCCATACCCGGCAATCCGCATGGCAAAGGCTGGATTGAGAGATTCTTTCGCACTGTCAAGGACGACTTCCTGAAGCTGTGGATGCCCCAGTTTTACTGCGGTACCGACGCCGCACCCGAGGCCCTGGGCCACACCGTGAACGAGGTGCGTGCAGGCCGCCTGCAGCTGCCCAGCATGGAGGCGTTTACCGAAGCGTTTAACGCGTGGATTGAGCGCTACGCGCAGCGCGCCCACCCCGAGGATGCGAGCCGTAGCATTGCCAGCATTTGGGCTGGACTGGTGCCGGTGCCCCCGGCCAGTGACGTGAGCGAATTGAAACGCCAGGCCACGCTGCTGACCGTGCGCCGGGGCATGCTGCAGCACGGCAAGAGGCTGTACCGGCACCCGGACCTGCTCTCGTTCAACGGCACGCAACTGCTGCTGGAGTACGACTTGATGGACAACGCGGTGGGGGTGGTGCGCACGCCGGAAGGCCGCTGGGTCTGCGATGCGCACCTGGTGCAAACCATCGACGCCATTGACACCACGCGCCTGGAAGAAAAACGCGTGACCCGCGCCTCTGACGCTATCAAGCGCCTCGAACAAAAGATTGACGAGCAAAAGGCCCGCTCCGGTTTGCTGATCGACGTGGACGCTACCGCGCAGGCCGTGATTGACCACCTACCGGACCTGCTGGTTGAGCATGCAGACACAACGTCTGCAGACGACGCCATCACGCTTGACCTGACCGAGCCCTTTAGCTCCGGCCCCACTGATACAGACATTCTTGGAGACTTGGCATGACCGCAACTACCCTCGCCCTTCCCGCCACCGTGTGGCCTGCGCACTACACCGCCGCCGATGTGGCCCTGATTGAGCGCATTCGTGCCTGGATGGCCGAGCGCAGCTACAGCCAGGCCTCGCTGGCCCGGCTGAGCCGCATCTCGGCCAGTTCCATCAACCAGATTCTTAAAGGCAATTACGCGACCAGCCCGGCGAAGTTGTTGGCAAACATTGACAGCGCGATGCGCAACTTTGATGAAGGCGGAACCGACAGCAGCGCGCCGGTGGAAACCAGCATGTACAAGCTGGCTTTTTCTGCTTGCGGCATGGCCCGGCGTTATCGTAATTTTGCGGTGCTGACCGGCTTTGTTGGGACGGGAAAGACCTACGCTCTCAAGCGCTATGCCCGCGCCAACCCCAACACGCATTTGATCGAAGCCACGCCGACCATGACGCCGCAAAGCCTGGTACGCCTGCTGAGTCGCGTCGTGCTGGGCGTAGATGCCAAGGGCAGCATGGATGACAAGTTCCGATCGGTGGTTGATGCGCTGCGCAACACGGACAGCTTGCTGATCGTGGACGAAGCCGAGACGCTGACGCCCCACCAGTTGCACACCTTGCGCCGTTTGCGTGACCTCGCCAACATCGGCATTGTGCTGGCCGGGACGGAATACCTCACCGGGCTGATCAAGCCTGAGCGGGGGCAGTTTGACCAGATCCGCAGCCGCTGCGGCTTTTGGCCGGAGACCGTGCGTTCTATCACCGCAGAAGACGCCGCCGCGTTGGTGCAGGCCAACCTGGGTACGGAGGATGTAGCCGACGACGTGGTGGAGCGCTTGTTCAAGTACAGCCGTGGCAGTGCCCGGATGTTGGTCGAAGGCCTGCTGGCGGCGCTGCAACATTTTCGCAAGGGCCGCCCCCTCACCGTAACCCTGGTCGACGCCGTGGCCAAGCAGGCGCTGTGCTTGCAGAGTCTGGCGTAAAGGGGCACAAAATGGACTCATGTTTGACTGAAAACACAGCTGTCAAAAAAGGCCCTTTGCTGGCCTGTCATGTGGTGATCAAGATGCCTGATGGCTCACGCGGTGAGCACAAAGGGTTTTACTACCACCGCCTCGATGCGCTGGACCGGGCCATGGAATTGTTCCCCGATGCGAAGGTGATCAGTGTGTGTGGCGGCAAGGCCAGGATGGCTGCGGTATGACGCGCCATACCTGCAATGAACTGGGTGTGTGCCAAAGCCGTACACCTGCCTGCCCGGACTGCACCGCGCTACGCCTGGCGCCCGGTGTGATCGATGGCCCCTACCGGCGCGAGTCGCCTGTGACCACCTGGGCAAAAAATGCCACGCAAGCCCTGCGCCCTTTGGCCGCGTACCTGATGGGGCCGAATCCATGAGCGTCGCCACATTGACCAATACCTGTGCAGCCTGCGGTGCAGAGGAAAGCCTGGACGCCTTGCTGCTGCGCATGATTGATGACGACCAGGTGCGCCGCCTGATTGCCGATGTGCTGTCCACCAGCCTGCCCTTGGGCGGCTTGATGGTGCGCTACCTGCGGCTGCACAAGCCGGCCAAGCAGAAGCTGCGCATGGACAAGTGCGCCAAGGTGCTGGCCGAGTTAGTACCGGATGTGCAGCGCACCGCGATACAGCGTAACGGCCGCACCTGGGCAGTGAGTCTGGACAGCTGGAAGGCCGCGTTCCAGGCAGTGTTTGACGCCGCAACCAAGGGCACGCTCACGCTGCCGCTGGAGGGCAATGGCTACCTCTACGCCACGTTGATGCGCATGGCCGATAAAACCGAAGGGCAGCAGGAGCGCCAAACCGAAGCCGATCGCGCCAGGCCGCGCCAGGACACCGTGCAGGTGAAGGGCCAGATCATGACGATTGGCCAGGGGCTGGAGAGCGTCTATGGCAGCAATGCGCCGTCCATCGCGCCATTGCCCACGGTGGACAGGCCGCTCGCCCTTCAGAGGCCGCGAACGGAAAGCCACATGGTGCGGGCCATCAAGGCAGAGATTGCCGCCAAGGCTGCGCAGGCCAATGCTGCCCCCAAAGATTTACCAACTGAAAAAGGACTTCCCCATGAATGAACAAAAAGAGATCGTGCCCGCTGGGTACTGGAAAGACGCCAACGGCTCCCTGGTGCCTGTAGCAAAGATCAAGGACATTGACAAGCAGCGCCACCAGTGTGTGACCCAGCTGGCCGAGGAAGCCAAGAAGGCCAGCGCAGCATTGATGAGCTTCAAGCTCTGTGCCATGCAAAAGGTGCAGGATTTTGTAGATCAAAGCCTGGCGCAGTACGAGGTGAAGCACGGTGGCAAGAAGGGAAATATCACTCTGGTGTCGTTTGACGGCCGCTTCAAGATTTCCCGAACCATGCAGGACTCAATCACCTTTGACGAGCGCCTGCAGGCCGCCAAGGCCCTGGTGGACGAATGCGTTAAGGCCTGGAGCAAGGGCAGCAACGACAACATCAAGGTGCTGGTCAATAACGCGTTCCAGGTGGACAAGGCGGGCAGCGTGAATGTCGGCCGCATCTTGAACCTGCGCACGCTCAAGATTGAAGATGAGAAGTGGCTGCGCGCCATGACGGCCATCAGCGACAGCATGAAGGTGCACAGCACCAAGCCCTATATCCGCTTCTATGAGCTGGATGAACGGACTGGCGACTACGTGCCTATCTCGCTGGATGTGGCGGCGTTATGAAAATTCAGCACTTCAAGATATCTGACAACGAGGCTGAGGTTGTGCTGGCAGTTGATAGGACTGTCTTGACGCCCGAACTGGCAACTGAAATCAACAATTTTCTGAGCAGCGCTTCGGAGCGTCTTAACGAACAAGATGGTGATGTAGTTCTTACCGTAGTGAGAATGTTTGGCTCGGTGGCGATTGCTCACATGCTCTCAGAAGGGCCTGCGCATTTCGGAATGAACCGCGCCGATCAATCGAAGTACTGGACAGAAAAGGTGCTTGAACTCGAATACGAGGGCTGGCCGACGGCGGAAGGCTTGGGTATTCGCATCATTGAGGCGTGTGTGGATATTCCTGATTATTTCTCTGTCGAGATGGAAGAACTTGTCGTTGGCATCGAAGGCGGTGGATTATGAGTCGCCCATGCAAGTTGCAGCTCAACAACAAAGGGGCGTGGCGTGATGTGCTTCCCTTTGATCTCGATGTGGTGAATAGTGATGAGGTCCAAGAAGCTGCCGCCATGCTGGTGAGTGCTGCTGACCCGTCTGGCAATACCCGCCTGCGCATCGTGATCGCCGACAGCCTGCAGACCGCCCTGGTTCGATGGGATGCAACGCATGGATGGAAAGACGCCATCCACTGAGCCAGTACGCCCTGACCCATAAGGGTTAGGGGCTTTTTCAAAGCCGGTTTGTAGCGTCTTTGAAAAGGGAATAAAAGCATGACATCACTCACCAAACACAAACTTCAACTGCTTGGCATCGCCAAAACATGGGCCTGCAAAACTGTTCCTGGCTGGGACGATCAGATGCACCGCGACATGCTGGCGCGCCATGGCGCAATGGCGCTGCCTGGTGCGCAAGGCCGGGTGTCTGCCACCACCATGAGCCTGCCCCAACTGGAGGCCATGCTGGAGGACTATGCGGCCCGTGGCTGGCCGCGTGTGCATCGCCAGCATGCCCAGAGCCAAGACGGTCAGCGCGTGGTGCGCGCCGTGCCTGAGCGCATTGCCACCATCGTGCGGCTGTGGGGCCGCATGGCGACGGTGGGAAAGGTACAAAACGGCAGTCGCACCGCGCTGCTGCAATGGTGCGAGCGCCAGGTGCAGCACATCGTGCCCAATCTGGATGCGCTGACGGTGCCCGAGTGCCAAAAGATCATTGAAGGCTTGAAGCAATGGCTGGGCCGTCCATGAAAAAACGAGGCGCCCGCCAGCCCGCGCACCGCGAAGCCCGCCCGGACAATGCCGTGCAGCAGTGGCCGGGGGTGGACGATGAGCTGTTGACCACGCTGCCGCCCGTGCTGCGTGCCGTGGTGCGGGCGCTGGGTTTTGGACGGGCGCGTGAGTTTCTGGAAAGCCGGGGCGGTGCGCCGATCTGGGTGCCCGCACTCAAGACGGCCGCGTGGGGGCTGAGCCCCGATGAGATGGCGCGCTTGCGCCAGGTGCTGGAGCCGCACCTGACCGAGACCCGGCGTATCACCTTGCCCAAGGTGGACAAGTTGTTTTTGAAATACCGAAACGAACAAATTGCGCGTGACCGGGGTGAGCGCACAGCTCGTGACATTGCCCAAGCCCATGCGCTGACCACGCGCCAAGTGCTCAATATTTTTAAACAGGTCGAGGGCGATGTGACGCGGCCCAAAGAAGCTGCGGCCGCAGAGTTCAAACGCCGCCAGATTGATTTTTTTGATTTCTAGATGATCCTCTAGCGCGGTGCCATGCCGTGCAGCCGTTTGACCGCATTCATTCGCACTTTAAAAGCCATAGTCCCTACGCCTGTATCAAAAAGGCATTGGCCGCATCCTAGGCCGTTTAAAGGCCCCGCAAGTTCACAGCTTGCGGGGCCTTTGTTTTTGGGTCTGAAACGTTTCCCGCGTTTTTCTAAGTCTCCATAAATTTGACACTGCTTACATCGAACTAGATGGAGCGCACAGCGTGTCAGAAAAAAACAAACAGCAACAGGTCAGCACGGCCAGCATGTCTTTCATGCTGGAGCCGGGTGAGCCCGACGCCGCTGGCCTGAAGGCGGTGCCCACCGAGGCGCACCTGCTGCCGCCCGGCCCGTTCCGCTCTATTGATGGCCGTCCTTTTGACTGCGAGGCGTGGGCACTTGATACGGTCATTGCAAAGCGTGTGATTGAGCGCATGGCCGTTCAGAAAAATGATGTGTTGATTGACTATGAGCACCAAAGCTTGCTCAAGGAATTCAACGGGCAACCGGCACCAGCTGCGGGTTGGTTCAAGGCCTTGTCCTGGCGCGACGCTGGTTTGTATGCCACCGGCATTGCTTGGACGGCTGACGCCGCCGAGTGCATTGCTGAAAAAGAGTACCGCTACATCAGCGCCGTATTCACCTACTACCCGAGCACTGGCGAGGTGCTGGAGATTATTTCCGTCGCCCTGACCAATACCCCCGCACTGGACGGCCTGGACGCTTTGAGCGCACGGGCGGCTTTGTCGCGGTCTGTTTTTTCAACACCAACCCACTCTACAAAGGATTCCGAGATGGATAAAGACCAGCAAATTGCAGCGCTGACCAGTGAGCGTGATGCACTCAAGGCGCAAGCGGCACCCGTCGCCACATCGATGGCGGCATTGACCGCCCAGGTAGCCGCGCTGACCAGTGAGCGCGACACGGCCAAGACCGGGCTTGCCGCCCTGACCGCACAGGCTGAAAAAGACAAGCATGGCGAACTGATGACTGCCGCCTTGACCGATGGGCGCTTGGCCCCGGCGCAAAAGCCGTGGGCTGAAAAGCAAAGCCTGGCCGTTCTGACTGAATTCCTGGACGCCACCGCGCCCATCGTGAACAAAGACCGACAGGCGCCTGCAGGCGGGCAAGGTGGTGGCGCTGGTCTGAGCGAGGTTGAGCTGGCTGCCTGCACCCGCATGGGTGTGACGCCCGAAGCCTTCCTGGCCGCCAAGAAGTAAACCAACCCCGTTTTATCAGGAGTACCTCACATGATTACCCAAGCGCAACTTGACGCGTTGAAGACCACGCTCAAAGCCCGTTTTAATGCGGGCCTGGCGATGAGCCCCGATGACTGGAAAAAAGTCGCGGGCTATATTAAAAGTGACAGCAAGAGCAACACCTATGCCTGGCTGACGCAGTTCCCGGCTTTCCGCGAATGGGTGGGTAGCCGCTTGCACAAGGCGCTGGCCGAGAAGGCTTACACGGTGGTCAACAAGAAGTTTGAAGCCACCATTGATGTGCAGCGAACGGACATTGAAGACGATACGTTTGGGCATTACGGCACGGTCGCTGAAGGTCACGGCCAGTCTGCTACGGACCTGAAGAATGACCTGATCTTCCAGGCGTTGACAGCGGGCTTTTCAAGCGCTTGCTATGACGATCAGTTCTTTTTTGATAGCGACCACCCGATGTATGCCAACGAGGACGGCACGGGGGCGGTGACGGTGCAAAGCAATATGCAAGCGGGTGCGGGTGCCCCCTGGGTGATGTTGTGTACCAAGCGGGCACCCAAGGCGCTGTACCTGCAGGAGCGCATACCTGCCACCCTGGACTCGGTCACCAGCGCACAAAACCAGAATGTTTTTGATTTGGACGTCTACTCGTTTGGCGGGCGCTACCGTGGTAATGCGGCCTACGGGTTTTGGCAGTGCGCCTTTGGCAGCAAGGCGGCGCTTGATGTGGCGAACTTTAATGCGGCTTACAACGCCATGGGGACCTGCAAGGGTGACGGCGGGCGCAAGCTGGGTATCTTGCCCGACACGCTGGTGGTGGGCGTCAGCAACCGGGTGGCCGCTGAGACGCTGCTGCTCAAGCAGACGCTGGCTACTGGTGAGAGCAATACCAACTACAAGCGCCTGGAGCTGGTAGTGACCCCTTGGCTTGATTAAGGACTAAGCAACCATGAAAACATTGTTTGTACGCATCGTGCTCAAGGCCGGTCCTGAAAAATTCTTCCGCTGTGGCGTGGTGTTCACTCGTAACTGGTGCCGCGTTGAGGTTGACAAAGCAACCGCCGAACGCCTGCACGGTGAGCAGATGCTGGAGATGACGGACACCGAGCCGGAAGACTTTGCCATTGACGAGAAGCCACTGGACCAGGCTGAGATCGACACTCTGGTTGCTGCCGATACGAGGGCCAAAGCCGAGTCATATCGCAAGGCCGCTGCCGAGATGCGAGCTAAAAGCGAGGCAGACCTCCAAGCTGTAATGTTGTTGCAAGATCAGGCAGAGGCAGATCGAAATGCCGCTGCTGTGATTTTGGATCAAGCAAAGACCGATGCCAAAGTTGCGGCTGACATGCTAGAAAAAGCAGAGGCTGATACCAAGGCCGCCACGTCTACCAAGGCCAAGAAGTAAGCCATGACCTACGCAACCCGTCAAGACTTGCTGGACCGCAGCAATGCGCGCCGCCTGGCTCAGTTGGCCGTACCGGCTGATGTGGCCATGGCGCCACTGGAGGCGGTGCGTGCGGCCTTGACGGGCGGCGACCTGAGCAGCTTTGATGCCGACACACAAGAGGCTGTAGCGCTTGCGCTGCGGGCTATTGATAACGCGTTGGCCGATGCTGACGCGCTGATCGCCAGCTACGGCGTGCCCGCTGCGCCCACGTCGGCCGTGCTCACGCGCATGGCGTGCACGGTGGCCCTGTATTACCTGCAGGGTGCCGAGCGGCTGGAGAAAACGGATGCGCTGGCTTACGACGGCGTGATGCGCCTGCTGGCGCAGCACAAGCGCGGCGAGATTGACCTGACGCCAGGCGCGGCGGCGGGAACGACGGTCAGTGATGGCGACACGGTGGCGGTGGAGTCTGCCCCCGGCCGGTACGGCGGAACCTATACAAGCGAGGTGGTCTGGTGATCTCGCTCACACCCATCGTTGCCCTGATTGCTCAAGCCCGGCCCGCCGGATTTGAGCGCGACTGGTTTCGCCAGGTGGGCGGTGCCGCCGAGTTTGCCAAGCTGGCGGGCGTTGAGCGCATACCGCTGCCCGGCTGCTGGGTGGTGCGTGCCGCCGATGCGGTGCGCCCTGCGGGTGAGCGGGCCGAGGATGTGGCGCTGGCGTTTGACGTGGTGATTGCCATCACGAATGAGCGCATGGCCACGGCGGGTGAAACGGATGATGCGCTTTTGCGTTACCGGCGCGCCGTGCATACGTTGCTACTGGGATATGAGTTTGCCCAACCCGCTCAAGCGCTGAATGCCCCGGTGCTGCGGCCCATCACCTTTGGCGGCGGCCAGGTGATTGAGTACACCGACGGTGACCTGTGGTGGCATGACCGCTACGCGTTTGATGCGCACCTGACCAACTATTTACCCGACCCGCCTGCTTATGCAGGGCTGGTCAACCTACCTGTAACGAATGGAGTTTCTTTATGATTTCTTTTGCTCAAATTCCTTCCGCGTTGCGCTACCCCGGCGCCTACATTGAGATTGACGGCTCGCAGGCCGGTCTGGGGGGTGACATTCCGGCTGTGCTGATCGTGGGGCAAAAGCTCGCCAGTGGCACGGCGGCGGCGGGTGAAGTGAGCCTCGTGTCGAGTGTGGCAGACGCGCAGGCCAAAGCGGGCGTAGGCTCCATGCTGGCGAAGATGGTGGAACGCTACCGCGCTATTGACCCCGCGCTTGATGTGTACATGCTGCCCTATGCAGACAATGCGGTGGGTGTAGCTGCCACGGGCAACGTCACGGTGACGGCGTCGCCCACGGCCAGTGGGGTGTTGTCACTCTACATTGCCGGCAATTTGGTGACTGTTGGCGTGACTGCCGCACAAACACCGACGCAAGTGGCTGCATCTATTGCGGCAGCGGTGAACGCAGACAGTGCTAACCCGGTCACCGCAACTGCGGCCGTCGCGGTGGTGACGTTGACGGCCAAGCACAAAGGGACCTGCGGCAACAACATTGATTTGCGCCTGAACTTGTATGGCGAGGCCGCGCCTGCCGGATTGACGCAAACCATTACAGCCATGACGGGTGGCGCTGGCGACCCTGCGCCGGGGAGCCTGACGGCAATAATTGGGCAGAAGTGGTTTCGCTATGTGGCGCTGGGCATGAACGATGCCGACACTTTGGCTGCCTGGCATGCAGAATCTCAAGCCCGCTACAAGCCGCCGGTGCAGGCCGGGTTCAGAGCATTTACAGCATTCCGTGGTGATTACGCGAGTGCCGTGACGTATGGCACCAGCAAGAACTATGAGCACATCAGCACCTTGGCGTTGGAGTTGAACCCCACTAGCACCTGGGAGGGTGCAGCCATTGCCGCAGCGGCAGCAGCGCCCAAGCTGTACAACAACCCGGTCGAGAGCCTGGAGGGCACGCCGCTGGTGGGCATGGTGGGTGTGACCTACTACGAATGGACGCAATCGAATAGCCTGTTGTTCAAAGGGATGAGCGTGCTACAAATGACGAAAGACGGGTCTTGCAGCATCAAACGTCTTGTCTCGATGTACCAGACCCGTGCCGACGGCAGCACAGACGATGCGTACCTGGACATCAATGCCGCCGAAGTGATGGAGCGCATTCGGTACGAGCAGCGCATGGGTGCCATCAAGTTGTTTACGGGCACGGCGGCCGCCAAAAGTAATGAGGGCTATCGGCCGGGTCTGCGTATTACCACGACGGATGACGTGCGGGCTTATTTGCTGAGTCTGTACCAGCTCACGCTGATGCGTGAGTACGGCTGGGTACAGGCCTACGACTATTACAAAAGCACCCTGGTGGTAGAGCAAGACCCGACGAACCCAAGCCGCTTTAACTTTGTGGACCGGCCGGTGCCGCTGAGTCCGTTTTACATCCTGGCTGGCCGGGCACAGTTCCGTAAATCGGTCTAAGCCAGGCCTATTTTGAAACCCTTTTGAAAGACCTTTAAACATGGCTCAAATTGTCAATATCAAAACCGTGAGTGTGCCCAGCATTGGCAAGCTTCCGCTGGCACAAAACCCCGGCACATTCAAGCCGTCGGGCGTGAAGCGTGAACACAAAGCGGGTCGTTTGGCCGAGGACGGCGGCTACACAGAGACCAGTACACCTGCTGTTGCCGAGCTCAATATCCATTTAACGCCTGGCATTAATGTCGCATCTTTGAATGCGATCAAAGATGAGAATGTGACCGTGCGACTGAGCGATGGCACGGTCCACATGATGGGCCAGGCGTTTGCCAGCGATGTGGTGCCGGTGGGCGACGGCGAAAGCAAGCTGACCTTGACCAGCAACGTTAGCGAACCGATGTAAGCGCACGATGAAGCTGAAACTACGATACCCGCTCAATATCGGCAAAATTGAGTTGACCGAACTGAATCTGCGTGACCACACGATTGCCGCCGACTATCTTGCCTTTGACCAGCGCGGCGGTGTGGCCCAGCGCATTGCGCTGATTGCCAGCGTGGCAGGAACAGACGAGGAAGTGATTAAACGACTGCGCGGTGTGGACTACCGGCGCGCTGAGACCGAAGTGGACCGCCTGATGAAAGAGGACGAAGCTGAAGCCGAGGGCGGTGAGACGGTTGAACCCGCCAAGGTACTGGAAAAAAAGTAGTGCGCGTGGTGCGGGCGGTGGCGCTGGTGACCAGCGTGATGCACCAGCCGCTGCCCGTGGTGAAGGCCCTATCTCTGCGCGAGTTGTATGTATGGGCGCGGGTATCTGCCGTGATGGTGGGCAAAGAGTTTTGAGGGTGACCACCGACTGAACTATTTCCCGCGCATACGCACGCGGCCCTAAAAATTAAGCTCCATGCACTGAATGTGTATGGGGCTTTTTTTATGATTTTTGTTTTTGTAGCTAGGGGTGGCGTGTGAGCGGCGCGGCGGTAGATGTAGCCGTCCGTATTGCGTTGCAAGACAGCGCGACACCAGGCATAGACAAGGCGGCTCAGAAGCAGCAGCAGGCATTTGGTAAAACAACTGCGGCAGTTGAGCAGGGCAATGCCCGCCAACGCACCAGCTATGAGCGCACATCCCAAGCGCGTGAGCTGCTGGGCGTGCGCAGTGAGCAGCGCATTCAACGCGAGATTGCACAGACCGAGGCGGCCTACAAACGCCTGATGGTCGCAGGCAAGCTTAGCGCCCAGGAACAGGCCCGCGCGTTGGACGCCACTACGAGCAAGGTGACGAAGCTAACGAATGAAATGGGCAAACTCACAGCGGCGCAAGATAAAGCGGCCCGCAGTGCCGAGCAGCAGGCCCGTGGCGCCAAGGCGTTGCAGGTGGGCGGCGCAGTGGTGGCGGGTGTTGTGGCTGGTAAGTACGTGCTGCAGGCACCTGTCAAAGAGGCTATTAGTTATGACCGCCGGTTGGCGAATATGGCTAACACGGCCTATTCAGAGCGAGATGCGACGGGGCGAAAGATCGGCATGACCACGCTGGAGGGGTCTATCAACTCAGCACGTAAGTTTGGTGGCGGCACCCGTGAGCAAGCGGCCGAAGCGTTGGATAAATTGATTGCGTCGGGAACAGTTTCAGACCGTGACGCGATGGCCATGTTGCCGGGGATCATGAAAGCATCGACAGCGTCGGGCGCAAGCGCGAGTGAGTTGGCAAATATTGCAATTCGCTCAAAGCAGAGTTTCAAAATCAAAGCGGAAGACTTGCCTGCGGTGCTGAGCGCCGCGATGGTGTCGGGCCAAGCAGGCGGGTTTGAGCTCAAGGATATGGCGAAGTGGTTACCCCAGCAAATGGCGATGGCGGGAAATCTTGGACTGAGCGGCAAGGATGGCATTGCCAAATTGATGGCGTGGAACCAAGCGTCTGTGATTACGTCTGGCACCAAAGACGAAGCAGGCAACAACCTGAAGGATTTGTTGAGTGAGTTGAACTCGGGGCACTTCACCGGGTTCATGGCGCAGCAGTACATGAATGGCGGCCACCACTTGAAGAAGGGGCAAAAAGAGTCTGCCATGAAGTCGGTGGACGATGTGTTTCTGGACTACCAGAGCCGTGGTGTGGACAAGGTGTCCGCCACCATCGAGATGATGGAGAAGATCATCTCAAAAGACAAAAAATATCAGACTTTGCAAGCCAAATTGAAAGCTGTTCCTAAAGACGATAAGGACGGCCAGCGCACCGTGATTGAGTCCATGGCGGCACAAATGCAAGGTACGGCCATTGGCAAGGTGTTTCATAATCAGCAGTCTCTGGCCGGGTTTTTAGGACTGCTGAATAACCAAAGCTATGTAGCTGATGTGCTGGACAAAACCAGAGGCCAATACGGAAAGACTGACGCGAGATCGGAGGTGACCGGCTCGTATGGCGTGATTGCCGGCACGTCAGATTTCAAACTTGAGCAAGCCGGGGAAGATAAGAAGGTCGCAGAGAAAGCGGCCCTCGACGGACTGACCCCGGCCATTGGTAAAGCCGCTGAAGCGTTTAGCAATTTGGCGAGCAAATACCCCGCGCTGACTGGGGGAACGATTTTGGCGGCTACCGGACTGACCGCTGTTGCGGGTGCGGCCGGACTGGCGGCGTTAACACTGGGTGGCGGAACCAAAGGCAGCGCAATCAACAATGCAGCCGGCCGGGCAATGCAGTATCTGCCAAGCGGAAAAGCAATGGGCCGCGCCGGCATTCTTGGGGTGGGCGCCGTCGTCGGTGGCGCGGGTTTGAATGCGGCTTTTGGTGAAGAGTCTGCAGTCTCTCGTTACGGGTCATCGGCTCTTAATGGTGCGGCTACCGGTGCTTTTATTGGCAGCGTGATTCCAGTGTTGGGCACCGCTGTTGGCGCAGCGGTGGGGGGTGTATTGGGCTTGGTGTATGAAAGCCTAAAAGCCAAGCCTGCAGAGCCAGTTGCACCGCCGCCTGAGCCATCCAAGCCCGTCGATGTGAATGCAAATATGACGGTGGGCCTCGCGCCGGGATTGGTGCTTTATAGCCAGTCCATTCAGGCCAACGGGGCCAACGTGCGCATGAACACCGGCAACATCATGAACGGGGGCATGTAATGGTATCCAAAGAAGACAAAAAAACTTGGCTCGACCGCCTGCAGCGCGCCAAGTGGCGTGGTTTTGAGTTTTCGACAGATAGTCACGATAGCCAGCATGGTCAGCGCTTGGTGGTTACGGATTTGCCCGGAGCGGATGAACCGGCGGTGGAGGACCTGGGCGCCAAGGCGGATGGCTACAAGCTGACTGCCTATTTCATCGGCGCGCAGTATGACCGGCAGCGCAATAAGTTTTTGCTGTTGCTGGGCCAGACCGGCGCGGGCTGGCTGACGCACCCTTGGCTGGGCCAGGTATGGGCGCGGGCACACACCTGGAGCGTGCATGAAAGCACCGACAAGGGTGGTTACTGCTCTGTGACGGTTGACTTTGTACCGGGTGGCCAAGCGCCGTCTGTGCCGTATGTGGACGCGGTGGATACAGCGTTTGGGGCCGTCCAGAAAATGAAGGCGGAAGCGGTCGTAGAACCTAAAAAAATGTCGGCCAATGCGCTGTCCAGTTTTGTTGCTCGCGTGCAAGGTGCACTGAGTGGGGTGCGCAATATGCTGTCCATGGCACGCTTGCCACTGACTTGGGCCCAGCAGGTCATAGGACTGATTGACAGTGTGAAGTCGATGGTGGCCGAAGTTCTGGCACTGCCTGGCGAGTATGCCGCCATGATGCTTAACTTGGCGGCTGCGTTTGGCCTGGCGCCGGATGATCTGTCAGACACGGACCGGGTGCGGGTTGTGTCGGCTCTGGCCCGTAGCGCTGTGGCTGCGGCGAATGAGTCTCTGGTAGGCGTTGATTCTCAAGCGCAAAAAACAAATATGCAGGCAGATTCTGTGATGCGGGCGACGCTGATGGCCAGCGCGGCCATGAACGTGGCGCTGGCTGACTACAGCAGTGCAGCCGCGCGCGATACGGCGCAGGCGGCGGTGCTGTCCGCCCTGGATGTGGTGATGCCAAAAATGAACGATGCGTTGTTCGCCGCGACGGCGAATGCACGGGCTGCGTTTATGACGGCGCTGCAGGCGCAGGTATTGGATGCGCAGTTGGTGCGTGATGTGGTGCATGCCACGCCGAGCGTGGTGCTGGCCTACGAGCTGGGGCTGACAGAGATCGCGTTGCTGGAACGCAATGCGGTACGCCACCCGCTGTTTATGCAAGGGCGGATTTATGGCTGAGTCGGTTGTCATCAAGTTTGACGGGATGCGCTTTGACGCTTTTCAAAGCGTGAGTGTGCGGGAGTCGGTGGACGATCTTTGCGCATCGGTGCAGCTCGCGTCGGTTGTGATGCAGGGCGCTGGCGGCAATTTGGGGTTGACGGCCAATTCAGTGATCACGGTATTCGGGGACGATGCGCTGGTGGCTACGGTGCGGCTGGATATGTTGCGCCGACGTGTGGGCGCTACGAGCCACACGGTGGCGGTGGACGCACGCAGTTTAGGCCGTGAGCTGGTGGATTGCCAGTATTCGGCGACGCTGAGCGGCTTGACGTTGGGGGAGATTGCAAAGCGGCTTTGTGCGACGTTCAAAGTGCCTTTGACAGCCCCCGCTAAAACAAAATTAGTGCCTGAATTTTCGATGCAGTGTGAGCTGCCAGCCAATGCACTGCTGAATGCGGCACGGGCATCGAATTTGCTGCTGTATCCGTTGCCAAGTGGGGGGCTGCTATTGGCCCCGCCGACGGATGCGCCAGCGGTGGCTACGTTGACTTATGGCGTCGACATTGTGGGCTATGACGTGGTGGATGAGCACCGGCTGCGGTTTAGTGAGTATGTCGTGAAGTCGTTTGACTACGAGGGCGGCAAGGCGCTCAAGGGTGCGGTTAAAGACGAGGGGATAACATTTTTCCGGCCGATGCATATCGTGGCTGACCGGCATGGCCACGACCTGGAAGGTTGTGACAGCCGTGCCAAACTGGAGCGCAACCGCCGCCAGGCGCGGGCCAACCGGATTGACTTGACGGTGCGGGGCTGGGGCCATGCGGGCGGTATCTGGCGGGCGAACACGCAGGTGCGCGTGGTGATTGCGCAGGAAGGGATTGACGAGGTGTTTTTGATTGGCGAGCGAACGCTGAACTTTAGCGCTACAGAGGGGCGCAGCACGCTGCTGCAGGTGATGCCGCGTGCGGCATTTGTGGGCGAACCCAAGAGCCGCAAAAAGCGGGCTGCAGGCACGAGCACCGGGAGGGCGACTAAATGAGTGCTGCCGCACAAATTTGGCACCGGGTACGTCTGCTGGTAGCCCAGGGTGTTGGCACCTTGATTGGGGCTGATGTGGTGCAGGTCACGGTGCTGGATGGTGAGACGCTGCCGAAGGTGAAGCGGGTGGAACCGTATGGACTGAGCTCACGGCCCAAGGCCGGTTGTGAGGTGTACATGGTGTTCCCCGGCGGGGATCGGGCGCACGGGATTGCGCTGGTGATTGGTGACCGCCGTTACCAGATGGATTTGGCTGAGGGTGAGGTGGCCCTGCACGACGATGAGGGTAATTACGTCAAGCTGGGTCGGGGCGGCGTGGCCACGGTCAAGGCGGTTACCGAGGTGGTGGCCGATGCGCCGCTGATGCGCACAACGGGTGACCTGCAGGTGGCGGGCGCGCTGACGGTGGCAGGCGGTATGGCAGTGACGGGCGGCGCGAAAATCAGTGGCGCACTGGTGCATGACGGCGTATCTGTTGGGAATGGCCATACGCACACCACAACTGTCAATGGGTCTCCCACCAGTGACGTTAATCGATAGGACGCGACATGCTTAATTTGTTGAGATACGAGGTGAACGGGCGCCAGGTGTTTGATCTGGCCGTGGCGGCATCAAACGCCGCCGAGGCGGCCAATCAGGCGGCAACGTCGGTGGTATATGCGGCGCTGTTTACGGATGCTAGAGCGCCTGCTGACCGGGTGGCCGTCAGCCGACGCGGCTGGTGGGCGAACCCGGATGCGGGCAGCGGGCTTTGGTATGTGCGCCGACAGGCGCTGGGCAGTGCGGCCCGGCTGGAGGCGCTGGAGACGGTGCGCCAGGCGCTGGCCGCACGGTCGGCGCTGAGCGGGGTGACGGTGCAGGATGTGACACCTGCCGGAAGCGTTTCGGTGGTGGCGCTTGAGGTGTCTGGAAAACACAATGGGCAGGCGTTTTCAATTGCACTTTCGTTCTGACTTTATTTAAATCAATGATTTACAGCCGCCCTTCTTTTACTGAGCTCAATACGCGCATTGCGGCCGATCTGGCCGCGCTGCCAGCGGTGTTACGTGAGCCGCTGAGTGCGGCCTGGGCGCGGGCTTGCCATGGGTTGCATGGGCATTTGGATTGGTCTGTGCTGCAAACCTCGCCGTTGACGTGTGAGCTTGAGCGTCTGTATGACTATGCGGCGTTGTATTCGGTGCCGCGTCTGGATGCTACTGCCGCTATCGGTACGGTGACGGCGGCTGGCATACCGGGTGTAACACTGCTGGCCGGGTCTGTCGCACGAGGTAGCAATGGACTGGACTATCAGGTGGTATCTGCCGTGGCCATTGGCGCGGGTGGTACGGCTGCGGCGCCGGTGCGTTGCACTTCGACCGGCATAGCCACCAACTTGCAGGCTGGTTTGGCCTTGATGTTGACCGCGCCGGTGGCTGGCATCAGCAGTACGCTAACAGTGGCTGCTGGCGGACTTACTGGCGGTGCTGACGACGAAATCATGGACGACTGGCGGGCGCGGGTGGCCGAAGAATGGCAAACGCTGACGACAGATGGGGCCCGTGGCGGTAAGCCGCGTGACTATGTGTATTGGGCTCGCACTGCTCACCCGTCAGTCACTGGAGCGCTGGTGCAGTTGCATACGCTTGGGCTGGGCACAGTGATCGTGCGCCCGGTTTGCAATGGCCTGCTGAATCGTTTGCCAACTGCGGCCGTGCTGAGTTCGGTTTCTGACTATTTGACAGCCATTGCGCCACTGGCTGATGTGCGCGTAGTTGCGCCGGTCGTGCATGCGCTAAGTGTGACGTTGGCGCTGGCACCTGCAGTTAACACGGCGGCGAATCACTCTGCTATTTTTGATGCGATCAGTGCATTGGTCTTGACAGAGTCGGGTAACGGCGCAGTGATTTCGCTCGCAGAAATTGATGGGGCGGTGTCGTCTGTGACGACTCAATACACACGTCTGGCGCCGACTGCCGATACGGCGGCCGCTGCGGGTGAGATTTTTGTGCTGCAACCGATTGTTTGGGCCTGACCATGCTGTTGGCGGCGCATTCTGCGGATGATTTTGCGGGCGCTCTGCGGGCGCTGCTCCCGCCCGGTGAGGCGTGGGACTGGCCTGCCGGTGGGTTGGGTGCCACGATGCTGGGGGCTACTTCCATCGAGCTGGCCCGGGTAGATGCGACGGTCCAGGAGGTTCTTGACCTGGCTATTGCACGACACAAGATTGCGGGCGGTTCCTGGCGGCTGGTGGACTATCAGCGCGTGGCGGATGAGTCGCAGGCGGGGATTGTTGAGGCGCTACCTCGCAAGGTATTTGGTGCTGGCAGTTTTGCTGGTCAACGTTTGTGGCACTCACCGGCTGTATTTGCAGTGCCGCTGACGCGGCTATCACAGGCGCAGCCTTTTTGCGCTGGGAGCTGTGCCGGGGACCGGCTATGGAGTCAGCGTGCTCGCTATGTGTTGGTGGTGCGCTATTACAAGACAGTGGTGGATGTGCAGGCCTTGTGGGATGCATTGATGGCGTTCAAACAGGCGCATATTTATTTGTGGTTTATGGATATCACCGAGAGTGGTGGAGGGGTTAACTATGTTCAAAATTGATGGTGCGGGGAATGTAGCGGGTGCATTCGTGAGCGAGGACGCTGCCACAAACAGGCCGCCCACGGAGGTGACGTCTGATTGGCTGAATATGCTGCAGAACGAGGGTGCCAATTTGGTGGCCGCTGCAGGGCTGGTGCTTGACAAAAATGATTCTGGGCAGCTGGTTAAGGCGATCGCCATCCTGCAACGCCAGCAAACCAACACCGCATTCACGACGACCGGCGTGGCGCCAAATTTTGTATTGACGCCGAGCCTGCCTGTTACAGCCTACGCTGCCAATCAGCGCTTCCGTGTCAATTTCAACGTGGCCGGGTCTGGCGCGAATGCGATCAACGTCAGTGCGCTTGGAAATAAGCTCCTGAAGCAGTACGACGGCACCGGCGCCAAGGTAGCCGCTGTGATCGCCGCCAACCAACTGGCAGATATTGAATATGACGGGGTGGACTTTGTCATCCTTGATCCGCTTCCGGTTACGGCGCCATCAATACAAGGTGCATTCAAAAACCTGCAGGTCTCGTCTACCGGCTTGAGTGCAAACGTCAGCGTGACAGTCGATGAGATCGTTGTTGAAAGTGCTGCCAATGTTTACCAGAAGTTGCGTAACGTTGCACTGAGCATTGCTGGCACGGCGGTCGGGGCCAATGGGCTTGATGCGGGCGCTCTTACGATCAACACTTGGTATTCGGTCTGGGTGATCGGGAACAGCGCGATAACAGCAGGCTTGTTGTCCCTGTCGGGTCTTGCACCCGCGCTGCCTGCTGGGTACACGCATAAAGCCCGTGTGGGCTGGATTCGAACCGATGGGACGGCGAGTAAATTTCCTCTTTCGTTTAAGCAATTTGGTCGCCGTATCCAGTATGTGGCGGTTGCTGGGAGCAACGTCTCCGCGCTTCCAGTCATGGCATCAGGCGCGGCGGGAAATGTCGCCAGCCCAGCATATGCGGCGGTTGGCGTGTCGTCATTCATCCCACCTACTGCAGTGTCAATTAACGGGAATATTGGTACGGCGAGTCTGGCGCTTTTTGCGGCCAACGGAAACGCTGGGGTAGCAGGTGGTGCCAACCCACCTATTCTGACGCTCGCAACGCCGGCGTCGTCTTACCAGACAGTGGAATTCGACGTGCTTCTGGAATCGACAAATATTTACTGGGCCAATAACGGAACGGCTCATTTGGCATGTATCGGATGGGGGGATAATTTATGAGCTACGCTGTTCGCAAAGATGGTCGAGGCTGGCGTGCAGTTAATGGCCCTGATGATGTGGGCGTTGACGAAGTATTCAGAGACTCACCACCAGTTGCCAGCGCAGCCAATGCGCTGGCCACCGCCAAAGAAAATGGACTCGCCCGCATCTCTGGCTACGCCAAGTCAAAGCGCAACCTGATCGCCGGCACGTCTGACGATGCCGAGATTGCGGGATGGAACAACAAGCTGCGCATTGCTCAGGCTATCGGTGTAGGTAATGCTTCTGACGGCGAGATCGCAGCTTTCCAAGCGGAAATCACATCGCGCGGCATTAGCGGCGAGACGCTGGACATTTTTTGCCAGAAGGTCACCAAGAACGCAGTATTTTTTGCGCAGGCGGTCGGCATGATCGATGGGATCAAACGCCGTGCGCAAGACGCTGTGTCTGCTGCTGATTCCCCCGAGTCGGTCGAGGCTGTTCTGACGCAGATGCGTGAACAGGCTGAGATGGCTTATATCGGACTGATGCAGGCTAAGTAAGAGTACGCCATGTTGTACAAAAACATCCGTACCCAGATCAGGACTGGCGACCTACTTGGTATTCATGGCCGTGGCACATTCCCGCGCGTGACGCACATCGTCCAGTTCCTCGGTGGCCTGGGGATGCTGTCCAGCATCACCCACATCGGTGTGGCGTGGTGGTTCGATGGGCGACTGTACTCGGTCGAGATGGACGGACGGCATAACGTCCTGCGCCCGCTGTCTCAGCACATTACCGATGGCTGCGGGGTGGATGTGTATCGCTGCCCGGTACCGGACACCATGCCCGCAGAATTTGACCGTGCCACGGCCAACCCGATCAAGTACAGCTTGCTTGATCTGCTCAAGATCGGCGTGCGTCTCATTTTTGGGGGTGAAACTGGGCGTGATGATGAGCGTGACATGGTGTGCAGCACTTTTGCGTCACGCTGGTTGCAGTGGGCGGGCTGGTTATCGCCACAAGCTTTTCCTGAAATGCCAAGCCCGGGTGAGTTGTGCCGAGCGCTTGGGAACCCCATCTTTTCAATCATGGAGGCTAATAAGTCGCTGGCCAGATAGAAAAAACAGGGCGAATGCTCTCGGTGCGCTAACACCTTGAACAAACGCCTCCGCCGTGAGTGACCACGGCATTGACCAAGTCCCTGTCACCTAGCTAGGCCAGGGCATTATGGAAGATGCCGACATGCATGCGAAATTAGAAGAAATCCGGTGTGGCCAATGCGTCCGCAAACTGGCCGCAGGTGCCTACACCTGGTTAGAGATCAAGTGCCCGCGATGCGGGACTTTGAATGTACTGAGAGCCAGCGCTGCTGATCAAAGCAGACCGAGCCCCACCCCCGAACGCCCCCGAGCGTCATCTAAAAATGGAATGAAAGATGACTCAAAAACGGGAGCCGACAGCGCTCATTAACAACCCGGTCGACCACCAGGACATGATTCAGGCGGCGCCGATGGTGCAGTGGGTTGGCGGCAAGCGCCGCTTGGCCCCGCACATCCTGCCGCTATTTCCCGATCACACCTGCTACGTCGAGCCCTTCTGCGGTGCGGCCGCGCTGTTCTTTCTTAAACAGCCGGTGAAGGTGGAGGTACTGAATGATGTGAATGGCGATCTGGTCACGTTGTATCGGGTGGTGCAGCACCACCTGGAGGAGTTTGTGAGGCACTTCAAGTGGGCGCTGGCCAGTCGTGAGCTTTATAAGTGGCTGCAAGCCACCCCAGTCGAGACCTTGACCGACATTCAGCGCGCAGCCCGGTTCTTTTATCTCCAGAAGCTGGGCTTTGGCGGCAAAGTGACTGGGCAGACCTTTGGTACGGCCACTACGTCCAAGCCAGCGCTCAACCTGTTGCGCCTCGAGGAGCAACTGAGCGCCGTCCACCTGCGGCTGCACCAGGTGTTTATTGAACGGTTGGCGTGGTCAGCCTGCGTCGAGCGCTATGACCGCCCACACAGCCTGTTCTATATGGACCCGCCGTACTGGGGCACACAGGGCTATGGCGTTGATTTTGGGCTGGAACAGTACGACCTGATGGCCCAATTGATGGGCTCGATGAAGGGAAAGGCGGTCGTCAGCGTCAACGACATCCCGGAGATGCGCCAAGCCTTCAAGGGCCACCACATCAAGCGGGTGAGCATCAGCTACACGGTTGGGGCATCGGGGCGTGGGCGGGAGCCCAAGGGAGAGTTGATCATCAGCAACTTCAAGCCAGGCGTTTGAAGCGGGTTTGAAGCTCGTTTAACGATGGATCAATTTAAACGGCGCGCAACTTAAATTCGTGTCCTGAATTCAACGGCTTTCTGTCCTGAATTCAAGGCCGCTCCACTACGTGCCAGCCCATGGCTGTAGCCCCAGGGGCGCAGTTGTTCGCTATGAGCTTGGCAGCGCGGGCACACGTTGGGGCTTGGGATGACACTGGCAATGGCCACAGCAGTGGCATTGGATCGCTCATCCAAGGCACTTCGCACCTGCGCCCTCTGAGGCGGGGTCAACGATGCCAGTTGTCCAAGAAGTTTGACAAAGTCGCTATGAACCATGCTGCACCTCCACGTCTGATGACGTTAGATTTACTTTAGGCGCTGGCTGGCGTTCTTTCAACAGTTAACTCAGACATAGCCCAATTTGATATAAACCTAGCCGCCGCCGCGCTGCATGTACAAATCAAACCGTTTCATGAATGTGTAGCGCTGGGCGTCGTCCAGTCCGGCAAAACGAAAGCGTACCAACAGGCGGGGGATGGACATGAGCGCGATCACACGCGGCTCACCGGTGCGCCAGCTCAGACCCAACGCGCCCTCGCCGATACGCACACCGGCCGAGTGCGTCTGCAGCTTCCAAAAATGATTGCCGATGGCGTTGGGCAACCAGCCCAGCCACTCGGCCTCGGTGCAGCCCATCTCGCGCTCGAAGCGCTCGGCGTAAAAGGATTGCATCAACGGCAACAGATTCAGCGCACGCGGTTTGCAGCGCCGCTTAGCCGCCGGCAATCGGGGGCCAGATGGCCAGCACATCGCCTTCCGCCAGGCGCTGGGTCAGGCGCTTCTCCGGCTCGATGTATTTGCCGTTGATCAGCACCAGATGCACCAGCTTGGGCGGTAGACCGTACGGCTCAATGATCTGCATGATGCTGGCGTCGGGCGCCACGTCCAGCTCCAGCACGTTGGTGTAGCGAGCTTGCACCGGCAAATAATCGGTGAGCGAGGCAAACAGCTTGAAGGTGATCTTCATGGTCCGAAAATTCTAGCGCCGGCGCTCATCCTGCGCTCCCGACCAGGCGCTTTGGGCCTGGGCGCTGGCGAGGTAGGCTTCCATCAGCTTGGTGGGGTCGTTCTTGAGGGTTTCTTTCCAGGCGCCAAGTTTCACCTGGCCTTCGACCAGCCCGCGCATCACGCCCACATGTTCGGTCCAGCCCACGCTGTTGCAGCCGACCAGCACATCGCCCTGGAACTGCAGGCTGAGGTGACGCCCGGCCGCCTTGTCGGTCAGCTCCACATGCTCGCCACCGGGGCGGCCCTGCCAGTCACCAAAACTGGCAGAGATCAACCCCAGCGTGTCGAGCACGTTGATTTGGGTGACCCCTTTGAGTTCGACAGCCGGCGCCGTGCCACGGGCAAAGGCCACCATGTTCAGGGCCGCCACACGGGCCTGCTCCGCCGCGTTGGGCTGGATGGCACTGACGATGGTCTTGCCGCTGACCTTGTCAAAGGCCTCACAGCAGTCGCCGGCGGCGTAGATGCCGGGCACATTGGTTTGCAAGTGCTCGTCGGTCAGCACACCCAGCAGGCAGGTGATGCCGGAATTTTCCAGATAGCCGATGGCGGGTCGCACACCCGCCGCGCTGATCACCAGATCGGCCAACATCGTTTTGCCGTTGCTCAGGCGCACGGTCAAAGGCGTGCCGGGGTCGATGCCCTCGACCCGGGTGCCGGTAAATACTTCGACGCCTTTGGCTTCACACCAGTCGCGAATCATGCCGCCAGCGGTCGGGCCCATCATGCGCGGCACCATGCGGTCGCCCATCTCGACCACGCTCAACTGCACACCGCGCGCCGTCAGCGCTTCCATGATGATGCAGCCGATGAAGCCGGCGCCCAGTTGCAGCACGCGGGCTCCTTGGGTGGCCAACGCCATGATGGCCCGGGCGTCGTCCAGCGTCCAGCAGGTGTGAACGCCGGCCGAGTCGATGCCCGGAATCGGCGGGTGCACCGGATGCGAGCCGGTGGCGATCAACAGCGTGTCGAACGCGAGCGTTTCATCATCGTCAAATACTATTGTTTTTGCAGCTGCATCCACATGACTAACGGTGGCTTGAAGCAGATGTATCTTTAAATCCGAAAAATGTGTCGGGCCCTTGCGCAGGTAGGTGCCGTGCTCGTCCACATTGCCCATCAGCAGGTAGGGAATGGCCATGCGGGAATACGGCGGCTCGGGCTCGTCGCCGACGATGGTGATGGCATCAAGCGGCGCCAGCTTGCGGATGGTTTCAGCGGCAATGACACCGGCGGGGCCGGCACCGAGAATGACGTGATGGGTCATGGTGATTTCTCCAAAAAAGAAAAGCGGCCGCCGGGGACCGCTACTTCGTTGCTTCAGCGCGGCGCTACAGTTCCAGG
>Ga0209724_1000517_pt1 | contig 37126 bp, 29 predicted proteins | sample grotaG_FD_184143 | JGI IMG/M metagenome (GOLD analysis project Ga0209724, IMG submission 184143) | Glacier valley bacterial and archeal communities from Borup Fiord, Nunavut, Canada, to study Microbial Dark Matter (Phase II) -... | ecosystem: Environmental > Aquatic > Freshwater > Ice > Glacier ... | reverse complement strand
CGATGTCGAACACCAAGAGGTCCATGTCGATGATGCGCCCGACGTGGCGCGCGCCCTGGGACTCGCGCACCACCGAGCGTGACCCGTCGGCGCCCACGAGGTACTGGCCGCGAACCTCCCTCACGCCGTCGCCACCCGCGTCGTCACCACCCGGTCCGTCACTCACCGATCCGTCACTACCTGCAGCCCCGCCGGACCGCACTCGTACGCCGACGCTGACGCCGCCGCCGTCCTGGCTCGCGGCGACCGCCTCGCCTGTCACCCAGGTGATGAGGTCGGATGCTCGTGCGGCGTCTCGCAGCACGCGTTCGGTGTCCGATTGCGGGATGAGCAAGAGGCCTGGCATGGGAGATTCGTCGCCCAGGCACGCGAAGTCGATAGTGAAGATGGGGCGGCCGGTGTCGATGCGGATGGGGGCAAGCGCGTCGCGCGGATCGCCGGCGGCAAGCAAAGGTGCGGACAGGCCCCACACGTCGAAGACCTCAAGGGTGCGCCCCCACACGCCAAATGCCTTTGAGCCGACGGGCGACGTGATGTCGCGCTCGATCAGGATGCTGCGCACGCCATGATGCGCAAGCCCGAGTGCGGTGGAGAGGCCCACGGGTCCCGCGCCAACGATCACCACCGGAGCGTTCGGGTCGGTCCCGCGACTGGTGGCCGCTCCGCTGTCCCCATCTGCAGGTGACATTCGTGCACCTCGCTCCGATATTGTCGTCATGTACGTCCATGCCACACTACGTGCCCGCATTCCTCGTCTCCGGGTTCCGATGCTCACCGAAGGCTGACCGATGGAATCCCCCCAAGCCGCCAAGGTCGAGATTCTTGACGTGCTGTGGGCGGCCGATGCGGAAGGCCTGCGGCTCCCCGCGAGGCGCAGCGAGGCGGTGGAACGCTTGCGTGCCTCGGGCCAAGACGCTGCCTCTGCGCTCGTCGCCGCGATTCCAGCGAGGGCCGATGTGCTCGACGAGGAGGCCGTGAACCAGGTGCTTCTCGCGGTCCACTTGGAGCTCGCGCGGCTGAGCGAGTTTGTGCGCGTTCCGCAACGGATGGCCTCGGTGCTCGTGGACCTCATCGCGAGGGTGCGCGAAAGAACGCCCGGCCCGATACGGATCGTTGACGTCGGCTGCGGCATCGGTTACAACCTGCGCGTGATCGCCGACTCCGGCCAGCTGGGACCCGACGTGGAGTTTGTGGGCGTCGACCTCAACGGGTTACTGATCGAGGCCGCCCGACGCCTGGCCAAGGCCGAGAACGTGAATGTGCGCTTTCAACACGGTGACGCCCTCACGTCTGGCCTCGCCGTCGAGGACCCCGCGCGGACCGTGATGATCTCGTCGGCATTGCTCCACCACCTGGGCCCCACCCATATTCCCGAGTTCCTGCGCCGTCACGACGAGCTGGGGGTCGCGGCCTTCGCGCACTTTGACGTCAACCCTGGCATGTGGGCAAACGTGGGCGCCTGGATGCTGCATCAGGCACGCATGCGGGAGCCGGTCTCCCGTCACGACGGCTCGATGTCGATGCGCCGTTCCCTGAGCTCCGAGGTGCTGCTCGAGCTGGCCCGCGAGGGCCTTGGTGACGCGTATCTGCTCGAATGCGAGACATTCACCAAGTGGTGGCCGCAGCCAAGCCGAATCGTGCGCCCGTTGCTCGGGGTGCGCGCATGATGGCCCGCGCATGATGGCCATGGCCGGCGGCATCGGCAGCCTTCCCGTGTGGGATCTCACGTGGGGCCAAGCGGCGGTGCTTGGCGCGCTGGCGATCTCGGCGTTGCAGTACGGCGGGACTGCGGGCGTCCTGGCGTCGGCGGGAAAGAACGGCCGGCTACGCCACGTGAGGGCGGAGCTCGTTGGCGCCCTCCGCGGAGCACTCGCCATCACGGTGCTCGTTGGCCCGGTGATCGCGGTCGCGGCGATCGACGCGTTGGCGAGCGACGCACGCTTTGCGGTCTACATGGACGCGGCGACGGTCCTCGCCGTGGCGTACTTTCCCTTCACCGTGATCTCTGGGGTGAGCTTCGCGATGGCGCGATCGATCTCGTGGAAGATCAGATCCAACATCAACTCGATGGTGCTTGCCACGCTCATGTTCCTCAGGCCGTACATGGCCATGGCCGGAGTGGTCGCGGCGGTCATCGTGACGCACGACGCGGGGGTGACGCTGGTCGGGTTCGTGGGGGTCGCGGCGGGCCTGCAGTCGACCAGGCTGGTGCGGCGGTGGTGGTACTCGCGCCCGGTGCGGCTCGAGGACCTCGGGGTGGCCTAGCACCGGCCGCGGGGGGACGGTTGTGGACGGCGGCCACCAAGGCGAAGCCCGCGCTCAAGGGCGACAGCAGGCTCGACAAGCTCTTGTCCGAGGCCGTCGCGGCCACACTCACATTGCGCCGATGGTGGCCCGACAGGTCGAGGTCACCTGCCGGGCCGACGAGCGCGCGACGCGCTAGAGCGCGCCGCGGGTACCGCCAAAGGGCAACGGCGCAAGCGTGACAACACGCGGGGCCCCCGCAAGTTTGCCCTGGAACGCCACGTTGATTTCGGCCATGACGGCCCCTGCGCCGTGCGCCTCGAGGTCCGCCAACGTGGCCCACTTCTCAATCATCACGAGGCTTCCGTCCGGAGCCTCGTGAATGGCATAGAGCTCGCAGCCCTGCTCCTCGTGCACGCGGGGGATGAACTCACCGAGCACCTCAAGAAGCGCCTCCTTTTTCCCGTCTGCGGGCTCAAAGTAGGCAGTCACAATGACCGGATTCGTCACTTCACACATCCTTTTGGCCTCACGGCCGCTACGGGGGCGTCGGTGGCCACGGTGAACCCCGACGGCGCCTGGAACAGTAACGCTCGAGGGTCTGCGGATAGTCCGCCCTCAAGACGGGTCTCGCCTTCGTGAGGCGTTGCTGCAGGTCGTCGTGGCCCACGCGGGGCCAGGCCGATTCCCCCTTGCACCGCGTATCGAGGCAGTCCCCCTCCGCACAGCCAAGTGTTTGCCGTGTGTGAGCACTAGCCCTTGCGGGCGATGTCGGTCCAGGTGCGGTCTTGGTCGCGCGTGGCGAGGTAGTCGTCGATTTTGTCGTCGGGGATCAGGTAGTTATCGATGCCGTCGCCGTCGGGATCCAGGATGGTCTTCTGGTTGCCGCCACCTTGGGAACCGTTGACGCAGTTGCCGTTCAGGTCGCAGTCCACGAGGTGGGTGTGCGGGTTGTAGATGTGCACGGTTGTGCTGTGTGAGGTGGTGGTTGCCGTGCCTGGCGCGTCCCGCCAGGTCGCGCCGCCGTTGGTGGTGAACTCACCCCGCCATGTGGTCGTCAGAGTGAAGGTGGAGCGGTGTTCGGCGACGCGGGGGAAGGTGAACGGTTTGCCTCCGTCTTCGAGGGGCTTGCCTGGATCAGTCGAGGTCCACGTGGTGCCATCCGTATTGGTCCAGGTGTACTGATTGGCGACCGCCCTGATGGTCACCGGGGTGCCCATCAGCGTGACATCGATGGTTCGCGGCGCGGTGTCGACCGCGAGGATCACACCCAACTCCGCAATCGCATAGCCCGTAGCAGGCTGGACCCCATACGTGTTCGGAGCAATCGGCATCGACGCCCACGCCGCCTCCACCTGCGCCAGGAGGATGTCACCAGCGCACTGGTAACCCGACGCAAGCTGCCAATACGTGTACGCCCCATCCACAAAGGGATTCACCCACCATGGCGGCAACGGCACCTGACCATCCGCACAGGTCACAGGCGGTGTGATTGGCGGCGACGTGACACTGCAATCCGGAATTCCCTGCACAAGAATCTCCGCAGACCCATAACTCATCCCCTCACAAATCTCATTGCGCACCCACTGATCCTGCCCCCCACTTGACGTGGTGGGGGCGCCTTGGGCAGCGGCTTCGTCGTTAGCCACTGTGACGGTGCCCCGACTGTCATGGTTGTCCGTGTATCCGCTGGTCGCCTTCACCCCGGCAACCGCCGGACTGGTCGCGAGCGCGACCAAGCAAACCACCGCAGGGACGACAACGACGACCCGAAGACTCACTGATCGGGCACCGTTCCGATGTCGTAGACCACCCAGTGTCCGTCGACAAACTTCATTTTTAGCGCCGTCTCACCCGAGGCGGCGTCCCCGGTTCCAATGACGACACCGTCGCCGTCGGTGTCGGTCCATTGAGTTATGGCGAAGTGGTAGCCCACATAGAAGAACCCATCGTCGCGCAGTCCGCCTTTGGCAATGCCGCTCGCGGGATCAAGGGTCATCGCGCCGCCCACGCGAGCACCCCCCGTACTCGCGATCTCCCTCACATCTGAAACTGACGAGACACAGAACTCACAATCCGGGGAAGACACCGCTTCCCAAAGGCGTGTGTCATAAGAGACGAACATTCGCTGATACTCAGCGAGCATGAAACGTCCAAATGCACTTGCACCGAAGAAGTCTTCACCGCGCGCGTCTTCAGGGATCAGCTCCAGCAGTTCTTCGTCACTGAGCGCGGTGGGAGTCGGGCTCGCCGAGGGAGTCGGCGAGTCACTCACCTCGACGGGTGCAGGCGTAGAAGAAACCACCGGCTCAGAACCATCAGAGCAGGCAGACAGGAAAACGGTTGAGCCCCCCAAGAGGACCGCAACCGCCACAAACCGCGGCAGTCGAGTCATGAAAAGGAACATACCGGCGCAAACACCACACCGCGACCGGTGGCGCAACATCTGTGGACAACGGCGCGTCCACGAGACGCCAGATCCGCTGGCTAGGAGTTGCTGGTTGCCACACCAAGGATCACAGTGGCGATGAAGAAGAGTTCCGGATCGTCGTGGCGAAGTAGCGCGTCACCAGCCCACCCATCGCGAGCCCCTCAGGTGACGAGAACGCGGCCATCGCGCGAATGGGCTTCAGGGATTCGACAGGCACTGGTCGCGCATCACGCCTGGTCGTTGGGCTGGATCTGGGGCCGCATGAGTAGGGTCGCAGCATGACCAGTGACCTGATTGGCTTTCAGTGCGTCGAGGACTGGATGGGGACCGAGTACCTCACGCTGCGCGACGTGCTGCCCGAGCGGCCGCGCGCGATGATCGTGGGGCTCAACCCCTCGCCGGTCAGCGTCGAGGCGGGCCACTACTACCAGGGCCGGGTGGGCCAGCGGCAGTTGCGACGCCTCGCATCGGTCGGGCTGTTCGCACTCCTCGATGGCGCGCGCACCTTCGAGGACGCGGCCGCCGCCTCCGGGGTGGGGTTCACGGACATCGTCAAGCGCCCCACCGTGGGCGAGAAGGACCTGGTCGCGGGCGAGCTGGAGCACGGCCGCGGCCTGTTGACCCAGAAGCTCGAGGCGCTCGGGGTGCCCTTGGTGGTGTGCGTGTTCCGGCATCCGGTGGAGGCGCTCCTGGGCCGGGGGGTTGCGGGCGGGCCCGGCCTTCAGCTGGCGCGCACGGACTGGGGTGCGCGGGTGTTCCGGATGCCGGGGCCGTTTGAGACCCCCGCGAGGGCGGACCTGGTGATGGCGGAGCTGCACAGGGTGGGCGAACAGCGATGGACATCCTCGGACCTCTCGTTTAAGGCCTCTGGGCTTTCGCTCAGCCGAACCTCTGGTGGATAGTGCCACTCATCGTGGCCCGCATGGTGTTCGTATTCCCGATGCCAGGGAGGGGGCCAAAGTCATCGCACCGCGACCCGTGGCGCGGATTCAGGTTCGCGGCCCGAGCGGCAGTGTACGCACGCACTGCCGACCGTTGCGAGGGCGCCGACGTCCGAGTGTCAGCCGTGATGAACGCGGGCGATGTGGAGGCCCGGCGTCGGTGGGAGCTCAAGCAGGGGCGTTGAGATTTGGCCCTCTACGCGAACGAGTCGGCTTTCGGAGGAACTGTCGCGGCGACGGTGGTGATCGCCTCAGCCAGCTGGCCGTACGCGAAGGCCTCACCGAACTCGCTGTTCCGTATCGAGTTCAGCGCGATCGATTGCTGGCTCCGGGTGCGCCCGTCTAGGAACCACGTGGGCAGCACGTAGAAGGTCCACTGGGTGAGGTCGAGCGGGTTGATCGTGTCCTGATCCTTTTGATGCAGCACCGCGAAGACCCACACCTTGGAACGCCGACCGGGGATGGCATCGGCCACCGGGTCACCCGTCATCGTGCGCGTGGCCTTCACCAGGAAGCTGAGAGGCGCCTGCTTGCGTTGGCCCCACGCCTGCACGTAGGCGGCCGACTTGACCTCGATGGTCACGCCGTTGGGTTCGATGAGGTCATAGGGCGCCCAGGGGTCGCGCGGCTCGTGGGTGGCGCCGATCGCGGACGCGACCAGATACTCGGCGAGGATGCCGCGGTTGACGTTGCCAATGAGGTCCGACGCGGCCCAGCGCCAGTAGTCGAGCACGGTGATTGGGAGTGGGGTGTGGGCCTCGGTGTCGGTGAAGGGCTCCACACCGGTGAGGTTCAGGATCGGGACGGCGGGGAAGCCGAAGTTCAGCTCAGGGATCCATGACCCCGCCGTCTCACCCAGTTCCTCGGTCACGGGAGACTACGCATCGTCTTCGACAACGGTCCATACCTGCGTCAGCGGAATCGCGTCGCGAATCGTGGCAGGTAGGCGCTCGTACGACTCGATCAGCTCCGTGATGACATCGTCCGAGTCCCACAGGCGAATCTGGAAGAACGTCCGACGTTCCTCGTCTCGCACCGTCCGCTTAAAACCTGCCCACGCGACAAAGAGGCCGTGGGTCGCGTTGTGCGCATGCATAGTCCCCTGCAGGTCGCGAAGCATGGGAGCGTCAGCCTCGCCAGTTTTCACTTGAACGCAGATACGGGGTTCACCAAAGCCCATCGGTGCCGCGCCAGCAAGGATGTCCACCCCGCCATCTGGTCCGGCAGGTGAAACGATAGTGTGATAGCCCTGCGCCTGAAGAATCGCGTCTACGAGTGTGGTCAACTCGTGACCAGCGAAGCTCTTCGCGATGATCGACGTGATCCGGTCACGTCCGTACCGCTCAAGATCTAGAGCCTCGGCGTCGTCGGAGTCTGGATCGCCGTCCGCAACGGCGGCTGAGCCCACGGTGAGCCGTTGCCCCATCCCTGGATCTGGCCTGCCAGCCATGAGCGCCGAGATTCGCGCATCCGCATCGTTGCGTTGGATCCGGCAAACAGTCATGAACGCACCAAGCGAGTACAGAAGGTCTTGCCCAAACGAAGTCCTGGGCACTCCTTCTTTGATCCACCGCACGGCACGGCGGTGGCGCGACCCAGGTGGCGCATCCGCGTCGAACTCGTAGTCACCCACCACAGTTCCAAGTGCGACGCTCGCCGAGCCTTTGAGTGGGAGTGCGACGGTGTCGCCGTGCTGGATGCCTTCGATGAATGCCCACACCTGGTTCGTGTAGTTCTTCACCGCGTTCTCAGACGTCTCGATTGCAGCCGTCAGGCGTTCACGGAGCTGATCCTTGGAGCGAATCCCCGAGAGGTCCCCCACCTCATCGAATCCGATGACGGCGAAACCACTCTCAAGCGCATAGTTCTCGCGGGAACCTGTCTTGCCTGCTCGCACTAGCCACGTTGCCATGTGCCCCTCCTAGGAAGTTTGGAAATCAGCGTACGGGCCCACTCCCGGAACCGGGGCCCCGCACTGCCTGCCTAAGGAAGCAGCCGAGGCGACAACGCCACCAAAGCAATAGCGACTGGAAGGGCGACAACTGTCGCCACGCGTTGAGTATCGGACCACCAAGCACGCGGCGCGATTCGTTTGTAAACAAACGCTCCGAACTTGCTCAGGTCTCCGCTCAGCGCGACGGGCCGCATCCACCAGGCCCATGTCGCGACGGCTATGCCGATCGCCGTTGAGACTCCAAGGAGCAGAGCGACCAACTCCGCAGAGGCCCCGGCGAACGGTTTGCTCCCATCCGAGAAGAGCAGTCCGACCGACTCTCCGACACTGCGGCCCTCGAACTCAAGGTGGTCGCTGAACCCGGGGCTACACATCCAAATCCAGATCATCTCGGCGAGCACGACCACTGTGGACCCGAGCCGCACGGCCGGGACGAGTCGTCCGAAGCCCAACCTCAAGGTCTGAATTACGGAAATAGTGGGCGCAATCAACGAAATACCGATGAGAGAGACACTCGAGAGGAATACCTCATTGCGAATAACAAGGTAGCTTCCGACAAGAATCACCGCACCGAAGCCATACAGCCAGAACTCATCATTCTCGCCGCCGTTACTATTCGCCGAACTCCTCCTCGGGGCGCGGCTTCGCTGGCTCGAGGCGCGCTCAACTGGCTGGGCGACCCCAGGAACCAGCACCGATTGGTTGACGTGGACTTTGCTCCGCGCACTTGAGACATTCAACGTGATTCGTAACGTCCCGATCCCGGCGCTTCCGAGCGCTACTGTCACGATGATGCTCGCGAGAGTGACCAAGATGCTGGCTATGCTTACTGCGTTTCCCACTTCTCCCCCTCAGGTTTGTTTGATTTCGAAGTATGCCACCAAGGTCTGACAGCGCGCCGCTCTACCGCCCCTTGTCACTTTCCGACAAACTGAGCACATGGCCATCGAAGCAACCACACCAAAGCCCAAGAAGGCCACCAAAGCCACCAATGGCTCGGACCTCCCCTTCGAGGCGCAGCTCTGGAAGGCCGCGGACACCCTGCGCAACAACATGGACTCCGCCGAGTACAAGCACGTGGTCCTGGGCCTCATCTTCCTCAAGTACATTTCCGATGCCTTCGACGAGCACCACGCCTTCCTCTCCTCCCCGGACCAAGCAGCAGAAGGCGCCGACCCCGAGGACGAGGACGAGTACAAGGCCACGAACATCTTCTGGGTCCCGCCGAGCGCCCGCTGGCAACACCTCAAAGACCAGGCCCGCCAAGCAACAATCGGCCAAACAGTCGACTCCGCCATGGAAGCAATCGAGCGCGAGAACCCGTCCCTCAAAGACGTGCTCCCCAAGAACTACGGCCGCGAGTCCCTCGACAAGGTCCGCCTTGGCGCACTCATCGACCTCATCGCCAACATCCAGATCGGCAACGCCGCCGCCCGCAGCACCGACACCCTGGGCCGCGTCTACGAGTACTTCCTCAGCATGTTCGCGAGTTCCGAGGGCAAACGTGGCGGCGAGTTCTACACCCCGCGCAGCGTGGTCAAGCTGCTGGTCGAGATGATCGAGCCCTACAACGGCCGCGTCTACGACCCGTGCTGCGGCTCGGCGGGCATGTTCGTGCAGTCGCACCAATTCCTGCGTGAGCACGACGCTGGCAATGGCAGCAAGAACGACATCTCCATCTTCGGCCAGGAGTCCAACCACACCACGTGGCGCCTCGCCAAGATGAACCTAGCAATCCGCGGCATCGACGCCGGACAAATCAAACACGGCGACACCTTCCACCACGACCGCCACCCGGACCTCAAGGCCGACTTCATCCTCGCCAACCCGCCCTTCAACATCTCGGACTGGGGCGGCGAGCGCCTGCGCGAGGACAAGCGCTGGGACTACGGCGTGCCGCCCACCGGCAACGCAAACTTCGCGTGGGTGCAGCACATGGCGAGCAAACTATCGCCGACGGGCGTGGCGGGCTTTGTACTCGCCAACGGGTCGATGTCGTCCAACCAGTCGGGCGAGGGCGAGATCCGCAAGAACCTCGTGGAGCAGGGCCTCGTGGACTGCATGGTCGCGCTCCCGGGGCAATTGTTCTATTCGACGCAGATCCCGGTGTGCCTGTGGTTCCTGGCGCGCGACCGCAAGAACCACAAGTTCCGCGACCGCCGCGGCGAGGTGCTGTTCATCGACGCCCGCAAGATGGGCTCGATGATCGGCCGCACCCTGCGCGAGATGACCGACGCCGACATCAAGCTGATCTCCGACACGTACCACGCGTGGCGCGGCGAAGAGGGCTTCGGGACGTACGACGACGCGGCTGGCTTCTGCATGAGCGCGCCGCTGGATGAGGTCCGGAAGCACGGGCACGTGCTGACGCCGGGGCGCTACGTGGGTGCGGAGGCGGCTGAGGCCGATGCCGAGTCCTTCGACGAGAAGATGACACGGCTCTCCGCACTGCTTCGTGAGCAACAGGACGAGGCCAAGCGCTTGGACGACGCTATCGCCGCCAATCTTGGGGAGCTCGGATATGGCGGTTAAGGTGATCGACCGCCTGCCGATGCGTGAACTTGTGGCTCATGCCAGTGGAGGAGGCTGGGGAGCCGAGGCAGCTACAGATGGGACCAGCCCTGTCGCGATCATCCGCGGCGCCGACTTTCCGCAAGTCGCAACGGGCGACGCTCGGACCCTGCCCGTGCGCTGGGAGACAGATCGCAAGATTCCGCAGCGCACGCTGGAAGCGGGCGACATCGTGCTCGAGATCTCGGGCGGGACTGACGACCGCCCGACTGGCCGAACGGTCTTCGTTACGGACAGGCTCCTCGCTCAACACTCGGTCCCCGTCATACCGGCGAGTTTCTGCCGATTGGTCCGGATCGACCAGAACAAGGCTGACCCTCGATACGCCTACTACTGGCTTCAGTCGATGTATTCGGCGGGGAGAACGTGGGAGTATCAGAACCGATCCACTGGCTTGTCAAACTTCCAGTTCAATTACTTCCTCGATGCCGAGACTGTTGATCTGCCGCCACTCGACGAACAACGCCGCATCGCGCATATCCTCGGCACCCTCGACGACAAGATCGAGCTCAACCGCCGCATGAACGAGACCCTCGAGGAGATGGAGCGCGCGCTCTTCAAGTCGTGGTTCGTGGACTTCGATCCCGTCCGCGCCAAGGCCGAGGGCCGCGACCCCGGCCTCCCCAAGCATCTCGCTGACCTCTTCCCGGACCACCTCGTCGACTCCGAACTCGGTGAAATCCCCGAGGGATGGAAAGTCCAGTCGATTGACGATGTGGCGGTCGTGTCAAGCGGGCGTCGACCGATCACCACTGATCTAGACAGCGCCTGCATCCCAGTCCTAGGAGGCAATGGTCAGACTGGCTGGGCTCAAGAGCCGCTCACAACGGGCCCGTTGCTCGTGACGGGGCGGGTAGGGACGCTCGGTGTTGTGAGTCGTGTGTACGGCGCGGTGTGGCCCTCGGACAATACGCTCGTCCTGCATCCGAGAGAGGCACACCTCTTCCAATTCACCTACTACGCGCTCAGCAGCATGGATCTCTTGCAGTTGAACCGGGGCTCCACGCAACCTTTGCTATCTCAGCGCGACCTAAAGGCTCAGCCACTGATTGGTCCGTCGCGTGAGTTGTTGCAGGTGTTCGATGCGTTCACAGCGGCGTTTGCTCTCCGGGGTCATGCCACAGACATGGAATCCAGGAACACAACAATGGTCAGAGATTTGCTGCTGGCCAAGCTTCTCGCAGGTGGGCCACCGTTGACGGAGGTATCTCCAGAGTGACCAAGATACGTGTGCTTGAGATTAAGAACTTCAGGGGCATCCGTGCCCTCACGTGGTACCCGAGTCCCGGAATGAATTGCCTGGTGGGACCGGGCGACAGCGGCAAGTCGACCATCTTGGACGCAATCGATCTCTGCCTCGCGCCCCGCCGCACCGTACAGTTCAACGACGGCGACTTCTACTCAGCAGATTCAAGTCAGGACATCTTGATCTCGGTAACCCTCGGGGACCTTAGCGAGTCGATGCTCACGCTTGACGCGTATGGGCAGCACTTCCGCGGCATGGATCTCGAATCTCAGGAACTGGAGGACGAGCCGGATACGGGGCTTGAGACTGTGCTCACGGTTGCCCTAACTGTCTCCTCCGATCTGGAGCCGACATGGCTCCTCGTCTCCGACCGGGCGGCGGAGCTTGGCATTGAGCGCGGGTTGCGATGGGAACACCGGCTTCAACTCGCACCCATCAGGATTGGAGTGAAGACAGAGGATCACACAAGCTGGAGGCGCGGCTCTGCACTATCAAGGTTGTCCGAGAGCTTCTCGACTTCACTCGCACTCGCCGATGCGGCTCGTGCCGCGCGCTCCAATTTTGGAGAGTTGACCGACCCTACCGTTGAGGAAGCTATTCAGTCGGTCGAAGAAATTGCTGAGTCGCTCGGAGTGTCCGCTGGCAGCGACCTCAAAGCGATGCTTGACCCACGAGCAGTTTCCATGAGTGCAGGCGCGATCGCGATACACGGTAAGAACGGGGTTCCCGTCAGGAGCCTAGGCACGGGATCTCTTCGGCTACTCACGGCAGGCATGGCGCAGCGCGCAACCGCACCGTTGTCTGCAGTGTTGATCGATGAGGTGGAACTCGGGCTCGAACCTCATCGGATCCTCCGCCTACTGGACTCACTCGGAGCGAAGGACGCGGACACTGACCTACAGGTATTTGCCACTACGCACTCGCCGGTCGTTGTCAGAGAACTCGATGGGGACCAAATCCAGATCGTGCGCCGTTCGCGGCGGCGGCACGAAGTGCTCCAAGCGGGCACCAGCGATGCGGTTCAGAGCACACTGCGTTCATACCCCGAAGCGATGCTCGCGAAGCGCGTGATGGTATGTGAAGGTCAGACTGAGATGGGGCTCCTCAGGGGCCTCGATCAATATCGCGTCGAGGACAAAGAACGCGTCTCCTACAACGCTGTTGGCACGGCATTCATTGTCGCGGGCGGCGGGAGTCCAGAAAAGATACTCGAATGCGCGAAGAGGTTCAACGATCTCGGATACGAGGCCGCAGCCTTTCTTGACCACGATAAGCCGATTGACGCCAAGGCTCGGGAGGCTTTTGAGTCCGCCGGGGGGGTCACATGCGTTTGGCCGCAAGGCATGGCAACTGAAACGGCGCTCTTTTCCTTCTTGCCGCTGGACGCATTGACTCCAATGCTCGAGATTGCTGAACGGTTCATCGGCGCAAAACTAGTGCAAGAACATATTCAGAGCGCCTCAAACGGCACACTGAAGCTTGACGACATTAAAGCCGAACTGGCCGACCGCAAAATGCCCGATTCCACGCGGGAGTCTCTCGCTGTGGCAGCACTCAGTGGTGCTTGGTACAAGACCGTGGGTCGTGCGCAAGCAGTGGGGCTTCACGTTCTTGGGCCCTATTTCGGGGCGTCAGATGACGACCTGAAGGCTGTCGTGGGCAAGCTGAGCAAATGGGCGGCGGGAAGTGCCACCAAATAGCCTTCTGGACATATCGCAAGGATCGGTCGTCGCGCCAGCAGGATGCGGCAAGACGCACATGATTGCTCAAGCCTTGCTCGCACACGGAAACGCGAGCAAGCCGATCCTGATTCTGACGCACACGAACGCTGGAGTATCAGCACTCAGGCATCGCTTGAAGGTGGCAGCCGTTTCGAGTTCCGCGTATTCGCTGTCGACTTTGGACGGGCTCGCGCTGCAACTGGCAAGCACGTTTCCACTGAGAAGCGGTGTGGCGAAGCAGGCGCTGGCACTCGACGTGCCCCGCGATGACTACCCAGCTATCCGAAAGGGGGCACTACGGCTAGTCCGTTCCGGCGCGATTAGCGAAATCCTTCAAGCTTCATACTCTCGCGTTGTCGTGGACGAGTATCAAGATTCATCGACGACTCAGCATGCGTTCATCTCGACAGTTGCCAACATCCTTCCTGTCGTTGTCCTTGGAGATCCGATGCAGGCGATCTTCGGGTTTGGGGGTGATCCGCTCCCCAGTTGGGAAGACGATGTCCTGAGCGTCTTCCCTGTTCAGATGGAGCTATCGGAGCCATGGCGATGGATCAACGCAAACTCCCTTCCCCTTGGAGAATGGTTGCTTGCTTCGAGGGAACTGCTATCGCACGGCGAGCCGGTCGACCTCTCGACTGCCCCTGCGAGTGTCGAGTGGGTGAACTTACGGGGTCGCGACGACACAGCAGCGCTCGCCGCGGCGGCGTCGACCAAAGCGCCCAACAAGGGCGGTTCGGTGCTTGTTCTCGGTCACAGCACGACCCCCCGGCGACATCACGAGGTAGCGAGGTCAACCCCCGGAGCGAGTGCAGTTGAATCCGTGGCGCTTGCCGAGCTCGAACGCTTTGCTCGCGTGTTTGATCCGGGAGATGCAGATTCGCTCGAAGCGCTTGTCGAGTTCGCCGCGAAAGTGATGACTCAGGTGCCAGCCAGCACCTATGCCGCAAGACTAGATTCCCTGAGGAGCGGTCGGGCGCGCAAAGATGCGGACTCCTTCGAACGTGCGTGCCTTGCGTTTTGCGCCGATCCAGGGAGGGACTCTGCACTACGAGTGCTTGACGCCTCAAAGGCGCGGCAGGGCGCGCGACTCTATCGACCGACACTCTTCTACGCGGCGACCCGGGCAATCGCAGGGTGGGCGCGCGGAGCCACGGAGGAGGAGCGCGTTGGTGTTGCGAAGCGCATTCGAGAGGCTCTCAAGTTCGGCTCGCGCATTGCCGGGAGAAGATCTGTTGGCAGCACCTTGCTGCTGAAAGGGCTGGAGGCAGATGTTGCTGTGGTCCTAGATGCAGGCAATCTCGACGCCCGCAACCTCTATGTCGCGATGACTCGCGGTTCGCGGAAACTCGTGATTTGTTCCAAAGAACCCCTGATTGGTGCGCACGCATGAGCGTAAGGGAGTCGTTGAGTGATAGACACTGAGGAGTTCGCCGTTGAAGTCTCGCAAAAACGCCTCGCACCTACCCGACGGAGCACGATGGGCGCAAGGGCGCAGATGTCGAAACGCGTAGCGTTCGCCCGCGCCACGCCTGGTGCGTACTTCTGTGAGAACCCGTGCAATGCGCGCGGGCAGAAGATCGGAATGCAATGACCGGTTCGAAGGCGTCTCGCCGCAAGCAGAAGCGCGCGCGCGAAAAGCGGGCCGGTGCACGCCAGCGGAACAGCAACACGCTGGATCACCTACCGCGCCCGTTGAGACTTGTCGTGGAGAGTCACGAACAAGTCTCCGACTACCTCTCATCGGCGGAGAACCGTGAAGAAGCGATCGAGCTAGCGCGCACCCGCTTCGAAGGCGCCGTGGGCTCCATCGTTGACATGATGGCGGGTCACGACCCACTGGACGTGCTCGAGAACGTGTGGATGATCAACTCAATTGGCGATCCCGAGACGTATCGAGAGACTGATCACGAAGGAATGGCCGCCGCGATTGAGATCATCGCACTCATTGCGGGCTCGCAAACCGCCGCTGAACGTGCCGCCGTCCCAGGCTCTTACGACATGGCGCACCAACCGCCTATGGACGAGATTCAAGCCGCCGCAATTGCGGCCATGGGGCATGGTTCTATGCTTCGTCTCTTCGAGACGGGGATGGCAGGCGCGTCGATGTCAGGGCTTTCGTTCGCGCTGGGCCAACAGGAGGCGTATGTGCGCAACACTTCGTATGCGCACATGGCGAGGGAAACGCTCGAGGCGCTCCTGTCCGACCCGGCAGTCGGTGCCGCTGTCAAGCAAGCGGTCGGTGCAACACCGCAGGAGATGATGGCCGTGATTGACGCGGTCGAGGCGGTGCGGCCCAGCAACTGGAACGATCGGGTGGAATCGTTTGCACAGACGCAAACTGAGTTGGGTCTTGCGGCCTTGGATAAACTGCCAACATCGGACCAAATGCAGGAGTGGCATGATGCATGGTCGGCGCTATTTGGAAATCCGTCGGAGGTCGGCGTCCTCGACGTTGGTGAACTCAGCGATGCCTCGGGTGTTGAACAGGGCAAGGTCGGCACGATTCTCGACATGCTCGCCACTGATGTAAGTTCCCAAACGGCTGTGGAAGCGAGCCTGAGTCTCGTCTCTGGGACAAACCCATTCCGCAAGAAGCCCATCCTTAGGCACTCGGATGGACGGCTCGTGGCTATCCACGGATCGTTGCTTGTCCACGCGATCCGTCCTGGTCTCGAAGACCGGATCAAGGACGGACCCGCGTGGCACGCCTACGACGATGCGCGGAAGCGCTTCTCTGAGTCGCTCTCCATTGACTACCTAAGTTCAATGCTTCCCGGCGCAGAGATCCATCGATCCATCAAATACTTCGTGCCAGACCCCGCCAAATCAACTGAGACGACGCCTGGTGCGTACACGAAACTCGTTGAAGCCGATGGACTGATCGTAATCGACGACGTGGCGCTTACGGTGGAGGTCAAGGCAGGCGCGGTAGATGATCGCGCCCGTGCGGGTAGTGCCGGGCGACTCAAGGGTGACCTGAAATCGCTCATCAAGAGCGCGACCGAGCAAGCCAACCGCACGCGCTCGCGCATCCTGGAAGATGGATCACTTCGGCTCCGCGACGGCAGCACGCTCGATCTCAGTTTCGTCCGCGAGGTCCACTCCGTCGTGGTGACGTTGGAGGACCTCGGGGGCGTCCTCTTTGTCGCAGATGAACTCGTCGCAGAGGGATTGCTTCCCGTCTCGGAGCATCCGTGGATGGTATCCCTGCACGACTTAAGAATCGTAAGCGAACTGGTGGAGCAGCCGTGCGAACTCTTGTTGTACCTGCGTCGACGGACGCACCCCGAGATCACGAGGTCTTACGTCGCGGTAGATGAACTCGACTATTTCTTGTATTTCTTTAGCAAGGGCCTCTACGTCGAACCTGATCCCGACCGAATTGCCGCCGCAGACCCTGACGCAAAAGTGACGGTTGCGGATCGACGAAAGTTCGCGCGTCAGAAACCGACAATGATCCTTAGCCAGACGGGTCCTCTGGATGACTGGTACTACTACAATCTAGGTCTACGTGACACGCCTGCACCCAAACCGAAATTCAGCGCACCGCCTCAAGTGCTGGCGATCTGCCATTCGTTGACTCAGCTCGGCTCGGCGGGTTGGCTCACGACGGCCACAGAGCTCGTCTCCGTTGACGCAAAGGTTCAACGTTGGTTCCTAGAGAAGATTCGCGATCTCCAAGCTATGGTCGTTCGCGACTTGAAACCGCACATGCTTACAACCCCCATCGGCTACGGAGTTCGCGAGAAGTTCGTGCTTGCTTGGGTTGTGATCCCTGCGACATTTAGTTCGGCGGCGCGCGTGGAGTTGGTCGCGGAACTTGAGCGTTACATTTCCGCCAAGAAGTACCAGATGCGAGCGGCACGCGCCGCCGTGCTCGTCCTCGACCAAAGCGGGTTAGTTCAGTCACTCTTGTTTGATGGCAGAGTGTGGGAATACGACGATAGTCTCGCGGCAGCAGTGGTGCAACAGGGCCTTGTGGATGCGGACGACATGCAAACCAAGGCGCAATTGACCATGCTAAAGCGCGCGGCGTCGAAGAACCCCGCTCAACAGATGCAGAGGCGTCGACGTGGCTAACGAGGCTCGCGGACACTTGGAAGTTGTCGGCAAGCCCTTCGTCGGTCAAGATCGGGGCGAGCGATGAACAGGTCGCTCAACGAGTCGGTAGTCGAGGAGGCCGCGCTCGAATGGCTTGAGGCCGCCGGGTGGACCACGGTCTACGGCGAGTCGATCGCCCCTGGAGAGCCCGGCGCCGAACGCGCCGACTTCACTCAGACCACCCTCGACGCCCGCCTCCGCGCCGCACTCGCCCGCCTCAACCCGAACCTCCCAGCATCGGCAATCGAGGACGCCCTCAAGCGCCTGCTCCGCGCCGAGGGTCCAGACCTCGTCACCCGCAATCGCGCCACGCATCGGCACCTGGTCAACGGTGTGACCGTCGAGTACCGCGCGCCCGACGGCCAGATTCGCGGCGCCCAGGTGCGCGTCATCGACTTCGACCACCCCGAGAACAACGACTACCTGGCCGTCAACCAGTTCACCGTGGTCGAGGGCAAGGTCAACCGCAGGCCCGACGTGGTGCTGTTCGTCAACGGCCTGCCCCTGGTGGTGTTCGAACTCAAGAACGCCGTGAGCGGCACCGCCGACGTTTGGGAGGCGTACAAGCAGCTCCAGACCTACAAAGCGCAGATCCCAACGCTCTTCCACACCAACGCCCTGGTGGTCATCTCCGACGGCGTCAGCGCGCGCGTCGGCAGCCTCACCGCCGGCAAGGAATGGTTCAAGGCGTGGCACGTCGACGCCGCAGACCGGCTCGAAGTGGGCGGCGCCTCCGAACTCCAGACCGTCATCGAGGACCTCTGCGCTCCGCAGCGACTGCTGGATCTGATCCGCGACTTCACCGTGTTCGAGGACGACGGCGCGGGCGCGCCCATCAAGAAGCTCGCCGGCTACCACCAGTACCACGCCGTGCAGCGAGCGGTCGGGCAGACGCTACGCGCCGCCGCCGCTCCGCACTACGCCGAGGGCAACGAGACCGAGGCCGGCGACCAGCGCGTCGGCGTCGTGTGGCACACGCAAGGCTCGGGCAAGTCGCTCACCATGGCGTTCTACGCCGGGCGCATCATCCGCGAGCCGCTGATGGGCAACCCCACCATCGTGGTGCTCACCGACCGCAACGACCTGGATCAGCAACTCTTCGCCACGTTCTCGCTGTGCCACGAGTTGCTGAGGCAGGTCCCGGTCCAGGCGGAGTCCCGCGCGCAGATGCGCGAGCTGCTCACCCGCGAGTCCGGCGGCGTCATCTTCACCACCCTGCAAAAGTTCTTCCCAGAGGAGAAGGGCGGCAGGCTCGAGGCGCTGAGCGGGCGGCGCAACATCGTCGTCATCGCTGACGAGGCTCACCGCAGCCAGTACGACCTCATCGACGGCTACGCCCGCCACCTGCGCGACGCCCTGCCCAACGCGTCGTTCATCGGGTTCACCGGCACGCCCATCGAGCAGGCCGACGCGAACACGCGCGCCATCTTTGGCGACTACATCGACGTCTACGACATCAAGAAGGCTGTCGACGACGGCGCGACCGTCCCCATCTACTACGAGCAGCGCCTGGCCAAGCTGCACCTGGACGACGACCAACGCCTGTCCATCGATCCCGAGTTCGAGGCGGCGACCGAAGCCGAGGAGGCCGAGGGGCGCGAGAAGCTCAAGTCCAAGTGGGCCCAGCTGGCCGCCGTGGTGGGTGCGCCCGAGCGTGTCAAGGCCGTGGCCGCGGACATCGTGGAGCACTTCGAGGCACGCCTGGAAAACGCGATGGACGGCAAGGGCATGATCGTCGCGATGTCGCGCCCCATCGCAGTGGCGCTGTACGACGAGATCGTGACGCTGCGCCCCTCGTGGAAAGGCGAAGGCGAAGACGACGGGTTCCTGAACGTCATTATGACCGGGTCCGCGAGCGACGGGCCCGAGTGGCAGCGACACATTCGCAGCAAGTCGCGGCGCGGGGAGATGGCGACCAAATTCCGCGACCCGAGTGACCCGTTCAAGCTGGTCATCGTGCGCGACATGTGGCTCACAGGCTTCGATGCGCCCTCGCTGCACACCATGTACATCGACAAGCCGATGCGCGGGCACGGGCTCATGCAGGCCATCGCGCGCGTGAACCGAGTGTTCAAGGACAAGCCCGGCGGGTTGGTGGTCGACTACATCGGGATCGCCACCGAGCTCAAAGAAGCGCTGCACACGTACCGTGCCGAGGGGGGAAAGGGTGCGCCGAACCTCGACATCGCCGAGGCGATTGCCGAGATGCTGCGCCGCTACGAGACGATCGGCGACTTCTTCTTGAACCAGACCACCTCGCGCGGGGTGGAGCCCGGGTTCGACTACGGGCCCTTCCTGATGGGGAAGCCGAGCGAGCGTCTGCTGTCTATCGGTGCCGGGATGAACTACATCCTGGGACTGCCGGACGGCAAACAGCGGTACACGGACGAGTTCCGCGAGTTCAAGAAGGCATACGCGCTTGCCGCCGCAACCGTCGAGGCCGAGAACATCCGCGAGGAGGTCGCGTTCTTCGAGGCCGTCAACGTGCAACTGGGGAAGCGCTCCTTGGTGGAGCATCGTCGCGATGATGCGGAGATGGCGATCCGGCAGATCGTGTCGCGGTCCGTGCTGTCCGAGGGCGTGGTGGACATCTTCGAGGCCGCGGGCCTGAACCGGCCTGCGATCTCGCTGCTCTCGGAGGAGTTCCTGGCCGAGATGCAGAACATGCCGCAGCGCAACCTCGCGGTGGAGATGCTGGAGCGCCTGCTGCTCGACGAGATCAAGGTGCGCGGCAAGCGGAACGTGGTGCTGGAACGGCGCTTCTCGCAACTGTTGGAAGCGTCGGTGATCAAGTACCGCAACCGCGCGATCGACTCCGCGATGGTGATTCAGGAACTTGTCGATTTGGCGCGCGAACTACGCGAAGCCGGGGAGCGTGGCGAGGCGCTGGGGCTGAACGAGGACGAGTTCGCGTTCTACGAAGCGTTGGATGCCAATGGTGACGTGCACTCGATAATGGGCAACACGCAGCTGGCAATGATCGCGCGGGAACTAGTCGACAAAGTGCGCGCGAACGCGGCGATCGACTGGACGCTGCGCGAGTCAGTGCGTGCGCAGATGCGCGTGATGGTGAAGCGGATTCTGAAGAAGTACGGGTATCCGCCTGATCTCGCGGAGGGTGCGGTGGCTACTGTGTTGGAACAGGCTGAGGCTTTGAGTGAGGGGTGGGCAAGTTGAACAAGAAGGATCCGAACGCCAAGGGCAAGAGGGACAACGTTGAGTTTGAGCCGCTGTTGAGAATCGCGATGGCGGAACTCGACCGCCTCACGCTCGATTACGGGCGGAGGTTCGACTCAGTCCAAGGCAAAGCCTCGCTCTTGGTGACGGGCGCTGCTGTTGTCGCTGGCCTTGCCGCCAACAAGGGACCAGTCGTCGTGGTCAGCGTCGTTGGACCGGCAATGGCCGCCATGATCCTTGGGGTTCTCGCAATGTGGCCAACAGTGCAACAAGGGCTTGACGGAACCGGGGTGCGGAACCTTCTCCTGCCCGCAAAACCACCGCTTCCGAGCGAGGCAGCGGCACTTCTCAGTTTGTACGACTACCGGAATAGGGCACTCAGTGGAGCCGAAAAGCGACTGAGGCGAATGGGCCAACTCTTGAGGGCGGGCTTCATCGCCCTTGCCATGTCGGTCGTACCACTTATTGTGGAGTCGGCCACCTACCTGGTCCGCGGGTAGAGACTGACAGAAGGAAAGGCGTCGGCAATATGAGCACATCAAACGAGGACGAGTACTGGGGGGTGACTGGAGTGCCCGCTCCCAACGTCGACAACACAATGATGAGCGACCACCTCGAAGCCAGCCAACAGCCAGCCGACTCGGTTCGGTTTAGCGAGCCCGCGCGACGGTCGGCGCCAGAGCCTCCGCATCAGGACGACTAGATCCACTCGACGCTCGGGGCTGCTATTTGCAGAGTGGGGGTCTAGAACGCGGCTCCGGGCGGTTCAACCGAAATCGCGATAGACCGAATTCATCTGCTGGACCCAGAACTCCAACTTGGCCTGCGCACTCGGAGCAGCACCCAGGAGTCCGAGGTCCTCAGCCAGTTTGTAGAAGCCGGAGCCCGCATCGTTCTCGTTCAGGTAAATGACTATCGATGAAAGCATTGGCTTTCCCTCATCGACGGCATCCCTCGAGACCCGTCCGAGCAGGTGACCCATCGTCGCCCGATCCTCCGCGCGGGCGAAGTCGAAGCATGCGAGCCCCGTTCTCTCCTTGAGGGTCGCGTTCAATTCGGTGTACGAAGTGGAACGCTTCAGCCTTGCGCGCTCGATGAGATACCGCCGAGTCTCGCTGACAAGCGTGTCCCAGTCATCGTCGGGCCAGCCATGGATGGTCATGCTTGATCCTTCCCTGAAGAGCGTGCTTTGCACGCCACCACGATGACAGTATCCCGCTAGCGTTGATCCACCATGAGGACGGCTTCTCTCGCGAGACTTGGGCTCCGCTCGTCAACCGGCAGCGGAGAGCCGCCCTCGACGCACTGCGTTGGCACCCACGGTTGGTCGATAGGTCAACCTTTGACGACGTACTCGTGCACTGTGTGGTCATGCTCGACCGATAGGCCCGCCGCTACGAGTCGCGTTAGTGGCTTTCGCGTTCCGTGGTTGGTCCCGGCGCAAGCGCACTCACAGTCCCATGCGGACTCTGGCCTCGCATTCCAGCACTGGTCTACGCATGTGGTCTGCCTCACGCCGTACTGGCGGACCTGGACTTCACAGAAGTGCCTGGCAAGGCCGTCAATCAGTTCTCGCGCATGGTGCCTGGCGACGGTAAACGCCTGCTCTGCGCGCTCATACTTGATCTAAACGGTGTTCGGTGCGAGCAAGCCACGAATGAGGTCGTAGTTGGCGCTGCCTGGTTGAAATGGGAGTCGAATCCGGGCACGCCTGTTCCCGTTTGCCGGAAGAATCACAAGCGTTTTCCCCATAGCTGGAGTCTACGCACGCACCTGATAGGGGTGGAGGGATGCAGTGAGTTCAGCGACCGTCCGCGCCCTGCTCAGCAAGCACCCCTTCCCCCACCACCGGGATCCCGTACTCCCGAGCCTTCCGCGCCTTGCCCGACCCGCTCCCAGGGTCCTGAGCAATCACCGCCACCACTCCGCGTTTCACCGAGGGCCACACCACCAGCCCCCGAGCCTCCGCCACCGCAGTCAGCTCGCGCTGGCGGGCCTCGGACATCCCCGTGAGCACCACCAGGTCCCCCGGCTCGAGCGCGACATCAGCAACCACACGAGACACCAGCCCCTCTGCCCTGGCCAGCAGCGCCTCGACCTCCAGGTCCCGCAAATCAAGCAGCCCCGCCAGCTGAATCACGAGCGCCCGCTCCTGACGCGTGAGCTGGTCGTCCGCACACACCGCGTCCACCGCACCCAGCATGTAGTGCCGGTTCAGCCGGGCCACATCGTCGGCCGTCAGCCCCAAAGCACCAGCCATCCCGTCCAGCGCCCGGCGCTCGGCCGTCGAGATCTTCCGGTCAAGCAGCACCCGATCCAACAGATCCAGATACTCGTCGGCGCCCTCAAGGCCCTCGACCCGCTCGAAGGATCCCGCCACCCGATCCATCAGGTCGCTGCCCGGCGCGGTCAGCTCGCGCGCGAACCCGCGCCACACCGGCGCCGTCCCCAGCCGCGGCGGGGCCGGCCACGGCATCGTCTCCCCGAACGCCAGCCACTGGTCCCACACCCTCCGCTCGCCCGACGCGCGCATATACGCGGCCAGCAGCGCGGCGGTGGCCTCGGCGTCGGCCAGGGCCGCGTGGGCATCGGTCAGCGGAACCCCAAAGTGTGCGCAACACGCCCCCAACTTCGCGGGGGCCCCAAACTGCCCCGCGAGGCGCATCGTGCAAAGCGTCATGTCGCGGGTGAGGGCCAGCGGCCACCCGGCGCGGGCGTACTCGGCGGCAAGGAACGATGCGTCGAACGCGCTGTTATGCGCCACGACGACGCGCCCCGCGAGCAGGCCCGTCAGGTCGCCCACCACGTCGGCGAAGAGGGGCGCCATCCTGGCGTCGGTCGCATCGATGCGGTGAATGTGCTGCGCACCCAGGTCTCTTTGGGGGTTGACCAGGGTGGTCCAGGAGTGCTCGCGGCGGCCGTCGGGGGCCACGAGCACCACGCCGATCTCGCACACGCGGTCGTTCGCGTTGTAGGCGAAGCCCGTGGTCTCCAGGTCGATGACTGCGAAGCCGCTCATGTGTGTCCCCTCCCTCAACTGTCTCGAGGGTAGCGCGGGGCCTGCCGTGTCCACAGAGCGCCCGCCGTTCATGTCAGTGCGTCAATGCACCATTGAAGTGCCACACCGTTGTGGCAAATCGACAAGGAGTATGCGATGCCAAAGCCGAATCACCGTGTCAGCGTGCACTGGATCTGCAAACGAGGTCACGAGCACCCACTCTGTGTAGAGATCCGCCGCGGAGCGCCGCCCGATCTCCTCTGTCAACAAGATGCCGGGTCCGGCGTTTCTGCGGGCGGGGGAGGTTGCCCTGTCCCCGACAATCTCAGCGAGCGCGTCGAGGCTGTGCTTCGCCAGGATCTCGAACATTGGAAACGGCTCGGATACGTGGAGTTCAGGGATTAGGAGATGCCATGCGAGGCAGCGACATCGTTGACATCGTGGCCGACCTGATGCCGCGGCGTCTACGTCGCGCCGTATCCGCGATCGTCCTGGTCGTGTTCTTGTTCAGCGGAGGTGGGTTCGTACAGTGGTATGTCGACGACAAAGCCGCCGGCATTAATGAGATGTATCAGCACATGATCAAGGACACGCTGGAGAGCCTCGCGCCCCCAGTCGCCCCGGTCACGCCTGACACATCAGCCGTACGCGGCCAGTAGCCTCGCGCAAGCGACCGCCGCCGCGAGTATCGTCGGGCCATGGCACCGCACTGGGACCCACTCGACCTCACCTCAGAGACGATCGAGGAATTTGAGGACATGGGCACCAAAGAGAAGTTCTGGGTGCACCTCGAACACGTAGACGAGTGGTGGCTGGTCAAACTCGCCCGTCAGCGCAAAGACGGTGACACGTTGGGCGAAGACTGGGCCGAGTGGCTCGTCCACCACCTCGCCTCAGCCGTGGGCATTCCCACAGCGACAGTGCGTCCGACCACATGGCAGGGTGCCAGGGCGATCGCCTCAAGGAGAGTCACTTCAGGCGCAGACTTCCTAGTACATGGCAACAGCATCCTCTTCGGCCGCAACCCCGTATACGACCCCGACATCGCCCGACAGAACGCCATGTATACGCCCGCTGCAGTCCAGGTTGCCCTCGACAATGTTGCGCCACCGCAAATACTCGTCGGCCCAGGGGGGCTCACCGGTTACGACGTGTGGGCCGGCTACCTCCTACTCGACGCCTGGGTCGCGGGCCGAGACCGCCACCATGAGAACTGGGGCATGATCCGATCAGGCGATCTTCGTCATCTTTCACCGTCGTTCGATCATGGCAACGCATTGGGATTTGCCGAGACAGAAGAGGGCGTCACTCGCCTCGCTCGGGAGCCGGAGGCTCTAGCAAGGTGGGTCGCGAAGGGCACCAGCCATCACTTCGCAGGGAAGCCCCAGCTCGTAGACCTCGCACTCGAGGCTCTGGGACTTGCCACACCACCCGCGGGCGCATACTGGACGGAACGCCTCAGCGCGATTGATCCGGAATTTGTTAAGGATCTCGTCTCTGAGGTACCCGTCTCGGTAATGTCAGACGTAAGACGTAGGTTTATCGTCCAGTTACTTGAAGCGAACAAGAGGAGGTTGCTCGATGGCTACCGAGCTTAAGTCTCCGGTTGATGTTGATCTCAGCACCAGTCAGCGCTCTCTCCTGCTCGTGTGGCAGAGCCCTGCGTCACGCAGGTTTGTGAAGGTCGGACGCCTCGACCTGCTCGCTGGGAACAGGTTTGCGTTTCGCTACTTGCCTGACGACTCCAACGACGCGGAGTTCTTTGCACTGGACGACTACCCCGAACGCGATCGGATCTATGTCTCGGACGAGCTCCCCGCATTCTTTGCAAACCGCGTGATGTCCGCAGAGCGGCCCTCGTACCCGCAGTACCTCGCGTGGCTTGGCATTGACCAGAGTCTCGCATCCGTGTCACTGCCCGTCGAAGTTCTGGCGCGCACCGGAGGCAGCCGAGCCACCGACACCTTCCACATTCTCGATGTACCAGTGCAGTGGGACGACCACTTCACCAGTCGATTCTTTGTGTCGCGCATCAGCCACACCGACGAAGCTGAGAATGTGCTTTCCGCGGTACCCAATGGCTCCCGCCTCGCTCTCCGCCTCGATGAGGCCAACCCCGGCAACCCGCGCGCAGTCCTCATCAACACCTCGGACGGTCGCAAGGTGGGCTATGTGCCTGACTGGCTATGCTCCGATGTCTACGACTTGATCCAGACCGGCTGGACCCTGGCGGCGGTTGCTGAGAGGGTTAACCTTGACGCACCCGATCACGTTAAGGTCCTGTGCCGGGTCGACGCCGTCCGAAACTAGGCGACGCCTTCCTCGCCGGTAGCTAGACCAACAGCGCCTCGACCTCCAGGTCGCGCAAGTCCAAGCAGATCCAGATACTCGTCGGCGCCCTCAAGGCCCTCGACCCGCTCGAACGATCCCGCCACCCGATCCATCAGGTCGCTGCCTGGCGCGGTCAGCTCGCGCGCGAACCCGCGCCACACCGGCGCCGTCCCCAGCCGCGGCGGAAACCTGAAGAGCGATGGTCACTAGCCCTGAGAAGTGAACCCGGCAGCCCTCCGGACGGTGGGCGTGTCGGGTTTCGCGCTTTCTGTGCTCGGATGCGGGCCACCACCAGTGGCTCGATCCCGGCCCAGAACTCACCGCGTCCGCCCGCCACCACCGGCGCCGAGACCCACCACACCGCCGCGTCGTCGTTGCGCTTCCGTTATTCGTTTGTTATCGTTTCGTTATACGAAGCCCGAGGCGGCCGGCCCGGGTTAAGCCCAACGAAGGGTGCCCGCTATGCCCCCCATAGGTCGCCGCCTCATCGCCGTGGATGCTCAGAACCTCCTCGGCTGTCACCCGGCCGACGCCGGTGCGGCGTGTTGGGAGTTCGCGGTCGTCGAGTCGCTCCGCGCCGTGGGATTCCGTGAGGACACGGACCATCTGGTCATCGCGGTCGCGCCCGACTGGGCGTTCACCGTCAAGGCACTCGCGCCCTTCGCGCGCCTGATGGTGAGGGGAGGCCGGCACGGTGCGGACCTGGCGCTGTGCAACGCGCTCGAGGACGCGAGCTTCATCGCGAGCCGCTACAGCGAGGTGGTGATCGCCAGCGGATCCCACATCTTGCGCAGTTCAGTGCGCGCCTTAGCCGATGCCGGCGTCCCCACCACCATCGCATGCCTGCCCCACCAGACCTCCACCAAGTTGACCGCCACCGCCGCGCATGTCACCTGGCTGAACCGCCCGCGGAGGGTCGTGGGCGATGCCGCAATTGTGGCGGCCACGTCGGCCACGCGGGAGACGTACGCACTTGCGCCCGTTGATGCCAACCCGCGCGCCGTCCCCGTGCGCACCCAGCTGGGTCTCGCCGCGTAGCGGTTCTCGAGCGGGGCGTTGGGGGCCGCGGCGTCCTGGCGCCGGACGACGATGCCCGCAGGGGGCATGCGCCCACACTCCCCGTCGCGCAGTCCCTGCCTTGTGGGGCCGCGCTATGTTGCGGAGCTGGGTCACCGAATTTCGCATTTCAGCTCAGGCTTAAACGCCCGATTCGTAGTCCGCCATCGAGCGCGGCTGAGCCGCGTCGGCCCCTCCCAAGCGTCAGCACGATGTCAGTGGGCGGCGGGCACGTCGGGACCGTCGCGGGGTTTCCCTCGCTTTCGTGGCTCGCCGCCGACGAGCAAGCCGCCTTCGCGGGCATCCGATGCCTTGTGGACGACGTCGTCGCGCAGATTGTCGCCGAAGGCTCGCACCTGGCCGGCATGCGCCCCACCCCCGCCGCGAACGTCTCGTCGTATTGCTGCTCGTCGAACTCAAACTCGCCCCAAAGCTCGCGATGTTTCTCGAGGTCGAACCGCACGTTATCGAGCACGCTCATGCCTCGACCGGCCCCTGAGCATCGACCCGATGCGCCGCGTCGTTGATGTCCATCAGCTCGTCCAGGATCCGCTCGCCCAGCGAGAAGAACACCATCACCGGCGACCCCAACACGGCAGCGGCGATCCCGAAGCCCGCGGCTGGCTTCCAGGCGAATGTTCCGGGCTCCAGCAACGGGTCGCCCCAATGGCCAAAGAGGAAGCCCCCGCCGATGGCTGCGACCGCCACGATGGCGAAGTACCAGAAGTACAGCGCCTGGTGCATCCCGTTGGTCGCCGCCGTCTTGTCATCCGCGGATCGCGCCATGTCGTCCCCCTCAGAGATTCGTCATGCCGACGCTAGCACCGCGTGCCGGCACAGGGCCGGAACAAACGCCATCAACCGGGCTCACGCCCCCAAGGCCCTCCCGAGGGCGCTTCTGAATGCCTCCCTGCCGATGCGCACGCGCCCGGAACGGCACTCGACCTCCCGCAACGCATCGGGCGACAACCGGTCGCTGCCGGCCTGCGCAGCGAACCCGGGCGCAGGCCGCCCACCCGCTGTCAAGACCGCGCGGCCCTGCTTGGTCGCGCGGAACCAGCCCGGCCGCACCACCTTCACCAGGCCCGACGCCTCCAGGCGCCCGATGCCCTCCTCCAGTTCCACGAGGCCGAAGTAGGAGCCATCGATCGCCTTGGCATTGATGAGTACCGCCCTCAGGTCGCCCGCCACCCGGCCGGGGCCGATGCACGTGAGCAGCAGCGCATCCTGCGCGGTCCAGGTCGCGTGCACCGGGTCAGCCTCCGCCTGGGCCGGCGCCTCCGCCTCAGCCTCCGCCACGGGAGCCAACGCAGCCATCGTCCGGACAACCGAGGCCTCGATTTCAGCATGCTCCTCACGCGAATGCTCGACGCGCTGGAAGAACGGCGTGATTCCCCAGTCCTCAGCATGGAACGCGAGCCTCCCCGACGCCAACCACACTGCCGCTATGCCCACCGGCAGGGCCACGGCCGCGTCCCACCATCCCGCACCGGGCACCGCGACCACGAGCGCACCGACCGTCAGCGACACGGCCAGCGAGAACAGCGTCAGCCGCCACTGCGCGCGCAGCCTCCCGCCGCCCGCAAGAGAGAATGCGACCACAGCGAGTACGCCCACCACAATGATTTCCACGACGTAGAGCGCCACCCGGACTTCTGGGTACCACGCTCCTTCGCCGGTTTGGCTTTCCACCGGGCCCACATTGATCGCCGCGGCCGCCGCCGTCAAAACCCCCGCCCACCCCAACACATGCGCCACCCATTCGCGCGCCGATCCGTCGCCCGTGCGCCAACCCCGCAAGCGCCCGTGCGCCACCAGGAGCGATGCGGCGCTCACCACCGTGAGCACGGCGAGTCCCCACGCGATCGCCGGGGGAATGGCGGTGCCGTACGGACTCCACCGCGTGGGCAGCGGCACCAGCTCCGAGCTTTCACAACAATCAAGACCCTCGAACGCGACGCGCTCCCAACCGCCGTCGATCCCGCGCACCAACAAACCATCCATACCGTTGCCCACGACCACGGTGAATCCGTCGGCCCCGTCGAACACGCCCACACCGGAACTCACGGGTGCACCGTCTAATCCCCCTAGCCGGTAGTACGCATCAGACAACGCGCGGAGATCGTCCGCGCTCAGCTCCCACGCGGTCTCCCACGTCTCGCCGCCGTCGCTCGACTGATCGACCGCGAGCTCGCCGGAAACTGTCCGGAAGCACCAGTCGGGATGGACATCGGAACACGCCATGGGCACCGGCACCAAGGGTTCGTCGGGAGTGGGCGCGGGCCGCCAGCCGGCGTCGGTCAGGCGATACGCGTTGCTGTCCCAATCCCCGGCAAGCGCCACCCAGCCGCCGTGGCCGTCGTCCACCACCGATACCTGCGCGCGCGATGCGGCAGACGTCGCGACCGACGCCAAGATCGCAAGCGGCACCATGGCGACCGCGAACGCCCGACGCCGCGGCGAGGGTCGGGTGACCTCGGCAGCGCGCGGCTCGCCTCGCGTTTCCACCCGCCCCGCCACCCACGCGGCGAGGCCCAGGGCGGGCAACGCGAGGAGGTCTGTGACGTCGGCCCTCATCAAGCTGGGACTGCCAAAGAGCGGCCCGGTGATTGCCGTCAGTACGGCCGATGCCGTCGCGGCTCCGGCCCACGTCGCCTTGACCCATACGAAGCCCAAGCCCGTGATGACGACGGCGGCCACATCGGGCCCGCGCACCTCCGGCCGGCGCAGCACCCGCGCCACACCCGCGACCACCACCGCCACGAGCGCGGGGAAGAAGATCAGGCCGGCGACGTCGGACAGCTTGCCGGTCCACCACGTGCCGTACGCCTGCTTGAGCACGTGGTCGTTGAGCACCATGACGCCGATTGCCACCAGCGACACCGGGTGCGCCAGCCACCTCAGCGCCACACGAAGCAGTGATTCCCCCATAGACGCAAACTAGCGTTTACGTGGCCCGTCGCGCGCGTGTCGAGACCAAGCCGCAACCAACGACAGCTGAACTGTGACCGCAGGCCGGCGCGCAGACAGCACCTTCGGCACTATCACCCACGTCGTGCGCTTCACGATTGGCGAGAAGCCCAAGATCCGAGACGAGCAATCCGAAACCCGTGTGCGCCGGTGAGTCAAGGCGCCGGCCTCCGTGGCAGTGGCGGCCCAGCACCGATTCCGCTCAGGTGGACTCCCCGCGCCGCACCCAACGCGTCGACGCAATGACCCCGACGAGTAGCGAACCCGCGCCCAGGGCCCACAGGGTGAAGTCGCCGCTCGCCGCCACGGTGGCCAACGAGATCGCCAGCATCACCCCCGAAGCGACTGCGTTGAGCCACTCGCGCCGCGGCGCACCGCGCCGGAGGGCCGTGCCCGCAAGCACAAGCCACCCCGACGCAACGCCCACAAGCGCGACCACGCACACCTCGCTCGCCGATATCACAGCGCTTCTTCAACCACATTGAAACAATGTCCGATTCCGAGAATTCCTGCAATCGACTCGCCGCCGCCTATGAGGAGCGCCCAGCCGGCCGCTTCTACCGAGTGTTGGGCGATATAGGACTTGACGGCCGAATATCCGTCGTTGACAAGGATTTTGAGCAATGTGGAGACCGCCTTAATGAACTTGGGGAAGTCCTTACCCAAGGTGGCCCACGCCTTCGCGACCTTCGATGTGGCCTTGAGCCCGCCGATGAACTTCACCAACTTCGCCCCGATCGCGACAACCTTCGCGGAGGCAACGGCGAACAGCGCTATCTCCCCCAAGCACATCGCGCCCTCCTTGGCCCACCACACCCAGTTGGGGTCTGCCACCACGGGGAACGTCGCGCCTGCGATGTCGATGTGTTGGACCAGCCCGGCCTGGGTGATGGAGAAGGACGTGTCGAGCTCGGTCCCGTTCGCATCCCTGGCCCACGGCGCGGCAACGACCACCAAGGGTGCGTCCGAGCCTTCGGCCATAAGGCTGAGGCCGCCGCCCTCAGTGGGTACCCACGCATATCCGGCCGGCACCTCGGTGTCGATCACCATGGTGGGATCGGCTGTCTCGTCCGCCATCACATAGATGAGTTGGCCACCAGCCGCCGTCGTGTGCCCCACATAGGTTTCACTCGCGCCTCCCTCGGCGACGATCACCCCGTCGGCCGCCTCAACCGTGGTCGCGTCGGCCACCTCAAAAGTGACGCCAAGGCCCCACGCGAGATCGCCCGACGTGACCGATGCGGCATCGCCTTCCTCGGACGTGACCGACACACTTCCGTCGGCCAGATCCACACCATCAGGCAATGCGACCGTCTGATCGATCAAACCTGTGAGTAGGTCCGCATCAAACGCCGTGTCACCAAGCAGGTCAGCAACAGCATCCGCACCTGCGTCGCTCGGGGGCAGCGGAGCCGTGTCCGCGGTCACCGCCGCGATGCTAGCGACGATGTCGTCAAAATCCTCGTCGGACATCGTTGTCGTGCTCGCATTGGCAACATTCGCAGAAGCGATCATCACCGCAACCGTGGCGATGCCCGACACCAACTGACGCGTCCACACCCGCCGAGCGAAACCCATAGCAAAACCACTCATGTTTGCATTCCCCCAAAACAAACCGATTCGTCCCAGCGACGGATGGTGAGTGAAACGTACTCGCGCAAGACACCGTCCACAATTCCCCATTTATGGGGGATTTCCCTTCGCTCACGCCTGGGGGCCAGGCACCCCATCATCGGCCCGATGCTCGGCATCCTTGATGCCCATCAGCTCGTCCAGGATCCGGTCGCCCAGCGAGAAGAACACCATGACCGGCGAGTGCAGCCCGCTTCGGCCCGCCTACCCCTGCGTGCCGCTCGCGCCCATCATCGCCGCCGCGAGAGCCTGCGCCTCTGCCTCGTCACCATCGACCGCCAACTGGATAGCGCCACCGGTAATCGCCTCCATCACGGAGGGCGCCGACATCACCTCGCCGTCGACCAGAACCGCCACCTGGTTGGCGGGTGGCGTTGCCTCGGCGGCCTCCGCGGTCAACTCCGCAAAGGCCGTGGCGCCCGTGTCGGTCAACGTCACGTTGAGCATCCAGCCCGAGGAACCCTGCGCCGCGTTGGGCCCCACATCCACCGTCACCACATCCGCGGCGGTGAGCGAGGCCGGCTCAACCAAGTAGGCGATCGAGGTCGCATCGACACACACCCAACCGGACTCGTCGGGCGCGAGAGGGGCCCGCGCGCATTCCGCGCTGGCCGGCAGTTCGACCACGCTCGCCTGCTCCGCCACCGCGCGGATCTCAAAGGACACGGCGGCCGGCTCCTGCGTGGCGCCGTCCGATCCGCTGTCCGATCCGCTGTCTGATCCGACGCATCCGGCCAGCCCAAGGGCGACCACCCCGCACCATGCCGCCACAACGATGGGTCGTGCCATGTCATCCCCCTCGAGAAGTCAATACAACGACGCTAGCACCGGACCGCTCTCGCAGATGCGGTCCATGCGGCGGTACGCGAACCCGCTCACTCTCCCACTCCACCGCGCGCATGGATGCGGCCATCAACCTCCTCCACCAACTTGGCGGACTTCGCAATGTCGAGCACGCTCGCGAGCGCGTCCCGCGCCTGCGCCGTAAGCCGCCCATAGCCGAACAGCGCGGCCGTCTCCTTAAGGACCTCGTCGACCGTTGCCCCGTGCCCCGCCACAGCCACGAACTTCATGGCGTTGAGCATCTCGTGCGGGGCGATGTCGTGAAGCTCACGGCGCGTGCCGCTGGGCGAGGCGCGAAAGCCCTCGTACTCCTGCGGACGCACCCCGGCGGGGAACACGAACGTGCCCAGCACTGTGGTGTGGACCTGATCCTGGGGCGCCAGCGACAGGATCTGTTGCACCCGCGAGGCGCTGGCCCTCGACAACCCCAGTCGCCGTGTCACCAGCTTGCCCAACCTGTCGGCGCTCAGCGGCGCCTCGGTCGCGATCACGTCGGCCACCTCGTGCGCCACACGTTCGCGCGCACGCACCCCGTGGAGCCTGTCGAGATCGGCCAAGGTCGCGGTCGAGACCTGCTCGAGCCCGGCCTCCGACCACAGCGGCAGGGACGACGCGGGCTGGGCGGTGATGTCGGCCGAGTCTGCAAGCTCGCTGCCCTCATCACGTGCCTCGCCGACGAGCGGGTCGCCGTCGCCCTCCGCGTCACCCTCGCCGACGATCGGGTCGCCGTCGGTTGCCTCGTCACTTGCCACCCCGTCACTTGCCACCCCGTCGCCGCCCACCTCGCCGGGTGCGGCCTCGGCCCGCAGCGCCTCAACGACCACCGGCGCCTCCTGGAACTGGGCCGCATCGGGGGCATCGGGGGCAGCGGGGGCATCGGGGGCATCGGGGGCATCGGCCGCCTGCACGTCAGTGCCCTGCGCCGCCGCGACGATGTCCTCGACCACCTGGTCGGCCTCGTAGACCCACGCGGGAAGCCACACGCGCACCACCCTGTCCCAGCCCATCGCCTCGTGCAGCACGGCGTGCGGGAGCGCCTCCCTGTCGCCCACCGTCACGCGGGATGCCCACGTGGGAGTATCGAGCAGCACGGCCGCCCACGGGCGACCGGGAGCGCGCACCGCCAGGTCCACCGTGAAGTCCGAAAGCCCCACCTGCTGCCTTACCTCGAGTCCCGCGTCCACCAGCCGCGCGGCAATCTGGTCGCGGTGCAGGTCGCGGGCACTCGCGGTACGCATGCCCATGGCGCCGTCCACCCCAAACGCGGCCACTGACAGGTAGTCGCGCAGATGCTCCAGACCGAGGGACGACGTGCGGTCGAGTTCGATGTGCTCCGGCGAAAAGGAGGAGAACACGACGATGCGCTCTCGCGCACGGGTGATGGCCACGTTGAGCCGACGCTCGCCTCCCGAGCGGTTGAGCGGGCCAAAGTTGAGCGGCAGCTTGCCCGTCTCGGGGTCCGGGGAGAAGGCAAGCGAGAACAGGATGATGTCGCGCTCGTCGCCCTGCACGTTCTCCAGGTTCTTCACAAAGATCGGGTCGTCGCCACGCGCCATCGCCGCGTCAACAAGGGGATCGCGCTCCGCCTCGAGCAGGTCGAGGATGAGTTCGCGTTGCTCGACGTTGAAGGTGACCACCCCGATCGAGGCGTCGGGCTTGCCTGCCAGGATCCCGCGGATCTCGGCCACGATCGCCCGCGCCTCGTCCCTGTTGACGCGCTTCTTGCCCCGCTCGAACGTGCCATCGATACGGCGCCAGCTGAGCCCCAAATCCTCGCGGGCATCGGGCGGCGCGGGGAAGCTCGACAGCCTGCCCTCGTAGTAGTAGCGGTTGGAGAACGCAATGAGGCTCTCGTCGCGGCTGCGATAGTGCCACGACAGCCACAGGCGAGGCAGCCGCGACTCGACGGCCTCCGTGAGAATCGACTCCTGATCCACGGGAGCCATGCCGCCCGCATCGTCGTCGTCCTCATCGGCCGAGGCGAACATGTCGGAGCCGCCAAATTCGGTGGGCGGCATCTGGCGGGAGTCCCCCACCACCACCACGGACTTGCCACGACCCATCGCGCCCACCGCCTCGGCCACCCTGATCTGTGAGGCCTCGTCGAACACGACGATGTCGATGTCCACCGCACCGGGCGGTAGGAACCGGGCCACGGAGTGCGGGCTCATGAGCAGGCACGGGGTGATCTCGCCGATGACGGAGCCGTACTCCGTGAGCAGCTTCCGGATAGACATGCCCCCGCGCTTGCGGCCCAGCTCGCGGTCGAGTTCGCCCACGCGCCCCATGAGTCGATCGGACGTGAAGGTGCGGCGCTTGACGATGCTCGCGGGCACCTCCTCGAGCAGGGCGTCGCGCACCGAGCGCCCGCCCTCGACATAGCGCTGGACCAGCCGCTCACGCTGGCGCCCGTCGAACCCAACAAACCCTCCGGCGAGCAGCCGCTCCTCAAGCGCCGCCTTCGCGGTCGCAAACCTGAAAGCGGACTCGACGTATTCGCCGCCGATCTTGCCGTCGCGCACCGCCGCCACAAACTCACCGGCGCCCGCCTCGTCGAGAGCGCGCGCATGGTGCTGGACCACATCCCACCTGGTGAGGCGTACCAGGGCCAGCCCGGAGGCGTCGGCCGTCCACACAGGGAGGTCCTCCGCGAGGGCTTCCAGGATGGTGCGTCCGCGCACCCAGCGCGTCACATCTGACGGGCGGGAGTCAAGCGCGCTCAGCAGGGCAAGCCATGCGTCCCGCAGCGCACGGGCCCCGGACTCGTGCCGCGGCGGGGCGGCTGCGGCAGAGCGCTGCGCCTGGGAGGCGGAGCTGGAACCGGAGCTGTGCCTGGGACCTGGACCGGAACTGAGGCCTGGACCGTCGAGCAACCCGCCGCCAAAGCCGAACGCGTCACCCTGCGGCTGCGAGGCGAGAAGCCCCGCGTCCGCGCTGGCAAGCCGCGCCGCATCCTCCCGTGCCGCCTCGCTCATGGAGGCCACACCGGCCGACGCGTAGAGCGCCTCCGCGGCATCCCAGAACGCAGCAGGGCCGTCCGTGGCGAGGGGGTTCCAGTCGTCGGGAAGGCGCACGCCCAGCGTGTCGAGCGCCCGGCTCTTGAGCTCCGCGACCTTGTGACGCGCCGCAGCCGCCCCCGTCAGCACGGCTGTCAGGCTGGCAAGGTCAGGCACCACATCGGGGCGCAACATGGGGGCCATCTCGGCGGCGAGCGCCTTGCGTCGCTTGGACTTGAACAGCTTGCGGTCCGCCTCCGTGGAACGGGCAACCCACCCATCGAGCGCGGCGCTGTGCACGATGTGGGCCCGCGCGAGGCCTAGAAGCTGCGCGTACTCACCGGCGAGACCACCCACGTTCTCCCTGAGCTCGCGAGCCCGCTGCTGCCACCCGGCATCCACCGCCGCGGCCGCCTCGTCGAGGCTGCCCGTTCGTCCCGCAACGGCGTGCGCCGCGAAGGCCGTGGCCACGTCAAACTCCATGGGCGTCCGCGCATGCGCGAGGAACCTCCGCTCGGTCCCTGCACCCAACGCCTCGAGGGCCGAGGCCAGCCCGTTCACGGCTGCGACGATCTGCACACGGTCGGCGCCGGCCGTCACGGGCGCGCCCGCGAGCGACCACGGATGGGAGCCCACCGCCGCTCCGAGGTCCTGAATGCCCTCGCCCAAGGCCCTGGTCCACTGGGTGGTCCGCTCCAACAAGCCGGCATCGGACACGATCGCGGCGGGCACCTCAGGGATGCTCGCGTCGCCCACCAACGGCGCGAGAGTCAGCATCACCTGCCTGGCCTGCCACGCCGAAAGCCCCGCGGCGCCCGGCTCGTGAAGATGCTGCGGATAGCGGTCAAGGTTGCTCACGAGCGATGACTGCTGGGCGTAGAGGGCATCCACCGCGTCCTTGTGGGACTCGCGGTGCGCGTAGAGGGCGTCCCTCAACTGCGCCCGCACCTCGTTGGGCGACTCGTTGCGGCCATGCAGGTCGAGGCAGTAGGCGCCCAGCCCCACCGACTCGAGGCGGCGCTTCACCACCTCCAGTGCGGCCTGCTTCTCCGCGACAAAGAGCACGCGTTTGCCCTTGGCAAGGCTGTTGGCGATCACGTTGGTGATGGTCTGTGACTTGCCAGTGCCAGGGGGCCCTTCCAACACGAAGGACCTGCCCGCGGTGGCCCACCGCACCGCCTCGATCTGGGAGCCATCTGCGCCCACGGGGAGAACCTCGGTGACCTCCGCCTGGGCGTCCATCACGGGCTCGTCCACCGGGTCCGCAAAGGTGTCCGTGGGGCTTTCCACCAGGTGGCGCACCACGGAGTTGCCCAGGAATGACTCCCAGTTGTCGGTGACGTCCTGCCACAGCTGCAGAGTCGAGAACTGGAACACGGCGAGGTGTGCGGTGTCCTCGACCTTGTAGGGAAGTCCCGCGTCAAGCAAGGCAAAACGCAACTGGGCAAGCGCGTCGTCGACGTCGATCCCGGCATCGTCAGTCAACGGATGTTCGAGCGCGGGGATGGTCAGCTGCTTGGAGACCCTGAGCTTCTCCAGCAGGCACTGATTGGCCACCGCGACGGCGCCCTCCTCGGCCTGAACCTTGAACAGCTGCCCCCTCCTGCCCTTGATGGTCGCGGGCAGCAGGAACAGCGGCGCGCGCGCCTCGCGCCCCGCGTCGTCCCACACCAGCGAGCCAAGTGCCAGATACAGGTTGTTCGCGCCGGTCTCCTCGAGAACGGTGCGCGCCTTGCGCATCAGCGTGACCACGCGCGCCTGGTACTGCGACTGGGGCAAATGCGAGTAGATCAGGTGCTCGCCCTCAAGAATGTTGGCGAGCTGATCGGGGGCCATATCCCACGCCGTCTGCGCGCCGTTGGCTGCCGCGAGCGCGCCCACGTCATCGGCCGTGCTCACCGTGAAGGACGC
>Ga0209724_1000513_pt1 | contig 37246 bp, 33 predicted proteins | sample grotaG_FD_184143 | JGI IMG/M metagenome (GOLD analysis project Ga0209724, IMG submission 184143) | Glacier valley bacterial and archeal communities from Borup Fiord, Nunavut, Canada, to study Microbial Dark Matter (Phase II) -... | ecosystem: Environmental > Aquatic > Freshwater > Ice > Glacier ... | reverse complement strand
GGTCAGCGCGGGTGACACATAACGCACGGCCGGGGCACGATCACGCGCGCGGTCACGGTCGCTGTTCCAGGCTGTGAACGCATCGTTCACGGGCCCGGCCACGCCGTACTGCGCCACGTTGTTCTGGTCGATGAAGAACTCGGCCCGTTGGCCCGGCTGCACCGCCACGCCGGCCCCCTGGCCTTCGAAGTAGGCCTCGCCCGCATAGACCGTGACGAAGCTCGAGCGCGCACCCAGGTCGACCCTGTAGCGGCCCGCGCGCTGCAGCAGGAACCGGCCATCGGCAGTACCGATGTCGACGCGGCCGGCTTCGGACGTGTCGCGCACGCGAGCGGCGACGCTGCCACTGCGCAGCTGCATCGAGAAGCGGTCGTCGTCGAGCAACGCCACGTCGAGTTCGGTTCCTGCGTCCAGGCGCACGGTGGTCGAGCCCACTTGAAGTTCGGCCCGCGCGCCCGCGTCGGTGGCCAGGCGGTCGCCGGTGGTCAGCGGCTGGTTGCGCCGTGCACTGGCCCATTCGTTCGTGTCGGGGCTCCAGACCCACACCCGGCCTTCGACACTCGCCAGGCGGGCGACCCGGCCCGGCGGGTCGGCTGGCGCGGGTTGCGCGGTGGCGTGAATGGCCCAAGCGCAACTGAAAAGCAAAGCCGTGGCCAGCGCCAATGCGCGTGCGGGGTTGACCCGGTGGACGAGTTGCCCACCCGGTTGACGGCTGAACAAAAGCTTGAGCGCAGAAGTCATGGCGCGAACTTTCAGTGAGTGCCCGTATTCAACGCCAATCCACCGCACCACGCCGACCAAGTTCTCCCGGCGGAGACTTTCCTTTACAACTCAGCAATGAAGGCAAGCCGCGCCACGCTTCAATCGTCGTCGCCCGCGCCCAGCGCTGGGAACAACACGCTGGTGAAACCGAAGCGGCTGAAGTCACGCACCCGCATCGGGTAGAGCTTGCCGATCAAGTGGTCGCACTCGTGCTGCACCACGCGTGCGTGAAAGCCTTCGGCCTCGCGGTCGATCAGCGCACCGTCGGGTGTGAAGCCGGTGTAGCGGATGCGCACAAAGCGTGGCACCACACCGCGAAGGCCGGGCACCGAGAGGCAGCCTTCCCAGCCTTCTTCCTCCAGGTCACCGAGCGGCGTGATCTGCGGGTTGATCAGCACGGTCTCGGGCACCGGCGGTGCATCGGGGTAGCGCTGGTTGGTGCTGCCGAAGCCGAACACGACGAGCTGCAAGTCGACGCCGATCTGCGGTGCGGCCAGGCCTGCGCCGTTGACCGAGTGCATGGTCTCGAACAGGTCCTCGATCAGCGCGCGCAACTCCAGCGTGCCGAAAGCGTCAACGGGTTGGGCCACGCGCAGCAAGCGCGCATCGCCCATCTTCAGGATCTCGCGAATCGTCATGCGGCCATTTTCGCAAAGGCCGCAATCACCTCGGTCGGCGCCTGCACCAACTCGATCAGCACGCCTTCGCCGCTGAGCGGGAACTCGTCGTTGCTCTTCGGGTGAACGAAGCAGATGTCGAAGCCCGCTGCGCCTTTGCGGATGCCGCCGGGTGCGAAGCGCACGCCGCTCGCGCTCAACCACTCGACCGCACGCGGCAGGTCGTCGACCCAGAGGCCGATGTGGTTCAGGGGTGTGGTGTGCACGGCAGGCTTCTTGTCAGGGTCGATGGGCTGCATCAGGTCGACCTCGACCTTGAACGCGCCCACGCCCATCGCGCAGATGTCTTCATCGACATTCTCGCGCTCGGACCGGAAGTTGCCGGTCACGTCGAGGCCGAACATGTCGACCCACAGCGTCCGCAGGCGCGACTTGTCGGGCGCGCCGATGGCCACCTGCTGGATGCCGAGCACCTTGAACGGCCGCGTGGCCGCCGGCGCAATCATGCCTCCTCCCGCACGAACTCGAGTATGACCTGGTCGACCGACAGGCTCTCGCCCTTGGCCGCAAGCACGCTGCCGACCACGCCATCCCGCTGCGCAACGAGGATGTTCTCCATCTTCATCGCCTCGATCACCGCCAGCTTCTCGCCCGCCCGCACCGCCTGCCCGGGTTGCACGGCCACGTCGACAAGCAGGCCGGGCATCGGCGAGAGCAGGAACCGCGACAGGTCCGGTGGCGCCTTGAACGGCATCCACTCGATCAACTCGGCGGCGCGCGGCGAGAGCATGCGCACTTCAAGCTGGGCGCCGTCGTGCATCACGCGGTAGGCCAGCATCAGGCGTTCGACCTGCGCGCTGAACGGCCGGCCGTTGACCAGGCCATGCACCGCCACGTCGCGCAGCGCACTGTCCAGGCGGATCGCGCAGGTCTCGGCGCCAACGACCACGGTGAACAGGTCGCCTTCGGCCTGCACCTGAACCGGCGTCTTCGAGCGCGCACCGGCAGCATCGGTCTGCACGGCGATGAAGTCGCCGCCGATCTCCAGTTCGTGCCCTCGCAACTGCCCGCTGATGCCGGCAGAGCGCGCCAGCACGCGGCGGTTGGTGGCAGCCGCCAGGGCCAGCAGAAAGGCGGGGGCGTGGTGCTTGACCGAATCGGCGGTGAAGCCTTTCGGGTACTCCTCGGCGATGAAGCCGGTGTTGAAGTTGCCCGACGCGAAGCGCGGGTGCGCCAGCAACGCGGCCTGGAACGGAATGTTGGTCGAGATGCCGCGGATCACAAACGCGTTCAGCGCCTCGCGCATCTTCGCGATCGCATCTGTGCGGTCATTGCCATGCACGATGAGCTTGCAGATCATCGAGTCGTAGAACATCGGGATCTCGCCGCCCTCGTAGACGCCGGCGTCCACCCGCACGCCCCCTTCGGGTGGCATCGGCTTCGACGCGAACATCGTCGTCGCCGGCGGCTGGAACGTCACCAGCCGGCCAGTGCTCGGCAGGAAGCCGCGCAGCGGGTCTTCGGCATTGATGCGGCACTCCATCGCCCAGCCCTTGCGCGGGATCTGCGCTTGCGTGAACGCCAGCTTCTCGCCGGCCGCAACAAGGATCATCTGCTCCACCAGGTCGAGCCCGGTGATGCACTCGGTGACCGGGTGCTCCACCTGCAGCCGCGTGTTCATCTCGAGGAAGAAGAAGCTCTTGTCATTGCCGACGACGAACTCGACCGTACCCGCGCTCTGGTAGTTCACCGCCTTCGCCAGCGCCACGGCCTGCTCGCCCATGGCTCGGCGCGTCGCGTCGTCGAGGAAGGGGCTGGGCGCCTCCTCGATCACCTTCTGGTGGCGGCGCTGGATCGAGCACTCGCGCTCCCACAGGTACACACAGTTGCCGTGCGCATCGCCGAGCACCTGGATCTCGATGTGGCGCGGCTCCTCGACGAACTTCTCGATGAACACGCGGTCGTCGCCGAAGCTGTTGCGCGCCTCAAAGCGGCACGAGGTGAAGCCTTCGAAGGTCTCCTTGTCGTCGAAGGCGACGCGCAGGCCCTTGCCGCCGCCGCCGGCCGAGGCCTTGATCATCACCGGGTAGCCGATGCCCTTGGCGATCTCGACCGCGTGCTCGGCGGTCTCAATAGCCGCGTTGTAACCCGGGATCGTGTTGACCCTGGCCGCGCCGGCGAGCTTCTTGGACGCGATCTTGTCGCCCATCGCGGCAATGGATTCGTGCTTCGGGCCGATGAAGACGATGCCTTCTTCCTCGACACGCTTTGCGAACGCCGCGTTCTCCGAGAGAAAGCCATAGCCCGGGTGCACTGCCTGCGCGCCGGTCTGTTTGCAGGCCGCGATGATCTTGTCCATCATCAGGTACGACTCGCGGCTCGGCGCCGGGCCGATGCAGACGGACTCGTCGGCCAACTCGACGTGCAGCGCATCTCGGTCGGCCTCGGAGTAGACGGCCACCGTCTTGATCCCCATCTTCTTCGCGGTCTTGATGACGCGGCAGGCGATCTCGCCGCGGTTCGCAATCAGGATCTTGGTAAACATGTTCTTTTACTCCCGAGAGCTCACAAAGGGATGTTGCCGTGCTTGCGCCACGGGTCATCCACTTTCTTGTCGCGCAGCATCACCAGCGAGCGGCAGATGCGCTTGCGGGTCTCGTGCGGCTGGATCACGTCGTCGATATAGCCCCGCGCACTGGCCACGAACGGGTTCGCGAACTTGGCCTTGTACTCGGCCTCGCGGGCAGCCAGCTTCGCCGGGTCGCCCTTCTCTTCGCGGAAGATGATCTCGACCGCGCCCTTCGCGCCCATCACCGCGATCTCGGCATTCGGCCACGCGAAGTTCACGTCGCCGCGCAGGTGCTTCGAACTCATCACGTCGTACGCGCCGCCGTAGGCCTTGCGCGTGATCACGGTGATCTTCGGCACCGTGCACTCGGCGTACGCATACAGCAGCTTGGCGCCGTGCTTGATGATGCCGCCGTACTCCTGCGCGGTGCCGGGCATGAAGCCGGGCACGTCGACGAAGGTCAGCACGGGAATGTTGAACGCATCGCAGAAGCGCACGAAGCGCGCCGCCTTGATGCTGCTCTTGATGTCGAGGCAGCCCGCCAGCACCAGCGGCTGGTTGGCGACGATGCCCACGGCCTGCCCGTCCATGCGGCCGAAGCCGATGACGATGTTCTTCGCATAGTCGGGCTGCAGCTCGAAGAAGTCGCCATCGTCGACGCACTTGATGATCAGCTCCTTCATGTCGTAGGGCTTGTTCGCGTTGTCGGGCACCAGCGTGTCGAGCGACATGTCCACGCGGTCGGCGGCATCGGTGCCCGGCCGCATGGGCGCCTTCTCGCGGTTGTTCAGGGGCAGGTAGTTGAAGAAGCGGCGCAGCATCGCGAGCGCGTCCACATCGTTGTCGAAAGCCAGGTCGGCCACACCGCTCTTGGTGGTGTGGGCCGACGCGCCACCCAGGTCTTCGGCGCTCACCTCTTCGTGCGTTACCGTCTTCACGACCTCGGGGCCGGTGACGAACATGTAGGAGCTGTCGCGCACCATGAAGATGAAGTCGGTCATCGCCGGGCTGTACACGGCGCCACCCGCACACGGCCCCATGATCATGCTGATCTGCGGGACCACACCCGACGCCATCACGTTGCGCTGGAACACTTCGGCATAGCCACCGAGCGAGGCCACGCCTTCCTGGATGCGCGCACCGCCCGAATCGTTCAGGCCGATCACCGGCGCGCCGACCTTCATGGCCTGGTCCATCACCTTGCAGATCTTCTCGGCGTGGGCTTCGCTGAGCGCGCCGCCGAAGACGGTGAAGTCCTGGCTGAACACGAACACGAGGCGGCCGTTGATCATGCCGTAGCCGGTGACCACGCCGTCGCCGGGCGGGCGGTTGTCCTGCATGCCGAAGTCGTGGTTGCGGTGCTCGACGAACATGTCCCACTCTTCGAAGGTGCCGGCATCGAGCAGCAGGTCGATGCGCTCGCGCGCCGTGAGCTTGCCCTTCTTGTGCTGTGCGTCGATGCGCTTCTGGCCGCCGCCCAGCCGCGCTTCCGCGCGCTTGGCTTCGAGCTGCTCAATGATGTCGTGCATGGTGGGCCTTATGTCGGGGATAATTCAGTGGTGGGTTCAGTGGGTCGCTCGAACAGATCGAGCAAGCGGCGCGCCGCCACCGACGGTGCCACGTGCGCATCGGTCACATCGCGCAGGGTGCCGGGCAGCGCTTGGCGCACCAAAGGGTGCTGGCGAAAATCGGCCTGTAGCCGGGCGTGGATGGTGTCCCACATCCACGCCTGCGCCTGCTTCTTGCGGCGCGCATCGAAGGCGCCATTCGCGCGTTGCAGGCGATGAAATTCCTCTACCGTGGCCCAGAACGCGGCGAGACCGTCGCCCCGAAGCGCGCTCATCGGCATGACCTGCGGTTGCCACTGCTCTTCACCGCCGTGCGCGCCGAACATGCGCAGCGAGCTGCTGATGTAGGCCTGCGCTCGCGTGGCAGCAGCGAGGTCGAGGTCGGCCTTGTTGATGACGACCAGGTCGGCGAGTTCCATCACGCCCTTCTTGATGGCCTGCAGGTCGTCACCGGCGTTGGGCAGTTGCAGCAGCACGAACATGTCGGTCATGCTGGCCACGGCTGTCTCAGACTGGCCGACACCCACAGTCTCGACGATCACCACGTCATACCCGGCCGCTTCGCAGACCAGCATCGCTTCACGGGTCTTCTCGGCCACGCCGCCGAGCGTGCCCGAGGCGGGGCTGGGCCGGATGTACGCGGCCTCGGCGACCGACAGGCGCTCCATGCGCGTCTTGTCGCCCAGGATGGAGCCGCCGCCAAGGCTTGACGACGGGTCGATGGCGAGCACCGAAACGCGGTGCCCTCGCACAATCAGCATTAGACCGAGCGCTTCGATGAAGGTCGACTTGCCCACCCCCGGCACGCCCGAAATGCCCAGCCGAAGCGCCTTGCCGGTGTGCGGCAGCAGCGTGCCGAGCATGGCATCGGCCTGCATGCGGTGATCAGGGCGCGTCGATTCAAGCAGCGTGATGGCCTTGGCCAGCGCGCGGCGCTCGCCGCGACGCACGCCGTCACAAAGGGGCAGGTCGATACCTGAGGAACCCACGCCGCTCAGGCCTTCTGGGCAAGGCTCAGTCGGATCTGCTCCAGCACGTCCTTCGCGCTCGCAGGGATCGGCGTGCCCGGGCCGTAGATGCCTTTGACGCCGGCGTCATAGAGCATGTCGTAGTCCTGCCTCGGAATCACGCCACCGACGAACACGATGATGTCGTCTGCGCCCTGCGCCTTGAGCGACGCGATGATCGCCGGCACAAGCGTCTTGTGGCCCGCAGCGAGCGTGCTCACGCCGACGGCGTGCACGTCGTTTTCGATGGCTTGCCGCGCGCACTCTTCGGCGGTCTGGAACAGCGGCCCCATGTCGACATCGAAGCCCAAATCGGCAAAGGCCGTGGCCACCACCTTGGCACCGCGGTCGTGGCCGTCCTGCCCGAGCTTGGCGATCATCACACGTGGGCGGCGGCCTTCGTCTTCGGCGAACTGGGCGATTTCCACTTGCAGCTTGTCCCAGCCCTCGGCGCTGTCGTAGGCGGCGGCGTACACGCCGCTGACCTTCTGCGTGTCGGCACGGTGGCGGCCGAACACCTTCTCGAGCGCATCGGACACCTCGCCGACCGTGGCGCGCAGGCGCATGGCCTTGATCGACAAGTCGAGCAGGTTGCCCACGCCACTTTCAGCGCAGGCCGTGAGCGCATCGAGCGCGGCCTGCGTCGCGGCAACGTCGCGCGCGGCGCGCACCTGCTTCAGCCGCGCGACCTGGTTGTCGCGCACCATCACGTTGTCGACGTCGCGCGTGTCGATGGCGGCTTCGCTCGCGAGCTTGTACTTGTTGACGCCCACGATCACGTCACGGCCCGAGTCGATGCGCGCCTGCTTCTCGGCCGCGCTCGCCTCGATCTTCAGCTTGGCCCAGCCGCTGTCGACGCATTTGACCATGCCCCCGAGTGCATCGACCTCTTCGATGATCTTCCACGCTGCGTCGGCCATGTCCTGCGTCAGCTTTTCCATCATGTAGCTGCCGGCCCACGGGTCGACCACGCTCGTGATGTGGGTCTCTTCCTGGATGATGAGTTGCGTGTTGCGGGCGATGCGCGCGCTGAATTCGGTGGGCAGCGCGATGGCTTCGTCGAGCGCATTCGTGTGCAGGCTCTGCGTGCCGCCGAACACCGCGGCCATGGCCTCGATGGTGGTGCGCACCACGTTGTTGTACGGGTCTTGTTCGGTGAGCGACCAGCCCGACGTCTGGCAGTGCGTGCGCAGCATCAGGCTCTTCGGGTTCGCTGGCTTGAACTCGGTCATGATCTTCCACCACAGCAGCCGCGCTGCACGCATCTTGGCCACTTCCAGGTAGAAGTTCATGCCGATGGCCCAGAAGAAGCTGACGCGGCCGGCGAATGCGTCGACGTCCATGCCCTTGGCAAGCGCCGTCTTGACGTACTCGCGGCCGTCGGCCAGCGTGAACGCCAGCTCGAGCGCCTGGTTCGCACCCGCCTCCTGCATGTGGTAGCCGGAGATGCTGATCGAGTTGAACTTCGGCATGTGCTTCGCCGTGTACTCGATGATGTCGCCGACGATGCGCATGCTCGGCTCGGGCGGGTAGATGTAGGTGTTGCGAACCATGAACTCCTTGAGGATGTCGTTCTGGATCGTTCCACTGAGCTGGTCTTGCGCCACGCCCTGCTCTTCGGCCGCCACCACGTAGCCCGCCAGCACCGGCAGCACCGCGCCGTTCATCGTCATGCTGACCGACACCCGGTCGAGCGGGATGCCGTCGAACAGGATCTTCATGTCCGCAACGCTGTCGATCGCGACACCCGCCTTACCCACGTCACCCGTGACACGCGGGTGGTCGCTGTCGTAGCCGCGGTGGGTGGCCAGGTCGAATGCGACGCTGACCCCCTGGCCGCCGGCGGCCAGGGCTTGGCGGTAGAAGTCGTTCGAGGCTTCCGCGGTGGAGAAGCCGGCGTACTGGCGGATCGTCCACGGCCGCACCGCGTACATGGTGGCCTGCGGGCCGCGCACGAAAGGCGCGAAGCCGGGCAAGGTGTCGGCGTACGGCAGGCCTTTGACATCGGCCGCGGTGTACAGCGGCTTGACCGCGATGCCTTCGGGTGTGACCCAGTTCAGCGCGCTCACATCGGCCCCGGGCGCCGACTTGGCAGCCGCCTTTTGCCAGGCATCGAGCGAGCCAGAGTCGAGCAGATGGGGATTCGTGTGGTTCTCGGCTCGGTCGTTCGGCATGGTCACCTCGGCATCGGCAAGAGCAGCGGCTGGACGAGATGCGCGCTGCATTGCATAATTCAAAATTGAATTATATAGAATCGCACTACCGCACGCCAGCGTCTCTCACCATCTTGCCGCCGATGCCCTCGCTTCCCCAACCGCCTCGCCCCGCATCAACGCCTGCCGCCGTGCCACCGCGCCTGGCAGCCGGAAAGCTGAACAAGAGCGCCCTGTATGAACAGGTGGCCGAGCGGCTGCGTGCACGCATCCTGGCGCACACACTTGCGCCCGGCCAATGGCTCGACGAACAGGCCCTCGCCGCCGACTACGGCATCAGCCGCACACCGTTGCGCGAGGCGCTGAAGGTGCTCGCCACCGAAGGGCTCGTCACGATGAAGCTGCGGCGCGGTGCCTACGTCACCGAAACGTCGGAGCGCGACCTGGCCGAGGTCTACCACCTCCTCGCACTGCTCGAAAGCGATGCCGCGCGAGTCGTGGCTGCCAACGCCACGGCGGAGCAACTCGCCGAGCTCGAAGCGCTGCACCAGCAGCTTGAAGCCGAGGTCGGCCACCGCGAGCGCTTCTTCGAGCTGAACGAGCAGTTCCATCACCGCCTGCTGGAGATGGCCGACAACCGCTGGCGCAACCAGATGGTCGCCGACCTGCGCAAAGTCATGAAGCTGAACCGCCACCACTCGCTGTTCAAGCAAGGCCGGCTCGATGCATCGTTGAAGGAGCACCGCCAGATCGTGGCGGCACTCAAGGCACGCAACCCGGAGCGTGCGCAACAGTTGATGCAACACCATTTCGCCAATGGCGAAAAGGCCGCCACGATGACCTGAAGCGTCCGGATGCAACGCCAGCCACCGTATCGGATGCTGCCGCAAACCCTGCGAAAACCACTGCCACAATCGCGCCCATGAATCGACCGACGCTCGCCCTGATTGCGGCCGTGGCCCGCAACGGCGCCATCGGCAAAGACGACGACCTGCTGTGGCGCGAGCCCGAAGACCAGAAGCACTTTAGGCGTGTCACGATGGGCTGCCCGGTCGTGATGGGCCGCAAGACTTGGGACTCGTTGCCCGAGCGCTTTCGCCCCCTGCCCGGCCGCCGCAACGTGGTCGTCACCCGCCAGGCCGGCTGGCAGGCAACTGGCGCCGAAGCCGTGGCCTCGCTCGATGCGGCGCTGGCGCTGCTGGCCGATGCAGCCAAGGTGTTCGTGATCGGCGGCGCGCAGATTTACGCGCTGGCCCTGCCCTTCGCCGATGAACTGGTGTTGACCGAGATCGACGCCGACCTGCCCGGCACGGCGTTCTTCCCCGCCATCGACCGCGCTTCGTTCGTCGTGACGGCGCGTGACGCACAGGTTGGCGGCAACGGCGTTCTCTACAGCTTTGTGACCTACCTCAGAAAAAAAGGAAACTGACATGTCAGGAGACGGCTTCCACGTGCATGGCCCGCACGACCACGAACTCGAACATGCCGCACAACACGACCCGAAAGGCATGGCAGGGCAGCTCGCGGTGGTCACCGCCATCCTCGCCACAGTCGGCGCGCTGTTCTCGTACATGGGCGGAGCGACACAGGCCAACGCGGGCCTGCACAAGAACGATGCCGCAATCAAGAAGACCGAAGCGTCGAACCAGTGGAACTACTACCAGGCCAAGAGCAGCAAGCAGAACCTGAGCGAGCTCGCGCTCGAACTGGCGCCCGAGCCGCGCAAGAGTTTCTATGGTGACGAAATCAAGCGCTACAAGACCGAGAAGGCCGACATCAAGCTGGCTGCCGAAAAGCTCGAAGCCGAGTCGAAGGCCTGGGACGACAAGAGCGCCGAACAGATGCACCAGCACCACCGCTGGGCGCAGGCCACCACCGCGTTGCAGATCGCCATTGCGATGGCTGCCATCGCGCTGCTCACGAAGAAGATGTGGCTGGAGAAGCTGGTGTTCGGCGTCAGCGCCGTCGGCCTCGTCGTGGGCGCGCTGGCCTGGCTGCACATCTGATTGGACGGCCGTTCGCGCCACCCGAACGCTGATCGGTATGCGGGCCTATGAGATCAGCGCCCGAACCGAGTCGGGCAGGGGCACCGAGCGCTCGTTCGGGAAGTCGATCCACACCGTCCTGGCACCGCCCGTTGCGTAGATCACGCCCGGAGCATCGGTGCGTTCGAGCGTGATGAACGTGTCGAAGCTGCTGCGCCCGGCGTTCGCCACGAAGTGCCTGGCCAGCACGTCGCCCGGGAAGGCGAGCTGCTTGATGAAGTTGCAGAACGCATTCACGATCACCGGGCCGTGGCCGGTCGGCGTGACCTTGCCGCCCACCGCATACAGCCATTCCAGCCGCACGATTTCCATGTAGCGGAAGTACAGCGTGTTGTTGACATGGCCCATCGCGTCCATGTCGCCCCAGCGAATGGGGATGACCGTCTCGTGCGTCAGCTTCTTCTCGTCGGGCAGGTCGAATCTCATCTCGGCTCCTTGCCTCAGTCTTTGGAGATACCGAGTTCGGCGTACAGCCGTGCCACCCGCGCGTGCAACTCGGTCAGCTCGGCCCTCATCAACGACTGCTCGGCCCGCAGCGCCGCGAGTTCGTTCGTCGTGACGAAGTCTTCGTGCGCCGGCGCCACCGGCATGGCCGACACATCGACCGGCCCGCACAACAGTTGCGCCCAGCGCGGCTCGCGCATACCCGGCGCACGCGGCAACTTCAGCACCAGCGGCCCGCCCTTCTCGACCGCGCGCTCGGCGAGCTCGTCGAGAAAGCCGTCGGCCGCCGATTGGTCTGCAAAGCGGTGCAGGCGGTCGCTGTTGGCACGCAACTCCGAGGCCGTTTGCGGCCCGCGCAGCATCAGCACCGCGAGCAGTGCCACCGACTGCGACGGCAGCGCCATCGCGCGGCCCATGTTGTGCTCGAAACGGCTGACGCGTGAGCCGCTGGCCTCGAACACCAGGTGCAGCGCCTTGAGCGAATCGAGTGCGGCCTGCACCTCGCCTTCGGTCGCGTTCAGCGCCGGGTCGCGCGCCGTCTTCTGGTTGCAGCCCAGCGTGAGCGTGTTCAGCGACAGCGGGTAGCTGTCGGGCACGGTGTGCGCCTTCTCGACGAGCACGCCGAGAACGCGTGCCTCCAACAGCGACAACGCACGCACGGTCAAGTGCTCACAGAGCGAAGCCGTCGTCCGCCTGAATGACCGCGCCGTTGATGAAGTGGCTCTCGTTCGCGCACAACATCATCAACAGCGAATCGAGGTCTTTGGCCTGGCCCACGCGCTTGCGCGGCAGCATCTCGATGAGGCGTTTGCCGGCCTCGGTCTGCCAGTGGTGGTGGTTGATCTCGGTGTCGATGTAGCCGGGGCAGATGGCGTTCACGTTGATGCCGAACTTGCCCCACTCCAGCGCCATCGCACGGGTCATGTGAATGACCGCCGCCTTCGTCATGCAGTACACGCCGATCTGGCCCAGCACCTTCAGCCCCGCCATCGACGCGATGTTGACGATGCGCCCGCCCGTGAACGTACCCGGCGCCGAGCCCTTGGCGCGCGCCAGCATGCGCTTGCCGACCTCTTGCGCCACGAAAAACGCGCCCTTGGTGTTGGTGTCGAACATGAAGTCGTAGTCGTCGGGCGTGATGTCGACGAGCTTCTGCGTGGTGCTGACGCCGGAGTTGTTGATGAGGATGTCGATGGTCCCCATCTCGGTCTCGGCGTGGGCCACGGCCGACTTGATGCTGTCGTGGTCGGTCACGTCGAGCGTGACCACGTGCGCGTCTCCGCCATCGGCTTCGATCTCGGCGTGCAGGGCCTTCAGGCGGTCGACCCGCCTGCCTGCCAGCACCACGCCCGCGCCGGCCTGGGCGAGCGTCTTCGCGAACTGCGTGCCCAAGCCGCTGGAGGCTCCGGTCACCAACGCCACGCGCCCCGACAGATCGATGTTGTAGCTCATGCACTGCTCCTGGAAAAAACGGCTTGTTGCGGGGCACGATAGCACGCAGGCCCGAGCCGGAACGTGGTCACGAACCTGTGTTGGAGCGCCCTCTCCAATGGCCCCGCACGCACCGCTGCGGCGCCACCCTCGCCCGTAGAATGCGGCACTGCACCAAGCACTGAAAAGACCAGGAAAGCCGCATGAACTCCGCCGACATCCTCGCCCAATACGGCCCACGTGAAGCCATGGAATACGACGTGGTCGTGGTCGGCGCCGGCCCGGGCGGTCTGGCCACGGCGATACGCATCAAGCAGCTTGCCGCCGAGCAGAACAAGGAGGTGTCGGTCGTCGTGCTCGAGAAGGGTTCGGAGCCCGGCGCGCACATCCTGAGCGGCGCCATCATGGACCCGCGCGCGCTGACCGAACTGATCCCGAACTGGAAGGAACTCGGCGCGCCCTTGCTGCAGCCGGTCACCGGCGACGACGTGCTGTTCCTGAGCGAGCGCGGACAGATCAGGACGCCGCAGTTCCTGATCCCGAAGTGCCTGCACAACGAGGGCAACTACGTCATCAGCCTGGGCAACCTGGTGCGTTGGTTGGGCACGCAGGCCGAGGCGCTGGGCGTCGAGATCTTCCCCGGCTTCGCAGCGGGTGAACTGCTGTTCGACGAGGACGGCTCGGTCAAAGGTGTGGCCACCGGCAACCTCGGCGTCGGCAAGAACGGCGAGCCCACCGGCAGCTTCCAGCTCGGCATGGAACTGCACGGCAAGTACACGATCTTCGCGGAGGGTTCGCGTGGCCACCTGGGCAAGCAGCTCATCGCGAAGTACCAGCTCGACGCGGGCCGCGACCCGCAGACCTACGCCATCGGCATCAAGGAGCTGTGGGAGGTCGACCCGGCTCTTGCGCGCCCCGGCCACGTGATCCATTCGCTTGGCTGGCCGATGAACACCAGCACCTACGGCGGCGGCTTTCTGTACCACCTGGAGGGCAACAAGGTGACGCTCGGCTTCATCACCGGCCTGGAGTACAGCAACCCGTGGCTGAGCCCCTTCGAAGAGATGCAGCGCTGGAAAACGCACCCCGCGATCAGCGCCTGCCTGAAGGGCGCCAAGCGCATCAGCTACGGCGCACGCGCCATCACCTGCGGCGGGCTGCTGAGCCTGCCCAAGACGGTGTTTCCCGGCGGCGCGCTGGTGGGCTGCGACGCCGGCTTCCTGAACTTCGCCCGGATCAAGGGCAGCCATGCGGCCATCAAGACCGGCATGCTCGCCGCCGAGGCTGCGTTTGCGGCCGTGACCAGTGGCCGCCAGCACGATGAACTCACGGCCTACCCGGAAGCCTTCGAGAAGAGCTGGCTGAAGAGCGAACTCGAGGTCGCCCGCAACACCAAGCAGTGGATGAAGAAGGGGCTGTACCTGTCGTCGGTGATGAACGGCATCGAGCTGTGGCTTTTGCCGAAGCTGGGCATGAAGAGCCCGCCGTGGACGATCCACAACACGGTGCCCGACCACGCGAAGTTGATGCCGGCGGCCGAGTGCCCCCAGATCACCTACCCCAAGCCCGATGGGGTGCTGACGTTCGACCGCCTCTCCAGCGTATTCGTCAGCAACACCAACCACGAAGAGCAGCAGCCCGCTCACCTGACGCTGAAGGATGCGAGCGTGCCGGTGGCCATCAACCTCGCCACCTACGCCGGGCCGGAGAGCCGCTACTGCCCGGCCGGCGTGTACGAGTACGTGAAGAACCCGGACAACACCGACCGCCTGCAGATCAACGCGCAGAACTGCGTGCACTGCAAGACCTGCGACATCAAGGACCCGACGCAGAACATCGTCTGGGTCACGCCGGAAGGTGGCGGCGGGCCGAACTACAGCGGCATGTAACCCGGCTGCGCCGAAGGCGCTGCAGCAGGCGTCGGCGCCGCGCCCGCCGGGCGGGTGGCGGGCAGCCACCAGTCGGGATGGGCACGGTGCGCCAGCACACGGCTTCGGACCTCGGCCCACGCCTGCGTGTCGCTCAACAAGCGGTGACGATGAGCGGCCGTCAGTGGCTTCGGCCCGTCTTCGGCCGCAAGTCGAACCAGTTCTTCGCGTGCCCGAGCCTTGCTGCCGGCCGCCGATGGCCGCGGCACGATGGCAGCAGCCACCTGGGCATGCCAATGCGTGTTGGGCAGCGCAAGCTCGAAGGTCGGCGGCAGGCTCATGCCTTCGGCGAAGCGGCGCGCCTCGCGCAACACGAGCGGCTCGCTCCGTTCTTCGGGCGTGACGAGCACGCCGCGCGCCCGCAACTGGTGCTCGCGAACGACGTGACGAGCAGGCGCTTCGGGTTGACGAGCGGGCGCCAGATCCACTCGCCGTCGGCGTTCTGGATCGACAGGCCATCGGAGTCGTGAACTTCGGGGCCGTAGTCGTCACGGCCGGGCTGGTTCTCGCCGAACGCGAACATCGAGTTCAGCGGCGCGAAGCCGAACTTGGCGCCGGCGTCACGCGGGTAGAGGCGCGCAGTAATCAGCACCACCGTCTGCGCGCCCGGCGTGACGACGAACTTGTAGGGCCCGGCCACGCGCGCCGAATCGAGCAGCGCGTAGAGCGTCAGCGTGGTCGCATTCGCGCGCGGCCGCTCGATCCAGAACTCGCTGCAGCGCGGGAAATCTTCACCACCCGCGCTTGCCGTATCAACCGCCAGGCCGCGCGCCGACAACCCGTACACCTGCCCCTTGCCGACCGCGCGAAAGTAGCTCGCGCCGAGGAACACGGCGACCTCGTCCTTGTAGCCCGGCCGGTTGATTGCCGCGTGAACCCGAAAGCCCGCATAGCCGGCCTGACCCAGACCACGCAACTTCTTCGCGTCGAACTTGTTGCGGCCGTAGTCGAAATGGGCGGGGTCGAATTCCACCGCTTTCACCGCGCCGGAAGTATCAACGGTGTTGATTCGCACCGGTGCTCGAAGCCGCGCCCGGCGTGGAGGAACATCAGCTCGAAGGGCAGTTTCTCGGCGCGCCACAGGGCCTGCTCGGGCTTGAAACGGATGTCGCGGTAAGCGTCGTAGTCGAGCTCGCGCAACTCCGGCGGCAAGGTCGAGGCTGGCGCACGGTACGCGGCTGCGGCCGCATCACGCGCCTTGACCGCCACGTCGTCGAAGCCGAACGCAGTGGCCAGCGAAGGCATGAAAACGGCCGGAAAAACCAGCGCCCAGGCCAAGACAAAACGGCTCGCGCGGCGAAAGAAGTGGTCAGGTGTTGGACACGTCATACCCTCACTCTAAGGGTATATACCAGTCCAAACAGGTAACGAAAAAAGCCGCTTACATGGCTTGCATCTGGGCGTGTGCGTGGCGCCGAATACGGCGCCAATTCCTACAGTCCTGCGGCCGAGGTGCCCAAACTGGGCAGTCGTTCAGTCACCCCACCGGGGCGGCCGCTTTTCGATGAACGCCTGCACGCCCTCCAACGCCGCCGAGTCCATCATGTTGCAGGCCATTGCCTGGCCGGCAATGGCGTACGCCTGTTCGATGCCGACCTCGACATTCGCATAGAACTGGGCCTTGCCCATCGCGATGGCCACGCGCGGCTTGCTGAGGATGCGCTTCACAAGCGACTCGATTTCCGCATCGAGCGCATCGGGTGCCGCCACGCGGTTCACGAGCCCGCGCGCACGCGCCTCTTGCGCATCGATGAAATCGCCCGTGAGCAGCATCTCCATCGCCTGCTTGCGCGGCACGTTGCGCGCCAGCGCAACGCTCGGGGTCGAGCAGAACAGGCCCAGGTTGACGCCGCTGACGGCAAACGTCGCAGTGCTGGCAGCCACCGCCAGGTCGCACATCGCGACGAGCTGGCAGCCGGCCGCGGTGGCAATGCCCTGCACACGCGCGATCACAGGTACGCCCAGCCGTTGCAGTGTCAGCATCACCTGCGTGCACTGCGCGAACAGCGCCTCGTAGTGGACTAGCGACGGTTCGGCGCGCATCTCTTTCAGGTCGTGGCCCGCGCAGAACGCCTTGCCGGCGGCGGCCAGCACGACGACGCGTGCAGTCTCGTCTTGCGCTACGGCATCGAGCTCGCCCTGCAAGGCCGTGAGCATGCCTTCGGACAAAACGTTGAACGCCTGCGGCCGGTTCAGCATGAGCGTGACCACGCCGCGCGCGTCGCGCGTGCTGAGAACGAAAGGTTCGGCGCTGCCCATCATTGGCCTCCGCCGTGTATGCGCAAACGAGCACGCTCACGCAACGTGAACTTCTGGATCTTGCCGGTCGATGTTTTCGGGATGTCTTCGAAGTGCACTTCGCGCGGTACCTTGTAGCCCGCGAGCAGGCTCTTGCAATGCGCCACCAGCTCAGTCGGCGTCACCTGCGCCCCGGCGCGCAGCTCGACGAACGCCACCGGCGTTTCGCCCCACTTGTCGTCGGGCTTCGCGACCACTGCGCACGCCACGACGTCGGGGTGGCGGTAGAGCGCGTCTTCGACTTCCAGCGAGCTGATGTTCTCGCCGCCGGAGATGATGATGTCCTTGCTGCGGTCCCTGATCTTGACGTAGCGGTCGGGCTCCATCACGGCCAGGTCGCCGGTGTGGAACCAGCCGCCCTCGAAGGCCTTCTCGGTGGCGGCTGGGTTCTTCAGGTAGCCCTTCATCACGATGTTGCCGCGGAACATGATTTCGCCCATGGTCTGGCCGTCGGCGGGGGCTTCGACCATGCCGTCCGCTGACATCACCGTCATGCCTTCCTGAAGCGCATAGCGCACGCCCTGGCGGCCATTCAGGCGGGTCTGCTCGGACAGGCTCTCGGCGGCCCAGCTTTCGCGCTTGACGGCCACTGCCGCCGGCCCGTAAACCTCGGTCAGGCCGTAGACGTGGGTGATGTCGAAGCCGAGCAAGGCCATGCCCTCGATCATCGACGCCGGCGGCGCCGCGCCGGCCACCATGCCGCGTACCCTCTTGCGGCCTTCGCCGCTGATGCCGGCGCGCATCCCGGCGGGTGCGGCGATCAGCAGGTTATGCACGATGGGAGCGGCGCAGTAGTGGTCCACGCCGTGCTCGCGCATGGCTTCGAGAATGGGTTGCGCGGCCACGCTGCGCAGGCACACATGCGTGCCGCCCAGCATGGCCACCGTCCACGGGAAACACCAGCCGTTGCAGTGGAACATCGGCAGCGTCCAAAGGTAGACCGGGAAGTGCGGCATCGTCCACGTGGCCGCGTTGCTTACAGCGTTGAGGTAGGCGCCCCGGTGGTGGGTGACCACGCCTTTCGGGTCGCCGGTGGTGCCCGAGGTGTAGCTCACGGCAATGGCGTCCCATTCGTCCTGCGGGCCTTCGAGGCGCGCCAGCGGCGCGTGGGCAGCCAGCAGCGCCTCGTACTCGTGCGCGCCGAGCAGATCGCCCGGACCGGTGTATTCGCTGTCGGCAACGTCGATCACGATCACCGCGCGGCCATGATCGTCGCGCAGAAAGCGCAACGCCTTGGCAACCGTCGGGGCGTATTCGCGGTCGGTGATCAGCACCTTGGTTTCGCAGTGGTGCATCTGCCAGGCGAGCAGCGGCGCATCGAGCCGCGTATTCAGCGTGTTGAGCACCGCATTCAGGGCCGGTACGGCGTAGTGCGCCTCGACCATCTCGGGCGTGTTGGGCAGCATCACGCTGACCGTGTCCATGCGGCCCACGCCGAGGTGGCGCAGAGCCGCAGCCAGCCGCGCCGAGCGGTCGCGCAACTCGCGCCAGGTGCTGCGGCGCCGGCCATGGATGAGCGCCGGCAGGTCGCCGAAGACCTCGGCGCTGCGCTCGACGAAGCTCACCGGTGACATCGCGGCAAAGTTGGCGGCGTTCTTGCCCAGGCCCTGGTCGTAGATGGTCGTCATGTGCGCTCCTCGTGTGCGGCTTGCAGTATGGGCCGGCGCACAAGACAAAGGGCCATGCAGACAACTCCGCATGGCCCCTGCCCGCAACCCGGGTGTGCCGGGCGCTTCTACGCCGTCCCGCTTGTGGCGGGTCAGCCGTGCTTCTGGTCGAAGAACTGTTCGTCTTCGGTTGACCCCTTCAGTGCGCCGGTCGAGGCGTGTGCTTCGATCGTGGTGGTCACGGCGTCGAAGTAACCGGTGCCGACTTCACGCTGGTGCTTGACGGCGGTGAAGCCCTTCTCGGCAGCGGCGAATTCGGCTTCCTGCAGCTCGACGAAGGCGCTCATGTTGTTGCGCGCATAGCCGTGTGCCAGGTTGAACATCGAGTAGTTCAGGCTGTGGAAGCCGGCCAGCGTGATGAACTGGAACTTGTAGCCCATGGCGCCCAGTTCGCGCTGGAACTTGGCGATGGTCGCGTCGTCGAGATTCTTCTTCCAGTTGAACGACGGCGAGCAGTTGTAAGCCAGCAGCTTGCCCGGGAACTTGGCGTGAATGGCATCGGCAAAGCGCTTGGCGTAGGCCAGGTCGGGCTTGCCGGTTTCGCACCACACCATGTCGGCCACTTCGGCGTAGGCCAGGCCACGCGAGATGGCTTGCTCCAGGCCGGGCTGGCTGCGGTAGAAGCCCTCGACCGTGCGCTCGCCTGTCAGGAAGGGCTTGTCGTTGTCGTCGACGTCGCTCGTGACGAGGTCGGCGGCTTCGGCATCGGTGCGGGCAATCACGAGCGTCGGCGTGCCCGACACGTCGGCCGCCAGGCGAGCGGCCTGCAGCTTCGCCACTGCTTCACGCGTGGGCACCAGCACCTTGCCGCCCATGTGGCCACACTTCTTGACCGAAGCGAGTTGGTCTTCGAAGTGAACGCCCGAAGCGCCCGCGTCGATCATCGCCTTCATCAGCTCGAAGGCGTTCAGCACGCCGCCGAACCCGGCTTCGGCATCGGCCACGATAGGCGCGAAGAAGTCGACATCATTCTTGCCCTCGGACCATTGGATCTGGTCGGCACGGGTGAACGTGTTGTTGATGCGCTTGACCACCAGTGGCACCGAATTGACGGGGTAAAGCGACTGGTCCGGGTACATCTCGCCGGCGCTGTTGGCGTCACCCGCGACTTGCCAGCCCGACAGGTAGACCGCCTTCAGCCCGGCCTTGACCTGCTGCATGGCCTGGTTGCCGGTGAGTGCGCCCAGCGTGTTGACGAAGGGCTCGGTGTTCAGCAGCGTCCACAGCTTTTCGGAGCCGCGCTTGGCGAGTGTGTGCTCGACCTGCACCGAGCCGCGCAGGCGCACCACGTCAGCGGCGCTGTAGCTGCGTTTGATGCCCTTCCAGCGCGGGTTTTCGGCCCAGTCTTTTTCGAGGGCGGCCACTTGTTGGTCACGGGTCGGTGCGGTCATCGGAATCTCCGGTCAAGGTTGAAATCGGTCAGGAACTGGGGTCAAGAATAACGACCGTATGCCACTTTGTGAAGACTTATATCTTATATAAGAGTTGCTCTAAGCTCCATATGAATCAATGACTTAACGGAGCTGTTCCGTAATGCAAAAGATCAGTCGGCGCTGTGGAATTCTTTGCGGCGGTGCAGCAATCCGGACTCTCAGAATATGAAACGCCAGTAGCCGGCCGTGAAATGGTCGGGGGCAGCAGCATCACGCTCCTATGATTCCCGGCCCCATTACTTGAAACTCGACATGACCAGCTTCGCCTTCCTTTCGAACAACAGCTTCCTGAAGGCGCCGGCGGCCGGCGGGGCGACGCCCTACGCCGTGGCCGGGGTGGCCTGGGACGGCAGTGTGACCAACCGCCCCGGCGCGCGCTTCGGCCCGCGCGCCATTCGCACGGCCAGCCACATGCTGTGCGATGCGATCCACCCGCATTTCGACGTGTCGCCCATCGGCTTGCTGGGCGATGCCGGCGACCTGCTGCTGCCGAACACCAGCCTGGCTGGCATGCGCGAGGCCATGGGCCCGCAGGTCGATGCGCTGATCCGCGCCCACCACATGTGCTGGCTCGGTGGCGATCACTCCATCACCCTGCCGCTCCTGCGCGCGTACCAGGCGTGGCTCGGCCGCCCGCTCGCCGTGATCCACTTCGACGCGCACTGTGACACCTGGCAAGACCACTTCGGCGAGCCCAGCGGCCACGGCACGTGGGTGTATGAAGCGATGCAGGAAGGGCTCGTCATCAACGAATGCTTCATGCAGCTCGGCATCCGCTCGTCAGGCACGCGCGAGGCGCGGGAACACGTGCGCGACCAGGGCGGGCTGATCTTCACCGCGCGAGACCTGCGCGGACTGGAGAGCCCGGCCCAGTTGAGCGGCGTGCTTGCGGCGATCCGCGAACGCCTGGCCGCCCATGGCAACCCGCCGATCTACCTGAGCCTGGACATCGACTGCCTCGACCCCGCCTTCGCCCCCGGCACCGGCACGCCGGAGCCGGGCGGCATGAGCAGCGCCCAGGTGTTGAGCATCCTCGAAGAACTGACTGAGCTGCCCTTCGTCGGCATGGACTGCGTGGAGGTGTCACCCCCGTACGACCACGCCGAGCTGACGAGCCAGGCTGCGGCGGCGTTCGTGTGGACCTACCTTTGCGGTCGGGTGCGCGGCGCGGCAGCTGACTGACGCGTGTGCCGCCCGCTCACACCGGCAATGCTGTCGTCTTCTTCACCGTGCGCAGCACCAGCAGCGAATTCGACCGCGCCACGCCCGGTAGCCGCATCAGCACCTCCGAGTGAAACCGCTCCAGGTCTTCCGCGTCGCGGTAGGTGAAGCGGATGAGGTAGTCGTTCGACCCCGCCACGTAGAAGCAGTCCAGCACCTCGGGCGCGTCGCGCACCGCCTGCTCGAAGGCTTCGAGCAGGCCATTGCTCATGCTCTCCAGGTTGATGATGGTGTAGCTCACGCCGTGCTTGCCCACGCTGCGCGGGTTCACGAGCGCCACGTACTGAGCAATCACACCACTGTCTTCAAGTGCCTTCACACGTCGCAGGCAGGCCGAAGGCGAAAGGTGAACGCGCTGCGACAACTCCAAATTCGACACCCGCCCCTCGCGCTGCAATTCGGTCAGGATGGCGCGGTCCATCGAATCCAAAGTCGCGTCTGGCGGGCTGTTTCGCATTTGATGTCGTCTACAAGCTGTTCGACGGCATGATATTGCAGCGTCAAGGGTGAACCCGTTACGATTGCGCAGCCCTATTGCGTGCGGGTTTCTCTAGACTCGACGCGTCGGCGAACGCACACTGCGCAGAGCGTTCCGCCCGCCACCCCAGGAGCCCGCCATGCACAAAGACGACCCCGCCACGCTTGCTGCGCCTGCCCTCGGCGCCACGCCCATGCCGCGCCAGAAGATGGACGCGCACTGGATGCCGTTCACCGCGAACCGCCAGTTCAAGCAGTCGCCCCGCCTGATGTCGAAGGCCGACGGAATGCACTACTGGACCCCCGAGGGCCGGCAGGTCCTCGACGGCATCGCCGGCCTGTGGTGCGTGAACGCCGGCCACAACCGTTCGAAGATCGTCTCGGCCATCCAGGCGCAAGCCGCCGAGATGGACTTCGCGCCGCCGTTTAACATGGGCCACCCGAAGGCGTTCGAGCTGGCCGAGCGGCTGGTCGAGTTGACGCCCGAGGGCGTGAACAAGGTGTTCTTCACCAACTCCGGCTCCGAGGCCGTCGAGACCGCATTGAAGATGGCCATCGCCTACCACCGCGTGCGCGGCGAAGGCTCGCGAACCCGCCTCATCGGCCGCGAGCGCGGCTACCACGGCGTCAACTTTGGCGGCATCTCGGTCGGCGGCATCGTCGGCAACCGCAAGATGTTCGGCACGCTGCTCGGTGGCGTCGACCACATGCGCCACACCCACGACCTGGCGCGCAACGCCTATTCGCGCGGCGTGCCGGAGCACGGCGCCGAACTGGCCGATGACTTGGAGCGCATGGTCGCGCTGCACGACGCCTCGACCATCGCTGCCGTGATCGTCGAGCCGGTCGCCGGTTCCACCGGCGTGCTGCTCCCGCCCAAGGGCTACCTGGAGCGTTTGCGCGCCATCTGCGACAAGCACGGCATCCTGCTGATCTTCGACGAGGTCATCACCGGCTTCGGGCGGCTGGGCTCGCCGTTCGCGGCCACGCATTTCAACGTCACGCCCGATCTGATGACCGTGGCCAAGGGCATCACCAACGGGTCGGTGCCCATGGGCGCGGTGTTCGTCAAGCAGTTCATCCACGATGCGTTCATGACCGGGCCCGAGCACCTGATCGAGTTCCTGCACGGCTACACGTATTCATCGCACCCGCTCGCGTGCGCGGCAGCGCTGGGCACGCTCGACACCTATGCCGAAGACGGCCTGCTGACACGCGCGGCCACCATGGGCCCGGTGTTCGAGAACGCGCTGCATTCGCTCAAGGGCCTGCCGCACGTGATCGACGTGCGCAACATCGGCCTCGTCGGCGGCATCGAACTCAGCCCGATAGCGGGCCTGCCCGGCAAGCGCGCTTTCGACGTGTTCCTCGAATGCTGGGAACGCGGCGTGCTGATCCGCACCACCGGCGACACGATTGCCTTGTCGCCACCGCTCATCGTCGAAAGCTCGCACATCGACCAGATCGTCAGCACGATTGCCGATGTGCTGAAGAAGCAGGCCTGAGCGGCTGACAGCGGGCCGCCTTTTGCACTTCAGCATCGCATCACCGAAGAAGGACCTGCCTAGCGCACACCCGTCATGTCATTCCACGGCGCCGACCAGCAACTGACCCAGCATTCGTACTACGCGGCCACGGCCGCGCGTGGCGTGGGTCATGCGCCGCTGCAATCGAACGTGGATTGCGACGTGGCCATCGTCGGCGGTGGGCTGGCCGGCCTCTCCGCTGCCATCGAGCTGGCCGACCGGGGCCTGCATGTGGTGCTGCTCGAAGCACAGCAGGTCGGTTGGGGGGCATCGGGGCGCAACGGCGGGCAGGTGATCGCCGGTCTGGCCTGCGACCAGCAGGTCATCGAAGGCCAGCTCGGGCTCGAAGCGTCGAAGCGCGTCTGGGGCATGACGATGGAGGCGCTGCGCCTCGTCACCGAGCGGCGCGAGCGGTTCGACATCGCATGCGATTGGCAGCCGGGTTACCTGAGCCTGGCTGCCTCGGCGCGCAAGTCGCGTGAACTTGAGGTATGGCAAGCCCATATGCAGCGCGCCTACGGATACAACACGCAGTGGATCGCGCCAAAGCAGGTGCCGGAGTGGATCGCCAGCCCGCGCTTTCACAGCGGGCTGCACGACCCATTGGGCGGCCACCTGCACCCGCTGAAGTACTGCCTCGGCCTGGCGCGTGCAGCCACCGAGCTGGGCGTGCGCATTCACGAACGCTCGGCCGTCACTGCCATCGAGCCGGGCAACACGGCGCGGCTGCTCACTGCCACCGGCTCGGTACGCGCGTCGCACGTGCTGCTGGCCGGCAACGTGTACCTCGGCGGCGTGGCGCCGATGCTCGCGAAACGCATCATGCCGGTGGGGACGTACATCGTCGCTTCCGAAGCCATCGAGCCTGGGCTTGCACAGTCGCTCGTGCCCTCGCAATCGGCAGTGTGCGACACCAACTTCGTGCTCGACTACTTCCGTCCCACCGTCGACCACCGCATGCTCTACGGCGGCCGCGTCAGCTACAGCACGGCCACCCCACTGAACCTGGCTGCCAGCATGCAAGCGCGCATTGCGCGCACCTTCCCGCAGCTTGCACAAACCCGGGTCGAGTTCGCGTGGGGCGGCTTCGTCGACATCTCGATGAACCGCGCGCCCGACTTCGGCCGCCTGCCCGATGCGGGCGCCTCGAAGGACTATGCGAACGTCTACTACCTGCAAGGCTTCTCCGGCCACGGCCTTGCACTCACCGGCCTGGCCGGGCGGCTCGTGGCCGAAGCGATCGCTGGCGACGCCGAGCGCTTCGACACCTTCGCCCGGATTCGCCACCGGCCCTTCCCCGGCGGGCGCCTGCTGCGCACGCCGGCGCTGGTGGCCGGCATGGCGTACTACCGCTTGAAGGATCTGTTGTGAGCGCGAACCCGATGCGGCGCAAGCCCGTGGTGCTGGTGCCAGCGTGCAACCGCATGCTTGGCGCGCACCCCTTCCATGTGGCGGGCAAGAAGTACATCGACGGCGTGCGCCTGGCGGGGTGCCTGCCGCTGATCGTGCCCAGCGCACAACCCGGCGACCTGGAGGCGCTCCTCGATCTGGCCGATGGTGTGCTGCTCACCGGTGCAGTGTCGAACCTGCACCCCAGCCATTTCGGCGAGGCCGTGCTCGACACCGCTCTGCCGCTCGACCCCGAACGCGACACCGCCACGTTGCCGCTGATCCCGCGCGTGCTCGCGCGCGGCCTGCCGCTGTTCGCCGTCTGCCGCGGCTTCCAGGAAGTGAACGTGGCACTTGGTGGTTCGCTGCATCAGGCCGTGCAGAACGTGCTCGGCATGCAGGACCACCGCGACGACGACACGGCGCCGCTGGCCGTGCAGTACGGCCCGGCGCACGAGGTGTTCGTCGAACCCGGCGGCCTTCTCGCGGCCGCCGGCCTGCCATCGCAATTCACGGTGAACTCGCTGCACGGCCAGGGCGTGAACCGCCTCGCCGCCGGCCTGCGTGTCGAAGCCCGCGCAGCCGACGGGCTGGTCGAGGCGTTCTCGCTGCCTGCCTCCGCCACAACCCCCGGCTTCAACCTGGGCGTGCAGTGGCACCCCGAATGGCTGGCCGCCGGAAACCCGGTGTCGATGGTGCTGTTCAAGACCTTCGGCGTGGCCTGCGCCGCCTTCCGCGATCGGCACCGCGTACCGCACTACGAGCCCGACCCGGACCAGTAGGTGCGCTTCCTGCACGCCCCGTTCCGGGCGCGTGCACTGCGGAGCAGCATTCGCTGCTCCGCCGCCGACATGGCAACGCCAGACAACTTTCCAGGTGCCTCATGGCCGACAAAAGCAACTTCACTTTCAGCGATCTCGAACAGTGGTTCAACGAACACCGCGTGACCGAGATCGAATGCCTGGTCCCTGACCTCACCGGTGTGGCGCGCGGCAAGATCCTGCCGCGCGAGAAGTTCACCGAAGACCGCGGCATGCGCCTGCCCGAGGCCGTGGTCGCCATGGGCGTGACCGGCGAGTTCCCGGAAGAAGGGCCGTACTACGACGTCATCAGCCCGAACGACCTGGACATGCACCTGCAGCCCGACCCGAGCACGGTGCGCATCGTGCCCTGGGCCACCGACCCCACGGCACAGGTCATCCACGACTGCTACGACCGCCACGGCAAGCTCGTGCCGTACGCACCGCGTTCGGTCCTGCGCCGCATCTGCGACCTGTACGACGCCGAAGGCTGGAGCCCGGTCGTGGCACCCGAGCTCGAGTTCTACCTGGTGGCGCGCAACACCGACCCCGACATTCCGCTCAAACCCCCGATCGGCCGCAGCGGCCGCGCCGAGACCTCGCGCCAGGCCTATTCCATCGACGCGGTGAACGAGTTCGACCCGCTGTTCGAAGACGTGTACGACTACTGCGAAAAGATGGAGCTGAACGTGGACACGCTGATCCACGAGGTCGGTGCCGGCCAGATGGAGATCAACTTCTTCCACGACCACCCGCTGGGCCTGGCCGACGAGGTGTTCTTCTTCAAGCGCACGGTGCGCGAAGCCGCGATGCGCCACGACATGTTCGCGACCTTCATGGCCAAGCCGATTGCCGGCGAGCCTGGCAGCGCCATGCATGTGCACCAGAGCATCCTCAACAAGGTGACGGGCAAGAACATCTTCAGCAACGCCGACGGTACCGCGTCGAAGGAGTTCTACTGGTACATCGGCGGCCTGCAGAAGTACGTGCCGGGGGCGATGGCGCTGTTCGCACCGTACGTGAACAGCTACCGCCGGCTGGTGCGCGCGAATGCCGCGCCCATCAACATCCAGTGGGGGACCGACAACCGCACGGTCGGCATCCGCTCGCCCATCGCCACGCCTGCGGCGCGGCGCATCGAGAACCGCGTGATCGGCGCCGACGCCAACCCGTACGTCGCGCTCGCGGCCACGCTGGCCTGCGGCTATCTCGGCATGAAGAACCGCATCGAGCCAACTCCGGAATGCAAGGGCGATGCGTACCTCGGCGCGTATGAGTTACCGCGCAGCCTGGTCGAGGCGCTGACGATGCTGCGCAACGAGACCGCCCTGCACGAGGTGCTGGGCAAGGAGTTCGTGACCGTCTACACCGAGGTCAAGGAGATCGAGCACGCCGAGTTCATGAAGGTCATCTCGCCGTGGGAGCGCGAGCACCTTCTGCTGCATGTCTGACGTACCGGAGCACCCCATGAATGCTGTTCTGAAACCTGGCGCCCAGCGCACGACCGCGCAGTGGCAGGCCGCCGACGCGGCGCACTACCTGCACCCCTTCACCGACTTCAAGGCGCTCGCGAACAAGGGTTCGCGCGTGATCGTGCGCGCCGACAACATCTACCTCTGGGACAGTGACGGCCACAAGATCCTCGACGCGATGTCGGGCCTGTGGTGCGTGAACGCGGGCTACGGCCAGAAGGCCTTGATCGACGCGGCGACGAAGCAGATGACCGAGCTGCCGTTCTACAACAGCTTCTTCCAGACTGCCACACCACCGGCCATCGAGCTCGCCGAGCTGCTGGCCGAGGTGTCACCGCCCCACTTCAAGCACGTGTTCTTCTCGGGCTCGGGCTCGGAAGGCAACGACACGGTCGTGCGCATGGTGCGCCGCTACTGGGACGTGCTGGGCCAGCCCGAACGCAGCGTCATCATCAGCCGCCACAACGCCTATCACGGCTCCACGGTGGCGGGTGCCTCGCTCGGCGGCATGAGCGGCATGCACGCGCAAGGCGGGCTGCCGATTCCGGGCATCACGCACATCGAGCAGCCGTTCTGGTTCGAGTGCGGCCAAGGCATGACGCGCGACGCATTCGGCCTGAAGGCTGCGGCCGCGCTGGAAACGCGCATCCTCGAAATCGGCGCCGACAAGGTCGCCGCCTTCATTGGTGAGCCGGTTCAGGGCGCCGGCGGTGTGATCGTGCCTCCCGACACCTACTGGCCCGAGATCCAGCGCATCTGCGACAAGTACGGCGCGCTGCTGGTCTCCGACGAAGTGATCTGCGGCTTCGGCCGCACCGGCCACTGGTTCGGTTGCGAGCGCTTCGGCTTCAAGCCCGACCTGATGACCTTCGCCAAGGGCGTGACGTCCGGTTACGTGCCGCTCGGCGGCGTGATGGTGGGCGAGCGCATCGCCAAGGTGCTGATCGAGCAAGGCGGCGAGTTCAACCATGGCTACACCTACTCCGGGCACCCGGTGGCCTGTGCGGTGGCCATCGCCAACATCCGCCTGCTGCAACAGGGCGACGTGGTGCGCAAGGTGCGCGACGAGCTCGGGCCATACCTCGCGCAGCAGTTCGCCCTGCTTGCCGAGCACCCGCTCGTCGGCGAGGTGCAGACCTGCGGGCTGATGGGCGCGGTGCAACTCGTGCAAGACAAGTCGCGGCTCAAAGTGTTTGCGCCGGAGCATGAGGTGGGCATGCTGTGCCGTGGCCACTGCTTCGCCAGCGGCCTGATCATGCGCGCCGTCGGTGACCGCATGATCGTGGCGCCGCCACTCGTCATCACCCGCGCGCAGATCGACGAGATGATGGCGCTGATCCGCCACTGCCTCGACCTCACACTGGCCGACGTCACGCACCGCGGCTGGGTCTGACCCGCTGCGTCGGTGTGGCACGGGGTTTGCCTGTAGTTGCCCCGCCCTGACCGCTGGCTAGACTGACCTGCCCCCAGACCTGCACCGCTATCTGCACCGAACCACGCCACACAAAGGACCACCATGACCCCGATGTACAGCGCCAAGAAGACCCTGACCTCGATGACCCTCGCCCTGACCGGCGCCGCCCTGCTGTGGGCCGGCCCGGCCCGCGCGCAGGAAGAAGAGAAGGTGCTGAACGTCTACAACTGGTCCGACTACATCGCCGACGACACGCTCGCCAACTTCGAGAAGGAAACCGGCATCAAGGTGCGGTACGACAACTTCGACACCAACGAGATCGTCCATGCCAAGCTGGTGGCGGGCAAGACCGGCTACGACATCGTCGTGCCTTCGTCGTACTGGGCCAAGGTGCAGGCCGACGGTGGCCTGCTGCGCAAGCTCGACAAGTCGCTGCTGCCAAACCTGAAGAACCTCGACCCCTCGGTCCAGGCGCAACTTGCCAGGCTCGACCCGGGCAACCAGTACATGGTGAACTGGCTTTGGGGCTTCACGACCGTCGGCATCAACGTCGACAAGGTCAAGGCTGCGCTCGGCGGCATGCCCATGCCCGACAACGCCTGGGACCTGGTCTTCAAGCCCGAGTACATGAGCAAGTTGAAGAGCTGCGGCGTGAGCTTTCTCGACTCCGCGACCGAGATCATCCCTGCGGCCCTGCACTACCTCGGCAAGCCGGCCTACAGCAAGAACCAGGCCGACTATGCCGGCGTGGCGCCGCTGCTCAAGAGCGTGCGCCCGTACGTGACGCTCTTCAGCTCTTCGGGTTACATCAACGACATGGCGAACGGCTCGGTGTGCGTGGCGCTCGGCTGGTCGGGCGATGTGAACATCGCCAAACAGCGCGCCATCGACGGCAAGACCGGCCAGAAGCTCGAAGCGCTGATCCCGAAGACCGGCGGCATCCTGTTCTTCGACACCATGGTGATCCCGGCCGACGCGGCGCACCCGAACAATGCCCACAAGTTCATGAACTACATCATGCGGCCCGAGGTGCATGCGAGCCTGACCAACAAGGTGTTCTATGCAAACCCGAACAAGGAGTCGCGCAAGTTCGTGAAGCCCGAGGTGGCCAACAACCCGACCGTGTTCCTGAGCGATGCCGACCTCGCCAAGATGCAGGCGCCCGAAGCGTTGAGCAACGACACGCGCCGCACCATGACGCGCCTCTACACCGGCTTCAAGACCGGACTGTGAGCGCGGCAACGCCGACCCGGGCTGCCGCGCCGGCCGCCCCGCCCTTCCTGCAGATCCAGGACGTGGTGAAAGACTTCGGCGGTGGCGCCGTGGCCGTGAACCACGTGTCCATCGACATCGCCAAGGGCGAGATCTTTGCGTTGCTCGGCTCGTCGGGCTGTGGCAAGACCACGCTCCTGCGCATGCTCGCCGGGTTCGAGACGCCGACCTCCGGCCGCATCGTGCTCGAAGGCCGCGACATCGCCGGCATGGCGCCCTACGACCGGCCGTTCAACATGATGTTCCAGTCGTACGCGCTGTTTCCGCACCTCACCGTGTTCGAGAACATCGCCTTCGGCCTGAAGCGCGACGGCATGCCGAAAGACCAGATCGCGGCGCGCGTTGAAGCCATGTTGAAGCTGGTGCAACTGGGCAAGTACGCACAGCGCAAGCCGCACCAGTTGTCGGGCGGCCAGCAGCAACGCGTCGCTCTGGCCCGAAGCCTCGCGAAGAGCCCGCAGATGCTGCTGCTCGACGAGCCGCTGGGCGCGCTCGACAAGAAGCTGCGCGAAGAAACGCAGATCGAGCTCGTGAACATCATCGAAGGCGTGGGCGTGACCTGCGTGATGGTCACGCACGACCAGGAAGAGGCCATGACGATGGCCACGCGCATCGCGGTGATGAGCGAAGGCCGCGTGCTGCAAGTCGGCCCGCCGAGCGAGATCTACGAAACCCCGGCCACTCGCTTCGTGGCCGACTTCATCGGCAACGTGAACATGATGGAGGGCACGCTCACGAAAGACTGGCCCGACCACGTGATCATCAGCTGCGCCGATTGCACGCACTACGTGGGCCACGGCATCACCGGCACCGAAGGCATGGCTGTCGGCGTCGCGGTGCGGCCCGAAAAGATCGAACTGAGCCGCACCGAGCCGGCCGGCGAACACAGCCCGCACAACAAGGTGCGCGGTACGGTCAAAGACCTGTCGTACTTCGGCAGCTTCACCGTCTACCACCTGCAGCTGGCGAGCGGCGCAGTGCTGAAAGTGAGCGAGAGCAACGTCGCCCGCCACCGCGACGAGCAGCTCACCTGGGGTGACACCGCGTGGGCGCACTGGGCGCCCACAGCGCAGGTGGTGCTGACGCAATGAAGAGCGCAATGAAGAGCGCAACGAAGAGCCTGCGCGCCATGTTCACGCGCGGCCGCACGGTCGTGATCGGCACGCCATACGCCTGGCTGCTGGTCTTCTTCCTGCTGCCGTTCCTGATCGTGCTCAAGATCAGCGTGTCGGAAATGGACGGCGTGCGCTTCAAGGACGTGCTCACTTTCGCCGACGGCCTGATGCAGCTCACGCTCAAGTTCAGCAACTACGTCTTCATCACGCAAGACGATCTCTACTTCAAGACCTACTGGTCGAGCCTGATCTATGCCGCCAGCACGACGTTTTTCTGCCTCCTCATCGGCTACCCGTTCGCCTACTTCATGGCACGCGCGAAGCCGCGCCTGCAGCCTGCGCTGCTGATGCTCGTGATGCTGCCGTTCTGGACGTCGTTCCTGCTGCGGGTGTACGCCTGGAAGGGCCTGCTCTCCGAGAACGGCTGGGTCGCCGACGTGCTGACCTTCCTGCGCATCGACCACCTGCTGCTGGCGGGTGGGCTCATCCCCGCGCTCGACCGCTACATGAATTCGCCGTTCTCGCTCGTTCTGGGCATGACCTACACCTACCTGCCCTTCATGATCCTGCCGCTGTACGGCAACCTCGCGAAGATGGACCTGCGCCTGCTCGAAGCCGCGCAAGACCTCGGCGCCACGGCGTTCACCGCATTTTGGAAGGTCACGGTGCCGCTGTCGAAGGCCGGCATCATTGCCGGCTCGATGCTGGTGTTCATCCCGTGTGTCGGCGAGTTCGTGATACCCGAACTGCTGGGCGGCCCGCAAACGCTGATGATCGGCCGCGTGCTGTGGGACGAGTTCTTCAGCAACAACGACTGGCCGATGGCCTCGACCGTGGCGGTGGTGATGATCGTGCTGATTCTCGTGCCGCTGGCCATCTTCAACCGCTATCAGGCCCAGGCCCAGGAGCTGCGGCGATGAGCCCCGCCCCGCCGCCCGAAGGGGCTCGCACCGCAGTGCGCAGCACGGAGGTATTCCGGTGAACGCACCACGCACCAGAAGCCGGGGCGTCCTGAGCCCGGCGTTCAACCAGTGGTTCGCGCGCGGCTGGCTCGCGGCGGGCTACGTGTTCCTGTTCCTGCCCATCGTGGCGCTCGTCATCTACTCGTTCAACGACTCGCCCATCCCGAACAAGTGGGCCGGCTTCACGACCCGCTGGTACACGGCCCTGGTGAAAGATCGCGAGATGCTCGCCGGCCTGTGGCTGTCGCTGCGCATCGCGTTCTACACGGCCTGCGGCTCGGTGGTTCTGGGCACGCTGGCGGCGTTCGCGCTAGTCAAGTACCGGCGCTTCACCGGCCGCACGCTCTTCACCGGCATGGTCAACGCCCCGCTCGTGATGCCCGAGGTGATCATCGGCCTGTCGCTGCTGCTGATGCTGGTGTCGGTGCAACGGGCGACGGGCTTTCCGGAACGCGGCGCACTGACCATCTGGATGGGCCACCTGCTGCTCGGCATGGCCTACGCCACAGTCGTGATCCAGGCGCGGTTGCAAGACCTGAACCCACAGCTCGAAGAAGCCGCCATGGACCTGGGCGCGCGCCCCTTGCAGGTGTTCACGCTGGTCACGCTGCCGATGATCGCGCAGTCGATCATGTCGGCCTGGCTGCTCACGTTCACGCTCTCGCTCGACGATGTGGTGCTGTCGGCCTTCCTGTCGGGCCCGGGCTCGACCACCATGCCGCTGGTGATCTTCTCGCGCGCCCGCCTGGGCCTGAACCCGAGCGTGAACGCGGTCGCAACGATCACCGTGGCGGTGGTGGCCACCGGCATCGTCGTGGCGAGCTACCTGATCGCCCGCAATGAGCGCAACCGCACCCGCGACATGGCCGCCGCGTCGCGTGCGGGCGGCTGACCCACTCACACACAACCGATCAAAACAAGGAGAACACCGATGATGAAACTCTGGCAACTCACCCCCTTGGCGCTGGCATGTGCCGTCGCCTTCCCGTCCAACGCATCGGCGCAGTCGAACGAAGACCTGTTGAAAGAGATTCGCGCGCTACGTGAGCGCGTCACGCAGCTCGAAGCCAAGCAGGCCGCCACCGACGCCAAGCCGGCGCCGCAGTGGGGCATGACACCCGAGCAGGCCGCCGACCTGGCCCGCACCACCACCAAGACCGAAGCGCTCGAAGACGCCATCGAGTCGCAAGGCTTCAAAGGCCTGAAGATCACCGGCGTGATCGACCCGACCTACATCTACAACCGCGCGCAACGCACCGCGAGCTTCGCGTTCCTGAACAACTTCTCGGGCAACGACGTCTTCGCCTACGACAACTCGTACTTCGGCATGGCCGTGATCGACTTCCAGAAGGAACTGGAAGGCGGGACGCGCTGGCGTCTGACGCTGGCACCGCACAAGAGCGTGGGCAGCAACTACAACTTCCCGTCGATCGTGCACGAGGCCAGCGTGTCGATCCCGTTCGACGGCCTGTCCAAGCGCTTCTGGGCCGGGCAGATCCCCGACTGGTCGGGCTACGAGTACTACCTTGCGAACCAGACCAAGTTCGTGACGCACGGGATGATGTTCGACTTCCTCGCGCCGACCTATTACACGGCACTCGGCACCGACATCACCAGCGGCAAGTGGAACTTCAAGACGGCGCTGGGCAACATGAACGCCTCGCGCTACACGCTCGATGGCAGCGGCAACGCGCTGCGCTCGCCGATGTTCAGTGCCCGCGTCGACTACGCCAAGGGCGAATTCAGCGGCTGGGGCTCGGCGCTGCAGATCGGCAAGACCACCAACAACGTCGCCGGCGGCACCTCGATGCTGCAGAACTTCGAGGTCGATGGCTACTTCATCCGCGGTGACGTGACCTTGCAAGGCCAGTTCAACGTCGGGCAGCAAAAGGGTGCGGCCTACAACGGCGGCGACTCGCGCTGGTACGGCCTGTCGGCGCTGGCGGCCTACAAGATCACACCGCGCCTGGAACTCGCGGGCCGGCTCGACTACATCAACAACAGCCGCAATGGCGGCGGCACGTACAACATCATCTTCGGCAAATGCGCCGATGGCACGATGTGCCCGGATGGCCGTAACGGCTTCGGCCCCGGCGCCGAGCTGGATGCCACCAGCGGCAATTGGGTCGTCGTCGACCCCGACAAGGGCGCGAACCGCTATGCGCTGTCGCTGGCGGTCAACTACGCACTCACGCCGAACGCTACGCTGAAGCTTGAGTACCGCTATGACGCGGCCAACCTGTCGGTGTTCCAGTACACCAGCGACGGCAGCTACAAGAAGAGCAACCAGCTGCTCGGCGGCTCGGTGGTGGTGAGCTTCTAGTGCCGGGCGGCAGCCCGCTCGCCGCCGAGGGGGTGCATACCCTGCTGGTCCAGTTCACCGACGTGAACGGCGTGGCCAAGGGCAAGTGGGTACCGCTCGAACACCTGGCCGATGTGCTCGGCATCGGCGCGGGCTTCGCCGGCCCGAGCATTGCCGGCACCGGCCTCGGCCGCAGCGGCGCACGCTCCGAGTACTACGCGCGTGGCGATGCCAGCACCTTGCACGCCCTGCCCTGGATGCCCGGCTACGCGCGCATCGTGGCTGACGGCTTCGTTGACGGCGCACCGTTCGATGCCTGCCCGCGCCAGGTGCTCAAGCGAGCCGTGGCACGGCTGGCCGAGCGCGGTTGGGCGCTGCAAACCGGCATCGAGCCCGAGTTCTTCCTGTTGCGCCGCGAAGGCACGCAGTGGCTGCCGTTCGACGCGGCCGACCGCCTCGACAAGCCCAGCTACGACCTGAAGAGCTTGCCGCGCCAGGCACCGTTCCTGCGCGCGCTGCACGAGGCGCTGGCGGCCTGCGGCCTCGATGTGCTGCAGCTCGACCACGAAGACGCGCACAGCCAGTTCGAAGTGAACTTCCGCCATGCCAGCGCACTGCAAAGCGCCGACAACCTGATGCTGTTCAAGCAAGCGGCGCATGCCATCGCCGAACAGCACGGCGCGGTGTTCTCGATGATGCCCAAGCCCTTTGCCAACCAGCCTGGCAGTGGGCTGCACTTCCATGTGTCGTTGTGGGAGGGCGAGCGCTGCTTGTTCGACGATGGCGCCGCCGATGGGGGCAACGACGTGTCATCACTCGCGCGCCACTTCATCGGCGGCGTGCTGCACCACGCCGGCGCCTTGTGCGCGCTGGCGGCGCCCACCGTCAACTCGTACAAGCGGCTGGTGGTGGGCGAGTCGCTCTCGGGCACGAGCTGGGCGCCGGCCTATGTGGCGCACGGCCCGAACAACCGCACAGCACTCGTCCGCACGCTGCCCGGGCGCTTCGAGTGGCGCCTGCCCGATGCGTCGGCGAACCCCTACCTCGCGACCGCCGCGATGATCGCGGCCGGCCTGGACGGCATCGACCGCGCGCTCGACCCTGGCCCGGCCTGCACCGACGACCTGTTCGCGCTGCCGCTGGCCGCCATCCGCGACCGCGGCATCGCGCTGTTGCCGCAGTCGCTGGAAGCCGCCATCGATGCCCTCGAAGCGAGCCCGCTGATGCGCGCCACCCTCGGCGCCACGCTGCACCGCGAGTTCGTGCGCCTCAAGCGCAACGAGTGGCTGGCGTACGCGCGCCACGTCAGCCCTTGGGAACACGAGCGCTACGCAGCTGCGTTTTGAGCGCCGCAGCCACGCCCTCATCCAGAACCCCGTGGCTGGCCTACCTTTGCCTGGCCAGCAGCATGGCGCTGGTGGGCAGCTACGTGGGCTTGTCGAAGGTGTTGATCGGCGTGTTCCCGATCTTCCTGCTGGCGGGCTTGCGCTTCGCCATCGCCACTGTGGCCATGGCGGGCTGGGTCAGGCGCAGCGCGACCGAGGCAACGCTGGCCCCACGTCAGCGCGGGCTGCTGTTCCTCGAATCGTTCTTCGGCAATTTCCTGTTCTCGATCTGCATGCTGTTCGGCGTGGGCCTCAGCTCGGCCGTGGCGGCGGGCGTGATCATGGCCGGCATTCCCGCGGCGGTAGCCCTGCTGTCGCGCGTGTTCCTGCGCGAACGCATCGCGCCGCGCGTGGCCTGGGGCATTGCCTGCGCGGTTGGCGGCATCGCCCTGGTGTCGCTGACCAAGCACGGCAGCAGCAGCGGTGCGAGCTCCGTGCTGGGCAACGCATTGCTGGTGGGTGCGGTGCTGTGCGAAGCCACCTATGTGGTGATCGGCAAGAAGCTCACCGGCAACATGAGCCCCCGGCGCATCAGCGCGCTCATCAACCTGTGGGGCCTGGCGTTGGTTGCGCCGCTCGCGCTGTGGCAGGCGCGCGGCTTCGACTTCGCCGCCGTGGCACCCGCGTCATGGTGGCTGCTGCTGTTCTATTCGATCGCCGCGAGCATGGTGACCGTGTGGCTCTGGATGACCGGCCTCACGCGCGTGCCCGCGTCGAGCGCCGGCATCTTCACGGTGCTGCTGCCGGTGAGCGCTGCTGCGGTCGGCGTGCTCTACCTGGGCGAGCCGTTCAGCGCGGCGCAGGGCGGCGCGTTTGCGTTGGCGCTGGCCGGCGTGGTGCTGGCGACATGGCCGGCCCGCAGCACAACGGCACGTTGACGCGGCCGCCGCGCCGCGCACGCATCCAGCACCGCGCTCCCGTCAAGCCAGCGCCGGCACCTTCATTGGCGCCGCGTGGGCCAAGGCCATCACCGCGTGCGGGTCGTCATGCTTCAGGCGATGGTCCGACCACACCTGCCGCCAGCGCCGTGCGCCGGGCAAGCCATTGCGCAGGCCGAGCATGTGGCGCGACACATGCGACCACGGCTCGCGCGTCGTGACCACGCGCTGCATGTAGAGCGCCATCAAAGATTCCACATCGTCGCGGGTCAACCCCTGCGGCGCGGCGCCGAAGAAGCGCGCATCCCAATCGGCCATGGTCCACGGGTGGTGATACGCCTCGCGGCCGAGCATCACGCCGTCAACATGTTCGAGGTGGGCCGCGATCTCGTCGCCGCGCGTCACGCCGCCATTGAGCACGATGGTGAGCGCCGGGAACTCGCGCTTCAGGCGGTAGACCATCTCGTAGCGCAGCGGCGGCACCTCGCGGTTCTCTTTCGGGCTCAGGCCCTTCAGCCACGCATTGCGGGCGTGCACGATGAACACACCGCAACCGGCGGCCGCCACGGTGCCGACGAAGTCACGCACGAAGTTGTAGTCCTCGCCCTTGTCGATGCCGATGCGGTGCTTCACCGTCACCGGCAGCGCGACCGCATCGCGCATCGCCGCTACGCAGTCGGCCACGAGCTGCGGTTCGGCCATCAGACAGGCGCCGAACGCGCCGCGCTGCACCCGCTCGCTCGGGCAACCACAGTTCAGGTTGACCTCGTCATAGCCCCACTGCGCCGCCAGCTTCGCGCAGCGCGCCAGATCGGCCGGCTCGCTACCGCCGAGTTGCAGCGCAACGGGGTGCTCGGTACCGTTGAAGTCGAGGTGGCGCGGCACATCGCCATGCAGCAGCGCCCCGGTCGTGACCATCTCGGTGTACAGGCGCGTGTGGCGCGTGAGCAGGCGGTGGAAGTAGCGGCAATGCCGGTCAGTCCAATCCATCATCGGCGCCACGCTGAGGCGCCACGGGCTCTGTTCTTCGTTCATGGGCAAGGATGTTGGCTCGGGCGCTTCAGGTGATGGCAGGTGGCGCTTTCAATTCCAAACAGGAATCGTTTGCGGA
>Ga0209724_1000511_pt1 | contig 37372 bp, 36 predicted proteins | sample grotaG_FD_184143 | JGI IMG/M metagenome (GOLD analysis project Ga0209724, IMG submission 184143) | Glacier valley bacterial and archeal communities from Borup Fiord, Nunavut, Canada, to study Microbial Dark Matter (Phase II) -... | ecosystem: Environmental > Aquatic > Freshwater > Ice > Glacier ... | reverse complement strand
GCAACCCGCCTGAAAACCGCATGAACACTGGGGCTTGACAGACCGTCTCTCCGCCACGAGCATATATATTTCAACGGGTTACGTGGCATCTTGGCAGGTGCTTACAAACCCGCTGCATTCGCGCTTCAGCGTCTGCGCTCAACAACACCTTTAGCTCAGCCGGTTGGGAAGGCGCCCGCTTTGCGGACTCCTTTCGCTCAGGCCTCATCGGGCCCTGCCGATACCTTGGACATTGCGCGCGCACCTGCGGCGATTCCGAGCCACGACATGAAGTGCATTCTGCTGATCGCGATCTACTTCTGCTGCATCTCGGCGGCCCATGCAGAGGTCGACGTTCAGTCGTGCTTCCCTGAACGCTGCTTCGTAGTCGTGAGCGGCGACATCACGGTGAGCGATGCGAGGACCCTTCGCGATCTCCGGGCTCGCAGCCTTCGGATCGATCCCGTGAGCATCGACCACTCCCCGGGCGGAAGTGTGGAGGCGGCCATGGAGATCGGCCGGATGCTCCGTCAGGACTAGGCGCAGATAGTGTGGCGCGATCCAGCGCAAGCGCTTGCGTCCTGCTGTTCGCTGGTGGCGTGAATCGCCCACGATGGCCGACGGCGATCTCGCCATTCACAACCTCCACTCCAGTACGGCCTTCGCCAGCTATGGCGAGGCCAACAAGCAGGTCGGGGAGGCTTACGGTCGCATCCGTGCGTATCTGGACGAGATGCACATCTCGCGGGCGCTGGTCGATGACATGAAAGCCGTGTCGAGCTACTCGTCACGCAAGCTCAGCGTCGCCAAAGCCATAGCCTTCGGTTCGCCGCAGTCGACCCGGTCTACGAGTTATACCTGCTTGGCCAGAGAGCCGCGATGCTCCGCATTTCGAGGGCTGAGATGCAGCGGCGCATCGTGCTTCGGGGCCAACGATGCGACCCGATGGCTGACTCAGCAATACATCCCGAACAACGACAGCGGAAGCTCGACTGCCTTCGATCGATCGGCCTCTCCCCGTAAGCGACCCTCAGGTCAAACGGGGGCGGGCGCTACCTGTTGATTCGCCCCAGCCGGCTTGCTATCGATCTGGTCTTTGGCGTGGAAGCCGAACCTCCAATTACTGTTTGCGTTTCCTTGAAATGGTCAGCGCAAGCGCTCCAAGACCCACCAAAAGCGCGACCGATGGCTCCGGAACAACCGTAGTAACTCGAGGGCTAACGAAGCGCACATCATCAATCGCAATTCCGTCAGTCGCCGGGCTGACATTGATGGTGATGCTGGAAATCAATCTACCTGCGTCGGTGAAGCCAACAAATTCAACACCACCCACTCCGAGCCCCAAGTTGAGAAGACCTATTGTTTGCGTGGTTCCATCCGAGAAAGTAATTGTTTCGCCGGGAAGCTCAACCCCAGTAAAGAAGGCAGCAAATGCGCTGATCGGTGTTGCAAACGTAAAAGTCATAAAACCAGCAGTAAATTGCGCAAAATGACTGCCGCCCGAAGTCGTGTTGTAGCCGACGAGATTTTCGGGAAAGGGTAGCGGCGTATTCCGGATTGTTTGCGGACCGCCGACGTTATTCAGACCGGTAAGGGTGACGCCGGGAGCAATCAAGAGGGTAGTGAAACTTCCCACTTGGACCGATTCGAAATCGATTACGTTGATCGTTCCGAGCGCACTTGCCGCGATTGCAAACGCCGCTGCTGTCGAATTTGATACCGGGCGCGGAGTACTCGCTGTGGCGCCTGGATCGCCTCCAATAAACGTGACAACGCTCGCGTGCGCGACACCAGTCGCCAATACCGCTCCGCTTAGAATTCCGATCAGTCGAAATATGCTTTTCATGTTCTCGCTTCCCTTTGGTGAGCACAGCGCATCGGTTCTATGGCAGCCCAAGCGAAAACTGTGCCACTTATTTTTACGTTTAATTTCAAAGGTTAGAGTGCTCCCTCTCTTTGTTGCTGTAAGGCAAATCGACAGAAGTCCTCCGGCAGCCCGGTTCTGACATCACTTCGAAGATGCGCGACACTGTATGCGCAGTATGCCGCTCTCTTCCAATAGCCCAAGGGAGCACCGAGTGAGGATCATTCGCGAAACTATTGCCGGACCGGACGACCCGATCTACAAGGAAGGGCTGACGTTCTACAGGCCGGCGCCGAGGCCCCTACCCCTTCCCGGCGATCCAGTGTCTCCAGGTGGAGAGCGTCCGCAGCTTAAGAAAGTGCCTGGATACAGGCACTTTGCGGTCGTCTCTTCCACCGCTGCGCGCTGTTCAACCCCTGACAGCGCCAAGCCGCGCCGCGTGTCCTGGCGACCCCTCCCGACTCGTATAACGCGCTCCGCTTTCGGCCAGGCGTTCTTCGTCAGTTGGCGGCGGGGCGCCCAAGCGACTGCTCTACATACTCGCGTAAGACACTTGGGCGCGCGCTTATCCAGACCGGAACAGAAAACGGCTCAGGCTTCACATCCCCGGACAAGGCATGGGATTGGCGGCTACCTGAGAGCCCACGTTCAAGGCTCCATTGCCGGCACGTCCCCCTCGAAAGCTCGCTGCAACAATGCTCGGACTGGACCGTATTCCAGAGGCCGCGGGTTGGGATATGGCTCGCTGACCGCAACGATTGCAGCACGCTCCAGCGAGCTTTCAAGCATGCCAATTTGTCGAAGCGAGGTCGGCGTTCCCAACGTCGTGGCGAGTTCCTGCAGGCCGATGGTCGCGTCGTCTGCTCCCAATGCGCGCCCGATGCGCAGCATTGCTTCCGGCGCTAGGTTCGCGTTGTAGGCCAGCGCGTGCGGCAGCATCACCGCATGCACCTCGGCGTGTGGCAAATCGAACGTTCCGCCCAGCGTATGGCACAGCTTGTGATGCAGGCCCATCGACACCGCGCCGAGCACGCTACCGCACAACCACGCGCCGTATAGCGCGTCGCCGCGCGCATCAAGGTCGTATGGGTCTTCGCGCAACGTGCGCAGCGCCGACGACATCGCCCGGATCCCCTCCTCGGCCATCAGCGCCGTGATCGGATTGCCATCGTGCGCGTAGAGACCTTCAGCCGCATGCGCGATGGCGTTCAGGCCGCTCGTCATCGACAAGTCGATGGGCAGCGAACGAGATAGCTCCGGGTCGTAGATCACCGTGCGCGGCAGCACGCGTGGATCGCGACCGGCCCTCTTGAAGCCGGCCTCGGTGATGCCGTAGATTGACGTCATCTCGCTTCCGGCATAGGTGGTCGGGATGGCAACGGTCGGCAGACCAGACTCGAGCGCAACCGCCTTGCCGAGCCCGGTCGTGGACCCGCCACCGATTGCCACAGCGCAGTCGGCGCCAAGTTCCCGCGCCGCGTCGCGGGCCTCGCGCGCCGTCTCGATCGGCACATGCATGACGGCCTTTGCGAAGATGCCGGCGGACCGCGCACCGAGCAGGTCGGCGACGCGCTCCGCGGACACGCGCTGCTCGGGCGTTGACAGGATCAGCGCGCGGGTGACCCCGAGCGTGTCAATCTCACGCACAAGATGTCCGAGAGAACCGGCGCCGAAAACGACGCGAGACGAGAAGGTCTGGCAGACGAAAGGTTTCATCTCGTCATTGCATCATTCCGGTGTCCGCGACGACACCCACGCGCACGAGAAAGAGTTTTCCGCGCGACGGGAGCAGTCGGCGTCAGCTCAGCCAGCGACGCTCGTAGTCCATCGCACGGAACTGCTCGACCAGGAAGTCGATGAAGCAGCGCACCTTGGCCGGCAGATGCTGGCGGCTCTGGTACGCGAGGTTGATCGTCAGGCGCGGAAGCTCCCAGTCGGATAGCACGGGAACGAGCCGGCCCGCCACGATGTCGTCGTGCACGATGTAGCGCGGCTGCACCAGGATGCCAAAGTGCGCGAGCGCCGCCGCACGCAGCACCTGCCCGTCGTTGGCCTCGAGCGCGCCCTTCACGGTCAGCACGGTGTTGTGCCCATCACGGCTGAAGCGCAACTGGTCGGGGTGGTTCGCGTAGGTGTAGAGCAGCAGCTTGTGGCGCGCCAGATCGTCGAGCGTCTTCGGCGTGCCGAAGCGCTGCAGGTACCGCGGCGACGCGGTGAGCAGGCGCCGCGTCTCGGCCAGGCGCCGCACGGTGATGTTGGAATCGGCCTCGTACTCGCGCGTGCGGATCGCCACGTCGATCCCGTTCTCGATCAGGTCGAAGTAGCGATTGGCCGTCACGATCTCGACCCGCAGGTCGGGAAAGCGCGCGGCGAACTCGGGCAGGAGCGGCGCGATGTGGATCATGCAGAACGACAGCGACCCGGTGACGCGCAGCAGTCCGGTCGGCTGCAGCACCGCCTCGTTGACCTCGGCCTCGGCCTCGAGCATGTCCGCCAGCAGCGGCTTGCAGCGGCGATAGAAGGCCTCGCCCACCTCGGTCAGCGCGAGCCGCCGCGTGTTGCGCTGGACCAGTCGCGCCGACAGCCGCGTCTCCAGCGCCGCGAGGTGACGGCTCGCCGCGGCGTTCGAGAGCTTGAGCGCCTCGGCCGCGCGCGACATGCTGCCCAGCTCGGCGATCTGCACGAAGAGTTCGATCTCGGTCCGTCGGTCCATGCATGCTTCTCGTTTACCCGTACTTTTTCGTTGCGCGCAAAACTGCTTCCCCGATTTCCGCTTTCGAGCGCGAGCGGCGAAGTCTAGAGTTCCTTCCTCGCCAGAGACAGGGTAGAAACCCAGGGTAGAAACCCGGGAGAGGAGACCGTGCGGAACATCGACGAAGACACCATCACGCAAGCGGTCCTGGCGCAGCACGCCGATGCCGCCGATGCGCGCCTGCGCGACGTGACGACATCGCTCGTGCAGCACCTGCATGCCTTCGTGCGCGACGTGAAGCTCACCGAGGCCGAATGGTTCGAGGGTATCCGCTTCCTCACCGAGACCGGCCACATCACCGACGAACGCCGCCAGGAATTCATCCTGCTGTCGGACGTGCTGGGCGTGTCGATGCTGGTCACCGCGCTCAACAATCGGAAGCCCAAGGGCTGCACCGAGGCGACCGTGTTCGGTCCGTTCCACGTCCCCGGCGCGCCGCAGTACGCGCTCGGCGACGACGTGGCCAACGGCGCGCGGGGCGAACCGACCTTCGTGCGCGGCCACTTGCGCGGGCTCGCAGGCGAAGGCATCCCCGACGCCGAGATCCAGGTGTGGCAGGCCGACCAGGAGGGCCACTACGACGTCCAGCTACCCGACCTCGACGCGCACCGCGCGCGCGGTGTCCTGCGCAGCGCGGCCGACGGCGGCTTCCACTTCCGCAGCGTCCTCGCCGAGTCGTATCCGATCCCGCACGACGGTCCGGTAGGACGCCTGCTGGAACAGCTCGGCCGTCATCCGTGGCGACCCGCGCACCTGCACTTCATGATCACGGCACCAGGCTACCGGCGCCTGATCACGCACGTGTTCCGCCAGGGCGACCGCTACCTCGATTCGGACGCGGTGTTCGGCGTGCGCTCGTCGCTGATCGCCGACTGGGTCCGCCACGAGCCGGGCGTCGCGCCCGACGGCAGCACGCTCGCCGAACCGTTCCACACGCTCGACTTCGACTTCGTGCTCGACCGCGCGTGACATGAGCGCCGTCGCCCGCAGGCCGATCGAACCCCTCACGGCAGCAGCCCCCGCGCCGCTGTTCGCTTTGAAGGGCATCACCAAGCGCTTCGCCGGCGTGACCGCGCTCGACGACGTGAGCCTCGACCTCCATGGCGGAGAGGTCCACATGCTGATGGGCGAGAACGGCGCGGGCAAGTCCACGCTGATGAAGGTGCTGTGCGGCGCCTATCGATCCGACGGCGGCAGCTTCGAGGCCGACGGACGACCCGTGACCGTGACCTCGGCGGCCGATGCACGACGCCTCGGGGTCGCGGTGATCTTCCAGGAATACTCGCTGGTGCCGCATCTCGACATCGCGCACAACGTGTTCCTCGGTCGCGAGCCGCGCGGCCGGCTGCCGGGCCTGATCGATCACGCGCGCATGCATCGCGAGGCGCGCGCCGTGCTCGATCGGCTCGGCCTCGATCTCGATACCCGTCGCACCGTCGAAGGCCTCGGCATCGCGCAGCAGCAGATGATCGAGATCGCGAAGGCCCTGTCGCAGCAGGCCCGTATCCTGGTGCTCGACGAGCCGACCGCGGCGCTGTCCGACCGCGAGACCGAACGTCTCTTCGCCGTGATCGGTGACCTGCGTCGTGACGGCGTCGCGATGGCCTACATCTCGCATCGCATGGCCGAGGTGTTCACCCTTGGCGACCGCGTCACCGTGCTGCGCGACGGCCGGCGCATCGCGTCGATGCCGGCGGGCGAAGCGACCGCGGACGAACTCGTCACATTGATGGTCGGGCGCAAGGTCGACATGAGCTACCGCCGCGACGATCGTCCGGCGCCGGGAGCACGCGTCCTCGAAATGCGCGACGTGAGCGCCACCAGCGGGATCCACGACGTGTCGCTGCATGTGCGCGTCGGCGAGATCGTCGGCCTCGCGGGGCTGGTCGGATCGGGGCGTACCGAGGTCGCACGCGCGATATTCGGCGCCGACGCCGTCACGTCCGGCACGATCCGCATCGACGACCGCGTGCATCGCGGTGGCCCGACGCAGGCACGCGGCCACGGCCTCGGCCTGATCCCCGAGAGCCGCAAACAGCAGGGCCTGGCGCTGTCGCGCACGGTCGGCGACAACCTGCTCGTGGCCGGCCTGCGGCGCCTGTTCCCCTCGAGCCTCTACCGACCGGGTCGCGCCCACGAACACGGCGCATCGATGATCTCTCGCATGCGCATCGCCACGCGCGGTCCGCGCCAGGTGAGCCGCAACCTGTCTGGCGGCAACCAGCAGAAGGTGGTGATCGGGAAGTGGCTGCTGGCTGGTACGCGCATCTACCTGTTCGACGAGCCGACGCGCGGCATCGACGTCGGCGCGAAGGAAGAGATCTTCCGACTGATCGATCAACTCGTGAAGGACGGATGCGCCGTCCTGATGATCAGCTCCGAACTGAGCGAGATCGTGCGGGTCTGCGACCGCGCGTACGTGATGAAGGAGAAGCGTATCGCCGGTGAGTTGTCTCAGGCCGAGCTGAGCGAGACCAACCTGCTGCGACTGGCGATGCACCATGACTGAAGCGACTGCGCGCAAGCCCCGCATTCCGATCCCAGGCGTCGCCTGGCTGCTGATCGCGCTGGTCGCCGGCTTCTCGATCGGCGCGCCCGGCTTCGCGTCCGGCGCCAACGTGTCCAACATCACGCAGCAGGCGACCGTGCTGTTGCTGCTCGCGCTGCCGATGACGCTGATCATCATGGCCGAGGGCCTCGACCTGTCGATGGGTGCGAGCCTGTCGCTGTGCACGGTGGTCCTCGCGGCCACCAGCCTCGCCACCGGCTCGCTGGCACTCGGCATCGCGGCCGCCATCGTCACCGGGACGCTGATCGGCGTACTGAACGGTGCACTGATCGCGTGGCTCGATCTGCCGCCCTTCGTGGTCACGCTGGGCACGCTCGGGGTCGCCCAGGGCCTCGCGCTGCTGGTCGCCGAGGGACGCGGCACGACCGGCGTCGGCGGTGGTCTCTCCTCGTTGTGGACCGGCACCGTGCTCGGCCTGCCGATCCCGTTGCTGTTCGCGGTCGGCGCGTGGGCGGTGTTCCACGTGCTGCTGCATCACACCCGCTTCGGTGTGGCCGTCATCGGCCTCGGCGGCAATCGCGAGGCGCTGCGGCTGGCCGCGATGCCGGTGCGCGGCTCGCTGATCGCCGTTTACGCGCTCGGCGGCTTCTTCGTCGGCGTCGCGGCACTGCTGCTCGCTGGTCGCCTCGACGGCGGTCACCCGACCGCGGCGATCGGCACGGAGTTCGATGCCATCGCGGCGGTCGCGGTCGGCGGCACGCTGTTCGAGGGTGGCAAGGGCAGCCTCGGCGGCACGGTGCTCGGCGTGCTCACGGTCGGTGTGATGCGCAACGGCATGAACCTGATGTCGATGCCGTCGTCGCTGCAGGTCGCGGCCGTGGGTGGCGTGGTGATCGCGGCGCTGTTGATCGATGCGGTGCGCGGCACCCCGCGCGCGGAGCCCGCATGAACGCCGTCGCCACCAACCTCTCGCTCACACCCGAGCAGCGCGCGGTGCTGTCGCGCGTGCTGGTGCTGATACTGCTCGGCGCGGGCATCGCGTTCGCCAGCAGCACCTTCCTCAACACCGGCAACCTGCTCAACCTGCTGCGCCAGGCGAGCCTGATCTTCCTGCTCGCGTCGGGCCTGACGCTGGTCGTGCTGTGCGGCGGGCTCGACCTGTCGATCGGCGCCAACGTCGCGCTGTCGGCCTGTCTCGCCGCGACCGCGATGAAGGCCACCGGCTCGCCGCTGGTCGGCTGCGCGGCCGGGGCCGCCTGCGGTCTCGCGGTCGGCACGGTCAACGGACTGCTGGTCACGCGCGTGCGCATCCCGCCGTTCATCGCCACCTACGGCACGTTGTGGATCATCCACGGCGTGACCTACTGGTACATGGCCGGCGAATCGGTGCACGGCTTCCCGCCGGCCTTCCGCGCGCTCGGCAGCGGCTACTGGCTGGGCGTGCCGGTGCCGGTCTACCTGATGGGCATCGTGCTGGTGCTCGGCACCTTCTTCCTCCAGTACACGGCGTGGGGCCAGGAGATCTACGCGACGGGCGCCAACACCGAGGCGGCCGCGCTGTCGGGCGTGCCGGTGCTGCAGCGCCGCCTTCTGGTCTACGTGCTCAGCGGCGGCATGGCCGGCCTCGCGTCGCTGGTGTTCCTCGCGCGGCTCAACTCGGCCGAGGGCGACATGGGCGAGGCGCTCACGCTGCAGGCGATCGGCGCAGTGCTGATCGGTGGCACGTCGCTGTTCGGCGGCAGCGGATCGCTGACCGGAACGCTGGTCGGCGCGCTGATCCTCACCGCCGTCCTCAACGGCATGAACCTGCTCGGCATCAGCGCGAACTGGCAGCCGCTGATCACCGGGCTGATCGTCATCGCGTCGGTGGGCGCCGATGCGCTGTCGCGGCGCCGTCGCAGCGACTGATCCCCGTCATTCCCAATCAAACAGAAGGAGACCTCGCATGAACCGAACCATCCTCGCCGGTGCCCTTGCGCTGTGTACGTTGTCGATCGCGCATGCGGCCGACGAACGCATCGCCGTGTTCACGAAGAACCAGACCAATCCGTACTTCCAGGTGGTGCGCATGGGCGCCGACTCGGCCGCCAAGCAGATGGGCGCGACCACGACCCACTACATCCCGACCAAGCCCGACAGCATTCCCGAGCAGCTCTCGCTGATCGACGACGTCGTCATCAAGAAACCGAGCGCGATCGTCTTCACGCCGGTCGACTACAAGGCGATGGGCGCCGGTGTCGCGAAGATGAACGCGGCCGGCATCCCGGTCGTCAACGTCACCGATCGTTCGGAGAACGGCAAGTTCGTCGCCTTCGTCGGATCGAGCGACTACGAACTCGGCAAGGTCACCGGCCGCTACCTGCTGCAGACGATGGGCGGCAAGGGCAACGTCGTGATCCTCGAAGGCGTCAAGGGCTCGCTGGTCAGCTCCGACCGGGTGCGCGGCTTCCAGGACGCGCTCAAGGAATTCCCGAACGTGAAGGTCCTCGCGTCGCAGCCCGGCAACTTCCAGCGGCTGCAGGCCCTGCAGGTGATGGAGAACCTGATGCAGACCTATCCGCAGATCGAAGGGATCATGGCGGCCAACGACTCGATGGCCAGCGGCGCGATCGAGGCGCTCGAAGGCGCGAACCGCAAGTCGCTGGTGATCGGCATCAATGGCACCAAGGAAGCGATCGACGCCATCAAGGCCGGCACGCTGCTCGCCACCGGCGATTACAACGGCTACCTGCAGGGCTGCGTGTCGACGATGGTGGCGATCCGCGAACTGCGCAAGCTGCCCGTGCCGAAGGAGGTCGTGTTCCCCGCGACCGTGGTCAACAAGAGCAACTACCTGCCGCTCGACGTGCCGCTCGACAGCCGCGCGTGTCCGAAGTGGGAAGACGTGGTGAAGTCGTGATCCACGTCTTCACGCTGTTCGACGGCCCAGGCAAGGCCGCGCTGCGGCTGCAGACGCGGCCGGCGCACAAGGCCTACCTCGCGCAGGTGTCCGAGCGCATCGCGTTTGCCGGTCCGCTGCTCGACACCGAGGGCGGCGGCGAGCCGGTGATGATCGGCAGCCTGCTCGCGATCGACTTCCCGTCGCGCGAGGCGGCGCTGGATTGGCTGTTGAAGGAGCCCTTCACGACCGCCGGCGTGTACGCGCGCAGCGATGTGCGGGCCTTCCAGAACCTGTGGCCCCAGAAGGCCGGCTTCCCGCCCGTCGAATGATCCGGCACATCGTCATGTGGCGCGTCGCCGGCTCGACGGCCGCCGAGCGACTGGTCAACGCGGGCATCGTGCGCGACGCGTTCGAGCGGCTGCGCGGGCGCGTGCCGGGCCTGCGCTCGCTCGAGGTCGGGCTCGACGTGAGCTTCGTGGACTACGCGTGCGACATGGTGCTGGTCACGGACTTCGACGATGCCGACGCCCTCGCCGCGTATGCCGACCACGCCGAACACCTGCGCGCGAAGCAGGCTGCCGAAGGGCTGCGCATCGCGCGCCACCAGGTCGACTACGTGCCCTCCCTGGAGCAGACCTCATGAAGATCCTCGCGATCGGGCTCGGCAAGATGGGCGCCCCGATGGCCCGTCACCTGGCGGCCGCCGGCTTCGATGTGCTCGGCGTCGAACCGGGTGCCGAGCGGCGCGCGGCACTGACGGACATCGGCTTCCCGATCGTGGCTTCGCTCGACGAAGTCGACGGCGCCGATCGCATCGTGGTCAGCAGCCTGCCGGACGACGGCGCGCTGGGTCGCGTGGCCGACCAGCTCGGCGCACGACCGCAGGTCGGGACGACATGGATCGACACCAGCACCGTCTCGCTCGACGCCTCGCGCCACGCGGCTGCGATGTGCGCGGCCCGCGCCCTGCCCTATCTGCGCGCGCCCATCTCCGGCAACGCGCCGATGGCCGAACGCGCAGTGCTGACGGTGCTGGTCTCGGGCGATCGCGCGACGCACGACCGCTGCCTGCCGCTATTCGCGTGCTGGGGTCCGAAATGCATCTATCTCGGCGACGACGAGCAGGCACGCGTCGCCAAGCTGGTCGTCAACCTGATGGTGGCCGGCACCAGCGGCATGCTGGCCGAAGCCCTGACGCTCGGCCAGCGCGGTGGCATCGCATGGGACGACCTGTGGGGCGTGCTCGAAGGCAGCGCCGTCGCGTCGCCGATCCTGCTCGCGAAGGCTCCGGCGCTACGGGCACGCGACTACGCGCCCACCTTCACCGTCGCGCAGATGTGCAAGGACCTCGGGCTGATCCGTGCCGTGGCCGAACAGCTGGGCGTCGCCGTGCCGATCGCCGCGGTCGTCGACGAAGCGATGCACGACGCCGATCGCGCCGGCGACTCCGATCGCGACTACGCCGTCATCATCCGGCAGGCGGAGCGCCGCGCCGGAACACCGATCGATTCAACGCCAACTCTAGAGCACTCATGAACCACCATCGCGGTGAAGGGGGCGGTTGGCGTTCCTGGCGAGGCCGCGGTAGCGGACCTTGGCGAAACCCCAGAGCCGCTTGAAACGGATGTTCGACAAGAGCGCGAGTGCGGCTCCCGGGAAGGCATCCTGGTCGTTACCGCACTCGTACCATCCGGTTCGCCCGATTCGACGGATGAATCGCAGCACCTGACGACTTGTCCGAGAAAGACGCGCCGGCTGTCGGCAAGCCGTGGATCGAGCAGTCCGATCGACGCTGGCGTCTCACGCCATCGCGCGAAGCACCTTCGCTGCAGCGACCATGTTCTTGAGCGCCGGGATCACCTCGTTCCATTGCCGGGTCTTCAGACCACAGTCCGGATTGACCCAGAGTCGCCCGGAAGGAAACCGCTCGGCGGCTTTGCGCATCAACTGCACGATGTGTTCTTGCGTCGGGATGTTGGGCGAATGAATGTCGTAGACGCCTGGTCCGATCTCGTTCGGGTAGTTGAAGTGATCGAAAGCGTCCAGCAGTTCCATGTCGGAACGTGAGGTCTCGAACGTGATGACGTCGGCATCCATGTCGGCGATCGACGCGATGATGTCGTTGAACTCCGAATAGCACATGTGGGTGTGGATCTGGGTCTCGTCCTCGACACCGTTGGCCGTGATGCGGAAGGATTCGACGGCCCAGTCCAGATACTTCTTCCACTGGGACTTGCGAAGCGGCAAGCCTTCGCGCAGCGCCGCTTCGTCGATCTGGATCACCCGAACGCCGGCCTTTTCGAGATCCAGCAACTCCTTGCGGATCGCAAGTGCCAGTTGGCGGCACGACAGCGAACGAGGCTGGTCGTCGCGGACGAACGACCAGTTCAGGATCGTCACCGGTCCGGTCAACATCCCCTTCATCGGCTTGTCGGTCAGCGACGCGGCGTACCTGATCCAGTGCACGGTCATCGCCTTCGGGCGGCTGATGTCACCGAACAGGATCGGCGGCTTGACGCAGCGCGATCCGTACGACTGTACCCAGCCGAACTGGCTGAATGCATAGCCGTCGAGTTGCTCGCCGAAGTATTCGACCATGTCGTTGCGTTCGGCCTCGCCGTGCACGAAGACATCGAGCCCCAACGCCTCCTGCTCGCGCACGCTGCGAGCGATCGCGCTCTCCATCGCGACCTTGTAACCCGCGGCATCGAGATCGCCGGACTTGAACCGGCTGCGAGCCTGGCGGATCTCGGTCGTCTGCGGGAACGAGCCGATCGTCGTCGTGGGAAACGCTGGCAGGTTCAACAGCGCAGCCTGCTTCGGTGCACGGCTCTCGTAAGCGCTCTTGCGTTCGCCGAGATTGGCATCGGCCTTTGCGAGCGACGCCTGGACGGCCGGGTTGTGGACGCGCGGCGAGGCACGGCGCGACGAAACGGCGGCCAGGTTGGTGTGCAGTTCGGCATTCACGGCCTCGCGTCCCTTGTTGAGCGCGCTCGCCAGCAAGCGAAGCTCGTCGAGCTTCTGCACCGCGAAAGCCATCCACGACCTGACCTCCGCATCCAGCTTCTGCTCGGTCGCCAGGTCGATGGGTACATGCAGCAGCGAGCAGGACGGTGCGAGCCAAAGTCGATTGCCCAGACGCGAAGCGATCGGCTCGATCCAGTCGAGCAGCGCGTTAAGATCGGTCTTCCAGATGTTCCGCCCGTCGATGACACCGAGCGAGATCACCTTGTGGTCCGGCAAGAGATTCAGCAGGAGCTGGACTTCGTCGCGGCCGTTCACCGCGTCGACGTGCAGGCCGGCGACCGGAAGGTTGGCGGCGAGGTAGCGGTTCTCATCGGACTCGCGCGCGAGTCGCAAAGTCGGCTCGAACGCGAAACATGACCGCGAACGGTGACGTGATCTGCTGCCGCCCGAGCACAAGCATTTGCACGGCGCGACACCAACGAACGCGTTGACCCCCCTTGTGCCGTTCGCTGTTCAAAGCGCACGGCGCGCGGGCGAAAGCCTGTCGATGAAGACGACGGCCGATGGCGTGGAGACCGAGCCGCAGCGACGTGCGGTGTGGATGCGGGATGGGATCTGCTGCCGGGCTTCCTCACGGATACTCCCCTCGTCGCGGCCGATTTCCCAGCCTGCTTCATCGAAGCCGTGGCACCCGGATGGCGCGGGGCCTACGGGCTGGAGAGGATCCACCTGACGAGGGTGCGCGCCTCCTCGTCGCTGACGTTGGTGTTGGGCGGCATCGGAATGAAGCCCCAGTTGCCGCCTCCTCCCTTCAAGACCTTCTGCACGAGCCTGTCCTCGGCGTCCGGCTGATCGGCGTATTTCGCGGCGACGTCCTTGTACGCGGGGCCAACGACCTTGGTCTGGACGGCGTGGCACGACAGGCAGCCCCTGTCGCGCGCCAGCGACTCGGAGGCGCCTGCGTCGACGGAAACGACGGCTGCAGCGAAGCCGCTGGCCAGCGCCGCTGCATGCAAACGTAAGGAGTTACGCGGCATGGGCAGATTCCACGGTGGGGAACGGGATGAAGACCATCAGAACGCAAGCGGGTCCGGGCGCATCTGGACCTTGTAGACCTTCGGATAGTTATCGACGCCGCCTTCGTTGTGAAAGGTCGTGCGATTACCGCTGGTGGTCCACAGACCGCGCCCTTTCCATCCGGTCCTGGGATCGTCGATGCGGCCGTCGACGTTCTTCGTGAAGAAGCCGAGCGGATAGGGCATCCGAAGATTGACGACCTTCTCGTTGACGATCGCGACCAGCGCCTCGCCGCCGTTGGCGGACGCGATCGGCACGTTGGCGCCGAGGCCGAAGGTGTTGAAGCGATCGACCCACACGTAATACGCGTGGTTCGCACTGCCCGGCTCTTTCAGGTTCTTGAATTGCGGCCCGGGTAACGGATAGAGCTTCCAGCCTTCGGGGCACTGCTTGCCCTCGGCGGTGGTCGGACCGTTGAGCGGGCCCTTGCACAGGCTGCGATCGAAGCTCGCGACCTGGCCGCTCGACAATGCAGTCCAGACCTTCCCGTCGAGCCCGATGTCGAGTCCGCGCGGACCGAAGGTACCTTCGGGCGGCTGGTAGATCTCGACCAGTGCCGTGTTCGCCGGATCGGACCCCGGGCTGACGCGGATCAGATAGCCCGGCTGGTCAACGCGCGAGAAGCCGCGGTCCATCGCCTGCCCCCAGATCGTATCGTCGACGGGATTCGGCATGATCCCGTAGAAGGCAGCCATCACGCGCTTGTCCTTCGTGGGATCGAGCGGCTGATTGGCCTCGACGTACGCGTCGCGCTTGCCATTGCCGTTGGTGTCGATGATCAGCGGCGTCCAGCCCTGCGACCCCTCCTCGTCGTGGGTCTCGAGGTACTTCTTCGTGTTGAGCCAACCGACCACGCCGCTCTGCGGTCCGCCGCTGCTGCTCCACAGCGTGTTGTCGGCATCGTGTCCGAAGTAGACGTGGTGCGTGGTGAAGCAGGTGTTGATGAGGTCCCACTTCTTCGTCGCCGGATCGTAGACGGACAGCTGGCGCACCGAGGTCGCGAGCGGCACAACCTGCGCCGAGGGATGCGAGGATCCCTTCTTGCAGAAGTCGGGATTGGCCTCGGGCCGGATGCGGGCGGAGAACCACACCTTCTTCGTCTCGTCCATGATCAGGTTGTGGATGCTGGTGTGTCCGTCCCAGATCTGCTCCATGCCCCAGTACGCGGACTCGCCATGCGCGAGGTCGAGCGACGACGGCGTCTTCGGGTCGCGAAACGGGTGCGTGATCGTCGCGGCCACGTTGCGGATCGGATCGAGCGTCGGGACGAGGTCGGTGCTCTCCTCCGGCGACCCGTAGATCAACCCGTTCGCGTTGAGCGTGGGCGCCCGCTTGTCGGTCGAGATGGCGTCGTGCTGGTAATGCTTCGGCGATGCCCAGTCCCACATCGTGAAGACGACATTCCGCTCGACGCCGACCGGTCGGGAGGGCTTGTCGAACGGCAGTTCGCCCGTGGCGATGCGGTCGGTCCAGTCGGCGAACAGCGTCAGCGCCTTTTCGGGTCCCATGCTGCCGAGCACGACGGCCATGTACGGCTGGGCCTGGCCGGCCTGGGTCCGCATCGCCCAGCCGACGCGCGAATCGGCATTTTTCCGAAACAGCGCCGGCACGTTGCGCATGCCTTCGGATCCGAGTGCATGGCACGACTGGCACATGTTCTTGACGGTGTCGACCCACGCCGACTGCAGCTTCATCGTCGCTGCCATGCCCTGGTTGCCGGGACTGCCGGCCACGAAATCCTCGGTCTTCGGGATATCGAGCAGCGCGTACCAGTACATGCCCGGGTAGAAGCGTGCTGCAGCCTTCTCGTCGCTCGCGGTGATCGCCTGCAACCGGATCTGGTGCCCGGGCCGCGTGGTGGACCTGGCCGAGTCGACGAGGCCGTAGCCGCGCGCCCACACCTGGTAGTTCGCAGCGGGCAGTTGCGGAACCACGAAGCGGCCCTGGTCGTCAGTCACCACGACCTACGCGTAGCGGGTCGGCAGGTCGCGGGTCTCCGCGATCACCCATACGCCGGCCTCGGGACCGTGGTCGCCGATCACCTGACCGGCGATCTCGTGCTTGCCGATGCGGTTCGTCGCTGCGCTGCTCGTACTTGCACCGAATGCGATGCCGATGGCAACGGCAGTCCAGCCGATGATTCTTCTGTTCATGCTCGGTTCCTCCGGCTAGACGACGCGCAGCACGATGTCGGGCAGTCCGTCGATGTGGCCTTCCATGAGATCGCCGCGCACGACCGGCCCCACGTTCTCCGGCGTGCCCGAGTAGATAATGTCGCCGGGCAGCAGCTCGAACGCGGCCGACAGCTGACTGATCTGCTCGGCGACCGACCACGTCATCTGCCGCAGGTCGGCCTCCTGCCTGACCGTGCCGTTGACCTTGATGCGGATGGCGCCCTTCGTGAAGTGACCGACGCGCGCCACCGTGTGGACCGGTCCGAGCGGTGCCGAGTGATCGAAGCTCTTGCCGATCTCCCACGGCTTCTTCTGGTCGCCCATGCCGCGCTGCAGGTCGCGTCGGGTCATGTCGAGCCCGACCGTGTAGCCGTACACATGGTCGAGTGCCCGCTCGACCGGGATATCACGGCCGCCTTTGCCGAGCATCGCCACGAGTTCGATCTCGTGGTGGTAATTCTTCGTCAGCGACGGATAGGGATGATCGATGGTCCGGCCGGGCTGCACGAACTGGATCGCGTCGGTCGGCTTCTGGAAGAAGAACGGCGGCTCGCGCGTCGGATCCGATCCCATCTCGCGCGCATGCGCCTCGTAGTTCCGACCGATACAGTAGATGCGCCGGACCGGAAACACGTCGGTCGTGCCGACGATGGGAATGGTCGTCAGTGCGACTTCGAAGGGCATGCCGCCCGGTTGCCCGCCGCTCGTCGTCGCGCAGGCACCGAGCGCCGACAATCCCGCCAGTCCGCTCGCCTGAAGCAGGCGCCGCTTGGTCGCGTCCATGGTCTTCTCCCTGTGGTCATCGAGCGTCGGTGCGTGACTCTGATGGCCGGCTGCTTCGACGCACGCCGATGATAAAGGCGGCTCTTTGCGCTGACTACCTGCCTCCGGGGAAAGGGATTGATGACGGCAGCGACGTAATGCGCGGCGGTCGAGCCCGGCGACGCGTTCGTGCCATCGCTCGAGATAGGTCAGTCCCAGTACGGCGCCGGGCTGAAGCGCTCGGCCAGATAGTCGACGAAGGTCCGGATCTTCAGCGGCGTTCGCGCATCGGGAAAGTAGAGGGCGTTGAGCTCGCGGGTCGGCAGCGCGTAGTCCTCGAGCGCCAGCTGCAGCAGTCCGCCGCGCACGGCATCGCCGACCGCGAATGCCGGGACGACCGCGATGCCGAGGCCCTGGATCGCGGCGTGACACAGCGCGGCGCTGTTGTTGATGCGGTAGTTGCCCGCCAGCGTGACCAGCGTCTCCTCGTCTTTGCGACGGAACACGACGTGGTTCTGCGCGTAGCCGTCGCCATGCGAATAGAAAAGACAGTTGCGCTGTTGCAGGTCGGTGGGGACCCGCGGACTGCCGTGGCAGGCAAAGTACTCGGGCGATGCGCAGACCACCCATCGCAGCGTCGCGAGCCGGCGTGCGACGAGGCCGGGATGGACGGGATCACCGATGCGGATGGCGACGTCGTAACCTTCCGCTGCGATGTCCACCACGCGGTCGTAGAACGTGACGTCGATGCTGATGTCCGGGTAGCGGACGAGGAACGGCGGGATGGCCGGTGCGATGTGCAGCAGGCCGAAAGTCGTGGCCCCCGTGATCTTGAGGGTGCCGCGCGGGCCGCCCTGCAGAACCGCAAGATGGGCCTGCGCACGTTCGGCGATCGCGACCAATTCTGCGCAGTGCTTGTAGAACGCGGCACCCGCCTCGGTCAGTGACAGCGCGCGCGTCGTGCGGTTGAGCAAGCGGACACCCAGCGCCTGCTCCAGTGCGTTGATCTGCTTGCTCACCAGCGACGCCGAGACGTCGAGCTGCTTGGCTGCACTCGAGAAGCTCTTCGCCTCAACGAGCTTCGCGAAGAGGGCCATCCGCGAGATGCTTTCCATCGATTGTCGCTTGCGTTGGGGGAAGGGCTGCCGATCTTAGCGTGACGCTTCCGATGAAGTACGGCGAATAGCGACGTGTCGGCGGCCAACGGCGATCGAGGACGACGATCCATTTCCTGTCGCCTTTCACCTGTCGCCTGTAACCATCGAATAGCGATCCCGCCGCGAGGGCGAAGTGCCGGACGGGGCGCTGACCTTCGAGGGCGATTCTCGACGCGATGGTTAGCCCGAATGCCCACCGGGTCGGCGTACTTCCGTTCACGGAATCAGCGCAACGCTGACGCGGGCGCGGCGCGCGGGCACGCAACGTTGCTCAATTCGTTTCCGGAGGTTGCATGAACAAATGCCCGTACTGCTCATCCGTGGAGACCGAGCGCATCCGTCGCGCGGTCTGGATGCGCCTGTTCCCCAGCATGATTCGCGTCTACTGTCGCGTTTGCGAACGCAACAGCACGATGTTCTCGCGCGATCACCATTACCGGCGCGCCATCGATCTCTGAGCGGACCACGGGCTTCGCCCGCTCAACGGCGCGAGCCTGCAACCAGCGGTCGAGCATGGCATTCCGTCGTCGTCCCGGCGGGCCGTTGACCACCGGAGCATGATTCGCCCGTCCTCCGTGCCAAGTTGTACAACCGGGCGATAGCCGAGGCCTTTTCGGCGACGTCGGCGGCCTGTGCGCCGCTGCATCGCGTGGCCGCTGCGCACGAGCTGCTGCTCGCGAGCCTGCCAGCCCATCGAAGCTTCGACCCGGAATTACCATGCGCATTCGCGACCGCAACTGGATGCAGATCGAGACCCTGCTGCAATCGGGCGAGGACCGCGCGGTGCTGCCGCTGGGCAGCATCGAACAGCACGCGTACCTGTCGCTCGCCGTCGATGCGCTGCTCGCCGAGCAGGTGGCGGTCGACGCCGCGGAGCCGCTCGGCGTCCCGGTGTTCCCGGCGCAGCCATACGGCTACACGCCGACCTACATGGCGTACCCCGGCACGCTGACGCTGCGCCTGCAGACGCTGCTCGCAGTGCTCGACGACCTGATCGTCTCGCTGCATCACCACGGCTTCAGGCGCGTGCTGATCGTCAACGGCCACGGCGGCAACAACGGCGCCGCGAGCCTCGCGCAGGAGCTGATCGCGAAGCATGCGGGGCTGCAGGTGCGCTGGCACAACTGGTGGGCGGCGCCGCGCACGATGGCCTTCGTGCGCGCGCAGGATCCTGCGGCGTCGCATGCGTCGTGGATGGAGAACTTCGCTGCCACGCGCCTGGCGGGCGTGACGCTGCCCGACACCGCGAAGGCGCCGGTCGACTATCTGCGGATGGCCACGATGGACCCGCGGGCCAAGCGTGCCTATCTCGGCGACGGCTGCTACGGCGGTGCCTACGCGATGCCGCCGGAGGTCGGCGAGGCCCTGTGGACCATCGGGGTCGAGGAGACCCGCGAGGCGATCGCCACGCTGTGACGCGTCAGCCGATACCGCCGTAGCGTTCAGCGCGGATCACAAACGCCGCGACCCCCTCGGCGACGAGGGCCGACGTCGCCGTCTCGACGAAGCCGGTCGACCCGCACACGTACGCATGTTTCGCCGCACGGTCCCAGCGGGCCAAGGAGCGAGCGACCTCGCCGTGATCGATGCGCCCCGCGAAGTCGCCGTCGCGTCGCGCCGCTTCGCGCGAGGTGCCGAACACGACGGTCAGCCGCGCGTCGGCCTCAGCCATCGCGACGAGTTCGTCGCGAAAGACCAGGTCGTCCCAGGTCCGGGCCCCGTAGATCACCAGCGCGTCGACCGCGAGCGCCGTGCGCGCGCGATGTCGCAACATCGACATCAGCGGGGCGATGCCCGAACCCCCGGCGACCAGCAGCAACGGCCCGCCCAGCGCAGCGGTCCACACGAAATGGCCGCCGATCGGCCCGCGCACATCGAGCGTGTCGCCGACCCGGACGACGTCGTGCAGGAACGGCGACACCTCGCCGTCGTCGAGGCGCTCGACCATCAGCTCGATCGTCGCGCCGCCCGGCGCCGACGCGATCGAATAGCTGCGCCGCGCCTCGTAGCCGTCCTCCGCGACGAGCCGGATGTCCACGTGCTGACCGGCCTCGAACGACCCGAGCGCGTTGCCGAGGAATAGGCTCGCGACGCGCGGCGTGTAATGGACGATGCGCTCGACGACCAGCGCATGCCACGGCGACGACGCGCTCACGGATCGTCGGTGTAGCGCTGCTCGCGCCAGGGGTCGCCGTACAGGTGATAGCCACGCAATTCCCAGAAGCCCGGCTCGTCGCGCTCGGTGAACTGGAGCTGGTTCACCCATTTGGCGCTCTTCCAGAAGTACAGGTGCGGCACCAGCAGCCGCGCCGGTCCGCCGTGCTCGGGTGCGAGCGGAAGACCACCGAAGCGCGTCGCGATCATCGCCTTGCCGCCGACCAGGTCCGCGACCGGCACGTTGGTCGAATAGTCGTCGTAGGAATGGGCCAGCAGCCACGGCGTCGGCGCCGCGATCCCGGCCGCGGCGAGCAGGTCGTCGACGCCGACGCCCTGCCATTGCGTGTCGAACTTCGACCACGTGGTCACGCAATGGATGTCGCCCTGCCATACGGTTTGCGGCATCGTCTCGAGGTCGGCCCAGCTGAAGCTCGCCAGGGGCCGCGGCCCGTGCCTGATCGTGAAGCGCCACGTCGCGAGATCGACCGGCGGCGTGGGGCCGATCGCGAGCACCGGGAAGTCGGTGGCCAGGTGTTGTCCCGGCGGCAGTCGCCGCGCAACCTCGTCTCCCGGCCTGCGGCCCGTGAATCCGCGCGTCGCCATCGCTCTCTCCGTCGCTGTGCGAGGTTCAGGCCGCGAGGCCGGACTGCATGCGGCGAGCCCGCCAGGCAACATCGATCTCGCGGTGCAGATGCACGTTTTCGAGATAGACGCGCCGCTCGTCGTCCGCCAGGGCGGCGGCCTGCAGCATCAGCAGTTCGCGCGCGCGCTCGAGGAATTCGTCGGCCCGCGCGTCACCGGTTTCGGCCAGCACGCGATGGCAGGCGAAGTAACGCTCGAGGTCTTCGCGATGCACGGGTCCGGACCGCGTGTCGATCCAGGCGACGATGCGGTCGACGCAGGCACGCGCACCGGCGACGTCGCCCTGCCGCAGCGCGAGCAGGGCCCGTTTCGGCGCGGTCTCCTGCGCGGCCGGTTCGACGGCGGCGGAACTGGCCCAGGCCTCGTGCTCGCCGAACGCCGTCTCGGCTTCGGCGACGTGTCCCAGCGCCGCATGACATTCGCCGATCATCAGCGCGCACTCGGCCTCGGCCCCGCGGTCGGAGACCTCGGCTGCGAGGGCTCGCGCCTCCAGCAGCAGCGGCAGCGCCACGGCCGGTTCGCCCTGCCCGAACAACACCTCGGACAACGCATGCATCGCATAGGGGACGCTGCCGCGGTCACCGATCGCCCGGCTGATGTCGAGACCCGCCTGGATCAGCGCCCGTCCCTTCTCGTAGTTGCCCAGGCGCGACTCGAAGCCGCCGAGGTTGCTCATCAGCGCGCCCTCGAAACGGCGATGCCCGGACGCGCGGGCCGCCGCCAGCGCGTGTTCGAGATAGGTGCGCGCGGGGCCGAAGTCCCCGCGGTTCTTGGCGAGCGTGTGCAGCCGGTTCGCCACCGTCACCTCCAGGTGCGCCTTGCCGCTCGCCTGAGCCATCGGCAGCATCTCCTCGAGCGAGGCCCGCGCCGCGCCCTCGTCGCCGAGGTAGATCTGCGACTGGCTCCTGTCGAGCATCGCGCCGAGCGTGATGACGACGTCGCCGACCGCGGCCGCGAGTGCCAGCGCGCGATCGGCGGCCACGATCGACTCCTCGTAGCGGCCCGTGACCAGCAGCACCAGCGCGTGCGAGCGGGCGGCCTCGGCCCGGCAGCGGTCGTCGTCGAGGGCGTCGGCGAGTTCCGCGAGGACGGCCACGTCGACGAGCTGGTCCTTGCGTCGCCCCACGGCACCATGGAGGTTGAACCGGTTGGACAGCAGGTCGTAGCGCATGCGGACGTCGCGCTCCGGGCACAGCGCCAGCGCGCGCTCGACATAGTCGATGCCGGCACCGAACGCCGCTGCGCCGTAGGCCGCTTCGCCCGCCCGTCGCAGGAACTCGACCGCATGGACCGCGTCGCCTGCGCGCTCGTAGTGATCGGCGATCAGGCCGAGATGCTCGCCGACGCGCTCGCCGGTGATCGACACCAGCCAGTCGGCCGTCAGGCGGTGCAGCGCGCGACGCGGCCCCTTGAGCACCGTGTCGTAGGTCACCTGATGCAGCAGATGGTGCTTGAACGCGTACTCGCGCACGCCGGCGAAGGCCGAGCCCTCGCGCCGGCTGATCAGTTCGCGGCGCGCGAGCTGCTCGAGCAAGTCGACCGAATCGGGCGCGATGCGCTGCAGCGCGTCGTCCCAGAACACGTGCCCGATGACGCTGTCGCGCTGCAGCGCGAGCTTCTCGCGCGGCGGGAGCGCGTCGAGGCGCGCCTGCAGCACGGCGGTGAGCGTCGAAGGCACCTTGGCCGCGGTGAGCCGGGCGCGATCGACGCGCCAGCCTTCGGGCGTGGCGACGATGACGCCGTCGTCGATCAGCATGCCCAGCAGTTCCTCCATGTGGAAGGGATTGCCTTCCGCGTTCTGCAGGATCAGCGCCTTCAGCTCGGGCGGGGGATCGACGAGGCGCGACAGCAGCGCGTCGACCAGCTGCTCGCTGCCCTCGGCGGGCAGCGGTTCGAGCACGATCCGCGTGGTCCCGGGGATCGCCTCGCCCCAGGTGGGACGTCGCTCGAGCAATGCGGGACGCCCGAAACAGCCGAGCACCAGCGGCAGGTCGCGACCGGCCGACGCGAGGAACTCGATCAGGTCGAGCGAGCCTTCGTCGGCCCAGTGCAGGTCGTCGAGCAGCAGCACGACGAGGCTGCCGTCGGCCGCGCACTGCATCCGCAGGTACTCGGCGACCGCGTGGAACGCGCGCGCGCGGATCTGCTGCCCGTCGTGGACGATGCCGGCGATGTGGGCGTCGGCCGAGTAGTCGAGGCCGATCAGCTGCCCGACCAGCGCCGACTGCTCCGCTGCGCGCTCGCCGAACGCCTGGCCGAAGCGTTGCGCCAGCTTGGCGCCCGCGACGTCCGGCCCGTCGCTGTCGACGATCTCGCAATGCCACGCGAGCATGTCGCGGATGACCCCGTAGGCGACGTTGAGTCCGTGGCGTTGTGCGCGGCCATGGAACAGCCGGACCGGCCGGTCGGATGCGCCGAGCCGGGCCTCGACCTCGACCAGCAGGCGGCTCTTGCCCAGTCCCGCATCGGCGACGACGCTGACCATGCGCAGGACCCTCTCCTCCCGCGCCGCATCGACTGCACGCCCGAGCTGGTCCAGTTCGGCATCGCGACCGACCATGCCGATCTCGCCGGCGATGCCGTCGCTCTCCGCGCCACCGGAGCCGCGCACGCGGAACGCGCGCGGGCTCGCGCGCTGCACGAGGTAGGTCGCGAGCGGCTGGTCGATCCCCTTCATGGGGAGCGGCGGCTGGTCCTCGACGTCGAACAGCCCGCGCACGTGGCGATAGGTGTCGCGGCTGATGCGCAGCGCGCCGGCGGGCGCGGTCTTCTCCATGTGCGACGCGATCTGGACCGCGAGTCCGCGCACCCGGCCTTCGGCGTCGAGGCCGCCGCCGAGCAGCACGCTGCCCGTGTGGATGCCGACGCGGACGTTGAAGCCGTCGTAGCCGTACAGCCGCCGCACGGTGGCGCCCTGCGCACGTCCCTGCTCGACCAGGCCGAGCCCGGCGCGGACCGCGCGCTCCGCGTCGTCTTCCTGCGCCAGGTCGGCGCCGAACACCGCGAGCAGGCTGTCGCCCGCGTACTGCAGGACCTTGCCGCGCTGCGCGGTGACGATCTCGGTGCAGCGCTCCAGCGTGCCGTCCATCAGCGCGTGGATCTCCTCCGGATCGAGGTGCTGGCTGAGCGCGGTCGATCCGACGACGTCGAGGCACAGGATCGTGACCTGCCGCAGCGTCTGGTCGGAAGCCTCGGCCAGCGTCGGTGCCACGGCGGCGAGCCGCGCGAGCAGCGGCGCGACGGCGAGGTCGACGATCGCGTCGCCGAGCGTGGCCCGCTGCGCCGACAGGGCGGCGATCGCGGCTTCGAGTTGTTCCTGCTCGGTCGACATGCGGCGAGGATAGCAACAATGCGCGCCGCCGGAATGCGCGGCGCCCCGCCCCTCACTGCGACATGTGGATGACGTCGCGCACCAGCGGATCGGTCTCGAGGTGGAAGTTGGTTCGGCCGCCATCGAACCATGGCCGATGCGATGTACGCGCCGGTCGTCACGCGCTTCCTCACCTCCGACGTCAAGCTCGCCGAGCCGTGCCGACACTACTGCAGCACGATCATGGCGATGCCCGAGATGCAGGAATGGATCGCCGCGGCGCGCCCCGAGCCCGACCAGATCGAAGGGCGCGAGATGGAGTTCTGACGCGGCACGGGTCCGCCCCACAGGGCTGCGGCTTGTTTTGAGGCAGGCAGTCCGCCACAATGCGCCCCCGCGTCACGTCGGCACATCGCGTCGGCGCCCCTTCCAGGACGATCCATGCAAGGTGTTCTCTTCGGTCTCTTCACGGACCTCGAAACCGCCGAGAAGGCGCTGGCTGCACTGCGCGCTGCCGGCATCTCGAGCGAAGCCGTCGTCCTCCATCACCAGGACGTGCCGATCGCCGGTTCGCGCGAGGAGCGCCCCGGCACCGCGCGGCCGCGCGACGAGCAGGGCGGCCTGTTCGCCGGCCTCTTCCACTCGCTGTTCGACAACGCCGGCGAGATGGACGGCTCGAAGAACGTCACGACCGTGCGCCAGGCGCTGCATCGCGGCGAATATGCCGTGTCGGTCAGCACGCAGGATGCGGGCGAGATGACGAAGGCCGAGCAGGTGTTCACGGCGTCGGGGGCGGTACTGCAGTTGCATCCGGACGCCTGACGCCGGCTGGGCGGCGGCGCAGCGCAGCGCGGTGCGGTGCGGTGCGGTGAACGTGTTGCCTTGATCTCGCCGCCGTTCGTGGGTGTGGTGCCGGTGCTTGGATTGCCCTCGTGCCGGGCGGGCACCAACTTTCTCTTGTCGTCGCCAAGAGAAAGTTGGCAAAGAGAAGGCGAGCTCCGAACGGGCGGCACGTCAAAGGCAACGGCAACGGCGTAGCCGAGCTGTGGTTTGCGATGGCGAGGCCGAGCCGTTTGCTCTCCCCTTTGTGATGCTGCCCACTGACTGACGAAGTCAGTCACCGGGCAGCATCACGGGATCCGCTTTCTTTGCCTACTTTCTTTGGAATAAAAAATAGGTTGCCGCCGGGCAACCCCCGGCCAGCAGGTCGTGCGAAAGCACGGACCGTCAATCGCAGCACGTACAAGCAACAGGTCGTGCAATGGCACGAACCGGGCTTCCAGCAGCGCAGCGAACTGCAACCCGTCCATCAATAGCGGCATGGAGCCGGTCAGCGCGACGATGACGAAGGCGCCGTCGGCGAGCGGTGTCGCGCTGAGCGACGCGCGGCAGCTACCCGTTGAGCCGGCTATGCGCCGGCAACATCGCCGTCAGGTAGTCCATCTGGTCGACCAGGATGTTGCGGCCCGACAGCAGGAAATGCTCGTAGCGGCACGGCGCGTACGGCAGGTAGCGCAGCGGCATGTGCGCTTCTTCCGGCGTCTTGGCGCCCTTGCGGTGATTGCAGGCGCGGCAGGCCGCGACCACGTTCATCCACGAGTCCTTGCCGCCGCGCGAGCGCGGGATGATGTGGTCGCGCGTGAGCTTGTCGCGCGCGAACGGCTCGCCGCAGAACGCGCAGACGTGACGGTCGCGCTTGAACAGCAGGTCGTTGCGGTCGCCGAGCGGCGGATAGGCCAGCGCCTTGGCGGCCATGATGTCCGAGCGGGCGATCGCGATGATCGGCGCGGACTCGATGATCGACTGGACGCCGGAGCGGTTGTAGCCGCCGTGGAAGATGACGACCGGCTCCCCGATCGACCAGGCCACCTTGCCGGTGGCGTTGTAGCTCACCGCTTCCTCGGGCGAGAGCCAGCGAAACGGTTGACCTGCGATGTCAAGTCCGAGGATGAGCAACATGCGTCGAACTGTAATGCAAAATCCATGACGATTCCACGAAAGCCGCCATCCACGGGGCTTTCCGGCGATCCCGGCCGTCAGGAAGGGGCCACCGCGACCGGCGTCCGGCGGTTCACCAGCGTGATCCCCACCGCGATGAAGAGCATCGCGACGATCAGCCGCACGCTGATCGATTCGCCCAGCACGACGGCCGCGAGCAGCAGCCCGAACACCGGCGTGAGGAAGGAGAAGGCCGACAGCCGCGTCGCCGGGTAGTGGCCGAGCAGCCAGAACCAGGCCAGGTAGCTCGCGAACGCGACGACCACCGACTGGAACGCGATCGACGCCCAGGCCCACGGCGGCAGGCCGCCTGCCGGCCACTGCTCGTGGGCGAACAGCGACGCGACGTAGAGGATGACGCCGCCGACCGCGAGCTGATAGAACAGCGTCTTCTCGGCCGACGCGCTCGACAGCCGGGTCGCGCGGATCACCAGCGTGGTGGCGCCCCACAGGCAGGCCGCCACGATCGACAGCGCGTCGCCCTGCCACTGCGTGCGGACCGGCGACGTGAAGCCTTCCTGGAACGCGTACGCGAGCGCGGCGAACGCGAATGCCATGCCGATCCCCTGCGGCATCGTCAGTCGTTCCGACGGCACGAAGCGCGGCAGCAGCAGCGCGACGACGAACGGCGCCATGTAGGTGAACACCGACACGCGCGACGCGTCGGTGAGCGGCAGCGCGCCGTAGATACAGAGGAACTCGAGGCCGAAGAGCACGCCCGCCGAGAGGCCCGGCACCAGCGTCCGGTCGCGGTCGAACATCGGAATGCCGCGCGCCCGCGACCACGCGAGCACCAGGCTCGCCCCGATCAGCGAGCGCAATGCCCCCTGCAGGAACGGCGGCAACATCGGCAGCGTCGCCTTGACGACGACCTGCTGCAGGCCCCACAGGACGCAGCAGCCGAGCATCAGGCCGATCGCCAGCCCATCGAGGTGGGCGCGGCGCGGGGTCACGGCGTCAGGTGCGGATCAGCCCGGCCTCGCGCATCGCGGCCTGCACCGCCGGCCGTTCCGCCACCCGGTCGCGATAGGCGACCAGGTTCGGCCAGCGCGTCAGGTCGACTTTCAGGAAGCCGGCCCAGCGCAGCATCGTGAACAGGTAGCCGTCCGCGGCGGTGAAGGTGTCGCCCATCAGGTAGCTGCGCGCGCCGAGCTGCTCGGCGATGTAGGCGAGGCGACGGTCCAGGTCCGCGCGCAGGTCGCCCTTGGCCTCGTCGGGGAACTGCGGGAACTTGAAGATCGGATAGAAGCGCTGGTGGACCTCGGAGGTCAGGTAGTTGAGCCACTCGAGTTCGCGGTAGCGCTCCAGGGTGCCCGCCGCGGGCATCAGGTCGCTGCCCGGCTTCTGGTCCGCGAGGTATTGCACGATCACCGGCCCCTCCGACAGCCGGGTGCCGTCGTCGAGCTCGAGTACCGGCACCTGGCCGCGCGGATTGATCGCGTGGTAGTCGCTGCCGTCCGCGAGCGTCTTCGCCTTGCTGTCGACCAGCACCTTCTCGTAGGCGATGCCCAGTTCGTTCAGCGTGATCTGCACCGACAGCGAGCACGCCGCCGGCATGTAATACAGTTTCATGCGGTCTCCCGGGAATCGTGGCGTCGCGCAAGCGAGCGCGCGAAGGGGAGCGATTGTATTTCAGGGCCCCGATTCCGCCCGCGGACCCGATCAAGGACGATGGAACTCGATGAACGGCACTTCCCTCCTGCACGCCGACGCGCGACACCTCTGGCGCGCGCGCCGCGACCTCACGCTCGCGGGTGCGGCGGCGCTGTTGCTGATCGTCGCGCTGATCGCGCTGCGGACCGGCGCGGTGCCGATCCCGCTGCATCACCTGGTCGACATCCTGGCCAGCGCGGTCGGCGTCCCGCTGCCGGGCGACGTCTCGCCGCAGAGCGCGGCGGTCCTGCTGACGATCCGCCTGCCGCGCGTGGTCCTCGGCATCGTCGCCGGCGCGGGGCTCGCGGCCACCGGCGCGGTGCTGCAGGCCGTGTTCCGCAACCCGCTGGCCGACCCGACGCTGATCGGCGTGTCGAGCGGTGCGGCGCTCGCGGTGACGGTGACCATCGTCTTCGGCGCGGCGCTGGGCCTCGACCAGTGGCGCTGGGTCGGGCCCTTCGTCCTGCCGATCGCCGGCTTCGTCGGCGGCCTGGCCGCGACCGTGGTGCTCTACCGCGTCGCGACGGTCGAGGGCGTGACCTCGCTCGCGACGATGCTGCTGGCCGGCATCGCGATCAACGCGCTGTGCTTCGCCGGGATCGGGCTGATGACCACGATGGCGAGCAACGAACAGCTGCGCAACATCAGCTTCTGGAACTTCGGCAGCGTCGGCGGCGCGGGCTGGGACACGGTCGGCGTCGTGGCCGTGGTGGTGCTCGCGTCGCTCGTGCTGCTCACGCGTGCGGCGCCGGGGCTCAACGCGCTGGCACTCGGCGAGATCGAGGCGCGCCATCTCGGTTTCGAGACGCAGCGCCTCAAGCGCGACGTCATCGCGCTGTCGGCCCTGATCGCGGGCTTCATCGTCGCGGTGTGCGGCGTGATCGGCTTCGTCGCGCTGGTCGGGCCGCATGTCGCGCGGCTGCTGTGGGGGGCCGACAACCGGGTGGTGATCGGCGGCTCGGCGCTGCTCGGGGCGATCCTGCTGCTCGCGGCCGACCTGGTCGGCCGTGCCATCGCGGCGCCGGCCGAGCTGCCGATCGGCATCGTCACCGCCGTGATCGGCGCGCCGTTCTTCCTGTGGATGCTGCTGCGCGATCGCGCGAGGTCGGCGTGAGCGCCGAGGCCCCGGTCTTCGCGCTGCGCGCCGTCGGCCTGTCGCGCGGGGGACGGCCGCTGGTCGATGGCGTCTCGCTCGACATCCATGCCGGCGAGGTGCTGGCGATCATGGGCGAGAACGGCGCCGGCAAGTCGACCCTGCTGCGCATCCTGTCCGGCGACCTGGCGCCGGATCGGGGCACCGTGCAGTTCCACGGCACGCCGCTGACGACCTGGTCGGCGCTCACCCAGGCGCGCCAGCGCGCGGTGATGCCGCAGCAGTCGAGCATGAGCTTCGCGTTCTCGGCGTTCGAGGTCGTGCTGCTCGGGCGCTCGCCGCACGACGCGGGGCAGCCCGGCGACGTCGACCGCGCCGTCGCGCGCGAGGCGATGCGGCGCACCGACGCGTGGCAGTTCGCCGAGCGGAGCTATCCGACGCTGTCGGGCGGCGAGCGGGCCCGCGTGATGCTGGCACGCGCATTCGCGCAGGTGCTGCGCGACCCGGACGGGTCAGCCACCGGCGACCCCCGTGCGCGCGCGCTGCTGCTCGACGAACCGTCGGCCGCGCTCGACATCGCGCATCAGCACGCCGCATTCCACGCGATCCGCGCGCTGGCGGCGGCCGAGCGGGTGGCGGTGGTCACGGTGCTGCACGATCCGAACCTGGTCGCGAGCCATGCAGATCGCGTCGCGCTGCTGCGGCACGGCCGCCTGATGGCGGTCGGCAGCGTCGACGAGACGCTCACCGAGTCGCTGATGAGCGCGTGCTTCTCGATCCCGATGAAGCGGCTGCGCCATCCGACGCGCGACGTGCCGCTGCTGGTCGCGACGACCGACTAGGAAGCGGGTTCAGGTGTCGGACAGGTCGTCGCCGTGTCCGGTTCGGTCGCCGGAGCGGGATGGGACGCGCGGCATCGTCACCGACGCGGAGTTCGTTGCGAAGCGGATCGAGCTGCTCGGGCGGATCTGAGGGGCCGGCGGACGGCGCTTGTGGAGAATTGCCTGGCTTTTCGCCCGTTGATCGGGCGTTCGAGGGCCGGATGCGGGTGAAACACTGGCAGTCGGTCGAAGTGGGCTGGTGCCCCTGGCCGTTCGTTCCCCGCTGGATCCCGCATGAAGACACTCAGCCTGAAGTTTCGATTCGCGATCGGCATGTCGATCGGTGCCCTCGCACTGGTGATCGGCATGGGCGCGCTGTCGATGCACTTCGCGCAGGAGGACCTGATGGCGACGCTGTCGACGCAGCAGCTCAGTCTGGCCACGCGTGAAGCGACCGATCTCGACGATCAGGTCAAACTGTCCGTCGACTCGCTGACGGCTGCGGCAGGCGGTATCCCTGTCGAGGCGATCGCCAGCCCGGCCAGCTTCCAGGAATTCCAGCGCCATCACCCGATGCTCCTGCAACTGTTCGACGACGTTCTGGTCGTCGATGCGAACGCCCGTGTGATCGCCGACTACCCGGCCGGCACCAATCGCGTCGGCCTCGATCTCAGCGACCGCGCCTATGTCCAGCGCGCGCTGGCGTTCAACAGCACGGTGATCTCGGACCCGGTCATCGCCAAGGTCAGCCGGCTGCCGATCATCAGCATCGCCGCGCCGATCGTGGACGGCGACGGGCGCCTGATCGCGCTGATGCTGGGAATCTCCCGCCTGACGCGGACCCACTTCGTCGGCGGCCTGTCCAGCGAGCGCATCGGGCAGACGGGTTACTTCACGGTCGTCACGACCGGGTCCGAGCCGCTCTATCTCGCGCATCCGGACGCGACGCGACTGATGCAGAAAGTGCCGCGCGCGCAAAGTCCCGCGATGGCCAAGGTGCTGAGTGCCACGGCGCCCGCCGTGACGGTCAGCACGCTGGACGACGGCTCCGAGGTGCTGATCGGCTATGCGCCGCTGAGGTCGACCAACTGGGTTCTGGCAGCGATCCTCCCCGGCAACGAGGCGTTCGCCGCGATCGACCTTTCGCGCGAGCGGACGATCCGCGTCGGGGTCGCGACAGCGCTGGTCGTCCTGCCGATCGTCTGGCTCTTCGCGTGGCTGCTGCTCCGTTCGCTGGGCAAGCTGCGCCGCGAACTCGAACACATCGCCGCGGATCAGGGCGGCACCGACTACGCGACGGTCGCGCGCGACGAGGTCGGCCGGGTCGCGGAGGCGTTCAACGCCATGCTGCGCGGCCAGCGTCGGTCCGACGCGCTGCGCATCGCGAGCGACAAGGATCGCCGACGACTCGTGGCGCTCCTCGAGAGCAGCCAGGACTTCGTCGCCATGACCGACGTCGACGGCCACGTCACCTATCTCAACGCGGCCGGCCGCGTCTGTCGCGGCATCGGGCTCAACGACGACCTCAGCCGTACCACCATCCACGACCACTTCGCGCCGTGGGCGGTCAGCAAGCTGCTGACCGAGGGAATCCCGGTGGCGCTGCGCGACGGCATCTGGCTCGGCGAGACCGCGGTGCGCGATGCGCACGGCCGCGAGATCCCGGTCGACCATACGGTGATCGCGCACCGCAACGTCGACGGCGAACTGGAGTTCTTCTCGAGCCTGCTGCACGACACCAGCGCCGCGAAGGCGAGCTCGGCGGCGATGCGCTCGAGCGAGGCGCGGATGCTGTCGATCGCCGATGCGCTGCCGGTGCTGGTCGCGTTCATCGACTACGAGTACCGCTACCGCTTCGTCAACTCGCGCTACGAGGATCACTTCGGCCTGGCGCGCGCGGAAATGCTCGGCAAGACGGTCGCCGAGCTGATCGGCGAGACCGCCTATCAGTTCTATCTTCCGTATCTGCAGCGGGCCATGGCTGGCGAGATGCAGGTCTTCGAGCTCGAGAGTCACGCCGGGCTCCAGCCGGTCCACTTCCGGGTCAAGCTGATCCCGCATGTCGACGACGGCGGCGTGCTGACCGGCTGTCATTTCATCCACCAGGACGTCACCGACCACAAGGCCGAGAACCAGCGCCTGTCGCAGCTCGCCCGGGTCGACACGCTGACCGGCCTGCTCAATCGCGCCGGCTTCGAGGTCGCCATCGACGACGCGATGCAGCGCTGCCGCGGCCATGTGTCCGCGATGGCGCTGTTCTACCTCGACGTCGACCGGTTCAAGGCGATCAACGACGAGTACGGCCATCTGGTCGGCGACGCGCTGCTGCGCGCGTTCGCGGGTCGGCTGGTGCACGCCGTGCGCAGCGCCGACGTCGTCGCGCGCCTCGGGGGCGACGAGTTCGTGGTCATCGCCGAAGGGCTGCGCAACATCGACGACGTGCGCGCGATCGCCAAGAAGATCCTGCGCGCGATGCGCCCGTTGTTCGAGCTCGACGGCGTTCCCGTGACGATCACCGCGAGCGTCGGCATCGCGGCCTACACCGGCGATGCGATGCGTTCGGAGGAACTGATCCGGCGCGCCGACGCGGCCCTGTATCGCGCCAAGAACGCGGGCCGCGATCGCTACGATCTCGACGACCCGACGCCGGCCGCGATCCCCGCCAGCTTCGAGTCGGGCCAGGCGCTGGATCTGACTTCCATCGTGTGACGCGGCACCGCGGCATGACGGGGCAGGCCGTCAGCGGGCATGATGCGCTCGGGCAACGTCGCCCGGTTCCGGAAGCCGCTCCATGTCCGTCTGCCTGCGTCCGTCGTCGATCCTTGCCGGGTCGTTCGTCTGTCTTGCTGTCTCGCTCGTGGCCTGCACTTCGGCCGGAGGCGTCGCGGGATCGCCTCCCGCGCTGTCGACCGAGCGCATCGCCGCGATCGTCGCGAGCCCCGACCGCAGCGCGGCCGATCGCACCAACGACGTCCGGCGCAAGCCCGTCGAGCTGCTGGCGTTCATCGGCGTGCGGCCGGGCATGACGGTGCTCGACATCAGCGCCGGGGGCGGCTACACGAGCGAGCTGCTGGCCCGTGCGGTGGGACCCGACGGCCGCGTCTACGGGCAGAGCGCGCCGCCCGATCCGAGCCGCGTGCCGCCGGCAGCGGCCGAGGGAGGCGCCGCGGCCGCGACGCCCGCGCCGCCGCCGCGGCGGACCTCCGCGATGGCGCTGGCCGAACGCGCGAAGAACCCGGCCGCCGCCAACCTCTTCGCGGTCGTCGCGCCGTTCGCCAACCCGGTGCCGCCGGCGATGGCTTCGCAGTCCTTCGACCTCGCGACGCTGATGTTCAACTACCACGACTTCGGCCACATGGGCATCGATCGCGCCGCGATGAACCGCGCGATCTTCGCCGCGTTGAAGCCGGGCGGGATCTACGTCATCGGCGATCACGCGGGGCGGCCGGGCACGGGGATCTCGGAGTCGGGGACGCTGCATCGCGTCGAGGAAGACTTCGTCGTTCGCGAGGTCGAGGCGGCCGGGTTCAAGCTCGCGCAACGCGGGTCCTTCCTGCGCAATCCGAACGACCCGCGCGACCGCGACGAACCCGCTCCGCCGATGCCCAAGGACGAATTCGTGCTGAAGTTCGTCAAGCCCTGATTCCGGGCGGCCCGGCACCCGTCGCCGGGGGCCTCGGCATCCTGCGCGTCATGGGGAGGCCGCGACCTGCGCTGCGACCAGGTCGCGGAGTTCGCGCTTCATGATCTTGCCGACCGGGCTGATCGGGAAGGAGTCCATCACCTCCAGACGCTCCGGCAGCTTGAACGACGCGATCTGCTGGGCGCGCAGGAACTGCACGAGTTCGTCGAAGGTCAGCGACTCGCCCGGCTTGACGATCACGCACGCGCAGGCCTTCTCGCCGAATACCGGGTCGGGCATCGCGACCAGCACGACGGTCTGCACCTTCGGGTGCGCGAAGATCAGGTTTTCCACTTCCTCGCAGCTGATCTTCTCGCCGCCGCGGTTGATCAGGTCCTTGCGCCGGCCTTCGGTGTAGACCTGCCGGCCGCGCTTGCGGACGATGTCGCCCATCCGGTAGAAGCCGTCGGCCGTGAACGCCTCGCGGTTCTTCTGCGGCGCATCGTAGTAGCCGCGGATCGTGTACGGCCCGCGCGTGAGCAGCTCGCCCGACGTGCCGTCGGGGACGTCGCGATCGGTGTCGTCGACGACGCGGATCTCGTCGTGCTCGCTGACCGGCGACCCCGAGCTCTCGAGCAGCACGTCGTCGGGATCGTCGAGGCGCGTCATGTTGATCAGGCCCTCGGCGGTGCCGTAGATCTCCTGCGGCGTGCAGCCGAACGCGGCGCGCAGGCGCGCCCGCAGCTCGGGCGGCAGGCGGGCGCCGCCGTTCTGCACGACCTCCAGCGACGACAGGTCGAAGCGCCCGGCCACGCCGTCGTGGAGCCAGTTCGAGATCAGCGGCACCGCGGCCGCCAGCACCGTCACGCCTTCGCGTTCGACCATCGCGAAGATCGCGTCGGTCTCGGTCGACGGCGCGATGACGACGGTGCCGCCGAAGTAGAACGTGCCCAGCATGCCGGGCGATGCGAGGTTGTAGTTGTGGCCGAGCGGCAGGATCGCCATGAAGACGGTGTCGGCGTCGAAGCCCGCGGCGGCGCCGCACAGCCGCGCGTTGAGGACGTAGTCGTCGTGGGTGCGCGGGATCAGCTTCGACATCGAGGTCGTGCCGCCGGACAGCAGCATCGTGCTGACGCTGGAAGGGTCGACCCGCAGCGCCGCGATCGCGCGCGCATCGGCGCCGGCGATCAGGTCGCGCAGCGCGACCTGGCCCGCGTGCGCTTCGCCGACGACGACGACGTGCGCGAGCGCGGGGAACTCGGCGGCCATCCCGGTCGCCATCGTGCAAAAGTCGAACGAGCCGACGACGTCGGCGATCACGTACGCGACGGCGCCGCTGGCCCGCAGGAAATGGCGTACCTCGGCGTGGCGGTGGGCACGCAGCGCCATCACGGGAATCGCGTTGATGCGGTTCAGCGCCAGGTACACGACGACGAACGCGACGATGTTCGGCAACTGCACGACGACGCGGTCGCCGGCGCGCAGGCCGCGGGCCGCGAAGGCAGCGGCGAGCGTGTCGACCTCGTCGATCAGCGCGGCGTAGGTCAGGCGTCGGTCCGCGGCGACGACCGCGGTCTTGTCGGGGAAACGTTCCGCGGTGCGCGCGACCATGGCGGTCACGCCGAGGCCTTCCCACAGACCGGTGGTGCGGTAGCGGGTGGCGAGGTCGGGGGGCCAGGGGGTGAAGGGCAATGTCATGAAGGTCTCCTGCGTGTCCTGCCCCTCCCCAACCTTCCCCTTGACGGGGAGGGGGCCGGTCAGTCGGGGCGTGCGAAGTGTTCCGGATGCAGCCGTTCCCAGGCATCGGCCAAATCCGGATCCCGCTTCCTCACTTCGGCGTGATCCACGCGGCCGCTGCGCGTGACGTAGTCGTACGCGAACGAGACGGGATCGAGCGGCAACTTGGGGCCGAGGTCCTCGTACCACTCGGTGCTCTTCAGCGCAGCCTTGCGCAGGCTCTCGGACCCCGGCTGGCGGATGCGCACGAACTCGTCGAGCATCGCGGGGACATCCTCTCCGCAGGTCTTGTACGCCTGGAACAGCGCGATCGAGTCCTGCAGCGCGAGCCGCGTGCCCGATCCCACCGACGGATGGCCGGTGCGCAGCGCGTCGCCGATCAGCACGATGTTCCCGTGGTGCCAGCGCACGTTTCTGACCATCGTGTAGCGGAACCACGTCGAGCGGTTCGACAGCAGCGGATGACCCTGGAGATCCTCGGCGAACGCGCGCTCGCAGTACGCGAGGCTCCCGGCTTCGCTCATGCGGTCGAGCCCGGCCTTCGCGAAGGTCGCCGGGTCGCACTCGACGAGGAAGGTGCTCAGCTGCGGGCTGTAGCGATAGGTGTGCGCGATGACGAGGCCGTCGTCGACCTGCCGGAAGATCAGCGACAGCGCGTCGAACAGGCGCGTGGTGCCGTACCAGGCGAGCCAGTTCGGGCGCACGTCGAGGGTCGGCTGGAAGTGCTCCGCGTAGCGCGTGCGGATCGCGCTGTTCGCGCCGTCGGCCGCGATCACGAGGTCGCAGTCGCCCAGGGCCGCGGGGTCGTCGACCCGTCGACCGAACGCGATCGCGACCCCGACATCGCGGCACGCCGCATGCAGGGCCTCGAGCAGGTCGATGCGCGCCATCCGGTGGAAGGTGTTGTGCGCGAGCGTGACACGCACGCCGCGATGCACGACCGCCATCTCGTCGAAGACCTCCTGCTTCGCGGTCATCGCGTCGTAGAGCTCGGGCGCGATGTCGCGCACGAACGCGAGGGCGACGTCGGAGAACACCACGCCCCAGCCGTAGGTGGCGTCCTCGGCGTCGCGTTCGACGACGTGGATGTCGTGCGGGGGTTTCCCTTCGGCGATGCGGTCGCGCTGCATCAGGTAGGCGTAGAACAGGCCGGCGGGTCCGCCGCCGACGATGCCGATCTTCATGCGGTCTCCCTGGATCTTCCGGATTCGGCGTGGCGCGGCGTGGGGCGCGCGGATTCGCTGATTGGCGCGGCGAGGTCCGACGCCAGCGCGTCACCCAGCCGGTCGACGAGGCGGCAGCAAGCCGCCAGCGAGGCGAGCTCGGCGGCGCTCAGGTGCTCGGCGATGACCATGGCGAGCGACGCTTCGCGGCGATGGATGTCCGCCGTCAGCACGCGCAAGCCGGACGCGGTGAGCGACAGCAGCGACTGCCGCGCATCGCGGGGATCCCGGCGGCGTCGGATCAGCCTGTCGCCTTCGAGCTCCGCGAGCAGGCGGGTCAGCGTCTGCAGGCGCACGCGTTCGCACTGCGCCAGGCGCGTGGGCGTCGTCGGCCCGAGCCGGTAGAGCTGTCCGAGCACGCCGAGCTTGGCCGCGCCCGGGCCGTCGGGCGACGCGAGGGCGCGCATCTGGCGAGTCAGATGCGACAGCGACGCCCGCAGCTGGATGGCGGCGTGGGCAGCATCGGGCGGGACGTCGGGCATGGACACGATTATAAGATCGATCTTAGGATCGATGGGCTCGGAGAGAGTGATGAAGCGATGGTGCTTCTGCTCGCCGCGCGTGGTTGTCGATGCGGCGGAGCCGGCGGATGCGGTCATGCTTGGTGGCAGCGACCTGCTGGCCGGGGGTTGCCCGGCGGCAACCTACTTTCTTTTCCAAAGAAAGTAGGCAAAGAAAGCGGATCCCGTGATGCTGCCCGATTCCCGGAGGGTCCGGGCGGCCGGTCGACAACTCGCTTCTCAGACAGGTCGACCTCAAAAGACCCGCCCGAACCCTCCGGGAATCGGCAGCATCACAAGGGCAGAGCGCACGGCTCGGCTTCGCCATCGCACCCCCCCGGCTCGGCTGCGCCGTTGCTGTTGACGTTGACGTTGCCTTTGCCGTTGACGTTGCCTTTGACGTGCCGCCCGTTCGGAGCCTGCCGCGTCAACGGGGCGGCAGGCGGATTCGAGCCTGCGCCTGTCTGAGCGTAGCGAGTTGCGCAGGCGCCGCC
>Ga0209724_1000510_pt1 | contig 37404 bp, 36 predicted proteins | sample grotaG_FD_184143 | JGI IMG/M metagenome (GOLD analysis project Ga0209724, IMG submission 184143) | Glacier valley bacterial and archeal communities from Borup Fiord, Nunavut, Canada, to study Microbial Dark Matter (Phase II) -... | ecosystem: Environmental > Aquatic > Freshwater > Ice > Glacier ... | reverse complement strand
GCGATCACCTGGTCCACGTCGCCGCCCCACCTCACCACGTGCAGCACCGGGCCGAAGATCTCCTGTTTGATGTCGCCGATGCTCGGCAGCTCGAACGCGATGGGCGCGATCAGCCTCGGGAAGGCTGAGGCCACCGGCGCCGCGCCGATGAGCCTGGCCTGCGTGCGCAGCCTGGCGATGTGCGCGCTGATGCCGTCGAAGGCTTCGGCGTCGATCACCGGGCCAACGTCGGTTGCCAGCAGCGCGGGGTCGCCGACGCTCAGCTCTTGCAGGGCGCCGCGGATCATCTCGATCACGTGGTCGGCAATGCCTTCGTGCACGCACAGCAGGCGCAGCGCCGAGCAGCGCTGGCCGGCCGAGCGGAAGGCGCTTTGCACCACGGCGTCGACCACCTGCTCGGGCAGCGCGGTACTGTCGACCACCATCGCGTTGATGCCACCGGTCTCGGCGATCAGCGGCACGATGGCGCCGTCCTTGGCGGCGAGCGTGCGGTTGATGATCTTCGCGACCTGCGTGGAGCCGGTGAAGCACACGCCGGCGGTGCGTGCGTCAGTCACGAGCGCGGCGCCGACCGTGTCGCCCGGGCCGTGCAGCAGCGCCAGCGCGTCGGCCGGTATGCCTGCCGCGTGCAGCAGTTCGACGAAGCGCTGCGCGATGGCCGGTGTTTGCTCGGCCGGCTTGGCCGCCACGCTGTTGCCGGCCACGAGCGCGGCCACCACCTGCCCGGCGAAGATGGCCAGCGGGAAGTTCCATGGGCTGATGCACACGAACACGCCGCGCCCGTGCAGGTGCAGTTCGTTGCTCTCGCCGGTCGGGCCGGGCAGCTGTTGGGTGCTCAGGCGTTCTTCCGCCTGGTCGGCGTAGTAGCGGCAGAAGTCGACGGCTTCGCGCACCTCGGCCACGCAGTCGCCGAGGGTTTTGTGCGCTTCTTTGACGAGCAGGGCGCAGAACTCGGGCAGCTGCGCTTCCAGTGCGTCGGCGGCACGGCGCAACACCGCCGCGCGGGTGACCAGCGTCGTGGCGTTCCAGCCGTTGAAGCCGTGCTGCAGGCGGGCCATGGTGGCGGCCACATCGGCGGCGGTGGCCTCGGCGACTTGCCGCACGCCGTTCGATGCGATGGCCTCGATGGCTGCGCTCAGGGGCGCGCGCTCGGCCAGGCAGGCGATGTCCACGCCGTGGCTGTTCACTCGGCCGGTGGCGGCAAACAGGGCCGATGGCGGGGCGATGCCGGGCGCGGCAGTGGGCACCAGCGGCGACGCGAGCAGCGCGTTCACATCGACCGACGTGTCGGCCAGCTGGTGCACGAACGACGAGTTGGCGCCGTTCTCGAGCAGGCGCCGCACCAGGTAGGCGAGCAGGTCGCGGTGCTCGCCTACCGGGGCGTACACACGCACCGGCACGTCCGAATCAACCATCACTTCACGGTAGATGCCGTCACCCATGCCGTGCAACTTCTGCATCTCGTAGGCGGCGCCGGTGGCACGCGCCATGCCGACGATGGCCCCGACGGTGCCGGCGTTGTGCGTGGCGAACTGCGGGTAGATCACGTCGGCATTCGCGATCAGTGCGCGCGCGCAGGCGAGGTACGAGATGTCGGTGTGGTGCTTGTGCGTGAACACCGGGTAGCCCGCGAGGCCGAGCTCCTGCGCGCGCTTGATTTCACCATCCCAGTAGGCGCCCTTCACGAGCCGCACCATGAAGCGCAGGTGGTGGCGCCGGGCGATGCGCGCCACTTCCGCCACCACGTCGAGCGCGCGGGTCTGGTAGGACTGCACCGCCAGGCCGAAACCTTGCCATTGCGGGAAGGCGACGGCAATGCGCCCGGCCAGCGCGTCGAGCACGTCGAGCGAGAGTTCGAGGCGGTCGCTCTCTTCGGCGTCGATGGTGAGGTTGATGTTGGCGTGCGCGGCGGGTTCGATCAGCGCCCACACACGCGGCAGCAACTCGTTGAACACACGCTCGCGCTGGCTGTCTTCATAGCGCGAGAACAGCGCGCTGAGCTTGATCGAGATGCCGTCGGCGGCTTCGGGGCCGCTCGCGCTCTTGCTTGGGTTGCTGGCACCAGAGCGCACACCCGAGCGCGCGCCGGCGATGGCGTGGATCGCGTTGAGGTACGACGCGAGGTAGCGGCGGGCGTCGGCCTCGGTGCGCGCGCCTTCGCCGAGCATGTCGTAGCTGAAGCGCAGGTTGCTGGCCTGCACGCCGGGCCCGCTGCGCGTGCCGGCGTGTTCCTTGCGCGCCGACGCGGCTTCGCTCATCGCCTCATTGATCGAGCGGCCGAGCACGAACTGCCGGCCGAGCAGCTGGATCGCGCGCACGGTGGCGGCCACCACGGTCTGCGCGCCCAGGCGCTTGAAGAGGCTGCTCTCGCCATCGTTCTCGGGCAGGAACTTCTTCGACAACGCGATGGCGCTGGCCGAGATGCTGGCGAGCATCTTGTGCGGGCCGCCAGACGCTGCGTCGAAGTCGGCCTTGCCCAGTTGATCGGCAGTCAGCGCGATGGCGGTCTCGGCATCGGGCACGCGCAGCAAGGCTTCTGCGAGACGCATCAGCGCCAGACCTTCGGCACTGGAGATCGGGTACTCGCGCAGCAGCGACTCCATCGCCCAGAACGGCGCCGGGTTGTCGCGCACCGCCTGCACCCACGGCCGCGCAGTGCGCACGGCGGCGGGCCAGTCGACCGCGCCGCTCATCGATTGCAGCAGTGCGGCGAGCACCTGCGACTCATCTCGGTAGGGGTGCGGAAGGCGGGCGGCGGGCGGGGGCGGGGTGACCATGGCGGGCTCCTTGTTTCGAACTGCTGCCTAGGTTATTCGCCAGGAACCCGAATTACTCTCCGAAAGCGCCGCAACCCACGGTGAATAATTCGGCATGCCGACCGACGACTCCCAACCCGGTGGGCTCGACAAGATCGACGCCCGGATCCTGCGTGCCCTGCAGGCCGATGGGCGCATCTCGAACCTGAAGCTGGCCGAAGAAGTGCACCTCTCGCCCACCGCCGTGCTGGAGCGCGTGAAGCGCCTGACGCGCGACGGCTTCATCCTCGGCTATGAGGCCAAGCTGAACCCTGCCAAGCTCGGCGCCGGTCTGATGGTGTTCATCGAGGTGGTGCTCGACCGCACGACACACGACGCGATGAACATCTTCAAGGCCGCCGTGCAGGTGCGCCCGGAGATTCTGGAATGCCACCTCGTGGCGGGCGGGTTCGACTACCTCATTAAGACCCGCGTGGCCGACATGGCGGCCTACCGAGGCTTCGTGGGCTCGGTGATCTGGGGCCTGCCGGGCGTGCGCGAAACGCGCACGTATGCGGTGATGGAAGAGGTGAAGAACACGACGCTGCTGCCGTTTTGAGCGGCATGCGGCTTGCACTCGCGGATGACCCACCGAGGCCCCGATGAAGATCGAGATCGACGACCTGACCCGCCCCGCCGTTCACGCCCTGCTGCTCGAGCACATGCGCAGCATGCATGCGCTCGGGCCGCCCGAGAGCGTGCACGCGCTCGACCTGGCCGGCCTGCGCCGGCCCGAGATCACCTTCTGGACCGCCTGGAGCGGCGAACTGCTGCTCGGCTGCGGCGCACTGCTGGCCTTGAGTGCAACGCACGGCGAGGTCAAGTCGATGCGCACGCCCGAGGCGCAGCGGCGCACCGGCGCGGGCCGCGCGCTGCTGACGCACATCATCGGCGTGGCGCGTGCGCGCGGCTTTGAGCGCCTGAGCCTGGAGACCGGCACGGTGGCCGCGTTCGTGCCAGCGCACCGCCTGTATGCGAGCGCAGGGTTCACGCTGACCAGGCCGTTCGGTGCGTACAAGGAAGACCCGAACAGCGTGTTCATGACGCTGGCGTTGTAGCTGCCGCGCGGGCCCCGCCGATCAAGCGTGGGCCGTCGCCGCCCCGCCCCGCTCGCCGAAGATCGCGCTGCCGATGCGCACCATCGTCGCACCCTCGGCGATGGCCGCTTCGAGATCGGCGCTCATGCCGATGGACAAGGTGTCCAGCCCCAGGCCTTGCGCGTTCAGCGCCTCGAACAATTCGCGCAGCGCGCGGTGCGGCCGGCGTTGCGCTTCGGGGTCGGCTGCCGGCTCGGGGATCGCCATCAGGCCGCGCAATCGCACGTTCGGCAATGCAGCCACCGCGTGCGCCACGCCGACCGCCGCTGCCGCGGCCAGCCCGCTCTTGCTCATCTCACCGCTGATGTTGACCTGCAGGCACAGCTGCAAGGGTGGCAGGTGCGCCGGCCGCTGTTCGCTCAGACGCTGCGCGGTCTTGAGCCTGTCGACCGAGTGCACCCAGTCGAACGCCTCGGCTACCAAGCGCGTCTTGTTCGATTGCAACGGGCCGATCAGGTGCCATTCGATGCGGCTGCGCAGGTCGGCCAGCAGCGCGATCTTGTCCACGCCTTCCTGCACGTAGTTCTCGCCGAAGCGGTGCTCGCCGGCGGCCACCGCGGCGCGCACGGCATCGGGCCCGAAGGTCTTGCTCACGACCAGCAGCGTGACGCTTTCCACGGGCCGCGCGGCACTCCGGCAAGCGCTCTCGATGCGGGCGTGCACTTGGTGGAGCTTGTCTGCGATCATCGCCATAATGGGCTGAGTATCCCGCAGGCGCTGCTGCACTTCCGCGAGCAAGTGAGCGCATGCACCCCGGCCCGCAGCCCCAACCCCCAAGGCCCATGGACATCACCCAACTGCTGGCGTTTTCGGTCAAGAACAAGGCGTCGGACCTGCACCTCTCGGCCGGGCTGCCACCGATGATCCGGGTGCATGGCGATGTGCGCCGCATCAACGTGGACCCGCTCGACCACAAGCAGGTTCACGGCATGGTGTACGACATCATGAACGACTCGCAGCGCAAGGCCTACGAAGAGACGCTGGAGTGCGATTTCTCGTTCGAAATTCAAGGCCTGGCGCGCTTTCGCGTCAACGCGTTCAACCAGAACCGGGGTGCCGGCGCGGTGTTCCGCACCATCCCGTCGAAGATTCTGACGCTGGAGCAATTGAACACACCGAAGGTGTTCGCCGAGCTGGCGCTGAAGCCGCGCGGCATGGTGCTGGTGACGGGGCCGACCGGCTCGGGCAAGTCGACCACACTGGCGGCGATGGTGAACCACCTGAACGAGAACGAGTTCGGCCACGTGCTGACGGTGGAAGACCCGATCGAGTTCGTGCACGAATCTAAGAAGTGCCTGATCAACCAGCGCGAAGTGGGCCCGCACACGCTGAGCTTCTCGAACGCGCTGCGCTCGGCGCTGCGCGAAGACCCGGACGCGATTCTGGTCGGCGAAATGCGCGACCTGGAAACGATCCGCCTCGCACTCACTGCGGCCGAGACCGGCCACCTGGTGTTCGGCACGTTGCACACCTCGAGCGCCGCCAAGACGGTCGACCGCATCGTCGACGTGTTCCCGGCGGCCGAGAAGGAAATGGTGCGCGCGATGCTGTCGGAGTCGCTGATCGGCGTGATCTCGCAGACGCTGTGCAAGACCAAAGACGGCTCGGGCCGCGTGGCGGCGCACGAGATCATGCTGGGCACGGCGGCCATCCGCAACCTGATCCGCGAAAGCAAGATCGCGCAGATGTACTCGTCGATCCAGACCGGCAACGCCCTGGGCATGCAAACGCTCGACCAGAACCTGGCCGACCTCGTGCGGCGCAACGTGGTGTCGGCCGCCGAAGCACGCGCGAAGGCGAAGTTCCCCGAGAACTTCCCGGGTTGAAAACCAAATACTTCATCGCAGAGGGGCGGAGTTGGCGCAGTTTCGCAGAGTAGGAACATGATGAATTCCCTCTGCGAAACTCCGTTTACTCTGTCCCTCTGCGGTGAATGAATTGATTGAATTCGATTTGAAGAGGTAGGCAAATGGAACGCGACCAGGCATCGAAATTCGTCAACGACCTGCTGCGCTTGATGGTCTCGCGCAACGGGTCTGACCTGTTCCTCACGGCCGACTTCCCGCCCGCGATCAAGGTCGACGGCAAGGTCACCAAGGTGTCGCCGCAGCCGCTCACCGGCCAGCACACGCTGGCACTCACGCGTTCGGTGATGAACGACAAGCAGGCGGCCGAGTTCGAGCGCACGAAGGAATGCAACTTCGCGGTCGCGCCGCAAGGCATCGGGCGCTTCCGCGTGAACGCGTTCGTGCAGCAGGGCAACGTGGGCCTGGTGATGCGGACGATCCCGCAGGTGCTGCCCACCATCGACTCGATGAACCTGCCGCAGATCCTGAAAGACATCTCGCTCGCCAAGCGCGGGCTGGTGATCTTCGTGGGTGCCACCGGTTCGGGCAAGAGCACCTCGCTGGCGGCGATGGTGGACCACCGCAACGAGAACTCGTTCGGCCACATCATCACCATCGAAGACCCGGTGGAGTTCGTGCATGCGCACAAGAACTGCATCATCACGCAGCGTGAAGTGGGCATCGACACCGACGGCTGGGGCGCGGCGCTGAAGAACACGCTGCGCCAGGCGCCCGACGTGATACTGATGGGCGAAATCCGCGACCGCGAGACGATGGAGCACGCCGTCGCGTTCGCCGAGACCGGCCACCTGTGCATGGCCACGCTGCACGCCAACAGCGCGAACCAGGCGCTCGACCGGATCATCAACTTCTTCCCCGAAGAGCGGCGCGCGCAGCTGCTGATGGACTTGTCGCTGAACTTGAAGGGGCTCGTCTCGCAGCGTCTGCTGCCGCGTCAGGAGGGGCGCGGGCGTGTCGCGGCGGTGGAGGTGATGCTGAACACGCCGCTCATCTCGGACCTGATCTTCAAGGGCGAGGTGGCCGAGATCAAGGAGATCATGAAGCGCTCACGCGAGCTCGGCATGCAGACCTTCGACCAAGCCTTGTTCGACCTCTACGAAGGGCAGGCCGTGACGTATGAAGACGCGCTGCGCAACGCCGATTCGGTGAACGACCTGCGGCTGCAGATCAAGCTGCACAGCAACCGCGCGCGCAGCCCCGACCTGGCGGCCGGCACCGAGCACCTGACGATTGTTTGACGCAGCGACGATGCCGAAGACCTACGACACCATTCCCTCCCAACGCGTGGCCTTCCTCGGCCTGGGCGTGATGGGCTACCCGATGGCCGGTCACCTGGCGAAGGCGGGCCATCGCGTCACGGTCTACAACCGCTCCGCCGCGAAGGCGGCACAGTGGGTCGCGGAACACGGCCATGCGAGTGCCGCCACGCCGAGGCTCGCGGCGGCCGGCGCGGCCATCGTGTTCGCGTGCGTGGGCAACGACGACGACCTGCGTTCGGTCACGCTCGGCGCCGATGGCGCGTTCGCCGGCATGGCGCCGGGCGCCGTGTTCGTCGACCACACCACGGCCTCGGCCGCAGCGGCGCGCGAGCTGAGCGCGGCGGCCACAGCGCTCGGCCTTCAGTTCATCGATGCGCCGGTCTCGGGCGGTAACCTCGGCGCCATCAATGGTGCGCTGACCGTGATGTGCGGCGGCGATGCCGCCGCGTTCGCCGCGATGCGGCCGGTGGCGATGGCGTTCGCCAAGGCCGTCACGCTCATCGGCGCCAGCGGTGCCGGGCAGCTCGCGAAGATGGTCAACCAGACCGCCATCGCCGGGCTGTTGCAAGGCCTGGCCGAAGCCATTGCCTTCGGGCAGCACGCGGGGCTCGACATGAAGACCGTGCTCGCCGTGATCGGTAAGGGCGCGGCGCAAAGCTGGCAGATGGACAACCGCGGCCCGACCATGCTGAAGGGCGAGTTCGACTTCGGCTTCGCCGTCGACTGGATGCGCAAGGACCTCGGCCTCGTGCTCGACGAGGCCCGGCGCAACGGCGCCAGCCTGCCGGTGACGGCGCTGGTCGATCAGTTCTATGCCGACGTGCAAGCCGGCGGCGGCAACCGGCTCGACACGTCGAGCCTGCTCACGCGGTTGACGCGCAGCCAGGGCTGACCGCGCGCAGCAACTTACCGCTACGAGCTACTTGGCCGGCGCGGGCTGCACGTTTGCGAGTTCGGCGTCGGTGATCACCTCGAACAGGCGCACCACCTTCTGCACGCCGCTCACGCCGCGCGCGATGTCGGTGGCGCGGCCGGCTTCGCGCTCGGTCACGCGGCCCATCAGGTAGACCACGCCGCGTTCGGTGACGACCTTGAACGAGTTCGCCTGCACGTCTTTCGCGTCGACCATGCTGGCCTTCACCTTGCTCGTGATGAGCACGTCGCTCGAGCGGCTGGTGAGCGAGCTGGTGCCCGCGACCGTGATCTCGTTGACCACCGAACGCACGTTGTCGATTCGCGAGACAGTGTCCTGGACGGTCGTCTTGTCGGCCTCGGTGGGCACCTCGCCGGTGACGAGCACCATGCGGTTGTAGCTCGTCGTGCTGACGTGGCCCCGGTCGGCCAAGGCTTCGCCGATGCGGCTGCCGGCCTTGAGTTCGATCGCCTGGTCTTCGACCTGCGTGCCCGAGGTGCGGCGGTCGACGGCCATCATCGAGCCGCCGACCATCGCGCCGCCGATGAGCAGTGGCGCACAGGCGCCGAACAAGGTTGTAGTGGCAAGCGCGGCGGCGAGCACGGCCGTGCGCGGCAAGGCGCGCGCGTGGGTGTTGAGAGTCATGTGTTTTCCTGTTCGCCGAGCAGTTGCAGGTCGACCGCGTCGCACAGGCAGTGCAGCACGAGCAGGTGCACTTCCTGGATGCGCGCGGTGCGCTCGTGCGGCACGCAGATCAGCACGTCGGTGTCGAGCAGCATTTCGGCCATGCGCCCGCCCTTGTTGCCGGTCAGCGCGATCACGGTCATCTCTTTGGCGCGGGCCGCTTCAACGGCCTTCACCACGTTGGCCGAGTTGCCGCTGGTGCTGATGGCCAGCAGCACATCGCCCGGTGCGCCGAGGGCTTGCACCTGCTTCGAGAAGATCGACGCGAAGTCGTAGTCGTTGCCGATGGCGGTGATGATGGACGTGTCGGTCGACAGCGAAATGGCCGCCAGCCCCGGGCGCTCGCGCTCGAAGCGGCCGACGAATTCAGCCGCGAAATGCTGCGCGTCGCCCGCCGAGCCGCCGTTGCCGCAGGCCAGCACCTTGCCGCCGCTGGTGATGCAGCCCACGAGTGCGCTGACCGCGTTGGCAATGGGTTTGGAGAGGACTTCTGCGGCCGCGTACTTGAGGTCGGCGCTGTCGAAGAACTGCTGTTGGATGCGTTGTTCGAGCATGGTCATGGATCATATGACACGGGTGCGCCACGCTGGTTCCATAGCCGTGCATCAAGAGGTATCGAACGCGCCCTTCAACCACTCGATGCGGCCGTCGTCGATGGCCACCACGTCGAAACGGCAGGGCGGTGGCGCGGGGTAGCGGCGCACGAAGTGCTGGGCTGCCAACACCAGGCTGCGCTGCTTGGTGGCACTGATGCTGGCGGCCGCGCCGCCGAACGCGATGCTGCGCCGTGCGCGCACCTCGGCGAAGACCAGCGTGCCGTCACGCTCGCGCAGGATCAGGTCGATCTCACCGCCGCGCGCATGCGGGCCGGCGGCGACCCGATAATTCCGCTGCACCAGCGCGAGGCCGGCGCCCAGCAAGTGGGCCAGGGCAAGCGCCTCACCGGCATCGCCGACCGACTTTGTTGTCCCCTTTGTTGCCCCTTTTGTCTTGCCGCTTGCAGTGACCACCCTCGATGCCTCGTTGTTGCAGCAGGCCGCCGCCAGTGCGGCCGGAATGCAAAGCCACCCGCCAGGCGCACTGTACGTGGTCGCCACGCCGATCGGCAACCTGGCCGACATGACGCTGCGTGCGATCCATGTGCTGGGTCTGGTGGACGCCATCGCCTGCGAAGACACCCGCCACAGCGCGCCGCTGCTGCGCCAGCTCGGCATCGAGGGCAAGCCGCTGCTCGCCGTGCACGAGCACAACGAACGAGAAGCCGCCGCCGGCGTGATGCTGCGCCTGGCACGCGGCGAGCGCGTGGCCTGCATCAGCGATGCGGGCACGCCGGCCATCAGCGACCCGGGCGCGGCACTCGTGGCGGCCGTGGCGGCGGGCGGCTACCGCGTGGTGCCGATCCCGGGCGCGAGCAGCGCAGTGGCAGCGCTCAGCGCGGCGGGTGATGCCATCGGCGGGCCGTTCACCTTTGTCGGCTTCCTGCCCACGAAGGCCGGGGAGCGGGCGTTGCTGTTGAAGCAGCTGGCCGCACACCCAAACACGCAGGTGCTGTTCGAGGCGCCGCACCGCATTGCCGCCTTGGCCGCAGCACTCGGCGAGGCCTGTGGCGCGCGCCCCGTGACGCTGTGCCGCGAGCTGACGAAGCAGTTCGAGACGGTGGCCACGTTGCCTGCGAACGCGCTTGCAGCGTGGCTGGCGGCCGACGCCAACCGCAGCCGCGGCGAGTTCGTGCTGGTGCTGCATGCGCAGCCGGCGATGGTGGCTGACGGCAGTGCCGCCCACGATCACACGCTGCAAACCCTGCTCGCCGAATTGCCGCTCAAGCAGGCCGTGGCGCTGGCGGCCGAACTCACCGGCGCGCCGCGCAATGCGCTGTACGAGCGCGCGTTGGTGTTGAAGAACGCGGGCTGAAACGCAGATTCAAACGCTTCACCGCAGAGCCGCAGAGAACGCAGAGGGAAAAAGCCGATCTCTTTGCTGTCCTCTGCGTAGCTTTGCATTCTCCGCGACTCTTGCGGTGAATGAGTTGAACTGGGTGCGACGACTTACTTCGCGGTCTGCGCGTCGTGCTTCTGGTGATGGATTTTCCTGCTCGCGCGGTTCTGCATGCGGTGCAGGTGCTTGCGCTCGCCTTTGCTCACGGTGCCATCGGCCTTGGCATTGGCTTCGGCGGTGTTGACACGGGCTTGCTGCGTCTCCAGGCGGTTCGTTTCCTTCGCGGTGAGCGCACCCGAGGCGGCGCCTGTGGCGATGCGCTGCTGCTGGTTCGCTTCGCGCTGGTCGACCCGCGGCGTGGCGGCGGATGCAGCCTGGGCAAAGGCACCGAGGCTGGCAACGGCCAGGGTGATGGAAACGGTCAGGGTCTTGAGGTTCGTCATGGTGCGGCTCCTTGGGGTTGGGGTGGCTTGCAGGCTTGCGAGCCTCGCCCACCTTCAACGACGCAGCCGCTTGCGCAGACGACCCTCGTCGCCTATCGCAGCGGTAAAGACTTGTGAACACCTGCGCTCGCACCCCGCTTCTACAATGAAGCCAGCCTTGGAAGGACCACCGCATGATCTCCCGCGAACCCACGATCGAACGCCTGGCCGTTGCCCGCTCGCTGTTGCTCGAACCCTTCGGCCTGACGGACGCCACGCTCTCGAAGGCGCTCGCTGCCATCGCCACGCACCGCATCGACGACGCCGACCTGTACTTCCAGTACACGCGCAGCGAGGGCTGGAGCCTGGAAGAAGGCATCGTGAAGAGCGGCAGCTTCGGCATCGACCAGGGCGTGGGCGTGCGCGCGGTGGCGGGCGAGAAAACGGCGTTCGCCTACTCCGACGACATCTCCGAGGCGGCACTGATGGACGCGGCCCGCACCGTGCGCACCATCGCCGCGAACGGGCAGAGCCGCCGCGTCAAGGTCGGCACGAAACAGAAGATCGCCAGCAGCCGCCTGCTCTACGCGCCGATGGACCCGATCGCCACGCTCGACAGCACCCAGAAGGTCGCGCTGTTAGAGAAGGTCGAGAAACTCGCGCGCTCGAAGGACCCGCGCATCAAGCAAGTGATGGCGGGCTTGGCGGGCGAGTACGACGTGGTGCTGGTCGCGCGCGGCGACGGCACGCTGGCGGCCGACGTGCGCCCGCTGGTGCGCCTGAGCGTGACCGTGATCGCCGAGCAGACGGTGGGCGGCGAAGTGCGGCGCGAGGTCGGCAATGGCGGCGGCGGCGGGCGCTTCGGCTTCGGCTATTTCACGGACGAAGTGATCGAGGGGTATGTGCGCGACGCCGTGAACGCGGCGCTCACGAACCTTGCGTCGCGCCCCGCGAAGGCCGGCGAGATGAGCGTGGTGCTGGGCCCGGGCTGGCCTGGCGTGCTGCTGCACGAGGCCATCGGCCACGGCCTGGAAGGCGACTTCAACCGCAAGGGAAGCAGCGCCTTCAGCGGCAAGATCGGCCAGCGCGTTGCGGCCAAGGGCGTGACAGTGCTCGACGACGGCACCCTGCCCGACCGGCGCGGCTCGCTCAACGTGGACGACGAAGGCAACGCCTCGCAGCGCAACGTGCTGATCGAAGACGGCATCTTGAAGGGCTACATCCAGGACTCGATGAACGCGCGCCTCATGGGCGTCAAACCCACAGGCAACGGCCGGCGCGAAAGCTATGCGGCCGTGCCGATGCCGCGCATGACGAACACCTACATGCTCGGCGGCGACAAGACCCGCGAAGAGATCGTCGCCGGCCTGAAACGCGGCCTGTACGCCACCAACTTCGGCGGCGGGCAGGTCGACATCACGAGCGGCAAGTTCGTGTTCTCGGCGAGCGAGGCGTTCTGGGTCGAGAACGGCAAGATCCAGTACCCGGTGAAAGGAGCGACCATCATCGGCAACGGCCCCGACGCATTGACACGCGTGAGCATGATCGGCAACGACATGAAGCTCGACACCGGCGTGGGCGTGTGCGGCAAGGAAGGCCAGAGCGTGCCCGTGGGCGTCGGCCAGCCTACGCTGCGCATCGACCGGCTGACCGTCGGCGGCACGGCTTGATCTCGTCGGCGCGCCGGCGTTGAGCGGCGGCGCTTCTTCCCCGTCTGCTTCAGCGACTACTTCGGCACCTTGCGCTCGGTGAGGCGCAAGGCGTAACGGGCGCGCTTGTCGGTGTCGGCGAATTGCAGCGTGAGACCGACCCATTCATACATTGAAACGAATTCGTCGATCTGCATGCCGCCGTGCATCAGCACCACCTCGACCTGGCTGCTCTTGATCAACAGCCGGTAGCTGATGTCGCTGATGCGCACGCGCGCGCCGCCGCCGGCTTGCAGCTCGACCTCGGCCGGGCCGCAGCCCGGCGCGGCCGAGGCAGGCGTCGTCACGCACAACTCGCCGCCGTAGCGGCCCGGCGCCGGTGCCGCTTGCGCACTGGCCCCGGCGCTTGCGAGCGCCCAGGCACAGCCCAAGGTGCCGACCACCGCCCGTTTCACACCGACGCTCATGACTTGCATCGCGTGCTTATTTCAGCAGGCCTTCGGCCTTCATTGCGGCCTGCACTGCAGGGCGCGCGAACATGCGGGCCTGAAACGCAACGAGGTTCGCGAGGCCCGAAATGTCGATGCCAACGTGCGAAGTCCAGTTGGTCACAGTGAACAGGTAGGCGTCGGGGATGCTGAACGTGTCGCCCATCAGGTACTGCTTGCCTTCGAGTTGGCCGTTGACCCACTGCAACCGGTCGAGTGCCTTCGCGCGCATCAGCACCTTGGCTTCTTCTGGCATGGCCGGGTTGAAGTTGCCGCCGATGCCTTTGTGCAGCTCGCTGGTGATGAAGTTGAGCATTTCCTGCGTGCGGTAGCGGGCCATGGTGCCGTTGGCGGGCGCGAGCTTCTTCTCGGGCACCTGGTCGGCGATGTACTGCAGGATGGCCGGGCCTTCCGACAAGCGCTCGCCGTTGTCGAGTTCCAGCAGTGGCACATAGCCGCGCGGGTTGACTGTGTAGTAGTCGGTGGCGTCGAGCAGCTTGTGGGTCTTGAGGTCGGTTTTGACCAGTTCGAACGGAAGGCCCGATTCGACCAGCACGATGTGCGGTGACAGGGAGCAGGCGCCGGGGCTGTAGTAGAGCTTCATGGTGGGTCTGGCGCGAGTGGTTGCGCGCGTATTACACCGCTTTTCGGCCGAGGTTGCATTGGCGCGCTGGAATGCAAATCGGCTCACCGGTGTGTGCAGATGCGGCGCTGTTGAAGCCGCCCCAAGGCAACCCACATTGAAGGCATGGAACACACCCTCACCACGCCTCAAACCGGGCCGTACAAGCCGGCAACGCGGCCAGCGGCGCGCGCGGCGCTGGCCAGCTGACAGCCCCGGCGCGGCGGGCATCCGCTACCCTTGTGGCTTTGCCGAACGGACGACCCGATGCCACGATCAACCCTGGAAGAAGCGCGGCTTCACCCCGCCATCCGCGACACGGTCGCCAACCTGCACGCCGACATCGTTCACAACGTGCAGGCCGCTGCCGCATCGAACCCGGTGCTCGTCGTCGGCATGGCGGGCAACCCGTTCTGCCGCCGCGCCCGCAAGGCGCTCGACGCGGCCGGCATTGCGCACCAGTACCTCGAGTACGGCAGCTACCTCAGCCAGTGGCGGCAACGCAATGCGCTGAAGATGTGGACCGGCTGGCCGACGCTGCCGATGGTCTTCGTGCGCGGCGTGCTGGTGGGCGGAGCACAAGACCTGATCAAGCTCATCGACTCGGGCGAAGCCAAGCGGCTGCTCGGTACGCCATGAGTTGCAGCGCACCCGGATGAATCTGCACACCGTTGCGTTGGGGGCCGCGCTGGTGATGTCGGCCGCTCCATCTTCCGCGGGCGCCGCGCTCACCGAATGCCGCGTGCCAGGCATCCGCAACAGCGTGCTGTGTGGCGTGGTGCAGCGCGCGCTCGACCCGGCCCGACCCGCGGGCACGGTGATCGACGTGCACTACGTCGTCGTGCCGGCAATGGCCCGCCGCAAGCTCGCCGACCCGGTGTTCCTGCTTGCCGGCGGCCCGGGGCAAAGCGCCATCGGTGTGGCACCGCAGATGCTCGGGCTCGTCAGCCGCCTGAACAACCGGCGCGACATCGTGTTCGTCGACCAGCGCGGCACCGGCCTATCGGCTCCACTGAACTGCGCCGATACGCGGCGCGAACCGCTGGCCGAGCAGGCCGACCCGCAGCGGCAGCAGCAGCAGATCGAGGCTTGCCGCACCGCGCTGCTGAAGCTGCCTTACATCAAGGCGCGGGCCGACCTGGGCCTGTTCACCACGACCATCGCGGTGCAAGACCTCGACGCGGTGCGCAGGCAACTCGGCGCGGCGCAGGTCAACCTGGTCGGGGTGTCGTATGGAACGCGCGCGGCACTCGAGTACCAGCGCCAGTTCCCGGCCCAGGTGCGGCGCAGTGTGCTCGACGCCGTGGCACCGCCCGACATGGCGCTGCCGGTGAGCTTTTCGACCGATGGCCAGGCTGCGCTCGATGCCTGGCTGGCCGCCTGCGAGGCCGAGCCCGCGTGCGCCCGCAACCACCCGGCCCTGCGCGCCGACTGGCATGCACTGCTGCGAAAGCTGCCACTCGCCGCAGCCGCCGCGCACCCGTTGACGGGTCAACCAGAGCGCTTCGTGCTGACGCGCCAGATGGTGCTCGCCGCCGTGCGCAGCGCGCTGTATGTGCCGGCCGTTGCTGCGGCGCTACCGGCCGCCATCGGCGACGCGGCCCGTGGCCGGCTAGAGCCGCTGCTCGGTTTGAACGCGCTGCTTGCGTCGCGCAAGGGCGTGCAGCTCGCGATGGGCATGCACTTCTCGGTCGTCTGCGCCGAGGACATGCCCCGTGCCGCACACGCCACAGATGTACCGGGTGCCGACTTCGGCACAGAGCAGATGGAGCTTTACGGAAAAGTGTGTGCTAACTGGCCGCGTGGTGACGTGCCCGCCGCCTTCTACACGGTCGCACCGAGCCGAAGCCCCGCCCTGCTGCTCAGCGGCGGGCTGGACCCGGCCACGCCACCCCGCCACGGCGCGCGCATGGCACGTGCACTCGGGCCGAACGCGGTCCACGTGGTGGTGGCGAACGCAGGGCATGGCGTGATGGCCATCGGCTGTGCGCGCGACGTGGTCTATCGCTTCATCGACGCCGGCGACGACGCAGCCGCAGTGGCGGTCGACGCGGGCTGCCTGAAGGCCGTTCCACGGCCGCCGGTGTTCGAGCCGATCACCGCCGATGCCCCGGCCTCTGCGACTGCAACCGGTTCACCGACACCAGCGCCGGCATCGCGATGATCCGTATCGAGCAACTCGCCAAGCAATTCCCCGCACCGGGTACCGGCCGTGGGCTTTTCAAGCGCGGGCGGCCCGGCGTTCCCGTGCAGGCCGTGGCCGACGTGAACCTGCACGCGCCGGACGGCCAGATCACCGGCCTGCTGGGGCCGAACGGTGCTGGCAAGACCACGACGCTGCGCATGCTTGCCGGGCTGATTGCGCCCGACGCCGGCCGCTTGACTGTGGACGGCATCGACGTGACCGCGCGGCCGCGCGAGGCGCTCGCGCGCATGGGCGTGCTGTCGGACGCGCGCGGCCTGTACCCGCGCCTGACGGCGCGCGAGAACATCGTCTACTACGGCCGGCTGCAAGGCATGGACCTTGATGCAGCGCAGGCGCGCGCCGAGGCGCTGGCGCAGATGCTGGACATGAAGCCCTTGCTCGAACGCCGCACCGAGGGCTTCAGCCAGGGCGAACGCATGAAGACCGCGCTGGCCCGCGCGCTGGTGCACGACCCGGCGAACATCGTCCTCGACGAGCCGACCAACGGCCTCGACGTGCTGGCCACCCGCGCGCTGCGCGAGAGCCTGCGCTGGCTGCGCACGCCGGCTGGCGGCGCCAAATGCATTGTTTTCTCCACGCACATCATGCAGGAGGTGGAGCGCCTGTGCGACAGCGTGGTGCTGGTCTCGCACGGGCGCACGGTCGCCACCGGCACGGTGGCCGAACTCCTGGCGCAGACCGGCCAGACCGACTTCGAAGAGGCCTTCGTGGCGCTCGCGTTCGCGCCCGATGGAGCTGCTCAATGAAGGGCGCGATGAATGGTTTGAAGCTGGCCTGGACGGTCTACCGCAAGGAAATCACCGACGCGCTGCGCGACCGGCGCACGCTGCTCACGGTGCTGGTCTCGTCGGTGATGATGGGGCCGCTGGTGCTGGTCGCGATCTCTGTGCTCGTGGCCTCGCTCGAGTCTCGAGCGGAGCTGCGCGAGGTGGTCGTCGAAGGGATCGAGAACGCGCCCAGCCTGAAGAACTTCTTCGAGCGCCAGACCTACACCGTGAAAGCCGCACCGGCCGGCTATGAAGCTCAACTGCGCAGCGCCACGCTCGCTGACCCGGTGGTTGTGGTGCCAAAAGACTTCGAGGCGGCGCTGCTGCGCGGCGAGGCGCCCATCGTCGAGATCGTTTCGGACAGCGCGAACCAGCGTTCGCTGGCCGGGGCGAGCCGGGTGCAACGCCTGCTGGCCGGCTTCAGCCGCGAGCGCGTGATGCTGACGCTGGCGCTGCGCGGCGTGGCTGGCGACGTGCTGGAGCCGGTTCAGGTGGAAGATCGCGACCTGGCAAGCACCCAAACGCGAGCCACCCAGATCACCGGCATGCTGCCCTACTTCGTGATGATGGCGGTGCTCTACGGCGCACTCAACGCGGCGCTCGACACGACCGCCGGCGAGCGCGAGCGCGGCTCGCTCGAGCCGCTGCTCGCGAACCCGCTCGAACGCTGGGTGCTGGTGGCCGGCAAGTGGGGGGCGGTGGCCACCGTGGGCATGCTGATCGCGGTGCTCAGCAGCTTCAGCTTCCTGCCCGGCCAGTGGGTGCTGCGCAGCGACACGCTGGCAGCGATGTTCCAGTACGGCACCCGCGAGGCGCTGTGGTTCCTGGTGGTGCTGCTGCCGTTCGCAGCGGCTGTGTCGGCCCTGTTGATGGCGGTGGCCATACGTTGTAAGACCTTCAAGGAAGCACAGGCCAGCGCGACCGTCGTGATGCTCGGTGCCTCGCTGCTGCCGCTCATCAACGTGTTCAGCCTCGGCAGCGATTCGCCGTGGTACTTGTGGGTGCCGGCACTGGCTCAGAACGTGCTGATGACGCGGGTCTTGAAGGGCGAAGACTTCAACGCGATGCAGATCGGTGTGCCGCTCGCGGTGTGTGTGGCGGTGGCAACCGCCGGCGTCTGGTTCGTTGCGCGCACGCTGCGCGGTGCGGCGGTGCGATGAGGGAGTTGTTGCGATGATGGATCTGTCATCACTCATATGGCGCTGGTGCCCGTTCGGCGAGCTGAGCGTGGCCGAGCTGGACGCCATCTACCGAGGCCGACAACAGGTGTTTTCGCTCGAGCAGCAATGCATCTTTCTCGATGCCGACGGGTTCGATGCCGCATCGCACCACCTTGCGGCGTGGGCACCTGACCGCAGCGTGCCGATGGCCTATGCGCGCGTCGTGCACGCCGGCCAGAAGTACGCCGAGCCGTCGATCGGCCGCGTGATCACGACAGCTGCGGCGCGAGGTAGCGGGCTGGGCCGGGAATTGGTGGCGCGCGCGATCAGCCACTGCCGGGATACCTTTCCCGGCTGCGGCATTCGCATCTCCGCGCAGTCGCGCCTGCAAACGTTCTATGCCGGCTTCGGCTTCGCGGGGGCGGGGGCGCCCTACCTCGAAGACAACATCCCGCACACCGAAATGCTGCTGGCAGGCTGAGCGCGTCGGGCAAGTCGCGAGCAACAGACGAGGGCGGACGAGCGCTGCACCACCCTGCGGGTGACGCGCAGCGGCCCACTCCCTACAATCTTCGTCTGCTCAAAAATCAGGCAAGCCGATGTTGTTCCCGAAGCATTTCGACGTGATCGTGGTCGGCGGTGGCCATGCCGGCACCGAAGCCGCGCTGGCCGCTGCACGCATGGGCGCGGCCACGCTGCTGCTCACACACAACATCGAGACACTCGGTCAAATGAGTTGCAACCCGTCGATCGGCGGCATCGGCAAGGGCCACCTCGTCAAGGAGGTCGACGCGCTCGGTGGCGCCATGGCGCTGGCGACCGATGAGGCGGGGATTCAGTTCCGCATTCTGAACAGCTCGAAGGGGCCAGCCGTTCGTGCCACCCGGGCGCAGGCCGACCGCGTGCTTTACAAGGCCGCCATCCGCCGCCGGCTGGAAAACCAGCCGAACCTGTGGCTGTTCCAGGGCGCGTGCGACGACCTGCTGCTGCAAGGCGAGCGCGTTTCGGGCGTTGTCACGCAAGTGGGCATTCGCTTTGATGCGACGACTGTGGTGTTGACTGCGGGCACCTTCCTCGACGGCAAGATCCACGTCGGCCTGCAAAACCACAGCGCCGGACGCGCAGGCGACCCGCCTGCCATGGCGCTGTCGGCCCGGTTGAAGGAGTTGAAGCTCCCGCAGGGGCGCCTGAAAACCGGCACCCCGCCGCGCCTGGATGGCCGCAGCATCGACTTTTCGGCGCTGACGCCGCAGCCCGGTGACGGCGTTGCGGCGGCTGACGGCACGCCCGCCACCACGAAGATGCCGGTGTTCAGCTTCATTGGCAGCGCGGCGCAGCACCCGCAGCAGGTGCCCTGCTGGATCACCCACACGAACGCGCGCACGCACGAGATCATTCGCGCCGGCTTCGACCGCAGCCCCATGTTCACCGGGCTGATCGACGGCGTGGGCCCGCGCTACTGCCCGAGCATCGAAGACAAGGTCAACCGCTTCGCCGACAAGGACTCGCACCAGATCTTCCTGGAACCCGAAGGCCTGACGACGCACGAGTTCTACCCGAACGGCATTTCCACCTCACTGCCGTTCGACGTGCAACTCGCCGCCGTGCGCAGCATGGCCGGGCTGGCCGACGTGCACATTCTTCGCCCGGGCTACGCCATTGAGTACGACTACTTCGACCCACGCGAGCTGAAAGCCAGCTTCGAAACCAAGTCGATCGGCGGGCTGTTCTTCGCCGGCCAGATCAACGGCACGACCGGCTATGAAGAAGCCGCTGCGCAAGGCCTGTTTGCCGGCATCAACGCGGCCCTGCAAGTGCGCGGCAATGCGCCCTGGCTGCCGCGCCGCGACCAGGCGTACCTCGGCGTGCTGGTCGACGACCTGACCACCAAAGGCGTGACCGAGCCGTACCGCATGTTCACCAGCCGCGCGGAGTTCCGTCTGCAGCTGCGCGAAGACAACGCCGACATGCGGCTCACCGAGGCCGGCCGACACATGGGCCTGGTGGGCAACGAGCGATGGGTCACCTTCAACCGCAAACGCGACGCCGTCGCGCGCGAGATCGAACGCTTGAAGACCACCTGGGTGCGGCCGGCGATGCTCCCCGGCGCCGACGCAGAGCGCCTGCTCGGCGCCAGCATCGAGCACGAATACAGCCTTGCCGACTTGCTGAAGCGGCCTGAAGTTGGCTTCGACGAGGTGGCCGAGGTTGAGGCCATTGCCGCCGTTGCCGTCACTGCCGTCCCCGCCGTTGCCCGACAAAACAGGCCTGTTTCACGTGAAACACTGCACGCTGAACTGGGCGCGACGCTGGCGGACGAGGTCATCGAGCAAGCGCAGGTCAGCATCAAGTACGCCGGCTACATTGACAAGCAAATTCGCGATGTACACCGTAGCGCGAATTTCGACGGCCTGCAATTACCCGGCGACCTGGATTACGCCAAGGTGCTGGCCTTGTCGTTCGAGGCTCGCCAGAAACTCAGCAAGCACCGCCCGGAAACCTTGGGCCAAGCGTCACGGATTTCAGGCATCACCCCGGCAGCCATTTCGTTGCTGCTCGTACACCTGAAAAAGGGGCGATTCAAAGGATCCGCTGCGAGCGCACCACGCGCAGAAGATGCCGCCGTCTGACACACACGTCAGTGCGGGTGCCGATGCGCCCGCATCTGCGGAAGGGCTGCAACAGCAGCTTGCGACTCTGGCCGCACGCATTCCTCTCGCCCTGGCAACGCGTGAAAGCGACTTGATGATCAAGTACCTGGCACTGCTGCAACGCTGGAACGCAACCTACAACCTCACCGCCGTGCGTGCCCCTGCCCAGATGCTGACGTTGCACCTGGTCGACTGCCTCGCCATCGTTCCAGCACTGCGGCGCCATGCCGGCAGCAGGCCACAGCGCGTGCTCGACGTGGGCAGCGGCGGCGGCCTGCCCGGTGTGGTGCTCGCTGCATTGAACCCGGCTTGGGACGTGACCTGTGTGGACAGCGTTGGCAAGAAGGCCGCGTTCATTCAGCAAGCAGCCGTCGAGTTGCGGCTTGCCAACCTGCATTCGCAACATTCGAGGGTAGAGCAACTCAGGGGCGACCCATTCAACCTCGTTACGTCCCGCGCCTTTGCCTCGCTGCCTGATTTCGTGAATCTGACGCGCGCTCATCTCTCACCGGGCGGGGCGTGGGTGGCCATGAAGGCCAAGCACCCGGATGTCGAACTGGCCGCCCTGCCTGCGAACGTAGATGTGTTTCACGTGGAACAGCTCGATGTTCCCGAACTGGGCGCCGAACGCTGCCTCGTATGGATGAGGCCGTCTTTATAATTCCGGGCTGATCTTGCGGCGCCCAGCCTGCGCGCCGTCCCAACCTGCCGACCGGTCCCGCCCATGGCCAGAATTTTCTGCATTGCCAACCAAAAAGGTGGCGTTGGCAAGACCACAACCACCGTCAACCTTGCCGCCGGCTTGAGCCAGATCGGCAAGCGCGTTCTTGTCGTCGACCTCGATCCGCAGGGCAATGCCACCATGGGGTCGGGCATCGACAAGCGGGCGCTGGAGCTGAGCGTGTACGACGTGTTGCTGGAGAACGCTTCGGTCGCCGAGGCCCGGCAACGTAGCCCGAAAGCCGGCTACGACGTGCTGCCCGCCAACCGCGAACTTGCTGGTGCCGAGGTCGAACTGGTCGAACTCGAGCGCCGCGACAAGCGCCTCAAAGCGGCGCTTGCGGCCGAAGCAGCCAACTACGACTTCGTGCTGATCGACTGCCCGCCTTCCCTGAGCATGCTCACCCTCAACGGCCTGTGCGCTGCCCACGGCGTGGTGGTGCCGATGCAATGCGAGTACTTCGCGCTCGAAGGCCTGAGCGACCTGGTCAACACCATCAAGCAGGTGCACGCGAACCTGAACCCGGAACTCGAAATCATCGGCCTCCTGCGCGTGATGTTCGACCCGCGCATCACGCTGCAGCAACAAGTCAGCGAGCAACTCAAGACGCATTTCGGCGACAAGGTGTTCAACACCGTCATCCCGCGCAATGTGCGCTTGGCCGAAGCGCCCAGCTACGGCTTGCCAGGCGTCGTGTTCGACCCTGCCTCAAAAGGCGCAGTGGCCTTCGTCGAATTCGCCAAGGAGATGGCACAGGGACTGGGGCGCGCGTGAACCCTGCATTAAGCACCACGCTGCTGTCGCGCATCGAAGATGCCGGCTTGAATGCGAGTGCCCCGCCGCAACAGCGCTGGGTCGATGGCTGGCTGGTTCGCTTCTCCGCCGGCAAGGCCAAGCGCGCGCGCTGCGTCAATGCGGTCGCCGCTGGCCGCCTGCCCATGTCAGAGCGGCTGGCCGCATGCGAACAGGTCTACGCCGACGCGGGGCTGCCAATGATCATTCGCATCACCCCGTTCACATTGCCGTCGGGCCTCGACGAGGCGCTGGCTGCGCAAGGCTTTCAGCGCTTCGACGACACACGCTTGATGGTGCACGCCGACTTGGCCACACCCACCGCGCTGGCATTGCCTGCCGGCGCAACGCTGCTTTCCGTCGGTCTGGAAGCGTTCGCAAATACGGTGGGTGCATTTCGCGGCTCGCCCCTCGCGCAACGGCAGGCCCACGCCGAGCGGCTGTTGAATGCGCCGGTGCCATTCAGCGCGTTTGAGTTGCGGATCGACGGTCAACCCGCCACTTGTGGACAGATGGCAACGGAAGGTGGTTTTGTCGGCCTCTACGACGTCTTCACTGCACCAGCGTTCCGGGGCCAGGGGCTGGCCCGCGTGCTGTGCAGCCAGCTTCTCGCGCAAGCCCGGGCCGGCGGTACGCAGCATGCATACCTGCAGGTGGAAGGCGACAACCACGCCGCACGCTCGGTCTACCGTCGGCTCGGCTTCACCGACGGGTACGCCTACCACTACCGCGCCCGCGACCCCGCCGCTGCTTGACCGCGCCGCGACCCGTGCGCTACAGGCCCAGGCCCTCGTCGAGCCCGAGGTGCACGTTCATCGACTGCACCGCCGCCCCACTCGCGCCCTTGCCCAGGTTGTCGAGCCGGGCCATCAGCAGCACCTGCGTGTCGCTGGCAAAGACAAAAATGTCGACGCGGTTGGTGTCGTTGCAGGCCTGAACGTCGAAGAAACCGTCGTCCAGCGCAGCCGTGTAGCGCAGTGCCATCACACGAATGAAGCGCTCGCCGGCATAGCGTGCCGCGAAGGCGGCGTGCATTGATTCTGCCGAAGCACCCACGCTGAGTTGTGCAAGATGTAAGGGCACGCTTACCGTCAAACCCTTGTAGAAATTACCGACGATGGGCATGAAGACCGGCGGCGAGCGCAACCCGGTGTGGGCGCTCATCTCGGGCAGGTGCTTGTGATGAAGAGCCAGCGCATAGGGCCGAGGCGCGTTCTGCCGCACGTCGCCGCCCGCCTGGTACTGCTCGATCATCTTCTTGCCGCCGCCCGAAAAACCGGTGATCGAGGTCGCCGATACCAGTGCGCCGGCCGGCACCAAGCCCGCATCGACCAACGGGCGAAGCAGCAGAATGAACGCCGACGCGTGGCAGCCGGGGTTGGAAATGCGCTTGCTCGCGCGGAGCAACCCACGTTGTCCCGGTGTCAGTTCCGGCAACCCGAACACCCACCCCGCCGCCGTGCGGTGCGCGGAACTGGCATCTATCAGACACGTGTTCGGATTGATCACCAACGCGGCGGCGTCACGGGCCGCGGCGTCGGGCAGGCACAGGAACGCCACGTCGGCGGCGTTGAGCAGCCGCGCGCGCTCGGCCGGGTCCTTGCGCTTGTCGGCATCGATGCGCAGGACCTCGATGTCACTGCGCTGGGCGAGATACTCGTGGATGCGCAGGCCGGTCGTGCCTTCCTGGCCGTCCACGAACGCGTGGTATGTCATGTGGCAACCCCGATTCACAACGCCGATGCGTCAGAGCTCATAGGATAAACCAGCACATGCCGGCCATTGGTGATTCGCGCCCGCCAACCCCCACCCGAACGCTGCTGCTTCCGGGTTGGTTGAACTCCGACGCCACGCACTGGCAAAGCCGCTGGGAAGCGTTGCACGCATGCGAGCGTGTGCAGCAGGCCGACTGGCAATGGCCAAGGCGCGGCGACTGGATGACGCGTCTCGACGACGTGCTGCTCGCAAACGCCAGGCCGGCCGTGCTCGTCGCCCACAGCCTCGGCTGCCATCTCGTGGTCTCGTGGACGGCGCACTCGCAGCACACCGGTCGGGTGTGCGCCGCGCTGCTCGTGGCGCCGCCCGACACCGAACGCGATGACATGCCGCCGAACCTGTTCAACTGGCGCGCCATCCCACGCCAGCGGCTGCCGTTCAAAAGTCTGGTCGTCAGCAGCACCGACGACCCGTATTGCAGCCCGGACCGCAGCGCGCGAATGGCGTCGGACTGGGGCAGCCAGGCCGTGCCCCTGGGCTCGCATAGCCACATCAACAGCGAATCGGGTCTGGGCGACTGGCCCGAAGGCTGGGCACTCTTGCAACAGATGACGCAAGGGATGACGCGCGGCCTGATCCGAGGCATGAACCAAGGCCTGACCGACGCCGCGCACGGCGGGCAGGTGCGCTGAATCACCGAGAATCTGCCCATGGTCACCAAGAAACCCAAAGGCCTCGGCCTCGGCCTCGAAGCGCTGCTCGGGCCACGCGTCAAGGAAGCCGGCGATGCGCCTCCTGCGCCGCCGCCGGGCGCGCCGAACAGCCTGAAGCTCGCACAACTCCAGCCCGGCAAATACCAACCGCGCACGCGCATGGACGAAGGCTCGTTGTACGAACTGGCCGAGAGCATCAAGGCCCAGGGCGTGATGCAGCCGGTGCTGGTGCGCGCGGTCGGGCCCGACCGCTACGAGATCATCGCGGGCGAGCGCCGCGTGCGGGCCGCGCGCCTGGCGGGCCTCGACGACATTCCCGTGCTCGTGCGCGACGTGCCCGACGAGGCCGCCGCCGCCATGGCGTTGATCGAGAACATCCAGCGCGAGGACCTGAACCCGCTCGAAGAAGCGCAAGGCATCAGGCGTCTCGTCGATGAGTTCGGGCTGACCCACGAGCAAGCCGCGCAAGCGGTCGGCCGCTCGCGCAGTGCCGCAAGCAACCTGCTGCGCTTGCTGAACCTCACCGAGCCCGTACAGCAGTTGCTGATGGCCGGCGACATCGACATGGGCCATGCGCGCGCGCTGCTGCCACTGGAAGGCGCGCAGCAGATCCTGCACGCCGCCGAGATCGTCGCGAAGAAACTCAGCGTGCGCGAGGCCGAAAAGCTCGTCGCGCGGGCCAGCGCCAGCAGTGGCCGGCAAACGCCGCTGCTGCGCACCCGGCACGAAAAGCCGCGCGACCTGCAACGCATCGAACAGGAACTGTCGGACACGCTGACAGCCCCTGTCGAGATCCGCGTGAAAAAGCGCACCCGGCACGGCGAGCAAGGCGAAGTCGCCATCGCTTTCGGCTCGCTCGATGAGTTGAACGGCCTGCTTCATAAGCTCGGGCTTCCTGCGCGCTGAAGCACCTGCGGCGCATAGCTGCCGCCTTTCCGTGTCAAACCGCCGCAACAACTCGCACACACCCGCACACGCGGTATTGCAGCGCGAGGAACTTTGCGCGAGCCTGTGTGCTCATTCACTGGCGACGTGGTCAACTCAATCGACTGCGGCACGTTGTTTGCTAAACAAGGTTGGTCGAAGCCGCGCAAGCAAGGCAATGATTACCGGTCTATTCTCGGCACCGGCAACTGCAGAGATGAACGACGCTTGACACACTGAAAACGCTGATGAACGGAAAGCTCTGATGGCGCCCTACCGGGTGCCATCAGAACTTCCCCAGACGTCGAGGGAAAGGCAACCGCCTTCACCCAAGGCACTCGCCCCCGACGTCTCCTGCCCAAGGAGATCAGCATGGATGTGATCAGCAATTTCGCCGCGCGCTTCGAGCGCAGCCGCGAAGAGGAATTCTCGATCGAGGACTACCTCGCCGAGTGCAAACGCAACCCGGTTGCGTATGCCACCGCCGCCGAGCGCATGCTCCAGGCCATCGGCGAGCCGAAGATGGTCGACACCCGCAACGACCCGCGTTTGTCGCGCATCTTTGCGAACAAGTTGATCAAGATCTACCCCGCCTTTGCCGAGTTCTACGGCATGGAAGACGCGATCGAGCAGGTCGTTTCGTACTTCCGCCACGCGGCCCAAGGTCTCGAAGAAAAGAAGCAGATCCTGTACTTGCTCGGGCCCGTGGGTGGCGGCAAGAGCTCCATCGCCGAGCGTCTGAAGCAGTTGATGGAACACGTGCCTTTCTATGCGATCAAGGGGTCGCCGGTGAATGAGTCGCCACTCGGTTTGTTCGACGTGGCCGAAGACGGGCCGCTGCTGGAGAAGGAATACGGCATCCCGCGCCGCTACCTCCACCGCATCATGAGCCCGTGGGCCGTGAAGCGGCTCGAAGAGTTCGGCGGCGACATCCGCCAATTCAAGATCGTCAAGCGCCTTCCGAGCGTACTGAAGCAGGTCGGCGTGGCCAAGACCGAGCCGGGCGACGAGAACAACCAGGACATCTCGGCGCTCGTCGGCAAGGTCGACATCCGCAAGCTCGAGACCTTCGCGCAAGATGACCCGGATGCGTACAGCTTCTCCGGCGGCCTGTGCCTGGCCAACCAGGGCCTGCTCGAATTCGTCGAGATGTTCAAGGCGCCGATCAAGGTGCTGCACCCCCTGCTCACCGCCACGCAGGAAGGCAACTTCAAGGGCACCGAAGGCTTCGGCGCGATCCCGTTCGACGGCATCGTGCTCGCACACAGCAACGAGAGCGAGTGGAAGACCTTCCGCAACAACAAGAACAACGAGGCCTTCCTCGACCGCATCTACATCGTCAAAGTCCCTTACTGCCTGCGCGTCAGTGAAGAGATCAAGATCTACGAGAAGCTGCTGCGCACGTCGTCGCTGGTCGATGCCAAGTGCGCGCCCGGCACGCTCAAGATGATGAGCCAGTTCGCAATGCTCACGCGTCTGAAGGAGCCCGAGAACTCATCGCTGTATTCGAAGATGCAGATCTACGACGGCGACAACCTGAAAGACACCGACCCGCGCGCAAAGAGCTACCAGGAGTACCGCGACTACGCCGGCGTCGACGAGGGCATGAGCGGCGTGTCCACGCGCTTCGCATTCAAGATCCTGTCGAAGGTCTTCAACTTCGACAGTGCCGAAGTGGCCGCCAACCCGGTGCACCTTATGTACGTGCTCGAGCAGCAGATCGAGCGCGAGCAGTTCCCGGCCGAGACCGAGCAGAAGTACCTCGGCTTCATCAAGGAGCACCTGTCGGCGCGCTACGCAGAGTTCATTGGCAAGGAGATTCAGACCGCCTACCTCGAGAGCTACAGCGAATACGGCCAGAACATCTTCGACCGCTACGTGACCTACGCCGACTACTGGATCCAGGACCAGGAATACCGCGACACCGACACCGGTGAAGTGTTCGACCGCGCGTCGCTGAATGCGGAGTTGGAGAAGATCGAGAAGCCGGCCGGCATCAGCAACCCGAAGGACTTCCGCAACGAGATCGTCAACTTCGTGCTGCGCGCACGCGCCAACAACGCCGGCAACAACCCGGTGTGGTCGAGCTACGAGAAGCTGCGCACCGTGATCGAGAAGAAGATGTTCTCGAACACCGAAGAGTTGCTGCCGGTCATCAGCTTCAACGCGAAGGCGAGCGCCGACGAAGCGAAGAAGCACGAGAACTTCGTGAACCGCATGGTCGATAAGGGCTACACCGCAAAGCAGGTCCGCTTGCTATGCGAGTGGTACCTGCGGGTGCGCAAGAGCAGCTGACGCATTGCGTTGCAACGGAGCCTCCATGCTGCATATCATCGACCGGCGACTCGCGGGAAAGAACAAGTCCATCGGCAACCGCGAGCGCTTCCTGCGGCGCCACCAAGACCAGGTGCGCGACGCGGTGCGGCGTGCGGTCGATGGCCGCGGCATTCGTGACATGGAGCGCGGCGAAGACATCCACATCCCGAAGAAAGACATCAGCGAGCCCGTGTTCGGCCACGGCCAGGGCGGCACGCGCGAGATGGTGCACCCCGGCAACCAGGAGTACATGGCCGGCGACCAGATCGAGCGGCCCAAGGGCGGCGGTGGCAAGGGCAGTGGCAAGGGCGAAGCGGGCGACTCCGGTGAAGGCGAGGACGACTTCGTTTTTCACCTTACCAAGGAAGAGTTCATGCAGATCTTCTTCGACGACCTGGCCTTGCCCCGCATGACGCAGACCCAGCTCGCCGAAACGCCCGAATGGAAGACTCACCGCGCCGGCTTCTCGAACGACGGCACGCCGAGCAACCTGAGCGTGATCCGCTCGATGCGCGGCGCCATCGGCCGGCGCATTGCGGTGGGTGCGGGGTCGCGCGGCGAGCTGCATCGGCTCGAAGAAGAACTCGCCTGCTTGCTCGCCGGGCCGAGCAACATCGTCATGGAAGCGCGCCGGCTCGACCTCGAAGCGCAAATCAAGGCCCTGAAGGCGCGTCTCGCGCGCATCCCTTACCTCGACCCGATCGATCTGCGTTTTCGCAACCGCGTGCGGGTCGCCGTGCCTACCACGAAGGCCGTGATGTTCTGCCTGATGGACGTGTCCGGCTCGATGGACGAGGGGCGCAAGGAGTTGTCGAAGCGCTTCTTCATCTTGCTGTACTTGTTCCTGACGCGGCACTACGACAGGATCGAACTCGTCTTCATCCGTCACCACACGCAGGCGCAGGAAGTGGACGAAGAGAACTTCTTCCACGCCCGCGAAACCGGTGGCACGGTGGTGTCGAGCGCGCTGGTGTTGATGGACGAGATCATCAAGGCCCGCTTCTCGCCGACAGAATGGAACATTTACGGCGCGCAGGCCAGCGACGGCGACAACTGGCACCACGACAGTGGCCGCTGCCGCGAGTTGCTGACGCAGGCGTTGCTTCCCGCGTGCCGCTACTTCGCCTACGTGCAGGTCGCAGAAGAGGAGCAGAACCTGTGGGAAGAATACTCACGGCTGAAGGAAACCCAGCCCGGCTTCGCCATGCGCAAGGTCACGCAGGCTTCGCAGATCTACCCGGTGTTTCGCGAGTTGTTCAAGAAAGAAGGGGCCAAGGCATGAACGAGGGCACAACATGACTGGCTTCCCGGGCGAGCGCCGCGTCAGTGCCGACGCACCCGCGGCCTACCCGAAAGACCGCCGCATCGCCGAGCGTGGCCCGTTGCAGGCACCTCACCCTGCGGGGCCGCGCCCGAGCGCGCCACTGCCCGACCCGAGCGACTGGACCTTCGAGCTGATCGAGGACTACCACGCTGCCATCCGTGCGACCGCCACGCGCTTTGGCCTCGATACCTACCCGAACCAGCTCGAGATCATCACCGCCGAACAGATGATGGACGCCTATGCGTCCGTCGGCATGCCGGTGAACTACCGGCACTGGAGCTACGGCAAGGAGTTCATCTCGAACGAGAAGAACTACAAGCGCGGGCAGATGGGCCTGGCCTACGAGATCGTCATCAACTCCGACCCGTGCATCAGCTACCTGATGGAAGAGAACACCACCGCCATGCAGGCACTGGTGATCGCGCACGCGGCCTATGGCCACAACAGCTTCTTCAAGGGCAACTACCTGTTCAAGCTCTGGACCGATGCGTCGTCGATCATCGACTACCTGGTCTATTCGAAGAACTACATCGCCGAATGCGAAGAGCGTTTCGGGATGCGCGCCGTCGAAGAGCTGCTCGACAGCTGCCACGCGTTGCAGACCTACGGCGTGGACCGCTACCGCCGCCCGAGCAAGCTCTCGCTCGCCGAAGAGTCGGCGCGCCGCAAAGACCGCCTGGCCCACGCGCAATCGCAGGTCAACGACATCTGGCGCACGCTGCCCAGGAAGGTCGAGCGCACCGAAGACAGCGCCGACACCAAGCGCTTCCCGAGCGAGATGCAGGAGAACATCCTGTACTTCATCGAGAAGAACGCGCCGCTGCTCGAACCCTGGCAGCGCGAGGTGGTGCGCATCGTGCGCAAGATCGCGCAGTACTTCTACCCGCAGCGCCAGACGCAGGTCATGAACGAGGGCTGGGCCACGTTCTGGCACCACCACTTGCTCAACACGATGTACGACGACGGCTACCTCACCGACGGCGTGATGATCGAGTGGCTCAAGTCGCACACCAACGTGGTCTACCAGCCGCCGGTCGGGCACCGCGCCTACAGCGGCATCAACCCGTATGCGCTGGGCTTTGCGATGTACACCGACATCAAGCGCATCTGCGAGCACCCGACCGATGAAGACCGCGAGTGGTTCCCGAACATCGCCGGCCAGCCCTGGCTGCCCACGCTCGACCACGCGATGCGCAACTTCAAGGACGAGAGTTTCATCGGCCAGTATCTGAGCCCAAAGCTGATGCGCGACCTGCGCCTGTTTGCCATCCTCGACGACGAGCATGCAGAGACCCTGGCCGTCTCGGCCATCCACGACCCGTCAGGCTTCAAGCGCGTGCGCGAAGCGCTGTCACGGCAGTACGACCTGGCCTCGCGCGAGCCCGACATCCAGGTCTGGAACGTGAACCTGCGCGGCGACCGCTCGCTCACACTGCGCCACACCCAGCACAACAACCGCCCGCTGCACGAGGGCTCGCAAGAGGTGCTCAAGCATGTGGCGCGGCTGTGGGGCTTCGGCGTGCACCTCGACAGCGTGAACAGCAAGGGCGACGTGAGCAAGCGCTGGTCGGTCGAGGCCCCACCGGCGCATTGACGGTCACATCGAAAAGATCTTCCCCGGGTTCATGATGTTCTTCGGGTCGAGCGCGCGCTTCAGTGTGCGCATCATGTCGACGGCGCCGGCGCCCGCCTCGGTCACCAGAAAGCCCATCTTGTGCAGGCCGATGCCGTGCTCGCCGCTGCACGTGCCCTCGGCATCGATGGCGCGTTGAACCACGTCGTGGTTCAGTTGCTCGGCCAAGTCGCGTTCACCCGGAATGTTCGGGTCCACGAGGTAGGCGATGTGGAAGTTGCCGTCGCCGACATGGCCGACGATGTAGTGCGTCATCCCCGCGGCCGTGGCGGCCTCGGAGGCCTTCACCACGCACTCGGCCAGGCGCGAGATCGGCACGCAGGTGTCGGTCGTCACGGTGCGGCTTCCGGGCTTGAGTTGCAGGCCGGCGAAGTAGGCATGGTGGCGCGCCGTCCAGAGTTTGGTGCGCGCCTCGGGCGTGGTCGCCCACTCGAAGCCGGCGCCGCCGAACTCGGCTGCGATCTCCTGCACGGTGGCGGCCTGCTCAGCCACGCTGGCGGCGCTGCCGTGGAACTCCATCAGCAGCATCGGCGCCTCGGTCAGCGTGAGCTTGTCGTGCCGGTTCACCGCGCGCACCGCGTGCGCATCGAGCAGCTCGCAGCGCGCGATCGGTATGCCCATCTGGATGATCTGGATCGTGGTGCGCACCGCAGCGTCGATGCTCGGGAAGGTGCAGGTCGCCGCCGAGATGGCCTCGGGCAGCGGGTACACCTTCAGCGTGACTTCGGTGATGACGCCGAGGGTGCCTTCGCTGCCCACCATCAGCCGCGTCAGGTCGTAGCCGGCCGACGATTTGCGGGCGCGCGTACCGGTGTGAATGACGTCGCCCTGCGGCGTGACGACGGTCAGGCCCAGCACGTTCTCGCGCATCGTGCCGTAGCGCACCGCGTTCGTGCCGCTGGCCCGCGTGGCGCTCATGCCGCCCAGGCTGGCATCTGCGCCCGGGTCGATCGGAAAGAACAGCCCCGTGTGGCGGATCTCGTCGTTGAGCTGCGTGCGCGTCACACCGGCCTGCACCGTCACGGTCAGGTCTTCGGGCTGGACCGCGATCAGCTTGTTCATGCGCGACAGGTCGATGCTCACGCCGCCCTGCACTGCCAGCAGGTGGCCTTCAAGCGACGAGCCGGTGCCGAACGGGATCACCGGTACCGCATGCGCGTCGGCCAGCTTGACGATGGCCGCTACGTCCTCGGTGCACTCGCAGTACACCACCGCCTCGGGTGGCGGCGCATCGATGGGCGATTCATCGCGGCCATGCTGTACCCGCACTGCCAGCGCCGTGGAACAACGCTCGCCGAAGCGCGCACGCAAGGCGTCGAGCATGGCGGCGGGCACGGCGCGCGGCGCGAGAGTGGGCATGAGATGGGTGGGCAGTGGTGCGTTCATGGGCTTGTCTCCACAGGGGCGGCCCATTGTGCCAAGGCGCTAGCATGCGCACCATGGCAAACCGACTTACACAAATCGCAACCCGCACCGGCGACGACGGCACCACCGGTCTCGGCGACGGCACCCGCGTACCGAAGAGCCACCTGCGCGTGCAGGCCATGGGCGACGTGGACGAGCTCAACTCCACGCTCGGCGTGCTGTTCGCCGAGCCCCTGCCCGACGACGTGCGCGAGCTGCTGGTCGTCATCCAGCACGAGCTGTTCAACCTCGGCGGGGAGCTGTCGATTCCCGGCTACACCTTGCTCAAGGCCGAAGCCGTGCTGCGCCTTGACGAAGCGCTGGCTCACTACAACGACAAGCTGCCGCGCCTGAAGGAGTTCATCCTTCCCGCCGGCACGCGCAGTGCGGCGATCGCGCACGTCGGCCGCACGGTGGCGCGCCGTGCCGAGCGCTCGGTCGTGGCACTCACGGCGCTGGAGGCCGTGCGCGCCGAGCCGCGCCACTACCTGAACCGCCTGTCCGACCTGCTGTTCGTGCTGGCGCGCGTACTGAACCGCGCCAACCTCGACGGCCTGGGCGGCGACGACGTGTACTGGAAGAGCGAGCGCCTCGCGCAAGACGCGGGCTGAGGGGCCGCCGACCGGCGGCGGCCACGATATTTCCTCGTGCGTGAGCCTTTCGGCTCGTCGCGCCTGCGATAGGGAACAACGAAGGCATTTCCCTTCGCCCGCCCGCACTGAGGAACGTCATGTCCGCACTGCTTCGCCTGAGCCTCCTGGCTTCGCTTTTCTCGCTCGCCGCCTGCGGCGGCTCCGACGAATCCACTTCGGCTGTCGCCGGCGCATCGCCTGCTGCATCGGCACCCGCGTCGGCACCCGCGCCTGCCTCCGGCGCCGCCTCCGCGCCCACCGCATCACCCACGGTCACCGGCCAGCGCATCGCACTCAGCTACTCCGCTGCCACGGCCGACTACAACGGAACGGCTGCAGCCATCGACCTGCCGGAGTTCGCCGCGAGCGCATTCCCGGGGCCGGTCAATGCCGTCACCCCGACCTACCTGCAGACCACGCCCGCGCGTCAGGTCCAGTTCACCTTCGCCTCGCCGGGCGGCGCCGGTACAGCCGTGATCGCGCCCGGCACCTACACCGTGGGCGCCACCACAGGCCTGTGGGCAACGGTCTTCTACAACGAGGGACCGGCAAACGGGTGGGAAGGCGCCTCGGGCACGCTGGTTGTCGATGCGGTCGTGGGCGACGTGGTGCAGTACCGCTTCATCGACGTTCGCATGGCGGCGGGCCGCCGTTTCGGCAGCACCACGTCGGCCGGCAGTTTCACATTCAACGGCACAGGCAACGCGCGAACGAGTTGCCTGACTGCCGCACAGTGCCTGTGACGCGCTGATCGGCGCGCCGTCAACCCGCCGCCATCTCCCGGTGCAACCAGGCGCGGGCCAGCGCCCAGTCGCGCTTCACGGTCGCGAGCGATACCCCCAGCACCTCGGCGATCTCTTAGTTCTCGAGCCCGCCGAAGAACTTCAGTTCGACCACCTTGGCAGCGCGCGCATCGACCCGCTCGAACGCGAGCAGCGCGTCGTTCACCTGCACCACCTCGGCCGCGCCACCTGCTGCCACCTGCTGCGCTTCGGTCAGCGTCAGCGACGCCTTGATGCCGAAGCGCTTGTCGGTGTGCCGGGCCTGCGCATGGTTGACGAGAATGCGCCGCATCATCACCGAGGCCATGGCCAGGAAGTGGCCACGGCTGGCCCAGCGCGTGCGCGTCTGCTCGGCCATCCGAAACCACGCTTCGTGCGTCAACGCCGTGGCGCTGAGCGTGTGGCCCGCGTCTTCGCGGCGCAGCTGGCCCGCGGCACGGGCACGCAGCTCGTCGTAGAGCAGCGTGAAGAGGTGGTTCGACGTGCCCGCCGCACCCGCTTCGGCCTGCGCCAGCCAGAGCGTCACGTCGCCGGGGTTCATGGGGTCGACGGGGTCTGTCGGCAGGCGGTCCATCGCGCGGATTGTGGCGGTGCCGGCCACCGCGCTCGCGGCGTGGATCGTGAATCTTTGCCCAGGGCGTGAGCCTTTCCCGCTACTACGCACCGTGCGTATCGGAGCAAGGGAATGCACTGCGCTTCTTCCGGCTTTCAACTCAACCTGGACCACCCACCATGCCATCGACCCCTCCGAGCACTCGCCACCACCTCCTGATGATCACCCTCGCGACCGCCGCCTTATCGGCATGCGGCGGCGGCGACGATGATGTCGCCCCCGCGGCCACCTCGGGCAGCCCGTCCATCAGCGCCGCACTCGTCATCTCAGCGGCCACCCCTGCCAGCATGAACGGCCGGCTCGACAAGCTTGCGGCGCAATTCGAATCGAACAGCAGCAACGCGTTGATGACCACCTACAACGCCACCGACCCGTACTGCCGCGTGGGCGCCTAGGCCCTGCTGAACGGTGGCGACATGAAGAAGTACCACATCGAAATCTCGTTCGCCAAGGACACCGGTGCCGTCGGCCTGGTGAAATTCGGTGACGACGCCACGTTCGTCGCACTCGCCACCGCCGTCGGCCCGCCACCCGCTGTTGCCATCGACAAGACCGCGCGCCGCATCACCTTCACGAACCTCGGCCTCGGCGATAACGGCGGCCTGCTCAAGCTGAACGGCACGCTGGAGTACCCGACCAACGTCGACCCGTCGAACCGCGCCGCCTGCGGTTGACCGCCCTCGCGCAACACGGCGTGGTGCTGGGTGGCACAGCAAGGCATCGGCCCCCTTATCCTCGCGGCCATGCCTTCCACCCCGTCGCGCTGGCCCGAGATCAAGGCGCTGTTCGACGCCGTCGCCGAGCAGCCGCCCGGTGAACGCGAACCGCTGATCGCCACAGCCGCGCTGGACGCTTCGTCGCTGGCCGAGTTGCGTTCACTGCTGGCGCACCACGACGCGGCGGGTGCAGCGCCCGGCTTCATGCGCGATGCCGCAGCGGCGCTGGGCGACGACGGGCGCGGCCCCATCCAACCCCCGCCCCAGCGCATCGGCGAGCGCCTGGGCGACTGGGAGATCGTGCCCCCCTGGGTGCCGGCGGCATGGGCGAGGTGTTCGAGGCGCGCCGCGCCGACGGCGCCTTCGAAGGCCGCGCCGCTGTCAAGCTGCTCAAGCGCGGCATGGACAGCGCGGCCGTGCTGCAGCGCTTCGCGCAGGAGCGGCAGGCTCTCGCGCGCCTGAACCACCCGAACATCGCGCGTCTGCTCGACGCCGGTGCCAGCGACACCGGCCTGCCGTACTTCGTGCTCGAGTTCGTCAACGGCCGGCCCATCGACGAGGCCGTCCGCACACTCGCGCTCGATGCCCGGCTGAGCCTGTTCCTGCAACTCGCCGACGCGGTAGCGCACGCGCACCGCAACCTGCTGGTGCACCGCGACCTCAAGCCCGGCAACGTGCTGGTCGACACCGAAGGCCTGGTCAAGCTGCTCGACTTCGGCATTGCCAAGGCGCTCGACCCACTCGAAGGCGCCGCCACTTCCGGGGGCGCAGCGGAGCATCACACCACGGTCGGCGGCGTGCGCCCGTACACGCCGCACTACGCCAGCCCCGAGCAGGTGCGCGGCGAACCGGTGAGCACATCGACCGACATCTACAGCCTGGGAGTGCTGCTGTACCAGATGCTCACCGGCGTTCGGCCCACCGGCCGCCATGCCACCACGCCGGCCGAGGCCGCGCGCAGCGTGCTCGAAGACGAGCCCACGCGGCCCAGCCAGCTGAAGCCCTTTGAGGCGCCCGACCCGCAGTGGCTGACGACCCGCAAGCGGCTCGAAGGCGACCTCGACAACATTCTGCTCAAGGCCCTGGAGAAGGCGCCCGAGCGCCGCTATGCCAGCGTGGACGCGCTGGCGGCCGACGTGCGCAACGTGCTTGCGGGCCGGCCTGTCAGCGCGCGATCCGCCAGCCCGGCGTACGTGCGGGGCAAGTTCGTGCGCCGCAACCGCTGGGCCGTTCTGGCCGGCACGCTGGGGGGCGTGGGCGCGACCAGCGGCCTGGCCGCCGCGCTGCTGCAGGGCCGCGGAGCCGCCGCATTGGGCGTGGTCGGGCTGGCCGGCGGCCTGGGCCTGGCGCTGTTCCAGGGTCGGCAGGCAGCGCAGGCACGCGACGACGCGCAGCGCCAACTCGCGGGTGTCAAAGACATCACCACCGAACTCGTGTTCCGCTATGGCGACGCGATCCAGCAGATCCCGGGTGGCGCCCGCGCGCAGGAGGCCATGCTCAAGCAGACCGTGGCCTCGCTCGACGTGACGCTGAAGCTCGCGCCCGACGATGCCGAGCTCACCGTGCTGGTGGCGTCGGCGCTCGGCCGGCTGGCACAGATCCAGGGCAACCCGACGTTCGCCGGCCCCGAGCGCGCCGCCGAGGCGCAAGCCACCGTGACCCGTGCGCTGCTGCTGGCGGCGCGCGTGTGGCCGCACAAGCGGGGCGATGTGCGCTTCGTCACCCAGCACCTGATCACCTTGCTCACGCAGGCCAACATGCTGCGCAACGCCAAGCGCGTGGAAGATGGCCTGGCGGTGCTGGCCACTGCGGCCGAGCGCAGCACGGAAACCCTGGCCGAGCGGCTGAGCGATGGCGACCGCGCCGCAGTGCTGGAACTGCGCGGCAATGTGTTCACCAACCTGGCCCACTTCAACGAGCACAGTGGCCGCCCGAGCCTGGGCCGGCCCGAGCAGGCGCTGCTGCACTATGCCGAGGCCGAAGCCGCCTTCGACGCGCTCTACGGCAACCCCCTGCTGCTGGCCGCCCTGAATGCCGCCACCGACCCCGGCTCGCCGGCGGCCGAAGAGTGGGCCAATCACAACCTCGGCAACGTCTGCATCGGGCGCGCGCTGGTGCACCAGAAGCTCGGCGACTACGCGGCCATGAAGCGGGACGCACTCGCCGCCATCGACAAACGGCGCGACAACCTGCGCCGCAACCCGACCAGCGCGATATGGCGCCAAGGCCTCATGTTCGACAGCAACTACCTCGCGGTCGCACTACTGCGCCTGGGCGACAACGAAGCCGCGCTGGCGGCGTCGCAACAGGCCTGGGACACGGTCGCCGAGCGCTTGAACGAAGAAGGCCCGCAGGCCCTGTGGCTGACCACGCGTGGCAACTTCGCGCGTCAGCACGCGCGTGCGTTGGCCGCCAATGGCCGGCACGCGGCAGCGCTGCCGGTGTTCGAACTGGCGGTGCAGCGCGCAGCCGCAGTGCTGCAAGAGGGCGACACGGAAGTCGCCCGCCAGGACCTGGCCACACTGCAAGCGGAGCAAGCGCAGAGCGCGTCGTCTGCGTCCGCCGCGGCGTCGGCTTAGCGGCTGGCAGCGCGACGTTTCAG
>Ga0209724_1000509_pt1 | contig 37407 bp, 32 predicted proteins | sample grotaG_FD_184143 | JGI IMG/M metagenome (GOLD analysis project Ga0209724, IMG submission 184143) | Glacier valley bacterial and archeal communities from Borup Fiord, Nunavut, Canada, to study Microbial Dark Matter (Phase II) -... | ecosystem: Environmental > Aquatic > Freshwater > Ice > Glacier ... | reverse complement strand
GTTCTAACGGGTTGTTTTTGCTTTGTTGCTCGAGCGATGGGGAGGTGGACAGGCGGTCTGGCCCGGAAGGTGCCGTTCAGACCAAGACGCCCGATAGGTGCCGCTTTGTCCAAGACGCGGACAGGCCGGGTAAGTGCCGCTTTGTCCAAGACATGGGGAGAGAGGGAGCGGCCCGGCCCGTGAGGTGCCGCAGTTGGGCCAAGACAGCAGGGGGGAAGGCTCTAGCTCTTAGCTTGAGCTTGGGCTGGGATAGGCCAGGTGTGACCCACCTTCACAGCGCTTTCCTATCCTTTCCCCCGCCCATCTGCTCCCCTGCCCGTGCTTCGCAATCCTTCGGGAACCTGCCCCCCTGCTCCGCTCCCCCCTCGAGCGTGGTCCATCTATGAAGCGCTCTCACCCGCTCACCGCCACCTTTGGCCTCGCCGCGCTGGCTTTTCTTTACCTGCCACTCGTTGCAGTAGTGGTGTTCTCGGTTAACAGCGCCAAGTTCGGCTTTGCTTGGCAGGGGTTTTCCTTCAAGTGGTATCAGCAGCTTTTCCAGAACGACACCATCCTCGAGCTGACCCGCAACACCTTGTTTCTGGCGGTTGTCAGCACCCTGATTGCCACCGTGCTGGGGACGGCGCTGGCGCTGGGCCTCGAGCGCTACCCATGGGGACGGCGGCTGCGCGGCATCCTCGAGACCGCGCTGTACCTGCCGGTGGTCACGCCGGACATCATTTTGGCAGCGGCGCTGGTGGTCATTTTTGGGGTTTTGCAGCAAATCTCGAGCATCTTCGAGCCGGGAATGCTGACCATGATTATCGGGCATGTGACCTTTCAAGTCGCTTTCGTGTGTCTGACGGTGCAGAGCCGCCTCGCCAGCCTGGGCCGCGACCTCGAGGAAGCGGCCTACGACCTGTACGCCACTTACCCGGATTTGCTGCGGCGGGTGCTGCTTCCGCTGCTGGCCCCCGGTATCGCTGCCGGAGCGATGTTGGCCTTTACCCTGAGTTTAGATGATTTCATCATCAGCCTGTTCACCTCGGGACCCTCGAGCCAGACGCTGCCGCTTTACATTTATGCCTCGGTCAAACGCGGCATTTCGCCCGAGATTCACGCACTCTCGAGCCTGATGCTGTTTGCGACTTTGGCGCTGGTTTTGGGGTCGGAGCGATTGACTCGGCGTCGTACATAGATGCGCTTACGACAGTCAAACCTGCGCCTCCGGTGGGTTACTAGTTTTTGGTTCTTGGTTGGTCTGCATTCAAGCGCCCAAAATCAAACCGACTAAATACCAATGACCAATAATACGGATTCCGATTGATTCCGTTACGTACTCCGCTACGCTCGTTACTTCACTTCACAATCGAAACCGTAGTCTTTCCCATCCGCTCCGCTGGAAATATCGTCCACTACGTTACCGATATTTCCGGAATCCTTATAACCCGCCGGAGGCGCAAAACAAGCGTACTCGAACACCCATCCAACCCATCTCACCCTCGAGGTCAACACCATGGAAAAACTTCTCCTCCCTATCCTCACCCTGTCCCTGCTCGCCTCGAGCGCCCTCGCTACTGGCGAACTCCGCATCTACACCTGGGGCGGCTACCTCAAGCCTGAAATCGTCAAGAAGTTCGAGGCGCTCGAGAAGGTCAAGGTTCGCATCGACTACTACGGCAGCAACGAGGAGATGATTGCCAAGCTGCAAGCCGGAGGCGTGAGTCAGTACGACATCGTGGTGCCCACCGATTTTGCGGTGCCGAGCATGGTGGCGCTCAAGCTGCTGATGCCACTGGATAAAAAGCAGATTCCCAACCTCAAAAATGTGTCCAAGACCTTCGCCAGCCCCGCTTACGACAAAGGAAACGTCTACACCCTGCCCTTTCAGTGGTACACCGTGGGCATCACTTTCGATAAGCGCAAGGTGAAAACGCCGCCCTCGAGCTGGGGGGTGCTGTTTGACCCTAAGAGAAGCGTGGGCAAGTACCTGCTGATGGACTCGAGCCGCGAGATGATGGGTAGTGCGCTGAAGTACCTGGGGTACAGCCTGAACACCAGGGACACCAAGCAGGCCCAGGAAGCCGGAAAGTTGCTGCTCGAGAGTAAAAAAGCCGCAAACTCGTTGGGCTTTGCCGCCGATGTGGCCCTACGGAACCGGGTGATTTCCGGCGAAGCAGCGATGGCGGTGGGCTACAGCGGCGACGCTATCGGTGCGATGGCTGAAAATCCCTTTCTGGGCTTCGTGATTCCCAAGGAAGGCGGTGTGGTCGCGGTGGACAATATCGCCATTCCTGCTAAAGCGCCTAACTCGGCGCTGGCCCACAAGTGGATTAACTTCTTGATGGACGCCAAGGTCAACGCCGAGAACGCTAACTTCGTGCGCTACGGCACCCCGAACGCCGCCGCCCTGCCCTTGGTCAACGCGGCAGACCGCAACAATCCGATGATTTACCCGCCTGCCATATTGCTGGCCAAGCTCGAGAGCATCCAGGATTTGGGTGTGGACAGCCGCATGTACGACGAGATTTGGACGGCGGTGAAGTCGCGCTGAAGCGTAGAAGTTATGAGTTATGAGTAGTGAGCTAAAGAGGCTCGAGCGATTAGCTGTGTCGGCCTTGTGAATTGCGCTCGAGTGCCAAGGAAAGCGGTGTTTGCTAGCTCGAGCATCCATAGAGCCTGCTCCAAGTGCGAGTTAAGCTGAGTAAAAGAAATAGACGTTTAGACCAAGGCTGGCCAGAGCGGTCTCGGCCACTCTCAGACGAAGTTTCACTACTTCCTCTTGCTCGAGACTGTCTCACAAGGCTTTTAGCTCATCACTCATCGCCCCTCCGAAGGAGAACTTTATGTCCCACATCCAACTTCACACCCCCATTCCTGGCCCCAAAAGCCTCGAACTCAACGCACGGCGCAAGGCGGCGGTCTCGAGCGCGCTGGGGCAGGCGGTGCCCATCGCGGTAAAGCGGGCACACGGCGCACTGGTCGAGGATGTGGACGGCAACACCCATATCGACCTGGCGGGCGGAATTGGCGTGCTGGCGGTGGGCCATACCCCCTCGAGCGTAGTGGAAGCCATCCAGAAGCAGGCTGCCGAACTGATTCACATGTGCTCGATTGTGGGCAATTACGAGCCTTACGTGGAACTGGCCGAAACCCTCAACCGCCTGACCCCCGGTGACTTTCCCAAGAAAACCCTGCTGGCCAACGGTGGCTCCGAGGCCGTCGAGAACGCGGTCAAAATCGCTCGAGCCTATACTAAGCGGGCTGGAATCATCGTCTTCGAGGGCGCGTACCACGGGCGCACCAACCTGACCATGGCCATGACCAGCAAGTACGGCCTGTTCAAGAAGGGTTTCGGGCCGTTCGCTCCCGAAATTTACCGCATTGCGGTGCCGAATTTGTACCGCACCCCCAAGGGCATGAGTCGTGAGGATTACCTCGAGTGGACCATAGGAAACCTCGAGAACGCTTTAACCGCTTATCTGGACCCGAGCGCGCTGGCCGCCATCGTCATTGAACCGGTCATTGGTGAGGGTGGTTTTATTCCAGTTCCTAAAGCGTTTCTCGAGAAGATTCGGGAGATTTGTACCCGGACCGGCGCGGTGATGATTGCCGACGAGATTCAGAGCGGCTCGGGGCGCACCGGCAAGCTGTGGGCCATCGAGCACAGCGGGGTGATTCCCGACCTGATTATTTCGGCCAAGAGTCTGGGCGGTGGAATGCCGATTTCGGCGGTCACGGGCCGCGCTGAAATCATGGACGCGCCGCACGTTTCGGGGGTGGGCAGCACCTACGGCGGCAACCCGCTGGCCTGTGTGGCCGCGCTCGAGTCGCTCAAAATCCTGTCCAACCCGGCTTTTCTGGCCAATGGCTCGAGAATTGAGAAAAAAATCCGCGACGTGTTCGAGCCGATGATGCACCAGATTCCTGGCCTGGGCGACGTGCGCGGCATCGGTGGGATGATGGCGCTCGAGTTCGTCAAGGATAGAGTGACCAAGGAACCCTGGCCCGAATTCGTGCTCGAGCTGGTTCAGGCCAACGCCCGTAAGGGTGTGATTTCGCTGCGGGCGGGCCTGTACACTAATTGCCTGCGCTTTTTGCCGATGCTGGACACCCCCGATGACGTGCTCGAGGAAGCTTTGGGCGTGGTGGCGCAGAACGTGCGAGAGGTCTCATTGCGGCTCGAGGCGGCCAAGCTCGAGCTGGTGGGCGTTTGAGGGTGTGCGCGCCAGAAGGTCAAAAGATGTGAAAACCTCTGTAGGGGCGCATCGCGTGCGCCCTTGCTCGCTCGAGCTTCAGCGGGATAGGGCGCTACCACACCTCCTGACCCTCGAGCAACCACAATCCTCCCGATTCCCATGACCCCAACCCCCCAACCCCAACCCCTGCTCGAGTCGCACGACGGTAAATTTATCGTCGTGCAAAGCTCCTTTCAGATGATTCACGCCCTCGAGCGCATCCAATTCGAGAGTTTCCCCGATCTCGCCCCCTTTGAACTTATGCGGACCGAGCATTACGCTTCACAAATCAGCCTCTTTCCCGAGGGGCAACATGCGGTGCTCGAGCGCTCGAGCGGACAGGTGGTGGGCGCGAGCACGGATTTGCGCGTCACCGTGGATTTCGCGCACTATCAGCACCGCTACATGGACGCGGTGGACCACAATTTTATCCGCAATCACGACCCCGCAGGCGACTGGCTCTACGGTGCGGACATCGGCGTTTTGCCCGAGTTTCGTGGATTTCGGCTCTCGAGTTTGCTCTACACCGCGAGGCACACTTTGATTCGGCGGCTCGGTCTGAGGGGTCATGTGGCCGGAGCGATGCCCAAGGGGTACGGCGCACACTCGAGCGCAATGGGCATCGAGCAGTACGTGTTCAAAGTGGCTCGAGGGGAATTGTCCGACCCAGTTTTGAGCGTGGTGTTCAAACGCGGTTACGCGCCGTATGGCATCATTCCCGACTATCTCGAGGACGCCAGTTGTGGAAATTATGGGGTTTTTGTAGTGTGGCGCAACCCGGAGGTTTTGTCGTGAAAGCGGATGTGGTGCTGTTTAAGGGTGGGTTTTTGACGCTCGAGGGTGTGGCGCAGGGGAGAGAGGGGGAGGGGGAGAGGGAGAGAAAACCTAGCCCATCGGCCCTTGCCATCAAAGAAGGCCGAATTCTCGCTATAGGCGACTGGGACGACATTGAATCCTTTATTGGGCCGAATACCGAAACCTACAATCTCGAGGGAAAAACCATAGTCCCCGGTTTCAATGACGCGCACATTCACGTCTGGAAGGTGGGCCAACTGCGGACCAACGTGCTCGATTTGCGCGGGGTGAACTCGCTCGAGCGCGTTTATCAGCTCGTGAAAGAGCGGGCGGCGACGCTCGAGCCGGGACAGTGGCTCCTCGGGCGCGGCTGGAACGAGGCGGTGCTCAGAGAGGGAACCACGCCCACAAAAGCCGGACTGGACGTGGCGGCACCGCAAAACCCGGTGCTGCTCACCCGGACCTGCGCCCACATTCACGCGGTCAACTCGAGCGCCCTGAAGCAGGCAGGCGTGACCTCGAGCGAGCAGGCCCCGGCGGGCGGTGAAATAGACCTCGAGCGTGGCCTGATTTTTGAGACCGCCTACGGTCTGATTTTCCGGGCGATTCCCGCCTTTACCCAGGCCGATTACGAAAAGTGGATTCTGGCAGGCACGCACTATCTGCGAAGTCTGGGCATCACCAGCGCCACCGACCCCGCCGTGGACCCGCCGCTTCACAAAGCTTACCGCTCGCTCGAGGCCAGGGGACTCTTGCCCATCCGCATGAATTTGCTCTACATTCGGCGGCCCGACGGTGGAAGCGAAACCTATCCGCTGCCCGAAAAGTGCTCGAGCGATTTCTTGCGCTGCGATTCGGTCAAGTTCTTTGCCGATGGCGGACTGTCCGGCGCGACTGCCGCTATAAGCCAGCCGTACCGCAACACCGAATTCGCGTCTCAGGGCGTGCTGAGGTTCGAAACCGAGGAGCTATATCCCCTCATGCTCGAGGCGCACCGGGCCGGGTTTCGCATCGGCACACACGCGATTGGCGACGTGGCACTCCAGCAGGTGATTACTGTCTACGAGCGGCTTTATCAGGAATTCCCCTCGAGTGTGAAGCACAGGCTCGAGCACTTCGGCCTTCCCAATAAAGACCACCTCGAGCGGGTCGCTCAACTGGGTCTTTTCGCCGTGCCCCAACCCATCTTCTGGTTTGAACTGGGCGACAACTTCCGCCGCTATCTGCCCCAGGGATTCGAGACCCGCTGCTACAATCTGAAAACCATGCTCGAGCACGGCATCAAAGTGGCCTTTTCGAGCGATGGCCCGGTGGTGAAGGAGGTCTCGCCGCTGGCGGGAATGCAGGCGGCTTGTACGGTGGGGCCGGGTCCGGTGAGCGTGCAGACTGCGCTCGAGGCGTACACCCTGGGTGGCGCACGGGCGCAGGGCGACGCAGAAAATCGGGGTTCGCTCGAGGTTGGCAAGTGGGCCGATTTGACTGTGCTGGACCGAAACCCGCTCGAGGTCCCGCTCGAGGAACTCACATCGCTCAGGGTGTTACAAACCTTTGTCGGCGGACAGGTTAGCGTAGGGGAAAACCCCGCCCTCGAGGTGAGGTGAACTCTTCAAGGGAAAGCTGTCCGACCTGGAAACCTTCAAGGGCGCACGCAATGCGCCCCTACCCCCAGAAAACCGAAACCCCCATCCTCGAGCTTGCTCAAGACTCACCACTCAAAACTCAAAACCCTCCGAAGGAGAATTCCATGACCGCAGTTCAAGACAAGTTCTACACCGACGCATTTATTAAAGGAGGCTGGAAAGCCGCCCCACGCACCTTTTCCGTGGTCAACCCCTCCACGGGCGCAGAAATTACCCGAGTAGCCGACTGCACCCCAGATATGGCTCGAGACGCCATCGAAGCCGCCGTGACCGCCTTCTCGAGCTGGAAGAAAACTCCGCCTTACGAGCGCGGTAAGCTGCTGCGCCGCTGGTTTGAACTCCTGATGGAGCACACCGAACCGCTGGCCCGCCTGATGGCCCTCGAGATGGGTAAAACCATCAAGGAGGCTCGAGGCGAGGTAGCCTACGCTGCCGGATTCGTCGAGTTCTACGCCGACGAGTGCTCGAGGATGAACGACGAACTGATTCCCTCCAAGTTCCCGCATAAGCGCGGTATGGCCCGCTACGAAGCGGTGGGCGTGGTCTACGCCGTGACCCCGTGGAATTTTCCGCTGGCGATGATTACCCGCAAGGTCGGCCCCGCGCTGGCCGCTGGCTGCGTGGTTATCAATAAGCCCGCCGAACTCTCGCCGCTGACCGCCCTTTACGCGGCGCAGCTCTGGAGAGAAGCGGGCGGCCCCGAAGGTACTTTACAAGTGCTGCCGACCAACGACCCGGTGGCCTTTTCCGCGCCCTTTTTCGAGGATGACCGGGTTCGCAAGCTGACTTTTACCGGGTCCACCGAGGTGGGCAAAATCCTGTACAGGCAGTCCGCTGCCACCATGAAACGCGTTTCGCTCGAGCTGGGCGGACACGCGCCGGTGCTGGTGTTTGCCGACGCCGATTTGGACGAGACCCTCAATCAGGTGTTTTTCACCAAGTGGCGCAACAACGGTCAGACCTGCATCACCGCCAACCGTTTTTATGTTCACTCGAGCATCGCTGAGGAATTCGCTCGCCGTCTGAGTGAGCAGGCCGCCGCCCTGGTGGTGGGAGACGCGCTCGAGGAAGCGACCCAGGTGGGGCCACTCGTCGAGCAGCAGGGCCTCGACAAGGTGGTGCGCCATGTGGACGACGCGGTGAGCAAGGGCGCGACCCTGATGACGGGTGGACACGCCACGGGCGGGCTTTTCTTTGAACCCACCGTGCTCAGCGGCGTCAAACCTGGCATGGTGATTCTCGAGGAGGAAACCTTCGGCCCGGTGGCCCCGGTGGTCAGTTTCGAGACCGAGGAGGAAGCCGTTCAGGCCGCCAACAACTCGCCCTACGGTCTGGCCGCTTACGTGTTCACCCGCGACCTCTCGAGGGCTTTCCGGGTGTCTGAGGCGCTCGAGTACGGCATCATTGGGGTCAACGACGGTGCGCCCTTTGGCATGAACCCACAGAGTCCGTTTGGCGGGGTCAAGCAGAGCGGCATTGGGCGCGAGGGCGGGCGCTGGGGACTCGAGGAGTACTTGAGTGTCAAGTACGTCTCGATGGGGATTTGAAGCATTTTGAGTGGTGAGTTTGGGAGGGTTGAAAGTATGCGGATTGTGCTTAGGCGAATCACGTACCTCTCTTTGATTTTGGGATTAAGCTAACTCTGTGATGCAGGATGTTTGAATTTCACGGTTGGTTCCGCATCTTAGAATCCCCTCGAGACTTAGACGAGGTAAGGCTCGAGGGGATTATGAATGAGCTTCGTGCTCGAGTTGCCCTCCTGGATTGGCCCGCGTCGGCCATCGCTGAGATCCAAAATTTCAATGGGGAGCATGTGCTTCACCTCAATGGCTGTCCTAACCACCGTAGCGCGTGTGGACCCGCCTTAGACGCACTGCTGGGCTGGATGGCTCGAGCCGCGCCAGGGTCCTATGGCTTGCTTTACTGGCGGGATGACGAGGGTGATACTCCAGCAGGTTCAAATAACTTTCAGGTGACGGTCCTGGCTCAAGGAACCCTCACGGTCCGCCTGGACCCATTTTTATCGCCCCGCGTACCCACGCTTGAGGATGGCTGGGAACCAGATGGGGATTGAAGGACATCCGTATGAGTGGTAAGTTTTGAGTTTTTGACGGTTTATTGTCAGCGCTCGAGCGACCCTCACCCTGACGCTGCGCGTCTGTCCCTCTCCCGTTTAGGGAGAGGGTTTTTTGGTCCTGTTCGAGATTTTTGCTTAAACTCCCGAAGGCTTGATACACTCGAGCCATGCGCTTTCACTTCATCACCGTGGGCAGCCCCAAGCTGAGTTACGCCAAAGCGGGCTGGGACGAGTATTACACCCGCCTGACCCGTTACCACACCCTCAAACTCACTCGAGTGAAAGATAGTGGCCCCGAGAGCGAGGGAAAACTTATTCTCGAGGCCGCTCGAGGAGTTCATCTGATGCCGCTCGACCCACGGGGCAAGCAGTTCTCGAGCGAGGAACTCAGCGCCCACCTCGAGAAACTGGCCCTGCACAGCGAAGGCGACGTGGCTTTTGTGATTGGCGGACCCACGGGCCTGAGTGACGAGGTGCGCGCCAGAGCGGGAACGCTGTGGAGCTTATCCAGGCTGACCCTGCCGCACGATTTGGCAATGGTGGTGATGCTCGAGGCGCTGTACCGGGCCAGTACCATCTCGAGGGGTGAGCCGTACCACAAGTAAGGCGGGGAACAGGGAACAGGGAACAGGGAACAGGTTATGGGTTACAGGGCGACTTGCCTCGAGCATCACCACCGCAAGATTCCTCGGGTAAACCTTCACTCGAGCGTGCTACCTTGCTGGTTATGAGTGAGTATCCGCTTGCAACCGTGGGCGCGTTGGTGCGCTGCCAGGATAAATATTTGATTGTCGAAACGACCAAGTGGCGTGGCTCGTGGGGCGTACCGGGCGGCAAAATCGAGGGGGGCGAGACGATGGAAGCCGCCCTCGAGCGGGAATTTCTCGAGGAGGTCGGTCTCAAACTCCACCACATCCGCTTTGCGCTGGTCCAGGAAGCGGTGAACTCGAGCGAGTTTCATAAGCCCGCCCACTTCATTTTGCTCAATTTCTTTGCCCAGACCGACAGTTTCACGCTCGAGTACAACGAGGAAATCGTGCGCCACGCCTGGGTCACGCTGCCCGAGGCGCTGGAGTATGCACTCAACTCCTACACCGTGGCCCTCATTGAGCAGGCGCTCGAGGAGAACGCGTGAGTGGGCCGCGCAAAACCGCACTCGTCACCGGCTCGAGCGACGGCATCGGGCGCGCCATCGCGCAGGCTCTGGCTCGAGCAAATTTCGATGTGGTCGTTCACTACCGCACTTCAAAGGACAAGGCGCAAGGGACGGTGGCGGAACTCGAGGCGCTGGGGGTGCGCGCCGTCGCGCTTCAGGCCGATTTGACCAAACCGGAAGAAGCTGAAAGGTTGGTGCTCGAGGCCCACCGTTCTTTTGAGGGTCTGGGCGTGCTGGTCAACAACGTGGGCAACTACGTCCGTAAACCCCTGCTCGAGACCGAACTTTCCGAGTGGCACGATATTTTGGACAGCAATCTCAATGCCACCTTTTACACCTGCCGCTCGAGCATTCCGCTCATGCGCGAGGCGGGCTACGGGCGCATCGTCAACATCGGCTTCGCCGGAGCCGAGAACCTGCTAGCCCGCCCCGGCATCGTGCCCTACGCGATTGCCAAGACCGGAATTCTGATTCTGAGCCGCTCGCTGGCCAAAACTGAGGCGGCGCACGGCATCAGCGTCAATGTGGTGGCCCCCGGTGTGATTGAAAACAGCGTCTCCAAGCCCTTAAACGAGATTCCAGCGGGCAGGCTGGGCACGCTCGAGGAGGTCTCGGAGGCGGTTTTGTATTTTGTTCGCTCGAGCGAGTACATCACGGGACAGGTGCTCGAGGTGGCGGGGGGGTTTAATTTGTGAGAGTACAAGGGATTGCGCCTCCGGCGGGTTTTTAGTTATTAGTTCTTGGTCGGTTTGATTTTGGGCGCTGTCTGTCTTGGCCCAACTTCAGCACCTCACGGGCTGGGCCGCTTGGTCTGAGCGGCACCTATCAGGCCAGACCGCTCGAGAGCGGACCAACCAATGACCAAAAACCAACGACCCGCCGGAGGCGCAATACTTTCCTACTCGAGCGCCCCCCAAAACAAAAAACTCGAGCGTTACCTCGAGTTTGAAGGGTTTCAGTCCAGAATGCGTTTGAGGTGCAGATAAATCTCGTACCAGTCCTGCTTGTCGCGGGGCCGCTTACCGCGCAGCTCGATGCGGGCCAGGGTCCGCATCCAGTCGGGGGTAATCTGTGCGCCCAGCACTGGGTCGGCGTGCAGCTCGGCCAAGCCCTTGGGCATTGCGCCCTCGGTGCCCAGACCGTAAAACTCCACCGACTCGAGCAGGTCGTGCACGGTGATGTTGTAGGCACCCGCCAGGGTTTGCAGGGTGTCCAAGCTTGGGTTGGTGCGTCCCCGCTCGAGGTCGGACAGGTAGGGCACACTGATGTCGGCATCGAGCGCCACATCTTTGAGCCGCAGTCCGCGCTCGGTGCGAAGTTCGCGCAGCCGTTCGTGTAATTTCACGTTTTCCTCCTTTTAAGACGTTAGGGGTGAAACAGAAAAACCCGCGTCACTTCGTAGGGTAGCACCCTTACGCGATTAGGTCAATACAGAACCACCTCGGGGCGTTCTTGACTCGAGCAGGATATTTTGTTATAATCGTAATAGATAAGAGGTTTTTGCGCTCGAGCACGCTATTTACAGAGTTTGACCGAATACGAGGGTACTTTTTGCTCGAGCACGTAATTTCACCGTTCTGGAAAGGACATTCTGGACGCCGTAAACCGAAGCTCAGCCACCGAACAGCGACCCAACAGCAGAGGATGGAATCCTAGATAATAGAGGGGGCTTTTATGCAAGCGCACTTGCCTTACACACAACTTCACAGAGCAGGCCACAGAGCGGGCCAAGGAGCAGGCCAGACCTCAAATTTAAGGTCGCCCAAAATCGGGCAGGGTAATAAAATCTGGCGTAACACCCTGATGATGGTTTCTCTGTTCGTGCTCACCTACTGGCTGGCGCTGTACTGGCTGCTGCCGAGCGTGGGTACGGCTCTAGCGGGGTTCAAAGCCCCGGTGGTCTGTCTGCTGTTCTGGTTGGGCTGTTCCTTCGGGGATAGAGCCGCCAAGTATCGCCGCCGCCGCTGACAACCTGATGATTTTAGAAAAGCACCCGCTCGAGTGAACCCTAGAGCGGGTGCTTTTCTTGTATGTCTGCTCGAGGGCCAACTCAACTTCAGAGCAGGAAAGTCCGCACCACGCCGTACACCGCAATAACCCCGCCCACAATCTGCACCGTGCGGTCTCCCTTGCCCCACAGCGCCACCCCCGCGCCCAGCGCCAGATAAAAGGCCAGGTATAAAAAGCGCTCGAGCGGTTGAGGGGCCAGCGAAATCAGGAAGTACAGGCCCGCACCCAGACCCAGCCCGACGATGCCGAGCAGCGGAGACATGCGTGGCATTCAGACCCGCTCGAGCGACGGTACGCTGTCCAGCTCACTGGGGCGCAGCGCTCGAGACTCGCCGCCCAGAACGTCCCACACGGTGAAGTCTGCAATTGCGTCCTCGCGCACCCAGCCGTGGTCGCGCCAGCCCACCGCCATGGCCGCCGCTCGAGTGTGCCCGTGTAGCCACTCTAAGGGTGTAATCGCTTCCTGCATCTGAAAACCGCCGCGCTCGGTGGCGGCTTTAAAGCTGGCCTGGGGGTCCGGCGCGGCCACTGGAGCGTCTGAGCCGAAGCACACCAGCGCTCCCGCTTTAAGCAGGCTGCGAACTGCGTAGCTGCTAGGCGCAAGCTGCGGCACCAGCCTTTCGATGGCCTCGATGTCGCCGGGGAGGTGCATCGGCTGCATACTCACCACCACGCCCATCTGAGCGGCGCGGGCCACGTCTTCGGGGTGCAGGTGCTGACCGTGCTCGAGCCGCAACTTAACCCCCTTCTCGCGGGCTAGCGGCGTGAGCTGAGCGAACACCTCGAGCACCTCACCGCAGGCCCGGTCTCCGATGGCGTGAACGCAGGGCGAAAACCCCAGCTCGAGCGCCTCCCTACCCTTCTCGAGAATGACTGAAGGCTTGTCGAGCGGCAAGCCGTTTCCGCCACCGGGGTAAGGCTGACGCATCCAGGCGGTGCGGCTGCCGAGCGTGCCGTCGGCAAAGAACTTGATACCGCCCAGGGTGATGTTGCCACCAAAACCCCCGCGCAGACCCAGTGAACGGGCCGCCTCGAGCTGAGCGTAGGGCAGCGCGGCCCAGACCTTGAGCGGCAGCTCTCCCCGACCCTCGAGCGTACTCAGCGCCGCCAGCGCCTCGGGTGGCTCGAAAGCCAGGGTGTGTACCGCGCCGTAGCCGTACTGACGCATTTTGAGCGCTGCCCGCCGCCCTGCATCGAGGTAGTCGCGTTCGCTGGGGCGCGGCATCACCCTCAAAATTAGGTCCTGAGCGGCCTCGAGAAAAGTTCCGGTGGGTTTCCCGTTTCCGTCGCGCACGATTTTGCCGCCCTCGGGGTCGGGGGTGCCCAGGCCGATACCTGCGAGCTGCATGGCCTTGGAGTTGACCCACACCGAGTGCAAATCCCTCGAGTGCAGCACCACCGGCTGGTCCGCGCAGATTTCGTTGAGCCACGACTTGTGCGGATACTCGACCAAGCCCAGGCTCGAGAGCGACCAGCCCTCGCCCTCTATCCACTCCTCGGGCACGCAGGTGATGCGCTCGCGCAGGGCCAGTTGCAGCTCGAACACGTTTTTACAGTTTTCTAACCGCAAGCGGGCCAGCGAGAACCCGTAAGACACCAGGTGGATGTGGGCATCTATCAGCGCGGGGCTGAGGGTGTAGCCCCGGTAATCGAGAATCTGGACCTCTCTCCCTGCGGCCAAATGGGTCGCCTGAGACTCGACCTCGGGGCGACCCCCCACGCCCAGAATGCGTCCACTCGAGCACAACACCGCCTCGGCACTGGGGCGGGTAGGGTCCTGGGTGAGAATATCGGCGAGGATAAGCTGTAGCACCTGCGTAGCATACTTGGGGTCTTGGAGATTGAATAGGGGAAAGGGTGAACTCGAGGGGGTGGGCCTCAACTTTCTAATCCCAGCGAAAACCCGCTGTCCAGTTGCTCCGGGCTGTAGGTCCGAAAGGCCAGCAAAGTCTGGGTCTTGACGATGCCCTCGAGCGAACGTAGAGAAAGCGTCACCACTTCATCTAAATGCTCGAAGCTGGGCAGTTTGAGCATGGCCACGATGTCCCACTCGCCGGTCACGCTGTACACCTCACTCACAAAGCGAATGCGGGCGATGCGCTCGGCGGTGGCCACAATCTGGGTGCGCTCCGCCTGAATCAGAACCATAGCTGTCAGCATAAAAACCATCCTTGCGCTCGATAGTGGGCGCTCGAGAGTAATAGACTTCTTTCAGAGGTCGCAATGAGCGATGAGCAATGAGTGATGAGTGATGTCTGACACGTCTTGCACATTACGGGATTCAGACTTGTGAAAGAGGTCAAATGTGGAAGAAGACCCCACCAGTCTAAACCTACCGCTCGAGCCAAAGTCTTCACCTACAGCCCACCCGCTCACCACTCAAAACTCAAAACTCAAAACGTCTCCTCACTTCTCGAGCGAAATCGGATAAAAGTAATCCCCACTAAACATCGGATTGAACACCCGCCCCTTGACCCGGCTACTCTGCACGTAAGTGTCTTTGGGCTGATAAATCGGGATGGTTGGCACCTCGTCAAAGCCAATCTGGGCAATTTCCCGGTACAAACTCGAGCGCTGAACGCTGTCCGTGCTCGAGATGGCCTGCTCTATCAGGCGGTCCAGGCTGGGGTTGCTGTACACGCTGCTGAGGGGATAAATACCGCTCGAGGCCAGAAAAGGCTGTGCGAAGCTGTGTGGGTCGGCGTAATCCGCGCCCCAGCCGCTCATGAACAGCGGGAGCTGGTTGCCCGCCGACTGCGCGGTGAGCAGCGAAAAGGCGATTTCGCGCACCTCGAGCTTGAATTTGGGGTTGATGCTCAGCAGGCCCCGGCTCAAAATCTCGAGCGCCCGCTGACGGGTGGTGTTGCCGCTGTTGAAAAAGGCGGGCATCACGAAGCCCTTTTCCCACAGCGCTCCCTTCCAGGCAGTTTTGAAGAATTGGGTAGCCTGAGCGGGGTCGTAGCGGTATTTCAGGCTCGAGGTCGCCTCGCTGCCAGGAACGCCCGTGACTAAAATGGTGTTGGTCTGTACCCCGTTGCCCTGAAGCACCTCACTGATAAAAGCGTCGTAGTTAAAGGCGTAAGCAAAGCCCTTACGCACGTTGACATCGCTGAAAAAGTCGGCGGGAATACCCTTGCCGTCGAGCTTGCCGCTGCCCAGATAGCCGGTTCCCTGGCTGTTAATTTGCTCGGTCATGAACAGGCCGTACAGCCCCAGCGAATTGCTCTGAGACACGGTAATTCCCGGTAGAGCACGCACCGTCTCGAGCTGTGCGTTGGAGACGCCGCCCCGTGCCACCATCTGCGCGTCTCCGGTTTTGAGCGTCTGAATGCGGGTATTTTCGTCGTTCACACTTTGAATGACGATTCGCTCGAGGGCCGCTTTACCGCGCCAGTACGCCTCAGAGCGGGCCAGAACCACCGTGCGCCCCACATCAAAGCGGCTCAGCGTGAAGGGAGCCGACCCCAGCGCTCCACCCTTGAGGACACTCCCACTCGGCAGCGGGTTGTTGAATTTGAGCGCCCCGCTCGAGGTCCCGTCCCAGTCGCCCTTTTTGAGCGCGTCGGCTTTGGAATAAACGCTGCTCCAGCTTCCCGCCAGAATCTCGAGAAAGGGGGCAAACGGTTTGGCTAAATTGAAAATCACGGTGTCCGTCCCCTCGGTTTCAATAGTGCGCTCCACCTTGCTCAGGGCCGCCGCGCCGCGCAACAAATCGGCTTTACCCAGCAGCGGCTCGAGCAGCAGCGCCGCCGGACCGCCCTCGGCGGAGTAGACCAGGGTGCGCTCGAGCGAATACTGCACGTCCTGCGCGGTCACGCTCGAGCCGTCCGAGAACTTGGCCCCATTGCTCAGTTTGATGCGGTAGGTTTTGCCATCCGGGCTGATGCCGCCGTTTTGCACCGTAGGGAGTTCAGCGGCCAGCAGTGGAACCAGTTTGCTCGGACTCGAGCCATCGTAAAAAAACAGCGTCTCGAGCGTATTTTGTAGCACCTCGCCGCAGCTTGTGTCGTAGCAATACGCCGGGTCGAAGCTCGACCAGTCGCCAAAAGTCAGGGTGGTCAGGGTCTGACCCGCCTGTTTTTGTCCGCTACAGGCCATGAGGAGTGAAAGCGCAGCCGCAGCCGCTAAATTTTGGTATTTCATGGGTGCTCCAAAAGGATGTGAAATGAAAAGTCGGGTGATGAAGGTTCAACTCGAGCGAACGAGCGCCGAGTTCAGTATGGATTGAAGACAGATGATACGGATTCCGAAAATATCCGTATCGTTTCGGATATTTTTCGAGGCGGGCAGGCCCGGAAGGTGCCGTTCTGCCCAAGACGCGGGCAGGCCCGGAAGGTGCCGTTCTGCCCAAGACGCGGGCAGGCCCGGAAGGTGCCGTTCTGCCCAAGACGCGAGCAGGCCCGGAAGGTGCCGTTCTGCCCAAGACGCGAGCAGGCCCGGAAGGTGCCGTTCTGCCCAAGACACGGAGCGACTGGGAAATACATACAGTTTCCGTGGAGTGGAGTATTTTTGGCGGGCAGGCCCCACGGGGTGCCGTTTTGCCCAAGACGGTGCTGTTCCCAACAATACGGAATATAACGGAAACTGTATGAGAGCGCCAAAAACCAGATAAATCAGGGCGGTGAAACCATCACGCTCGAGTCAGCAAAGCGTTCAAACGGTCTCGAGCTAATAAAAAACCTCTCGAGTGCGAGAGATTGCAGCCTATTCCAGAGCATCTGCGTGGGTGTACTCACCCCATAAGCCCGGTGCGCCCGTATTGATGGACAAGACCAACCCTGCTCGAGTGGTCGTTAGGGGAGGTGCTAGCGGCCCAAATCCAGGGTGGGTTGCGGAACTAGGCGGTTGCTTTGACCCTCGAGCGGAACCACGGCTGTGCCAATCGCAAAGAACTCGATGATGTGCGAGTCCCAGCTAAAGCTGTCTTCGCGTACCTCCACGCCTATAATCCCGCTGGCTCCCAGCTTTGTGGCTTCGGCTTGCATTCGGGACATGGCAATCTCTCGAGCGTTGTACAGCGCTTGACTGAAGTTGGTCATCTCGGTATTGCGGCCCAGGGTGCGTAGGGACTGCAAAAACCCTTGATGCGCCACATGGTAAACGCAGTTTCCCATCACCAAACCTACCGGGCGATACCCCGTCTGGCGTAGGGTCCACAGGTCCTGCCCCGACAAGGCCGAGGTGAAGGGCAGTTCCTGACCCCCTCGAGCGACCTTATAAGGGTGTCCGTCGCTGCCCCTGACCGCAGTGCCCACCGCCATAAAGTCGGCCAGACTATCGCCCCACTTAGCCAGACCTACCTCGAGCCGCAGTCCCACGATGCCGTCGGCATTCAGGCGATGTGCTTCCTCGAGCATCCGGTCCATCGCCAGGGTGCGGGCGTTTTGCATGGCGCTGGTGATGACGGTGAGTTCCTGATTTTGCCACGCACTGCTGGTTTGAATGCCGATGTGATACACCGAGTTGCCCATCACCAGGCCCAGCGGCGCAAAACCCGCGTGCTGCAACACGGCAAACTCGTTCACGCTGAGGTCGCTGGTGAACACCGGGCTGGTGAGCCGATTCTCGGCCTCCTGGGGCATGTGGACGTTGCTCATGGTTTCTCCTTAAGATAGGCGTTACAGGCTCTTGGGTCTGGCCAGTTGCTCGAGGGTGTCCTGAACGGCGCGGCTGTGCTGTGCTTCGGTCTCGAGCGCGGCCAGCATCTGCTCCAACCACAGCTCGAGCGGCAGGGTTTCACTGCTCAGCGCCACCTTGTGAACCACATGTTTACGCGACGCCCCAATGCGGCCATGTTCGTTCTCGAGCACAAACTCATCGTTGCCTAAATGGATTCGCACCCGAGCCAGTCCTTTTTTGCCTCCCAGACCCAAAAAATTGGAGTGATAGTCGAGTGTGGTGTGGTGTGGGAGCAGACTCTGCCAGCGCTGAGCCAACTGCTCGAGCAGCGCTCTAGAGTCTTGTAAGCCTCCGCGCAAGTCATGGGTCAGCAGCTCGAGGCCCAGACCTTCCAGGATGTTCTGACGCATGTTGCTATCTTCGTCTCTGGCTTCCTGAAAAAGCAAGCCGAACCTCGAGCTGACCCCATCCAAACTCAACCCTCCGACTCGCGCCCCAGTTCCTCGCCGCGCCGGGTTGCGGCGGCCACGGCATCAATCAGCGCAATGCGGAAGGTGTAACGCTCCATCTCGGCTAGACCCGCGATGGTGGTGCCACCCGGACTCGAGACTTCATCCTTGAGCGTGGCCGGGTTCGGTCTCGAGAGCAGCAGTTCTCCAGTGGAAATCAGGGTTTTGGCGGCCAGTTCCAGGGCCAGCGCTCGAGGGATTCCCATTCTCACCCCGCCGTCGGCCAGCGCCTCGGCAAAGACGGCGGCGTACGCCGGACCTGAGCCGCTCAGCCCGGTAAAGGCGTTGAACAGATTCTCGGGCAGCTCGTAAACGTCGCCTACCCCGGCAAAAAGTGCCTGCCCGAAAGCGTAATCGCCCGCCTCGAGCGCGGCCCCCAGTGCGGTGATGGCGGTGGCCGACTTGCCCACCGTGGCCCCCAGATTGGGCATGGTCCGCACCACCCGCCCGGTTCCCAGCTTGCTCGAGAGGGTGCGGGTGGAAATTCCGGCCATGGTCGAAAGGTAGCCCATGTGTGGGTGCGAGATGTGGGGGGCGAGCTGGACAAACTGCCCCGGCTTGACGGCGATGAGCGCCCGCTCGTACTCGCCCACCTGAGCGGTCTCGAGCTGCCGCACCCCGTGTTTCTCGGAAAGCATTCTGGCCCGCTGGGGGTCGTGCTCGAGAATGCCGATTTGGTCGCGCTCGAGGATGCCCTTGTTTAAAATGCCCTCGAGAATCGCCACGCCCAGCTTGCCCACACCCACCATGGCCAGTTTCATGCGCTCGAGTATAGGCGGTGAGGGCATTGGTAGGCCGAATTGTTTAGTTTGGGGAGGCTTGTGCGCTCGAGCCAGTGGGCGCGCTAGACTCTTGGAACAACCCTTTGAGGTTGCACCCATACTCCGTACACCGCGCTCGAGAGGAAACACACTATGGATAAAAACAGACTCGAAGCCTTTTCGGATGGGGTCATCGCCATCATCATCACCATCATGGTGCTCGAGCTAAAAGTTCCGCACGGCTCGAGCTGGGAAGGGTCGAGGCCGCTGTTGCCGGTCTTCTCGAGCTATGTGCTCAGCTTCGTGTTCGTGGGCATCTACTGGAACAATCACCACCACACCCTCAAGATCGCCGAGCGGGTGAGTGGAAGGGTGCTGTGGGCCAATCTGCACCTGCTGTTCTGGATGTCGCTGATTCCCTTTGTCAGCGGCTGGATGGGTGAAAACCAGTTCGCTACCCTGCCGGTGGCCATCTATGGCGGGATCATGCTGATGACGGCGGCGGGCTATACTCTGCTGGTTTACAGCCTGATTTCACTGCAAGGCACAGACTCCAGGCTGGCAAGCGCCATCAGTAGCGACGGAAACATCAAAGGTCGGGCCTTCACTGGTGCTGTACCTGTGCGCCATTCCGCTGGCCTTCTGGAACGCCAGTGCAGCGGTTTTGTTGTATGTGGTGGTGGCCGCAATGTGGTTCATTCCAGACCGCCGCATCGAGAAGCTGCTGGCTGAATAACGAGGACATTGACGCCCCCAAACCTCGAGCGTGAGTATTCTTTTTCCTCAATAGCCTTCTAAAGCATTTTTCACTATCATTGCGCCACTTCCGCTTTGCTGTCTTGGGCAAAGCGGCACCTTCCGGGCCTGCCCGCTCCAGTTGCTTCATTTTCGTGAAAAATGCCTTCCTGCTCTTGGTCAAGACAGCGCCCATGAGGACGCTTGACCACTTGCTACTCCCGTTGGTCAGGAAGTATCTCGCCGGTGGCTCAATACTTCCGCAAAATGCTTTAGAAGGCAGAAATCTTGTGGGCTGCGTCCACATTCAGCGCGGTAATTCCGCCTTCGGAGTAAGTGTGCAAGGGAGTTTGCTTAATTTGAAGTGCGTAAACCCATAGGGGCCAGGGTTTACGCTTTTTTGCGGATGCGAAGACAGGGCACGCCAACTATAATTGGCTTGAGATGATTCCCCAATTAAACCTTACTCGAGAACAGGCCGACGCTTTGACAGATATTGCTGACATAGGAAATCTACAAAACTTTTATCTCGTCAAGCGTGAAAATGACCTTTACTTATTAAAAACCTCAAGTGGCTTTTATTATCTGAAGGTTTATACTAAATCTTGGTACGGTGATAATTTAGTAAACACAAGCTATTGTGTTGAACACGAGGTAGCTGCTTACCAAATCTTGCAAAGTAAGGGTTTGAACACACCGGAGATTGTATCTACGAGTTCAGGTCTCGACAACCCTCTTTTCAGACCTTTCCTTTTAACCCGTGCGCTTCCTGGCAAATCTTTGCTTGACCTACTAGAGCACAGTGGACCATCAAAATTTTACCTTCTTCTCGAGGAAGCTGGCGCTTACCTGAGCAAGATGCACGAAATTTCCTTCTCTCACCCAGGGTACTTAAACTCATTAGAAGGCCCAAGTGTCGAGCCAGACCCTACTCATTGGCAACACCCAATTTGGAGCGCACAGCAGGCTCAGAAACTAGCTCTCGAGATGCTACAGAAAGAAAAAAAGAATTTATCGGCTCAACTCGTTGACGAACTCGAGAAAGCCTTCTCGAGCGCCGAACCCCTTCTGAGAAGCGCCCACACACTGCCTCGTTTTGTACATGGCGACTGTCACGTTGGACAATTCTTTATACAGGAAGAAAACGTAACTGGAGTAGTGGATATGGAAGTTGCGTCCGCAGGGAACCCCGAATACGACCTAGTAAAGTTTTCCCTGGAGATGATGTCATTTTTTCCAATGATAACCTCATGGTGGGAGCCACTATTTAAGGGCTACGGTATAGAGCCAGATTTTGAGCGGTTTCGCTTGATGTTGCTGATGGCAGGTGAAACGAGCTTTACCTGTCATCAGAAATGGTTCCATTCTTATGAAAGTACCCTCTGGCATCTTTTGAGTGCTCGAGATTGGAAAACGCTGTTTTCAAGGCCAAGTTATTGAGTCACTACTTAAACTGGGAAATCTTGCGGGCGGCGTCCACATCGAGCGCAGTGATTCCACCTGCCGAGTGGGTGATGTAGGTCACGCGAACCCTTCCCCAGCCGATGGTAAGCGCGTCGGGGTGGTGGTCGTCGGCTTGAGCAATCAGCGCCACCCGCACCGCAAATGCCACGCACTCGGGATAGCTCGAGAAGCTGAATTCACTCGAGATTCCTGCCTCGCCCATAATCCAGCCCTCGAGCGTTTCCAGCGCCGTTTTCAGTTCGTCTGCACTCAGCTTGTGTCGGTTCATAACGGTATATTAGTCGGGAACTCGAGACCTGCTATGAGCGTACCTGTGAACAGACGATTATGAACCTCCTTCTATTAGTGCCGATGTTGCTGCTGTCCGGGTTGTGCGCTACGCTGCTGGCTTTTGTCTCGAGGCGCTTCTGGGTGGGCCTGCTGGGTGGACCGTTGGGCGTGTTCCTGTTCGGGGTGCTGGTCACTCAGCTCGAGTGGCTTGACTGGCTCAAACTCAACACCACGCCGCTGGACGCTGGGGTTCGCTATCTGGGAGCGTTCTGGGAAGTCGGCGCGATTGCGGGCATCGTGGGGGCCGCTCTGGGCTGGCTGGCACGGCGACTCCGAGCCGCCCGCCGCTCGAGCGCACTGCTGGCTAAACAAACTCAAACCGCGTCCGAAGACCCTCGAGCCTGATGATTGGGGTTTGGACGCGCTCGAGGTGGGGGGAGGAGGGTAGGAGGGTGAGAAAGAGCGCCTCTGGCGGGTCGTTGGTAGTTAGTTCTTGGTCGGTTTGATTTCGGGCGCTTAAAATCAAACCGACCAAGAACCAAGAACTAAAGACCCGCGAGCAGGCCCGTTAGGTGCCGTTTTGCTCAAGACCGCCGGAGGCGTAAAACTCAAAACTCAAAACTCAACGCTCAACGCTCAACGCCAATTACCCATCCGCTAAACTCACCCCATGTCTCCCCGACCCGCGCTGATTTTCGATTTAGACGGTACCCTGCTCGATTCTGCCTTAGATATCATGGCCTCGTTTTTGCACAGCTTCGACCAGCACGGCCTCGAGCGCCCTCACTACGACCTGACGCGCTCCCTGATTGGACGCCCGCTGTCTGAAATGTACGCTGCCGCCGGACTCGAGGACCACCAGCACAGCAGCTTTATCGCTGCTTACCGCGCTCACTACAAGGACCACTGTGTGGATACCACGGTGCCTTTTCCTGGCGTGCTCGAGTTGCTCACCCGTTTGCGCCAGCGGGGCTTTTTACTGGCGGTGGCGACTGCAAAAATTGATGTGGTGGCCCAGAACGTGTGCGAGAAGGTGGGCCTGACCCCTTACCTGGACTGTGTGCAGGGCACCGAGGACCCCATGCGGCACAAACCCGCTCCAGACGTGATTTTAGCCGCGCTCGAGCAGTTGAGCCACACCCACGGCCCGGTGCAGGGACTGTGGATGGTGGGCGATACCAGCGGAGACATCGGCGCGGGCAAGGCTGCGGGCCTCAAAACCTACGGCGTGACCTGGGGAACCCACAAACGCGACACGCTCGAGGGGGCCGGAGCCGATGTGGTGCGCGACTCGCTAGAGGGGCTGCTCGAGGTGCTGGGAGAAGGGGTGATGAGTTTTGAGTGATGAGTTTTGAGTGATGAGTTTTGCGCCTCCGGCGGTCTTGAGCAAAACGGCACCTAACGGGCCTGCTCGCGGGTCTTTAGTAGTTGGTTATTGGTCGGTCTGATGTTGGGCGCTCGAGAACAGACCGACGAATAACCAAGAACCAATGACCCGCGTCCTGGCCTGGTAGGTGCCGTTCAGGACAAGACAGCCGGAGGCGTTCTGCTCACCCGCTCACCCTCCCACCCTCCCCTCGAGCCTATCGAAATCACCCTCCCCGCTCATAGGCTCGAGTTAAGGTGAACTCATGAAGGGATTCACACTCGCGCTGTTCGGCCTGCTCTCGGTGGCCCAGGCCCAAATCGCTTTTTTACCGCTGGACTCGAGGCCCACCACCCGCATTTTGCCGCTGCTCATTGCCGAACTCAGCGGAAAGACCGTGGCTGCGCCGCCTCGAGAGCTGCTGGGAGACGCCAAACAAGGGGCTAATCTCGAGGGCCTGAAAAGCTGGCTCGAGACCCAGAACGATTCGGAAGCGCTTTACATCGCCCTGGACGCGCTGGCTTACGGCGGGCTGGTGCAGTCGCGCTCGAGTACGATTTCTGCCGAGGACGCGCTAAAAAACCTCGAGCCAGTGCGTCAGTACGCCCAGTCGGGCAAGCCGATTTATGCCTCTATCACCATTCCACGCTTTCCAGACGCTAAAAATCGCCCCCGCAATCTCGAGGTGATTGAGAAAATGCTCGAGTGGGCGCGTGAAGGCGTTTTCAAGGAGCTGCGCGTCACCTGGGACGACGCGCTGGGGGGGTCGCCCGCGCCGCTCGAGGGAACCAAAATTGCCAAGATTGCCCCGCTGGGCGTGCGGGTTTACCCTGGTGCCGACGAGGTGCTCTCGAGCCTGTTTGCCTCGAGCCTGTTCGCCTCGAGCTTGGCCCCGTCACCAAAACGCCTGCGGGTGGTCTACAGCGACCCCAGCAAGGTCAAAAACGTGCTCCCCTACGACGGTCTGTCGCTCGAGGACAGTGTGAAATTGCACGCTGAGAGTAACGGCTTCAGACTCTTTGAGGTGGTGCCGGACCTCACCCTGTACGTGTACAACGGCGGTGACTCGAGAAAGGCCGCGCTGGATATTAAAGAATTGGCTCGAGAAGGTGAGGTTTCGGTGGTGGACATCGCCAAGGTCAACGTGGGAACCCCGGCCTTCTGGAAGGATTTACGCACTCTGGGCGTGTTTCACAGGCTCTCGAGCTTGGCTGCCTGGGGAACTCCCGGCAACAATTTCGGCACCGCGCTGGCCCAGGCCAAGCTATGGCTCGAGTTCGGAAACCTCGAGCAGAACCGCAATCTGCTGGCCTATGAATACCAGAACGATTTGCTGTACAGCTCGGTCACGCGCTTCGAGATTCGCAAGGTGTTCCCCGAAGCTGCGCTAGGCAGTGAGGCCGCTCGAGACTGGTTGCTGCGGCGCTCGAGCCGGGACGCCCAGTTGCGCTTTCCCAATGGCGAGTACGTACTCGAGAGCATTTTTCTACCCTGGAACCGCTCCTTTGAAGCCGAGGGTTCACTCGAGCTGGTGCCGTCGGGGAAGTGAAACAGTTTGTGGGACGAGTAATCTAAACCTTCAGTCCCCGTGCGCCTCGACATACTCGAGCACCCCGTACAGGTTGTGAATCTCCCCGTCGGTCCGCGCTACGGTGTCCATCTCGAGCGTGCTGTAAAGGAATTTCTCACCTTTTGCGGTGTGGTGATTGATGAGTAGTGCGTGCATTCCCAGCTCGAGGGCGGCCTGAACATTCTCGAGCTTGTCGTCCACGAATAAAATCTCGTTAGGTGCGTGCTCGAGCAGCTCGGCGGCTTTGATAAAGCACTCGAGGTCGGGTTTGTGCGTGCCCAGGGTGCAACTGGCAATCGCCACATCCACCAAATCGTGAATCTCGATGGCCGAGAGCGTGGCCGCCACGTTGGGCAGGGTGTTGCTCAGCACCCCAATTTTGTAGCCCTTCTGGCGCAGCTTGCTTAAAACCTCTCGAGCTTCTGGCACGGCTTTGATGAAGCGGTAATAGGGCCACTGTGTCACCAACTCGAGCGCCTGTTGATGGTTCAGACCCAGTTTCTGGCCCAGCTCGAGCGCGTAGTCCTGCCAAAATTGGTGTTCGTCCTCGAGCGTGCGGAGGTGCTGCCACTTGCCCTCCACGCTGGCCCACTGCTGCTGCATGGCCCCCAGGGTATTTTTCGGCTCGAGGCCAAACTTTTGCTGAGTCCACAGCGCGGCTTCCATATAAATGCCCTGCTCGGTGAGGCTGAGGGTGTCGTCTCGGTCAAACAAAATGGCGCGGAGGGTCATGGCTTCCAAGTATACCGAGAGTTACCGAGTAGGGCACAAGTGGGTGCATCTTGCAGGTTATCAAAAATCCCCAGCGGGGCAGCTACAACATGCTTGGGTAGGGGCTGTCCCCTGTAGCCGCCCTTTTTTGTCTCCAGCGCCCTGTTCAGACCCGCACCTCAACACGCTCACCTCGTTCGGCACTTTCGATGGCGGCAAACACCATCGCCAGACTGAACAGATTGTCGCTCGAGCGGGTTTCAGGCTGCCGCCCTGTTCGCACGCACCCGAGGAACTCGGCCAGGATTGCCGTGTGTCCACCCACTTTGGCCGGGTTGGGTGTGGCGGGGAGCGCTCGAGTCTCGATTTGGGAGAAAAAATTCCCTCGAGCACTGACCTGCTGCACCAGAGGGTCACTTATTCCATCCCACACCACGGTTCCTTCGCTGCCGACGATGCGCCACTCAGCTTCCCAGGAGGTAGGGGTTCCCTCGGCGCACCACGAACCCCGGTAGTGAAAGCGCACACCTGCGGTCAGCTCGAACAGGGCGGTTGCACTGGCTCCGTGCGCGTACCAGGACCCGGCTGGGTTCCACTCTTCGCAGTACACCCGTAGCGGGTTTTGGCCGCTCATAGCCCGCGCTGCGTCGAAATGATGGATAGCCATATCCAGCAGTAGAACGTGCGCCATTTCGTCGCGGAAGCCCCCAAAGTGCGCCCCCACAAAGAAGTCGGCGTACAGGGCGCTGATGGCTCCCAGTGCGCCGGAAGCCAGATACTCCTGAATGCACCTCACCCCATGTTCGTAGCGGCGGTTTTGGGTGACGGCGTGCAGCACTCCCGCTGCCGCCGCTGCACTCACCAGTTCACGGCCCTGCTCGAGCGAATTGGCCAGCGGCTTTTCTCCCAGAACGTGAACACCGTATCCAAAGGCTAACAGGGCGTTGGCGTGGTGGGCTTCGGGAATGGTGCAGTCAAAGAGCAGGTCTGGCTGGGTCTGGCGCAGCATCTCCTCCAGCGAAGCGCCCACTTTTGCCCCCTCGAGTGCAAATTCATCGCGCCGCTCGAGGGCCGCTTCCAGGCGCAAATCCACCAGACCCACGATTTCGAGGTCGCGCTGCTCGAGGGCCGCCCGAAGCCACTCTACGCTCATGCCTCCGCAGCCCACCAGTACGGCTTTGAGTTTTGGGTTGTTCATCTGGCTCGAGGATATGGGATAGGGCAGTGAGAAAAAAGGAGAGGGTGGCCCACTCGAGCCACCCTCTCCCCATCCCCAAAAACTTACTTGATAAACAGCATCTCGCGGTATCCCGGCAGGGGCCAGAAACTGCGCCCCACCACCTTCTCGAGCGCGTCCGCCGCGCCGCGCACCTCGAGCATGGCGGGCAGCACATGGTCGCGCATGTGGTGGGCTTTTTCGTGAACCTCGTCGCCCCCATTCTCGGCGTTCTGTTTCTTGAGCGCCTCGAGCGCGTCGTAAAGCGCGTCTGCTCCCACCTTGACCTGACTGAGGGTGCCCTCGAGCGCCCTCGAGCCGGTGACTCCTCCGCTCGAGAGTTCGTTCAGGTAGCCCAGCACCCCCGGCATAATCTGAGTTTGCGCCAGCCACTCGGTGGTTTCACCCTCGATGTTGACGGTTTTGAAATAGATGTCGTACATGATTTCCTGACGCGCCGCCACCTCGCGCTCGCTGAGCACATGGTACTTGCCAAACAGGGCCACGTTTTTAGGGTCGCTGAAGTGGTGGATGGCGTCGAGCGCGGTCCGCAGGTTGAGCAGGCCGCGCCCTTTCTCGGCCTCGACGTGCCACTCGCTCGAGTAGCCGTCGCCGTTGAACACGATGCGTTTGTGGCTCGAGTATTCTTCCTTGATAGTCTCGAGCAGCGCCGCATCGAACGAGCTTCCGGCCTTGACCTTGCCCTCAAGTGACTCACGCATGGCGTCTACCGCGTCGGCCACGATGGTGTTGAGCACCGTAATTGGCAGCGAAATACTCTGGCTGCTGCCCACCGCGCGGAACTCGAACTTGTTGCCGGTGAAGGCAAAGGGGCTGGTGCGGTTGCGGTCTCCGGCGTGGCGCGGCAGGTGCGGCAAAACCGGGGTTCCCAGCTCGAGCATTCCGGCGCTCAGGCCCGAGCCACCCTGCCCGCTGACCAGTCGCTCGAGGATGTCGGTGAGCTGGTCGCCCAAAAAGATGCTGATGATGGCGGGCGGCGCTTCGTTTGCCCCCAAACGGTGGTCGTTCTGGGCCGAGGCCACGCTGACCCGCAGCAGGTCCTGGTGCAAATCCACGGCTTTAATCACGGCGGTGCAGAAAAACAGAAATTGCAGGTTCTCGGCGGGCGTGTCTCCCGGCTCGAGCAGGTTGAGGCCGGTGTCGGTACCCATGCTCCAGTTGCAGTGCTTCCCGCTGCCGTTGATGCCCGCAAAGGGTTTCTCGTGCAGCAGTGCCACTAGACCGTATTTACGCGCGGTGGTTTTTAAAGTTTGCATGATGAGCTGCTGGTGGTCAGCGGCCAGGTTGCTGTTTTCATAAATCGGCGCAATCTCGAACTGGCCGGGCGCAACCTCGTTGTGGCGGGTCTTGACCGGAATGCCCAGCGCGTACATCTGGTGCTCGGCGTCGGTCATGAAGCTCAGTACCCGGTCCGGGATGCTGCCGAAGTAATGGTCCTCGAGTTCCTGACCGCGCGGCGGCTTGGCCCCGAACAGGGTGCGCCCGGACATTACCAAATCGGGGCGGCGGTAGTAAAACTCCTCGTCAATGAGAAAGTATTCCTGCTCGGCCCCCAGCGAGGAGCTGACTTTTGCGCCCCCCAGTCCAAAGTGCTCGAGCGCGGCACTCACTGACTTGTTGAGCGCCTCAATCGAGCGCAGCAGCGGGGTCTTGAGGTCCAGCGCTTCGCCAGTCCACGAAGCGAAGGCGGTGGGAATGCACAGGGTCGCGCCGTTGGCGTGCCGCAGAATAAAAGCGGGGCTGGTGGGGTCCCAGGCGGTGTAACCGCGCGCCTCGAAGGTGGCCCTTAAGCCCCCGGACGGAAAGCTCGAGGCGTCGGGTTCGGCCTGAATGAGTTCGCCGCCGCTGAACTGCGCGATGGCCTTTCCGTCGCTCGTGGGGGCCACGAAGCTGTCGTGCTTCTCAGCGGTGGAGCCGGTTAAGGGCTGAAACCAGTGGGTGTAGTGGGTCGCTCCCTTTTCCATGGCCCAGGTCTTCATGGCTAGAGCCACGGTATCGGCAATGGCGGGGTCGAGTTTGAGGCCGCGCTCGAGCGTGCCTTGCAGCGATTTGAACACCGGCTTGCTCAGGCGCTGGCGCAGGGTCTCGATGGTGAGCACGTCGCTGGCGAACAGCTCGTCTATCACCTGAGCGGGGGTCAGTCCCACGGTGGGAACCACTCGAGAATTGCGGGCGGCGGTGAGCACATCTGAATTGGGCATCGCTTCTCCTTGGAATTCTTAAATAGGGTGCATGTTCGGGGTCACGCTCGAGCGGGGAACCCCGGTTGACCAAGTGTGCTCGAGTCGAGTCACATTCGGTCTGGATACTGCTCTAAGCCGTAATCCTAGCATGGAATTAAGGCCGGGTGAACTGGTGTGAATAGACAGATGGTGCGCTTAAGGGTCTTTTGCACGCCACTCGAGTTCGGGGCATCAAAGCGCTCGAGGTTTCCATGTGGGGCCTGCCAGAGCAAATTTAACCCTTCTTTCATGTGCTTGCTTTGTAAGCTTTCCACACTTCCCTTGAGCCGGGGCTTGATGTACGCTCGAGGGGTAAATTTATTTTTAAGGAGTGTGATTGACTGTGCTTAGAACCTGTATCGCTGCTTTGGGAATGACTGCTTTGCTGGCCGCTTGCGGTGGAGGCGAATCCCCTACCTCTCCGACTGGAATCACCGTTTTGAACAACGACGTCAGCGGCGTCACCCCGCTCTGTGCCGGAGGAATTACCGCCTCTATCACCATCGAGGGACAGACCGTTTCGGTGCCGTCGGTAGCGGCGGGTACCAAGTCCTTGGTGGCTTACCCCATCGCCTTTATCAACCAGATTAAAAAGGGCAAGACCGTCTCAGTCGAGGCTAAATGCACCAAGACCAGTGACCCTGCCACCACCGTGGCCCTCAGCGGAACCCTGACCGAAGATTTCAAGGACAAGGGTAGTGACTACAGCATCACCGTGAACGGCACCAAAACCCTGGTGGGCGGTTACAGCATCTGCTTTGCCACCAGCGACCCCAACAACCTGGGACCCTGCGTGTTCGGCGGGGCCGCGCTGGGGTTGCCCGCGCCCAAAAAGTAATTGGCTTTGTTTTGAGAGAAGGCCCTCGAGCGTGTTTCCGAGGGCTTTTCCCTTTGCCTCCATTTTACCTGCTCGAGTCACAACGCACCCTGACCCTAAATTCACCCACTCGAGCTAAGCTGAGCACACCATGCCCTCGCCCCTCGAGCGTCCCATCGCCCGGATTTGTCTAATTTGTACTTTGCTGATGTGTCCCGGTCTGGCCCAGACGCCACCCGTTCAAACTCCAGTCGAAACGCCCTCGATTTCAACTCCATCCGCACCCATCCCACCGCGCCCAGCGCTCGAGTTTCGCAGCCCCGCTCGAGCGGCTCTGGACGCGCTGCCTTTCGCTCCCTTGCGCGTGGGAGCGGCGGCTCAGGACTTTCTCGAGCGCTGGAGTTCCAAACCCCTGCTCAGTCTCGAGTCCCAGAAACAGCGCACTTTCATCCTGACCTACCACGACGTGATTCCTGACCGTAGCATGAAGGGTGCGGTGTGGTTCGATGTCACCGTAGACGAACTCGAGGCGCAAATCTCGAGCCTGCGGGAGCGAGGGGCTTCGTTCATCACGCTCGAGCAGCTTTACCGCCATCTGGCGCTGGGCGAAACGCTGCCTGAAAAAGCGGTGGCCCTAACCTTTGACGATAACTATGTCGGTTTTTTTAACTACGGCTATCCCATCCTGAAGAAATACAACATCCCCTTTGCGATGTTTCCACACACCGCCTATGTCGGTAGTGGGGTCGGGCGGCCCAAGATGACCTGGGAGCAGTTGAGGACCCTCGAGCAAGGCGGCTTGATGACGCTAGGGTCGCACAGCGTTTCGCACCCACAGGACCTGGGCAAGCTGACCGATGAGCAGCAACTCGAGGAACTGCTCAAATCCAAGAAAACTCTTGAGGAAAAGATGGGCCTGGAGATTCCGTGGGTGAGCTATCCCAACGGGGCTTTCTCGGCCCACACCCTCGAGTTGGCGCATCAGGTGGGCTACCGCATGGGGTTTACCGAGGTGTGGTCTTCGGCCCAGGCTGCGCCCAATCTGCTCGGCGTGCCACGCTACATCGACACCCAGCTCGAGCGCGGCTGGAAGGACGCCGAGAACGGGCGCAAGACTGCTGCCGTGGTGAACCTCAAGTTGCGGCCCACCCCGGTGCGGCTCACTCAGGTGCGGCTCGAGGGGGTTAGTCTGGCGCTCATTGAAGGCGGGCGGCCCCAGAGCCTGCTCACCTCGGGGCGGCGTGGGGTGCGCGAATTTGTGCAGGCCGTGGGGGCCAAAGCCGGCATCAACGGCAGCTTTTTCACCGACGCGCTGGTGGCCTCGAATGACAACACCATGATTGGCCCCATTCTGACCCGTTCACTCGAGGGCGCACACGAACCCATCTTCAAAGCTGAGAAAAACCCTGGGCTGCTCGAGCGCATAGGTCAACGTCCGCTGGTGCTGTGGAGCCGGGACCGCTTCATGATGGTGCCCTTTCAACCGGAGAGCATGAACAGCCGCGAGGCGCTCGAGAGATTGCTGCCCGGAGCCACCGACGCTTTTCTGGCCGGGGCCTGGATAGTCCACGGCGGCTTGCCCAGGGACGCGGCCCAGCTCGAGCCGTTTGCGCCACGCGATGCCGAAGACCGCCGCCCTCGAGTGTTTCTGGGCATCACCCGCGACGGAAGGGTAGCACTGGGCGCGTCTACCTCGCCCGCCTCCACCGAGATGCTGGCTCGAGCCGCCTCGAGCGCGGGCGTCGAGGAAGCGGTTTTGCTCGATTCGGGCTACTCGACCTCACTCGTTTTTGGGCAGCAGATTGTGGCGGTGGGCCGCAAACGGGCCAAACAACCCTCGAGACCGGTACCGCATGCGATTGTTTTGCTGGACGAAGCTTTGCCGGACGCTGTTTTGAAAAATGCCGCTTTGAAGGATGCCATTTCGACGGATGTGGGAGGGACCTCGAGCCGCTAAGGGTGGCGTGGTTAGTTCGCCCTTCACCCTCGAGCAGATTTCTCCCACCCACACCACCAAATCAGCCCGATGAGCGCGGGTTGCAGCGGCAGCCGCGCCCATAGTATCCAGGCCGGGAAGGAATACTTTTCTGCCTGAAGTAGCATCTGCACATTGGCTGGAAAAACAGCGATGAGTAATAAAGTCAGCTCGAGCGCGCCCCATTTGCGACTTCTGGGCCACAGCAACATCAATCCACCCGCGATTTCGGCCAGACCGCTCAGGTACACCGCCTCGAGCTTCAGGGGAACCCACGGCGGCATAATCGAGAGGAAAGCGTCTGGTGTGACGAAATGGGTCACTCCCGCGCCCACGAAGAGCAGGCTCAACCCTATGCGAACCCTGGCCTGAACTCGAGTTTGGCGTGCGCTTGAGAGAACGAAATCTGGATTGGCTCGAGCAGGATTCATGCTGTTCAGTCTACCCGACCACCTCGGCCCTACGTCGTGCTAAACTCACCCCCGCACATGGCCCGCATCGAGTCGCTCACCCTGCACGGGTTCAAAAGTTTTGGTGAAAAAGTCCGGCTCGAGTTCGGTCCCGGCATCACCGCTGTGGTGGGTCCCAACGGCAGCGGCAAGAGCAACGTGGTCGAGGCGCTGCGCTGGGTCACGCACAGCGCAAAGGCGCGGGCGCTGCGGGCCAGCAGCGCCACCGACCTCATCTTTCACGGGGCGGGTGGCAAGGGCAGCGTGGGTCTGGCCGAGGTTCAGCTCGAGCTGTCCGGGGGCCTCAACCTGTCGCGCCGCCTGTACCGCGACGGCGAAAGCGAGCAGGAGTTGCGGGGTCGGCGGGTGCGGGTGCGCGACGCGCTCGAGGCGCTTTCCAACACCGGTCTCGGCCTGGGGTCGCTCTCGGTGGTGGGCCAGGGCGAGGTCTCGAGCGTGGTGGCAGCGGACCCTAAAACCCTGCTCGAGCACCTGGAGGAGGCCGCTGGACTGGGTAATCTGGCCTCGAGCCGTACTCAAACCCGTGAGCGTTTAAACGATGCCGAACGCGGCCTGGAGGCACTTAGACCGCTGCACCTCGAGCGGATTGCGAGGCTCGAGGACCTGCGGCGCGACGCGCTTAAGGCCGAAGAGTTTGTGGCACTCAGTACCCGTAAAACCCTGCTCGAGCGCGCCCTCTTTCGGGCCAAGCGTCAGGGTTTGCTCGAGGAAATCGCCTTGCTCAGGGTGCGTATTGGAGCGCTCGAGGCCGGAAGTCTGGAAAAAGTTGGATCGCTTGAGCACATAGGCGCGCAAGTCGATACCACTCGAGCGGCCCTGTCCAGCGCCCTGGCTGAGAAGGTGGGCTTCGAGCGGGCGCGGGAGCGAACAGCGGTAGCCGTGCGCGAATTCGGGACCGCGCAGGGAATTCTGAGCCAGCTCGAGAGCGACCTCGAGCGCCTGATTGCCGAGCGTGAAGCGCTGGAAGGGCTAGTTTTGCCCGAAAAGCCCCAGCTCGAGCAGCGTGAAAAAAATCTGTCAGTGGCTCGAGAAAGTCTCAAAATGTTCGAGCGCGACCTCAAGACAGCCGAGGGTCAGCTCGAGGCGGCCCGTCGCCGTGAGCTGAGTCTGGAGCGCGAATCGGCCCGCCACACCGCCCAAGCTGAGGAGCGCGAACGCCTGGAAACCGCGCTCAGACTCGAGGCCCAAAGTTTGCAGGTGCTCGAGGAAAATCTCAACGCTCTGCGGACCCAGGTGCTCGAGTCGCCGCAAACCCTCAAAGAGCAGCTCGAGAGTTCCAGACCTCAAATGCAGGAACTGCGCCTGGAACGGACTCAAACTGAGACGGCGCTCTCGGCGCTCGAGCGCGAACGCCTGCGCTTAGAAAAGTTGCTCAGTTCGCACGCCCGCTACGGCGAGGGGCCGCGCAATGCCCTCTCGAGCGGCCTGGAAGGCATTCTGGGTTCGGTGGCCGATTGCTTAAGCGTGCCCGAGGCGTTTGAGACCGCGCTGGTGAGCGCGCTGGGGCGGCGGCTCGAGCAGGTGGTGGTGCAGGACAGTGAAACTGCCCGCAAAGCCATCGCTCACCTCAAGCGCGTGGGCGGACGGGCCACCTTCTTGCCGCTCGATTTGCTGCGGCCCCGCCCCCGGCGCGAGGGCGGCTTTGTTCACGAGGCGGGCGTGGTGGGCTGGGCCTCGAGTTTGTGTCCCTCGAGTCCACAGGTGGTGAGTGACTCGCTGCTGGGCGACACCCTGATTGTGCAAAAGGACAGTGACGCGGTGCGAATTGCCCGCAAATACTCGAGCAGGCCGCGCCTGGTGAGCCTGGATGGTGAGGTCCTCGAGCCAGGAGGTGCGCTCACTGGGGGCCGCCTTCAGGACACGGGTGTATCCCATCTGTCCGATTTACGCCGCCTGGACGAGTTGAATATGGAAGCCGAGACCCTCGAGCGCCGCCGAAAGAGCGCCGAGCGTGATTTGCAGGGCCTCGAGCGCCAAACGGTGGACTGGGAGGGGCAGCTCAAGCTTCTGGAACGCGCTCGTTTGGAGCGGGAAAACCGGGAACGTCCGCTCGAGCGCGACCTCGAGCGCTCAAAGTCTCGTTTGGGAGGTCTGCAAGGTCAGCTCGAGGCGCTGTTATTGCCCATCCAACCGAACGCGAGCGCACCGCTGGACATGGTGGCGCTCGAGTTGGGCGTTCAGGAGGTGCGTCAGGCGCTCGAGGCGGGGCGTGAGGGAGAAAAGCAGGCCGGGGCCGAACTCGAGGCGGGCAAGCGGGCGGCGCTGGCCTTTGAGCACGCAAGGCAAGCTCTCGAGCGCCGGGAGCGGCTGGACGCGCAGCACACCGAACTCGAGCGCCGCTTTAACGACGCTGTTGAGCACTTTAGTGCGGCCATGACCCAGCTCGAGTTTGAGCGCCGCACACTCGAGGCGCTGAGTCCGCCGGAACTGGCCCCGCTCGAGGCTAGGCTCGCTCAGCTCGAGCGCGAGGGACGCACAAAAACCTCTGAACTGAGCACCCTGCGCGGCGACCTCGAGACCGCCCGCCTGACCCTGGCCCGCCGCGAAACCGCGCTGGGCGACGCATCTGAAGCAGACTCCCTCGAGCCGCCCAATCTGCCGGGAAGCCCGCGCTCGTGGACGGCTGAACTCTCCGACCTCGAGCGCAGGATTGAGGTTCTGGGTGTGGTCAACCCGCTGGCCCCAGTTCGCAAGCTCGAGGAGGAGGAGCGGCTCTCGAGTCTGGAGCGCGAGATGGACGACGCCCAAAGTGCGCTCGAGAGTCTGCGTGAGGCACTCTTGGTTTTAGAAGGCGACCTCGAGCGGGGCCGCAGTGGCGCGCTCGAGCGGGTGCAGCGAAGTTTTTCGCACTTCAGCGCCGAACTGCTGGGCGGCAGCGGTGAGGTGGTGGCGGCTCGAGGGAGTGGGGGGCGGCTCGAGGGCCTCACCCTGGCGGTGCAACCTTTAGAGAAGCGCACACGGGCGCTGAATTTGCTCAGCACCGGAGAGCGCACCCTGGTGGGGCTGGCCTTCCTGTTCGCGCTGGCTCACGCCCCCGAGGGCGGCAGTGGCGGCCTGCCGCTGGCGGTACTCGACGAGGTAGACGCGCCGCTCGACGAGGCCAACATCCGCCGCTTCGCCCATTTTTTAAAGCTTCAGGCCGCTGCTGGAACCCAGTTCATTTTAGTGACGCACCAGAAAGCGACCATGGAGGTGGCCGATTTTTTGTGGGGCATCACCACGGTACGTGGGGTCTCGAGAAGCTTTTCCATTCGCTCGAGCGAGGAGGTGGGGGTTTGAAGGGTCCTCACTCGTCCTCGAGCGCCCCACCCCTGGTCAAGCGGCGGTTTTCGCGCCGTTCACGCCGCTGTTGAGCGCGTTTGCCGCCTTTGGTCTGCGCTCGAGGGGGCAGGGCCAAAATATAGGTGTGTTCCGGCCGACACGGCGCTTTAGCCTCTCCCAGACGCTCCTCGGGGTCATCGTCTCGAGCGCCCGCTAAGTGGAAGTGCTGTTTGGTGCAGTACGGACAGCTCTCGACCACCCAGAACGCGACCCGCGTTCCCGGCATTTCACGCAGAGTCACCCAGGCTTGGGGGTTGATTGGTAAAGCTTTCTTGCCCTTCATAGCTTTATGGTGCCACAGGGCGGGGTTTTCAACTGTCAGGTGGGGCGGAGGGAGAGAGGCGCGATAGAGCCGCAAAAGCGCTCAAATCACCCCCACCTCGAGCGCCATCTTCTCCTGCACTTCCTTCACCTTATCCGGGTTGGAAATCAGCGCAACGGCAGAGTTTTCCTCTTTCAAGTAGCTCGAGGCCACCCTTTTGACGTCCTCGAGCGTGACCGCCACCAGACGCTTTCTGAAGGCTTCCTGCACCTCTCTCGAGTAACCTGCCAAATCTGAGAAGAACCTCGAGCGGCCCAGCGTGTCCGGCGAGGTAAGCGGGTCGAGCGCGCCGCCAGAGCGGATGAGCGCTTCCTCGAGTTCAGTTTGACCGATTTCATCCGAGTTCACAAACTCGAGCGCGCCCCGGAACACCCCGTAGGAGCGCTCGATATGGGGGTCGCGGTACGAGCTGAAGGTGAAGATGCCGCTCTGGGGCGAGTAGCTGGCACTGCCGCCGTAAGCGCCACCCTTCTCGCGCAACTCGCGCAGGGTGTAATTGGCGGTCAGGAGCTGGGCCAGCGCGAAGAGTGCGGGGCTGTCCGGGTGGCTGTACGGCACGCACTGAAACGCCTGGGCGTTGTAGGAGACGGGAACGTCGGTGGTGCGGGCGCGAGGTTTGCGCGCGAGGCAGATAGGCCCTATAGGTGCTGCTTTGTCCAAGACGCGGGACGAGGGTTCTCGGTTCTCGGTTCTCGGTTCTCGGTTTTGCAGCGGCTTGAGCAGACCCCCCAGCTCGAGGGAATCCAGTACGCTCTGTTCTGCGGTTACGAGCACGCTGGCCTTGCCGCTCAGCAAAGCTCGAGAGAGTTCTGCAAACTCGCCCAGTAACGGCTCCACGCTGCTTTCGTCCTCGCCCACGGTACTCTTCAGGCGCTCGAGCAGGCTCAGACCGCTCTGGCGCTCATTTAAGGCGCTGGCCGAGCTGAGCTGAGCCGCTGCCAGCATTGAGGCGTAGCGGCTGCCGTTTTGCACCACCCCTGCCTGCTTTCCGGTGCGCTGTTGCTTGAGCAGTTGGTACAGCCGACCCACATCAAACTGAGGAGCGGTCAGGAACTTGCCCATCAGCTCGAGCAGGGGGACCCCGTTGCGGGCCACCGCCTTGCCGCTCAGCGAAAAGTGCTCACCGGCCCGCTCGAGCGAATCGGGAATGGGGGTCAGGCCCACGCTCGCGCCCACGCCGCCCGTAACGGCCTCGAGTTCTCTGGCCACCTCGAGATAGTCCAGGTCGCCCGCGCCGCTCTTGGTCAGGGCGTAAGTGTACAGCGGCAGCAAATCCTGCTGCTCCTCGCTGAGGTGCCCGGTCTCGAGCCGCACGTCCACGTACAGCAGGCCGTTGGTGGGCTGAGCGCACAGGCCCACAGTGGCCCCGTTTACGGTCTTGTGTTCGATGGCCACCTCGGGCACCTCGGTGCGGATGTCGCTCAGGGCCAGAGAGGGCAAAAGCTCGCTGCCGTCGTCCTCGGCGTCCTGCATTCGCAGCAGCTCGAGCGCGTCCGAAACTACTTTTCCCCGGTCTGTTTCGCTCAGATTCTGCTCGAGGGCCGCCACAAGCCCCTCCTCGTCCTCGAGCTTGTGTGCGGCCAGCGCGGTGTCCGGGGTCAGCACGATTCTGACCCGGTGCGGGTTGTCCAGCAGTTCACGCCGAATCAGATGTCCAAAGTAGTTCGGTTGTTTGCGGTTTTCTGCCAGCCGCTCGAGGTCAGCGTTGAATTGGAGCGCACTGAGCGGGTCGCCGCCGTACATCCAGGCGCTGGCGAACTGGAAAAACACCTTCAGGCTGTAGGGAAAGCCTGCGTTGCTCACCTCCTTGCGGCTGAGTTCGAGCTGGTGTAGCGAACTCTCCAGCGCACTCTCACTCAGGCCCTTGTTAGCCAGTTCCTCGAGCGTGCTCAGCACGATTTGCTCGATTTGGTCGGCGCTCTGGGGGTCGGTGTCCTTGAGTCCAGCGCTGAACATCGCTTCTCTGAACTCCGGGTTAAAACCCGTGCCGTCCGATAAACTCGCGCCCAGACCCGAATCAATCAGGGCCACCCGCAGCGGCGCGGCGGCGTTGCCGAGTAGAACATCGGACAAAATGCTCATCTCGAGGGTGCGGTAACTGTCAAAACTGGGAACTGTCACCCAGGCGAGCGAGACCTGGGCC
>Ga0209724_1000508_pt1 | contig 37416 bp, 39 predicted proteins | sample grotaG_FD_184143 | JGI IMG/M metagenome (GOLD analysis project Ga0209724, IMG submission 184143) | Glacier valley bacterial and archeal communities from Borup Fiord, Nunavut, Canada, to study Microbial Dark Matter (Phase II) -... | ecosystem: Environmental > Aquatic > Freshwater > Ice > Glacier ... | reverse complement strand
ACGCCATACTTGAATATCAAGTACTTACAAAACACATATACCAAAAATACCCCTTTGGGGGATGAAAAAACTTGATTTTAGACCGATTTTTCTTTATTTTTGATGAAAACGCTGCAAGTTGGGTTAAGAAAATTTGATTTCCAAAGACAAACTCAGAAGAAGCTGAATGTAAAATAAGTTGCACAGTGGTATTCTTTCCCTGATTCAAGGTCAACTACACAAGGTGCTTTTTGAGCAATTTTCGGTTCCATAATTTTAAATCCAATATTGTTAAGGCGCAAAGATACATTCACCTGCGGGCAATAGGTAACAGTATTCAGAAAGATCGTGGTACCTTTCGGTAATTATTTGTCTGCTACAGGATGTTTGGGGGTTTTCAGAATCAACTGATAAAAGGATAAATCGAGCCACTTCCCAAATTTATAACCGGCGTGTTGGATCGTGCCGCAGAAAACAAATCCTTCCTTTTCGTGCAGGCTGATACTCGCAGCATTCGAGGCATCAATACCACCAATCAAAACATGATAATCCTGTTCTTCAGCGCTTTTAATAATTTCCCGCAGGAGTATCTTTCCCAAACCTTTACCTCTCATATCAGACTTCACGTATATGGAGTGTTCTACTGAATATTTGTAGGCCGGCCAGTTGCGAAATGAACCAAATGAAGCAAAGCCTAAAAGTGTATCATCAAAATCAAAGACTCCGACAATGGGATAATTCCCTTGCTGTTTTGCAGCATACCAGGTTTGCATATTCTCCATCGTACGAGGTTTGTAATCATACAAAGCTGTAGAATGGAGAATTGCCTCATTAAATATCTCCAAAATCTCCGGCAGTTGCTTTTCATCGCATTGCCTTATTTTATATTCCATTAAAGATCAAATTTGTGTTATTCCTTTTATCATTCAATTACTGAATATCTTTCAGAAACAGCGTTTTTGGGTCATTATAAAACTTCACAAAATCCTTTTCGCTGGGGCAACCTTTGTAAGGACCAAAAGCAACATCGACAGGCTGATTGAAAGGATTGCGCCAAACCAGCACATACGACAAATCATAAGGACGCAAGGTTTCAAGTAATACTTTCGTCCACCATTCAGGATTTTTGGTAATGGGACCACCAGCTTCGCTAACTGCACCAATTTTGCCTTTCTCGGCAGCGATTTTTGTAACCAGTTTCGCACATTTTCCCAGTGTGGCGGCATATTCCGGTCCGCGATCGTACAAATCAAAAGCAACCAGATCAATCAGGTCATCGCCAGGATAACGTTCAAGGTATTCTTCTGAAGTTGTGATGCGATCGGTAGAATAGGCATAAAGTAAGTGATGAATATTTTTTGTTTCGCGTAAGTAGGTTACGGTGAACCGCCATAAAGCTTTATACTCATCAACGGTACACAGGTCTTTTCCCCACCAGAACCAGCTTCCGGTATGTTCGTGGAAAGGACGAAAGAAAACCGGTATAAATGTTCCCTGTTCGGTTTTCAGACTGAGCATAAAGAGAGCCAATTTATTGAGGTATTGTTTGTACAATTCGTGTTTTTCGCCGCCGGGAAGTATTGCCGCAACGGTTTTGTTTGAAGTCACATCCCATGCCGTGCCTCCTGTCAACGGGTTACGAAAATGCCAGCTGATGGTATTAATTCCCCCCTTTTTATAGGCCTTCTGAATTCCGCTGCGAATGTTATCGAAGGAAACAGAATCAAGACTAAAGGCATTTCCAAGTTCAAGATGTCCCAATTCCCAGCCACAAACTGCCGGATAATCGCCACAAACATCCTTCACGTCACTGCGTCCCTCTTCTGCATACCAGCTTGTTCCATAGGCCAGCGCATCCTGATGTCCGAACATCATCCCTTTGTGCTGAAGGTTCAGCATTTTCTGAAATAATTTAACAACTTCAGGAGTTGCTTTAGGGTCTGAAGGTACAGTTTTACCAGCCTGCGCCGCGAATCCGATGAAGACGAATACCATTATAGACAGGTTTTTAAATTTTCCCATGGGTTTGTTTCTGTTGTAATAAATGATTGACTGTTTTACTAAATTCCGCAATGGCAGAATCGCTTTATTGTCCAAATATAAGCATTATGAATATGGAAACGGGAACAATTACTAAAGAATATGGTCACCTTACCATCATCAAAAAATTCAATTCATATTACCCAATCCACAATTTCCGTAGATTTTCTCCACAGCAATCACGTGGATTCCACACTTTTCCTTTGCGTGTGAAACTTTTTGCCAGAACTTTCCATAGTCGTTAATCCATTATCGTATAGTCGCTTCCTTGATTTGGAAGACAAGTTAACTGTGTTTGGCACGCTTTTGTGTATAAGATAGATAAGAATGAACATTTACGAACATAAAAATTGAAAACATGAAAAAGTTAATGATTCTCTCAGCAGCCGCAATGGCTATTTTCTTCGCAATGCCACAGTTCGCAGAAGCGACAACAATTCAGAATGACATCACAGTATCTCAGGAAAAAGCAGTAAAATACTCTGAAATTACTGCTGCAGACCTACCAGTAGCGGTCACTACCACTCTTACTCAGAATTATGCAGGATATGCAATTGACAAAGTCTTTTTGGGCGACGACGGCACCTTTAAAGTAGCTGTCAGCAAAGAATCTGTTAAAACGATACTTCTCTTTTCAGGCAAGGGAGAATTGATTAAATAAGTTTTTAATATTTTTTCTTCACACCCTTTTCGAAAACAATTGTTTGAATAAGCGTTAAGGATGGGTGTTGCAACCTCTGTCAAAAGCATTTGACAGAGGTTGATTTGTTTTGAGCAATGTGGATGCCATCAATTTCAGACATACGCTTAATACTATGGAAATAAATGTAATAACATTGCTTGACTAAAATTCACATAATTTATGGGGGATTTTTCCTCACCAAACACGTGGAATCCACACCTTTTTTCCGTTGGCAATTATTACGGCCATCTCTTTAAATTATAGTTTAATATCTGACTATATGATATTTAGAAAAGTATTCTGGTTATCAAACCGAGTTTGGCACGCTTTTGTCTATAAGATAGGTAAGAATGAATATTTACAAATTTAAAAATTGAATACATGAAAAAGTTAATGATTTTATCAGCAGCCGCAATGGCTATTTTCTTCGCAATGCCTCAGATCGCAGAAGCTTCAACAACTCAAAACGATATCACTTTGACACAGGAGAAAGCAGTGAAATATACAGAAATTACTGCGGCAACCCTACCAGAAGCGATCACTGCAACTTTAACAAAGGATTTTGTGGGTTACTCTGTAGACAAAATTTTTCAGGGCGACAACGACACTTATAAAGTGGCTGTCCGCAAAGCAGCAGTAAAAACAACACTTCTTTTCACAAGCAAAGGTGAATTGATTAAATAAGCTTCTTAATATTCGTTCTTCACACCTTATTCGAAAACAATATATTTGAATGAGCGTCAAGAATGTGATTCATAACCTCTGTCAAAAGCATTTGACAGGGGTTTTTTCATTTAGAGCAATGCAACACCCGAATAAAACTAATTTCATCACTTTGTAATGTGTGCTGCTTCTCTGGATCGGCTGGATGCCATCAATATCAGACATACGATTAACGTTATGGAAATAATGCAATGACATTGCTTGACTAAATTTCACATAATTTATGGGGGATTTTTCCTCACTAAACACGTGGAATCCACACCTTTTTTTCGATTGCAAGTATTACTGTTTTTAATTTAAATTGTCGATTGCATCCTTACCTACTGCAACTTACAGAATGAAAAGGTTACCGGACCGAGTTTGGCACGCTTTTGTCTATAAGATAGATAAGAATGAACATTTACAAATATAAAAATTGAAAACATGAAAAAGTTAATCATTTTATCAGCAGCCGCAATGGCTATTTTCTTCGCAATGCCTCAGTTAGCTGAAGCTGCAACAACTCAAAACAATATCACTTTGACACAGGAAAAAGCAGTAAAATACACTGAAATTCCTGCAGCAAACCTACCGGCACCTATCGCTGCCGCTCTTGCAAAAGATTACGCTGGTTATACCGTTGACATGGTTTTTCTTGGCGACGACGGTACCTTTAAAGTAGCGGCAAGCAAAGAAGCTGTTAAGACAGTACTTCGCTTCACAAGCAAGGGTGAACTGATTAAATAGTCTTCTTAGTTTTTTTATCCCACCTTTTCGGAATCATATTCTTCGACAATTATTTGAAGAAAGTTATGAATGGGTGGTTCAACCCCTGTCAAGATCATCTGACAGGGGTTATTTTATTTTTGGCAATGCAGCACCTGCATAAAATCAATTGTGGTTCATCAACCCAATCTCAATAAGAGATTCTGAGATAACACAGTTTCAATTCCACACAATTCCGTGGAATTTTTCCACACCAAACACGTGGAGTCCACACCTTTCTTTTGCATGATCAACGCCATGCCAAACCTCAAAAAGCAACTTAATTATTTGATATAATGCAACTTGTAACATCTAAGAGGTTTGTGCTCCGAGTTTGGCACGCTTTTGTCTAATAAGATAGATAACAATGAATATTTACAAATATAAAAATTGAGAATATGAAAAAGTTAATGATTTTATCAGCAGCCGCAATGGCTATTTTCTTTGCAATGCCACAATTAGCAGAAGCTACAACAATTCAAAATAATATCACAGTGACTCAGGAGAAAGCAGTAAAATACCAGGAAATTACTGCGGCAACATTACCGGCACCCGTCACTGCCGCTCTTACAAAGGATTATGCCGGTTATGCCATTGACAAAGTTTTCCAGGGCGACGACGGCACTTTCAAAGTAGCTGTCAGCAAAGGAGCTGTTAAGTCTATCGTTCTCTTCAGTAGTAAGGGAGAATTGATTAAATAGGCTTCTTAAATTTTTTCTTCACCCCTTATTCGAAAGCAATTTTTTAACGGTTAGTTTGAATTAAAGTTAAGAATAAGTGGTCAAAACCTCTGTCAAAAGCATTTGACAGAGGTTTTTTTGTTTTGTATACTTATTTTGGAGAAATTACTTAAACTAAATGATGATCTTTGCCACTTAATAAACATCGGAACAAATATTTTTAAGGTATATGGCAAATATTCTGATTGTAGATGATGATGTAACTTTCTGCCTGATGTTAAAGAAATTGCTTGACAAGCATCATTTTCAGGCAACTACTGTATTTTCTCCGGAAGAAGTTAAGCGGCTCATACATCAGGAATTTTATGATGTGGTACTAACCGACCTGCGGATGCCTGGGGTTAGCGGAATGGATTTAATCAGAATGATCAAACTTGAATCGCCGGAAACGCAGATCATCATGATGACGGGATATGCTGATATTTCCACGGCAATCCAGTCAATCAAACAAGGAGCTTTCAATTACATTCCTAAACCTTTTCTGCCAGAAGAGATTTTAAGCATTATTCGGGAGGCACTCGAAGAGGTGACGAAAAAGCATGATGTAAAAGTCCATGAAAATGATTTAAAGCAAAATAATTTTCTGGATGGGATCAGCAAGGTTTCTTTACGTTTAAAAGAATACATTGCATTAGTTGCACCAACACCATTGTCTGTACTGATCACCGGCGAAAGCGGAACCGGAAAAGAATATGTGGCGCGATCCATTCATGCTTTAAGTGCACGGGCAGATCGTCCTTTTGTAGCCGTAGATTGTGGCGCAATTCCTAAGGAGCTGGTAGCAAGTGAATTTTTCGGTCATGTCAAAGGTTCGTTTACAGGAGCCATTGCAGATAAAATCGGACATTTTGAAGCCGCCAATGGTGGTACTTTATTTTTAGATGAGGTAGGAAACCTTTCTTACAGTACACAAATTCAGTTGTTGCGTACATTGCAGGAACGTCTAATCAAGCCAGTCGGGAGCAGTCGCGAAATTTCGGTAGATGTAAGGATCATTGCGGCCACGAATGAAAACCTGCAACTGGCGCAGGAACAGGGCAACTTTCGCGAAGATTTGTACCACCGTTTAAACGAGTTTCAAATTGTTGTTCCGCCCCTTCGGGAACGCGGTGAAGACATTCTGCTTTTTGTCCGTCATTTTCTTAATCAGGCAAATTCTGTTCTTGGAAAGTGTGTATCCGGCTTTGAACCAGCAGTTGAAACTGTTTTTATGGACTATAGCTGGCCTGGAAACCTGCGTGAAATGAAGAATGTGGTTAAACGTGCAACATTGCTTGCCGCCGGAAACCAAATCACCCTCAGCGAAATCCCTTCAGAAATATTTAATCCTCAAAAAAAAGAGGATCAGTTTAAGTTATTCAATGAAGGGAACGAAAGCGAATTAATCCTAAAAGCATTGGAGTCTGTTGACTACAACAAAAGTAAAGCTGCCCGTCTGTTAAAAATCGATCGCAAAACGCTGTACAATAAGCTTGAACTTTACAAGATCGAACTTCCAGGCAAAAACGATTCTCATTAATTTGCCTGACTAACCGATGTAAACATTTTCTTCCTTTTGGATGGTCTGAAGTAATGCATCTATCTTGTCGATCGCCATTTTGCCACATGAGTAGAATTCTTTGTGGTGCAAGCTGGCAAAATCTTTGTGTTCCAATTGGGATAAAAGCACTACAAGATCATTCGCTTCGAGCTGGCGGTAAAGGGAAAGCATTTTATGTGATAGTTCCGAAAGTTCAAGATCACTTTCATCATGGAGGTATTGCCTGAAAAGCAAAGCATTTTGTTTGCCTGTTTTGATAAATGAAACCAATATTTGCATCAGGCTTTCCGGATCGCCCCCGGCAAAAGCCGCAAATTGCTTCAGGTTATAGCCGTTGTGTCGTGAGTATTCTGTACTCTCCTTTTGATCAATTATCGTTGCAATTTTCAGTTGTCCTGAGATTGCCTGTATCAATGCCTGTGGGTGAAATGGCTTTTGAATAAAGGCAGAGAACCCGGCAAACTCCTTTTCTTCCATATTACTTCCCGAAATTGCAATGGCCGTAATCTGACCCTCATTTTTAATCAGAATCTGCTTTAGCACCTCAAATCCGTTGATAACAGGCATCTGAATATCCGTAATCAGCAGATTCGCACAACCTTTCTCAAATGAACGAATTGCCAATCCGGGATCACTGAAGGCATGGACTTCCATTCCGGCTGTGTTTAAAATGGCAGTAGTCATTTCAAGAAGCGTTTCATCATCATCAATAAGCCAAACTTTCTTCCCTGCGATTTCTGCTTTTGCCTTCTTCGATTGATCGGCAGTTATTTTTTGAGCAACAACAGCCAATTGCTCACCTTTTACGAGTGGCAAGACAATGATAAAATGACTGCCTTCACCCACTTTACTTTCGAGGTTTATGGTTCCTTTCAGCAAATGGATCAGTTTTTGGGTAATTGTCAATCCGAGGCCGGTACCTTCATACTGTCTGGGAGTGGCGACCCTGGCAAATTCTTCAAAAATCCTCCGCGTATTTTCCTCCGAAATGCCAATCCCCGTGTCAATCACATCAATTTGTATCTTGTCTATCTTTTCAGAAGACTCAATTGCTGAAACGACAATTGATATTTTTCCTGCTTCTGTAAATTTAAAGGCATTTGAAATCAGATTGCTCAAAACTTGTGTAATCCGCATAGGATCGCTTACGTAGACAACCGTTGGCGGGATGTTGAATTGAAATTGCAGATCAATATTTTTAGCAATGGCCTGCGGGCGAAATCCTTCCACTACATCGTCCATCAACGGTTTTAAACTGAAAGGGATGCAAGCAATGGTCAACTTCCCGGTTTGAAGTCGTGCCAGGTCCAGAAGACTATTGATAAGATTCAGAATATGAGCGGAGGACTTACTGATATTTTGAAGGTACTTTTGGTGCCGTGGCGATACATTTGCATCATCTTGCATGATTCCTGTAAAACCAATAATTGAACTTAAGGGCGACTTAAGATCGTGCGTAAGGCTCAACATAAATTGCTCTTTACTCTTGAGCAACAATTCGGTATAAGCTTTTGCCTCTTCGAGACTTTTGCGGTAATGTTGGCTTTTGGTAATATCTCTCAGAATATTTACTAAAAAGAAAATGATTGTAACAAGAGCAAAACCGCCCACCAGAATAATCAGCCATGTTTTCTTTTCAACACGACTTTGTTGTGCCTTCACGTTCTGAAAGGAGGTGTTCAACTCTTCATTCTCGATATTTGACAGCATTTGACGTAATTGTAACGTGATGGTGCGATCGTTGGCCAATACTTCCTGTTCTTTATGTTTTAAGCGCGAATCGAGCGCAATACTGTCATTTCTGATTTCAGCCATGACTGAGGTTATAAAACCAGCGATGGTATCAATTGGATTTACCGGATCGATCAGGCTGTCAACCCTTACTGAATGGATTGTCTGCACCTGAAGATTTGAGTCTGTTTTATTTTGCGATGCGAATACATTTGCAAGGCGTTCAAAGAACTTTCTCTTTTTTTGTTTTACATACACGGTGTCATGATTTGTCGAAACATTCCTGTAAACCGTCATATAGTGAGCAATTGAATCTTTTCCGACTACTAATTTATTGAGGGCTTGCTGATAACGGGCTGTAGATAAATTATTTTTCTTGATGGCCGATAATTCTCTGAGGTTATGCTGTTTTACGAGCAAGAGCTTTTTAATACTATCCGTATGCATTTGCTGGATAGGCGAGTTCACCATTAACGCAAGTGTATCAATCTGCATACTGATGGTATCCATCAATTTCAGGTAGTCCTGGTATTGGGCTGGCTGCCTGGTCTGCACATAGCTTCTTTCCAATCCTTCAGCCTGGTAAAGATTTGTCAGGATGTTATTGATGTAGATAAATTTATTATTTACCGGGTTAAAATCGACCTTCTCGGTTGAGTAGTGAAGTATTTCGGAATAGGTGACCCAAACCATCAGTGCAGCTAATAGCGTTAGCGTAAAATAGCCAAGTGAAACCTTAATTTTAACAGACGCCATAAAGTGATTGATGTGAAGTGTAAATCATTGTCAATATTTTCGGAGAAGTTGATTCATTTTTGATTTTAGGATTTAATTAATTAATCTCACCATACATCTCACATCTTTCTCATTCAGATACCATTCTATACAATAACCTTCAGAATCGATACCGGGATAAGCAATAAGCAGTTGAAATGCTTTTGCAATTGCGGCTATATCATTGATATAATCTTCTATTAGTATACTAATGTATTGCCCACTTCGGATCACAAACTTCTCACAACCTAATTCTTCAGCTTCTCCCTGGTATATTTCTTCGGCAGCTGCGTCGTAAATAATAATTCCTTTTGCATTACGACTCGAGATCCCAAAATATCGCCTTTGTTTATAGCAAGTAAGTATCGACTCTAATTCCTTGCGTGCTTCCATGATTCCCTCAGGGAAAGATTTTGCCGTTTCACAGAAAACCTTGATATCATCCTCTAATCTAAATTTTTCCATACCCAAATCGTTTAAAGCAATTTTCGCATCAGGCTGTATGAAAACCCTTGCCTTTGAGATCAAATTTATCCAAACTATCTGAATCGACAAAATGGAGTCCGGCGAAGGTAATGCTATTTAGTTTACAAAGCGAAGTTCGAAACACGTGCCCTTATTTAAGGTACTGGCAACCTTAATTTCAGTAGCATGCAACTCCAAAATTTTAGCAACAATCGACAGACCGATGCCGAATCCTCCAATAAATTTAGCATTGGTTGCCCGGTTAAACGGTTTGAATATATTCCCTATTTCGTTCTCCGGTATTCCTACACCATAATCAGTTATTCCAACAACTACTCCATCTTTTAATTTCGAGATTTTCACTTCAACCTCTAAGGATGAAAATTTACAAGCATTTTCAATCAGGTTTTTGAATGCAATCTCGAGTAATCCGGGGTTTCCTTCTATTATAAAATCGTTTTCATTGTCTGAATATTCAATTCTTGGCAGGATCTTTCTACTGGGATATTTTAATTTGACAGAATGAATGGCATTAAAAACCAATTCATCGATTCGAATAAGTGATTGCGAGATATTTTTATCCCTGTTTAACTGAGCCAGTTCCAGCAAGCTATTTATTAGCAGATTAAGCTTTCGAAGATCTTCTGTCAAACGAGCAATGTGCTCCACATACTCCACTGGATTACGTTCGCGGCTGATAATATAATCTGATTCAGCAATCATAATGGCAAGCGGCGTCCTTAATTCATGTGATGCATTCGAAACAAATTCTTCCTGGCTCTTGAAAACAAGTTCAAGGTCAGACAGCATCTGGTTAAAGGTAATGGCCAACTGCTCAATTTCATCCTGCCGTTTACCTTCATCCAACCGGTTGCTTAACTTCGATGCATTGATCTCCTTTACTTTGGCAATGATACTCGATATAGGCCTGATTGCTATTTTTGAAAAGAAATAAGAAGTCCATACGGAAAGACAGACGCTAAAAAGTATGCTCCAAAAGAGAACCATTCTTAATCTGCTCAGATTCTCCGCACGATTCTTATCATATGCCAACACATATACATGGTAGAGTTGATCATTAACCCTGTGATTGTAAAATACGCCATCTTTTTTACCTATCGAGAAATATTCAGGACTGGATGAATGTGAACTTCGTGAATAACTAATACTTTTTAAATATTGAATCTTGTCACTGTAGAGCATTTTGCCGTTTGAATCGTTCAGCACGATCTCCTCTTCTTCGAGTGACTTGGTTGTCAGATAAATCTTTTTTAAAAGTGTTGAATCGACTTCCTGAACATTTATCAATAGGATAGCCGTATTCTGGGCCCTGACCAATAAATTTTGCCGGAATATAGATAGCTGACTGCTGTATGAAAAATAATAAACCAACATGCAAAAGACCATCAGTATCCCGAATACCGACAGGGTAAACTGAATGGATAACCTGTTTTTTATATTCATTCTAAAGTTCATTTTCGCCACAGTAAAAGCCAAATCCAAATTTGGTATGAATGAGCTTGGGCTCAAAATCCTTGTCTATCTTCTTTCTTAAATAATTCACATACACGTCGATGATATTTGTTCCGGTTTCGAAATCAAGGTTCCATACTTTCTCAATGATATATTCCCTGGAAAGTACTTTGTTTTTGTTCTTCAGTAGTGTTTCCATCAGGGAAAATTCTTTGGATGTCAGTTCAATTTTTTGACCGGCACGAATGACCGCTTTTGAATCCAGATCCATTTCGAAATCAGCAATTGCCAATTTCCGATCTATCACAGGTGTAACATTCGACCGCTTCAGGAATACATTTATGCGGGCAAGCAATTCCCTGAAATCGAAAGGCTTAAGCACATAATCATCAGCTCCGGATTCAAATCCGATCAGCTTATTCTCTGGTGTACCCAGCGCAGTAAGCATGATGATAGGCGTGTTACTATTCGTTTTTCGGATTTCGCGGCACAATTCATAACCATTCATCAAAGGAAGATTGATATCAAGAATGACAAGATCATAATCAGCTTGTTCCATCATTCGTTTGCCTACATAGCCATCGCTTGCCACATCAGCCCGAAATCCGGATTCATGCAACTGTTTCTGAAGAACTTCAGCAAGACGCTGTTCGTCTTCAACTACTAAAATGCGGGCATCACTCATTCATGGAGTTATTTTGTACAAAAGTAAGATACAATCCGGAGGAAACCGCTTTCTAATGAGATTCTAATCAATTTCTAATCATTCACTAACCAGCTGTTTTATAATACATACCTACCTTTGCCAAGGTTAATGTTATTCTAATAAATACATATCATGAAGAAATTTAAAATGACCGATGGTCTGGCAATGTCACTTTTCGTTGGTTTCGTAATTATCGTTCTGGCAGTTTTGAAAATATTTGTTTTTCCAGGTCAATAGATTCAGATTGGCTACTAAAATCTACTTCAAACAAACATTTTGATGTCAACTGTTTCTTTACTTTTGGTTTAAACCGTGGGTCGATGCCTCACGGTTTTTTTGTAGCTATTAGGTACAGAAGGGGGAGCGCTAAATTCCAAGGACGTGATAGTCCAAAATACATGTTTTGTCCTTGCTTAGAACGCTTTGAATATATTTTTAATCAACATGAGAATAACAAAATTATATAATGCATTTTTTAACAGTGAAAAAGCAGGCGGACTAATTTTAGTATTTGTGACCATTCTTTCATTGGTACTTGCAAACTCGGGTTGGCAGACAGAATATATAAACCTTTGGCATTTTGACCTGGGTGGACACAGTATCGTTCATTGGATCAATGACGGATTGATGACCATCTTTTTTCTTCTCATTGGTCTGGAATTAGAACGGGAGATCTATCAGGGTGAGCTTTCGGATATAAAAAACGCTTCATTGCCGATCATTGGCGCAATAGGTGGCATGATCGTTCCTGCAGGAATCTTTTTATTGCTTAATTATGGAACCAACACGCAGGCGGGTTCAGGTATTCCAATGGCAACCGATATCGCCTTTGCGATTGGAATATTATCGTTGTTAGGAAAGCGTGTACCAACCTCATTGAAAATATTTTTAACCGCTCTGGCTGTAATTGACGACTTAGGCGCAATTGTCGTAATTGCCATTTTCTACACAACCTCACTCGCATTTACAAACCTGTTTATTGCCTTGGGTATATTTGGGTTTTTACTTCTTTTAAACCGATTGAAAGTTCACAATTTAGTTCCGTATTTAATTGGTGGAGTTGTCATGTGGTATTTTATGCTTCATTCTGGAGTTCACGCTACAATTACAGGTGTATTGTTAGCTTTCGCAATTCCATTTACGAATGGTGGAGAAAGATCGCCTTCGTACATCCTTCAACACTTTTTATACAAGCCAGTTGCATTTCTTATTCTACCTATATTTGCAATTGCGAATACTTGTATTGCCATAGGCGATACGTGGCAAAGCGGTTTAGGACAAACCACCAGCCTTGGAATTATAGCTGGCCTTGTAATTGGAAAGCCTTTGGGGATCTTTCTCTTTTCGTTTATTGGCGTGGGTTTAGGACTTTGTGTGATGCCGTCAGACCTAAAATGGAAAAATATAATAGGCGCAGGGTTTTTAGGCGGGATTGGATTTACGATGTCAATCTTCATTACACTTCTTGCATTTGACAATAATGATGTCATCAACAATTCAAAAATTGCAATTCTGATCGCTTCCTTTATTGCCGGTACAATTGGATTTATCTTCCTCAAACTGACACTTAAAAAGGTCAGAAAACACGTTGCTTTCTGACCTTCATCCAATATTCCCTAACCATTCATTGTTTGGAGTGTCCGTTCAACGCTCCGCAACAATATCTTTACTTCTACCTTCCGTTTACATCACCACCACTTGATTTCCTGATGTTTTTTACCCGTGGATTACCCGAATAGTTAATGCCGCCTCCACTGCTGGCATCGGCATCGAGTTCTTCGGTTACCTTGATGCGGATATCTGATCCGCTTGAAACATTGGCAGAACATTTCTTCGTTTCAAGATCACCTGCAGTAATGTCGCTTCCGCTTGAAGCACTAAACGCTGCAACCTCAGCCTTCCCGTTCAACGAAACATCAGACCCACTGCTTGTATTAACACGTAATTGTTTGGCATCCAGTTCAAGTTTAACATCCGATCCGCTGCTGACATCGAGGTCGAGATTGTCGAGTTTTAAAACCGAAGCTGAATTTACATCCGATCCGGCTGAAGCATCCAATTTATCAAGGGTTTTGAATGAAACGTAGACCTTTCGTGGTTCCTTGTTCCAGTTCAAACCGAGCCACGATTTATCCTTGATATAAATCTTCAGGATACCATCTTCAACCTTCGTGATTATTTTATCCAGATCATCCGAATTTGCTTCAACAAAAACCTCCTCCACGTTCTTTTGTGTCAGGTTCAAATCGATTCCACTGCTCACCGAAATACCATGGAATCCTGAAAGCTGCCTTGCCTGACGGCCGTCGGTTGATTGTGCGGCCTGTAATGATGCACCTTGAAATACTGCTACCACTATAAGCAGCAGGGTAAATAATTTAATTATTCTCATATCCGATAAATTGATGGTTAATGTTTACGATGGATACCTCCGCCTGATGAAGAGTTAACATTGGTTGAAGTTGGTTCGCCGTAATAAGCAATATTTCCGCCACTCGATGCATGGGCATCCAGTTTCCCGGTTACGGTTGAAGAGACATTTCCGCCACTCGATGCACTCATTTTACATTGATTAACGATCAGCTTTTCTCCTTTAAGATTTGCCCCCGACGAAGTTCCCAAGTCGGCTTCCTTTGCCAGTCCCGAAAGTTTGATATTGGCGCCTGAAGAACAGTCAGCACTCAGGGTTACTGCATCAACATCCATCGTGAGGTTAGCACCTGAATTCGCATCCAATTCCAGATCATCTGCCTTAATCTGCGATTGCGACCAAACATTTCCACCCGAATTGGCACCTACGCCTGTCAGTTTCTCAACGGTCACCATCACCTTCTTCTCTTCGGCCCACCGGATATTTTCCTTCGTAGTGATCTTGAGCACACCACCCTCAACTTTGGTTTCGATCAGTTCGTGAAGATTGCTGTCGGCAATGACCACGACCTTGGCCGGACTACCCTGCGTAATGTAGACATTCATTCCGCGGCTAACTTTAACATGGTCGAATTCACCAACCTGCCTGACTTCTTCTTTGACGTTCCCATTTCCCTTTACGGAAGGTCCAATAAACATGCAGGACGAAAGTAAGATACTTATCACTACTATAATTCCGACGAATTGAAATTGTTTTCTTTTCATGGCTTGATTGTTTTATAATAGAATAGACGCCAAAAAATTATTTTTGTTACAGATTTTACCCCATGAAATTGAAAATTATTACCTTTTTTTGATTGATTGAGAACAAATACCCTTTAAAACCAACCATTTGTGTAAAAACGGATCACAGGAAGAGAAAGCGTTTGAAAGGATTAACAACGAACTTCTTCCCTGAATTTGAAAAATGGACAGTTTACTATTCTATCGATCGTACAATTATACTGAATATCCGTTTAGCACTTTCAAACAGCTCTTTACTTTCGTATAATGAAGGTTTGCCCGAAGCCATAAGTCCAATATCACCCGGATAACGGGAACTGGTGTAGACATCATCTAATGCGTCGAGTTCCAAAAGTATCAATGGCTCAATTAGAAATTGTACTGCGAACGAATGTAACCGGATTAAATTATGGACGCGAGGAATGGGGATTCCATTTTCTTCTAACAACGCTTTAAATGCTTTTTCAACAACTTGTTGTGCATGAAACGCCACAATGTTTGTTACAAAATCATCATTGATGTTGTTAATGCAACTATGTAAGTCAGTTCTTGCAAAATCAAGCCATTGTTGCGTGGTTGCCTTCATAGATTACAATTCCTTTATTAAGAATTTCTCTCGAAAAACTGCTATTAAGTGCCTTAAACTGCTCGTACATTGGTTTTGTATAAACCAAAAGATCAATTGCAATTTTGCTTGAAATGGGCCGGATCTGTGTACTTACTTTTAAATACAATTCATGCCTCTCTTTGAAAGTTGTTGGTATTGAATTGTCATTAAGCACTACAAAAATGTCCATGTCGCTATCCTCATGAGGTGTACCATATGCATAAGAACCAAAAAGCAATACGAGGTAAGGATTAAGCTCGCTCAATCTTTCTTTAATCTGTTCTATGTAAATATTATCGGATTGCATAACTCCCTACTTTATTTGGCAACAAAGTAACAATTTATTTCGATTTCTGCAATATTCGTATTTGTAATACTGAAGAGCTAAATCTGTTCTAAATCAAACGATCCGGCAATCAGCCTCCGATAAAGATATCGAAAGCCAACTGCCGGATCGTTAATTTTGATAGCGGTTTCTATTTTGTCTTCCCGTAAACCGGACCATAAGTGTCGCAGGCACGGTAATCGGAACCTTCCTTGTCCATTCCAAATGCATTCCAGACTGCAGGGCGGAATACTTTTTCCTCTGGAACATTGTGCATACAAACCGGGATACGAAGCATAGCCGCCAGCGAGATCAGGTCAGCACCAATATGTCCGTAACTGATTGCACCATGATTGGCACCCCAGTTGGCCATTACACTATAGACATCAGCAAAAGGTGCTTTGCCTGTCAAACGCGGAGCAAACCATGTTGTTGGCCAGGTTGGATCGGTACGTACATCGAGCACTTCATGAACATCCTTGGGTAGTTCAATGGTCCATCCTTCAGCAATCTGAAGTACCGGGCCAATCCCTTTGATCAGGTTCACTCGCGACATGGTGACGGGCATCTCCCCCTCAGTTTTGAAATGAGATGAATAACCGCCCCCACGGAAATAACCAAGACTGGCAGCAGCCCAATCGGTTGCATCGAGACAAGCTTTGGCTTCATCTTCTGTAATTTCCCAGAAAGGTTTCATGGCTGGCTGGCCATCTTTCTGCTGTTTTGCAGTTGCATCAAGGGTTGTTGAACCAGAGTTGATCAGGTGAATAATTCCGTTGGCCGCTTTACCTGTGAGTCTTTTACCTGTAACGCGTTCAACAGCATCGGGGCTCCAGTAAGTGCGAACATCAGAGAATATCTGTGCAGTATTGGTTAGCAGGTGTCCAAACAACATCGCAACACCATTTAATGAATCATTTTCGGTGGCCACCACAAATGCTTCACGGATACCATTCCAGTCGAATGAAGAGTTCAGAATCGCCTCCATAAAGTCGCCATTTGGGAAATGATCCGTCCACTGACGTTGTCCCTGGAATCCACCTGCGATCGCATTGTGTCCAAGCGCCTCTTCACCAAATCCCAATTCTGCCAGTTTCGGATTACCAATCATCAGGTCACGGGCAATCAGGGTCATCTTAACGACCATCTCCCACTCCCATGCTTTGCGTTCAGGGGTAAGTTGTTTGTCGGGTTCGTTGAGATCAGCTCCTAATTTACAGTTTTTCTTTACCCAGGCAAGGGCTTTTTCAAACTCAGCATGATCATAGATTCCCCGCTCAGCACGACGAATAAATTCTGACATGTCAACCACTTCGGTACGCATCCCCAGGTAATCGAGGAAAAACTCCTGATCGACATACGATCCGGCAATCCCCATCGACATACCACCAATCGAGAGGTATGACTTATTTCTCATTTGAGCCACAGCAAGACCTGCATTGGCAAACTGAAGCACTTTCTCTTTTACATCTTCGGGAATAGAGGTATCGCCCGAATCCTGCACATCGCGGCCATAGATTCCAAATGCGGGTAACCCTTTCTGTGCATATCCTGCCAAAGCAGCAGCCAGGTAAACAGCTCCCGGACGTTCTGTTCCGTTAAAACCCCATACTGCTTTTGGAATCAAGGGATCGGTATCCATTACTTCGGTTCCGTAGCACCAGCAAGGCGTAACAGTAAGCGATACACCAACTCCTGCACGGGCAAATTTATCGGCACACATCGCAGCTTCAGCAACACCGCCAATGGTACGATCAGCAATTACGCACTCTACCTTTTCTCCGTTGGGGAAACGAAGGTTCTCTGAAATCAGCTTGGCAGCAGCCTTTGCCATATTCATCGTCTGCACTTCCAGTGATTCCCGCACGCCCTGAAGCCTGCCATCTATCACTGGTCTGATGCCTATTTTGGGCATCTCTCCAATTAGTCGGTTCATATTAATTAATTTAAATTTGAATTCACTCTTTTTCCAACTTCAAACATATATAAAACCGCTTTTGTTTTCAATAGATAGGGTAATCTATTTTGTGTATATATCAAACATGGCCGTAAAACCTTCCAAAAAGTGGGGTTAAATTAAAACATTGGCTGATTGCCCTATCCGCACCGTATTCATCCTTTCCATCCTTCAAAGGCTGATGGATGTTCCATTCAGGACAGACGTAAGAATTACCGTATTATCCAAGCCCTTTGATATTTCTATTGCCTCATTTATGATTCCTTCAGGATAACCATTCATCTGTAAAATTTTGATCGCATTTCGGTTTTTCAATTTACCCTCCTTGAGTTTAAAATCAAAATCAACCGTTTTGCCATCCACCTTCTCACTGAAATGGTATAAGTCGTACTCTTCCTTTAATAAGTCAGCCAGTTCAATATCATGTGTCGATACAAAGACAACATTATCAGCTCCTGTCAGGTAAGAAAGGACGGCTTTACCCGCTGAAATCCGCTCAATCGTGTTGGTGCCTTTAAAGATCTCATCAAGCAGGAACAGATTCGGTTTCCCGCTGACGCTCTCGTCAATCATCTCTTTAATCGTGAGCACCTCCTCAAAATAATAACTTCTGTCATTCAGTAAATCATCACTTATTCTGATTGCGGAAAATACCCTCAACCGGGGCATCGAGAAATGGCGCGCAAAACAGGTGTTGATTGTTAATCCTGTGATTGCATTGATCCCGACTGTCCTAATAAATGAAGTTTTTCCCGACATATTTGATCCTGTCAGCAATATAGATTTTCCATTTACCCGGATGCTGTTTTCGATACATTCTGGTATAAAAGGATGATATACATCTTCGGCAATAAGTTCCTTCTTATCGGACGCCATCGTTGGCAAACAAAAATGTGTCAGACTATTGCGAAATGATGCAATTGAAATTAAAGCATCAATCAGTCCGACAAATTTAAAGACATCTTCAATCTCCTTTCTTTTGGTATCAAGCCGTTTCAAGATCCCAAACAACAATAAAGGTTCAAGTAAGAAGGCAATTTTAATAAACTCGAGTAATGCCCAGACCAGAGCCTCTACATCACTTTCTAACCTGGCTTCCAACTTAAAAAACGACATGCGGTTTCTTACTTCATCCAATATCCGAATAGACCGCTGAAGTTTTGGATTTAGCTCTTTAAACCGTTCATCTTTATATAATTCAGTCGCAACGCCTTTTAACCTTAACAGTTGAGGCAATGAACCGACATAGGGATAAATGTTTTTCTTGTTCCAATAGTGAATCACAAAATTGATCAGAAAAACACCGAAAATCACAAACAACATTACGGGATTGAAAAAGCTCAGAATGAATGCCATCAGATTTGTAAACGCCAGAAGCGGGATGATAAAAAACCATTTAGGCGGTTCCAGGTGCTTATCCTGAAAAAGTGTCGTGATGTAATAAGACTCTTTCTTATTCAATTTAGCCAATTGAACTTGAACATTGACCCTGAATTCCTGATTATTCGTGAATTGATCGATCAACTTCTCGTGATAGACAACTTCAGCACTTTGAAGCGGAATGACCCTTAATTTGTCATAAAGAAATTGCTGTCCGACTTGAGAATTTGTCCGGTCGATATACCGGAATAAATCATGAAAATCAAGATCGGCACAGGTCTTGTCAGACAATACCTGATAGGCTTGTGAATGGTCTTTCTTTCTAAAGTATTTCTCAATGAAATCAAAATCAAATGAATCATCCTTTAAGTTTCCGAAATCCTTCAAAAAGTTCTCTCTTTGTTTCTTTGAACGGTTAGTTATCATGTATAGGCTTTTAAGCGAACACTATAGTAATACTACTTTTCATATTACAGGTTTAATTCTTAGGCAAGTTTACAACTATTTTCGATTTTATCAACTGTAATCCGTTTTCATCGATTCCATTCGCATTTTATTTATTTCCTTTAGTGTTTCAAAACTGAACTTTATGTCGAAATCAAAATTATCCTTCCCTTTACATTTCCAGATACTTGTCGCCCTTATCGCAGGGGTATTTTTTGGTTACCTGACACCTGACACGGTCGCTTATACGAACTGGATCGGCGATGTCTTTCTACGCGGTTTGAATATGGTGGTGGTTCCGTTGATCCTCCTCTCCATCACAACAGGGGTTGCGAGTGTGGGCAGCGGCGATAACCTTGGTCGTCTTGGGCTGAAGACAATGGGATATTACCTGCTGTCTACGCTAATAGCGATCCTCACGGGTTTCTTCCTGGTCAACCTGATCAAACCAGGTGTAGGCGCAGAACTGGGTTTTAAAATGCCGGTGGATAACCTATCTGCAATCACCGATAGCTTTGGAACAACGCTGATTAAGATTGTCCCTTCTAATATTTTCGAGGCACTCTCTCAAGGTCAAATGCTCTCGATTATTTTCTTCGCAATCCTGTTGGGTTACTTTATCACCAAAATGGATGAAAAACCGCAAAAGCTGTTGGTCGATGTTTTCAATGCGGGTCTCGATGCAATTATGAAGATTACGATGTTTGTGATCCGTTTTACGCCAATCGGCGTTTTCAGTATTGCTGCCAAGGTGATCGCACAACAAATACAGATGGGAAACCAGATCAGCGAAGTCTTTAGCAGGCTGGGGCTCTACTTTATCACGGTGCTGATTGGCCTGATGATTCATGGGTTCATCACCCTCCCTCTCACTGTGAAATTTTTAGGTCATGCGAATCCAATCAAACACATGAAAAACATGACCATTCCCTTACTTACTGCTTTTTCCACTTCATCCTCCAATGCTACGCTCCCATTGACGATGGAAGCTGTTGAGTTCGAAGATGGTGTTTCGAACAAGATTGCAAGCTTTACGCTGCCGCTTGGAGCCACTGTGAATATGAATGGTACAGCGCTTTACGAATGTGTGGCAGTGATGTTTATCGCACAAGCGTATGGTATTGATCTCTCCTTCGGACAACAGCTGATTGTGATCTTCACGGCACTGCTTGCGGCAATCGGTTCTGCAGGCATTCCAATGGCCGGACTTGTGATGATGACCGTTGTTTTGAAGGCAGTTGGTCTTCCGCTCGAAGGAATTGGTTTAATCCTCGCTGTCGACCGTGTGCTCGATATGTTCCGCACCACAATTAACGTTTATGGCGACACTTGTTGTGCTGTTATTATTGCAAAATCGGAGGGGGAGGTATTGAAGGTGTAATAGCGGCTGGCAACTGGCTTCTTGCAACTGGCAGTTGGCCGTCTTCAGGTGCAAGTTGCCAGCCACTAGTTGCCAGACACCACCGATAAAGAATTAAATAATTGCATCTCGAAAAGTTTTAATAGATGTTGAAATATCCTTCTAATGTTGTAGATTTGTTGTATTCAAACCCTAAAACTAATTGTTATGATCTGGATTATTCTGATAGTTATTGTAGTTATTGTCTTCTGGCTGATTGGCATTTACAACAGTCTTGTACGTCTGCGAAATACTCGTCAAAATGCCTTTGCAGACATTGATGTGCAACTCCGTCAACGGCACGACCTGGTTCCTCAGCTCGTCGAAACAGTGAAAGGTTATGCAACACACGAAAGAGAATTATTAATACGGGTTACCGAAGCCAGAACTGCAGCGATGGGTGCCACCACGATTGATGAAAAGATCAAAACTGAGACACAGCTCTCATCCGCATTGCAAGGGTTGAAAGTATCTGTCGAGGCTTATCCCGATCTGAAAGCCAACCAGAACTTCCTGCAACTTCAGGAAGAGTTAAGCGATATCGAAAACAAACTCGCCGCAGTCCGCAGGTATTTCAATGCTGCTACCACCGAATACAACACAGGCATCGAAACATTTCCATCGAACCTTATTGCCAATAACTTTGGCTTCAGGCGCGAAACAATGTTCGATCTTGGTACAGAGCGAACCAATATGGAAGACCCACCCAAAATCAGTTTTAATTAATGACTTACGTCGGTATACAGACTCAAATCAGGAGAAACAACTTCAACAGCGTTCTCCTGGTGATTGCGTTTCCGCTTGTATTACTCGGGATGGTTTATGCTTTTCTGTTCTTCACTTCGCAACAACGCGATCCGCAAATGGTGAATGACTCCTTCGTCAATACAATGCCATTCGTAGTGATCGGAACCGCCATTTGGTTTACCATTGCCTGGTTTTTTCACAATTCAATGATTAGGAAGGCCACGGGATCGAAACCGCTTGAACGGATGGAGAACAAACGAGTCTATAACCTCGTCGAAAACCTGTGTATCTCTAAAGGGATGAAGATCCCGCAGATCTTTGTGATTGAAGATGATTCGCTGAATGCTTTTGCGAGCGGAATCAACGAAAGCACTTATTCGGTATCGCTTTCGCGTGGAATCATCGATAAACTGGAGGACGATGAACTCGAAGGAGTGATTGCTCACGAACTTTCGCATATCCGTAACCGCGACGTCCGGCTCATGATTATCTCCATTATCTTTGTTGGCATCTTCGCTTTTATTGCCCAAATGGCACTCCGTGGTTTGCAGTTTGGTGCCTTCTCGCGAGGGAAAAACAATAAAAATGGTGGCGTGGTTATTTTAATCGCTTTAGCAATTTCAGCCGTCTGCTACCTGATTGCCATTCTGCTCCGTTTTGGCATTTCAAGGTCACGCGAATACATGGCAGACGCGGGAGCCGCCGAGATGACGCGTAAACCTTACGCACTCGCCAATGCTTTGCGGAAGATTGACCAGGATCCGTTTATCGAAGCGGTGCAACGCCGCGATGTTGCCCAACTTTTTATAGACAATCCCCAGCCCAAGGAGAAGAAATTCTCTCTTAGTAACTTCTTTTCAACACATCCACCGATCCAAAAAAGAATTGAATTGCTTGATCAGTTTGCGTAATTGTGATTTGATACTTATATGTGTAAATATCAAATCAGTTACTTTTGAGCTTATTAAATAAATCCCAAAGCACAATTCCGGCGCTTACGGCAATATTAAAAGAGTGTTTGGTCCCGAATTGCGGAATTTCAATCGTTTTATCACACATATTAACAACCTCCTGCTGCACACCCTTGACCTCATTTCCAAAGATCAGCGCCAGTTTTTCGCCCGGAGCAGGAAGGTAATCGTGCAGCGAAATACTCTTTTCAACCTGTTCGATGGCAATAATGGTATAACCATCTTTCTGTAGAATTTCCACCGCCTCTTCTGTCGTTTTAAAGTATTCCCACTCAACGCTGTTCTCAGCGCCAAGGGCTGTTTTATGAATCTCCTTATCGGGAGGAATTGCTGTAATTCCGCACAGGCAGATCTTGCTGACAAGCAGCGCATCGGAAGTACGGAATACCGAACCCACATTATTGCTGCTTCTTACGTTGTCGAGCACAACCACAAGCGGCATTTTATCGGCAGCCTTGAAATCATCGACCGTAAGCCGGGTAAGTTCGTCGTTATTTATTTTGCGCATAATTAAATCAGTACCAGGAATATCAATAATTTAAAAATGCCACCAAATCTCTAAGACACCAAATTCCACCAAAAAAATTGGAGTGTTTTGGTGCATTGGTGTTTTGGTGACAAAAAACAGTTCTCAATAGAGTGTTAACCTTATAATCAAAAGAATACATTTTTTTCTACACTACCAATTAACCTTTTGCCGGCTAATGGGCATTGTCATACAACGTGCGCCGCCGCCGCCCCTGGCAAGCTCGGAACCAGGAATGGTAATTACGGCTTTTTTAAAATCGTCAGGGTTAACTCTGTCTTCGATCACGTCGATGGCCCGGATAATCTCGAAGCCATGTTTGTTCATCTCTTCGAGCGTGTAATCATTCCGCTCGTAACCAATCACTTTACCCGGGGCATAGGCGAAGAAATTTGCGCCGCTGTGCCATTGTTCGCGCTCCATGATCCACAGATCCTGCTTGCCTCCGCAAAATACAGGGTCGAGATTAAAACCGATGCTATTCAGTGCTTTCAGAATATTCTTGCGCTGCTTAATACCGGTAACTTTGCCGTTTTCAATGGTTATGTGGATGGTATGGAATTTATTGTTCTTCAGAATTAACGGATCATAAACCATGCAGGCATCTTTATCCAGGAATGTGAACGTCATGTCGAGATGGATAAATGATTCAGGACTGTCAGGAAGTTCCTGTACAATAATATGCTTGAGGCTTGTCTTCTTTGCCTTTATCACTTCAATGAGATAATCGATCCCTTGGGTTGAGGTGCGCGAGCCTGTTCCCACCACTAAAACATCTTCACTGCCAATTAGTACATCACCCCCTTCAATCGTCGCATTCGGAAAGCTACCCATATTCCCGGGAAGTATTGACGGATTGATCGTCTTAACACCGAAGGCGGGATGGTTTTTGAAGATCGCTTCCATAATCAACGTCTCACGTTCACGCACTTTACTGGCCATTTTGCCAATCAGGACTTCGTCCCAAACTGTCATGGAGGCGTCGCGCGTAAAAAGGAAATTATGCAAAGGGCGCATTGAATAACGTTCCTTGCTTAAAAAGCGGGTCAGATTATCGCGCCGAAGTACAACTCCTTCGATCAATTGACGGGTCAGTACTGAAGTTGGCATATTCAGTAGAAACTCAATTTCGGTAACAGCATCTTCCTGTGCACAGATTCTGCGAACCAGTTCCTCCTTAATAAAATTATCTTCAAGCGTTTCCCGTAACAAATCTTTCACCTCGAAAGTTTTGGTCACTTTCTCCAACACTCCTTTCAGCTGGACATACTCTTTTGTTGCGACCGAAAGGTTTAAAATATCGCTGTAAAGTGCCCTTTGGGCATTCTCGGGGGTCATATTCTCAACTTCATGACCAGGAGTATGAAGGATGACACCTTCCAGGTTACCGATTTCGGAGGTTACCCCGACATTAATTTTTTCCATTTTCTTGCGCTTGCATAAAGGTTTAATCAAATAGTCTGCAAAGATATTGTTTTAAAATTCGGAGGTTCGCAAAGTTTAAAATTTATTAATCTCACAAACAATACCGCCTGTCTGATCGTTTACTACTTTTGACATCTAATAATATTGAGAAGGTGATGTTAAAATGGTTTATTTTTTTGGTGATTTCATGGTTACCATTTTCGGGCGTTGGTCAGGTAAAAGATCTTCCTCCATATCGTTATGATGAAAAAGATATTATTTCAATTTCGGATTCATTACTTCACTTTACATTACCTGAAATTTCAATCTACCCGCAACCGCAGGATATGCACCGCAAACAATTTCGGCAGTACTCTGCATTGGAGTTAAAAGTCAAAAAAGTCTATCCCATTGCCAAACTCGCTGCAATAAAAATCGGAGAATACAATAAAGTTTATTTAGGTTTTAAGTCGGAGCGGGAACGGAAGAATTATGTAAAAAACATTGAAAAAGAGCTATTTGCTGAATACGAAACTGAAATCCGGACAATGACCGTCTCGCAGGGACGCATATTAATTAAACTGATCGACCGCGAAACCGGCAAATCGTCGTTCGAAATCATCAAAGAGTTTAAGGGAGGATTTAATGCATTTATCTGGCAAAGTGTTGCCCGTATTTTTGGGCATAACCTGAAATCGGAATACGATGCTGCCAACGAAGACCAAATGATTGAATATATCATTTGGCAGATTGATCAGGGGATTATCTAAAGGAAGAAACTGGCAGCTGGCGACATGTGTTGTAGAGACGCAAGGCCTTGCGTCTCTACCCACTGATCTAAAAACCGAAATATCGCACAAAGTTATTAGACCGTCTGCACCACCTCAAGGTTTTTCTGTCCTATTTCGATGGCCTCCAGATTAAGCGGAATCAATTTATGATGACGTTCAGGTAATGATTTCTCAAGCCCCTTTTTCACATTCTCAAGTTTGATAACCGGTTTTGCCTTTAAAAAAGCGCCAAGAACGATCATATTAAAAGTTAACGGATTACCCATTTCAACAGCCAATCGTGAACCTTCAACCCGCAAAATATTAATATCTTTTCGTGATGGATGCTTCACGATCCCATTAGGATCATAAATGAGTGTTCCACCTGGTTTTACACGCGATTCAAATTTGGTCATCGACTGCTGGTTCAAAATAATGGCAGTATCGAATTCGTGAAGTATTGGTGAACTGATCCGTTCGTCGCTAAGGATAACAGTTACATTGGCAGTGCCACCCCGCATTTCGGGGCCATATGAAGGAAACCAGGCGACTTCCTGATCCTGCATTACACCAGAGTAAGCAAGAATTTTCCCCATCGAAAGAACCCCTTGTCCGCCAAATCCTGCTATTATGATTTCTTCAGTCATTTTCAGTGTTGTTTAAAATAGAATTAACCCTTGATACGGTATAAACCGGCATCGGCACGCGAACCATCTTTCAAATCGCCCAACGGATACTGCGGGAACATGTTCTCTTCCATCCATTTGTTTGATTCAACAGGATTCAATTTCCACCCTGAACTGCAGGTAGAAACAACTTCAACAAATGCAGTTCCTTTTTTCATCGACTGAATTTCGAATGCTTTACGGATCGCCTTTTTTGCTTTCCGTACTGCAGCCGGATTCTGAACACTTTGACGTGTTACATAGGCAGCACCAGGCAATTGTGCCAATAATTCAGTAATTCTCAATGGATAACCATTTAAATCAACATCTCTTCCATTAGGAGTGGTAGCTGTTACCTGTCCGATTAGAGTTGTCGGAGCCATTTGACCTCCTGTCATTCCGTAAATAGCATTATTGATGAAAATCATCACGATATTTTCACCACGGTTTACCGCATGAAAAGTCTCGGCAGTACCAATGGCAGCCAAATCACCGTCACCCTGATATGTGAAGACATATTTTTCGGGCATTACTCGTTTAATTCCGGTTGCTACAGCCGGTGCACGACCGTGCGCAGCTTCCTGCCAGTCGATGTCGATGTAGTTGTAGGCAAATACGGCACATCCAACAGGTGAAACACCTATTGTTTGCTCCTGAATTCCCATCTCGTCAATCACCTCTGCAATCAAGCGGTGAACAACACCATGACTGCATCCCGGACAATAATGCATGATATCGTCGTTCAGAACAGGGGATTTTGCATAAACCAGGTTCTCCGGTTTAATTATTTCGTTGATTTTTTGAGCTACTTCAGGCATAATTATCCTCTTATAAGTTTTTGTTCAAGCGCTTCTGCAACTTCGTTCGGATTAGGAACAATTCCTCCCATCCTTCCAAAATATTCCACTTTGGTTTTACCGTTAGCGGCCAACCGGATATCATTTACCATCTGACCGGCATTGAATTCAACCGAAAGAAAACCTTTCACTTTCGTGGCATAATCAGCAATGATTTCCTCCGGAAATGGGAAAAGCGTAATCGGGCGGATCAAACCAACCTTTATCCCTTTTTTGCGGGTAATTTGTACCGTTTTCTGACAAATGCGGGCTGCTGATCCAAATGCGACCATAATATATTCAGCATCATCACAGTCGATGGCCTCATAGCGAACCTCTTTACTTCTAATCAGTGTGTATTTTTCCTGCAACCTGATATTATTCTGTTCCATGATGGAAGAATCGAGCTCCAATGACGTAATGATATGTTTTTTACGACTTGCCAATTTACCAACTGTAGCCCAGCTTCCTGAGATTTCGGTGATTTGCTCGTTCGTCCAGCGCGGACGTTGTTCGATTAGTTCAACTTTCTCCATCAATTGTCCGATCACGCCGTCAGCAAGAATCATTACCGGTGTCCGGTATTTGAAAGCGAGTTCAAATCCAAGCACTACAAAGTCATGCATTTCCTGTACTGATGCAGGAGCAAGTACGATCAATGAATAATCTCCATGTCCGCCACCTTTTGTTGCCTGGTTATAATCGGCCTGCGAAGGCTGGATGGTTCCGAGACCCGGGCCGCCACGCTGAACATTTACAATCACACAAGGTAATTCGGCTCCTGCCATGTAGGATATTCCTTCTGCCATCAGGCTAATACCAGGACTTGAAGAGGAAGTCATCACCCGTTTTCCGGAACCGGCAGCTCCATAAACCATATGAATGGAGGCAATTTCGCTTTCGGCCTGTAAGACGACCATACCGCTTTCTTCCCATGGACGATGAGCCATTAAGGTCTCCATCACTTCGGATTGCGGGGTAATCGGGTAGCCGAAATAGGCGTCGCAACCACACCGGATTGCTGCCTCGGCAATTACCTCATTTCCTTTCATTAATCTTAACTCACCCATATTCAAGATTTTCTAATATTTTAATTTTCGATTTTTGCCCGGTAAACGGTAATGCAACTATCGGGACAAACCGCGGCGCAATTTGTACAACCTGTGCAGTTTTCGGGATTTTCCATATAAGAATAATGGTATCCCTTGCTGTTTACATTGCGGTTAAGCGCCAAAGTCTGTGTCGGACAGGCAACCACACAAAGGTTGCACCCTTTGCACACTTCGGTGTCGACAACTACTGCGCCTCTGACTTTTGCCATCTTTATATTGTGTTTATTTAAATATTAACTCTATCTCTTTAAGACTGCAAACGTAATCATACCTATTCTGATTATACATGATAATCAGCATGAAATTGCTGAAGTCTGATTTCCAAATCTCCGAACTGATCTCTCCTGACATGCGAAACACAAGCTCTAAGGCCTTCCTTCGTACTTCCTGTGTTTCCCAACGAAATAGCGCTGATTCCGTAATAAAGAAGTTTGTGCAGTAATTCCGAACCTGTCATTCCGGGATACCCAATGGTGAAGTAGAATCCATCACCCACTGGCTGACCCAGATCGGTATCATAGACAATTACAAAGCCATTATCGATAAAAAGCTTTTTCATGATCTTCGCCTTTTCGCCGTACTCTTTCACGTCTTCCACGAAGTTGAAAGTACCGTCGCAGGCTGCTTTAAACATGGCCGCCAAGGCATATTGGGATGAGTGGGAAGTACCGGAAGTGAGGGAGTACAATGCCCTGTGAACAACTGCATTGCCAAATCCATGAACTTTCAAACGTGCTTCGAGGTTAGGGAAATGCCTGTGATACAAAGCATCGGAGATGACCATCATACCAATCCGCTGCCCCGCATACGAAAAGACTTTAGAACTGGAAATCAAAAGAATATAATTACCCGTAAACCGGGCTACTGAAGCCTGGTATGGCGGAACGCCGGGACGTGAAAGATCCTGTCGGAAATCCATCCCAAAATAAGCAAGGTCCTCAAGGATGACAACATCGTACTGATTAGCAAGATCACCAATAATCTTGAGCTCCTCGTCGTTGAAACAGATCCACGAAGGATTATTAGGATTTGAATAGACGATACAACTAATATTTCCTTTCGCAAGATAAGAATCGAGTTTCGCACGCAATTTTTCGCCACGATAATCGAATACATCGAAAGTTTCGTATTTCTGTCCCATTACAAGCAATTGCTGTTTCTGAACAGGAAATCCCGGGTCGATAAACAATGCAGTGTCGCGTTCTTTCCGGCAACTTCCGGATACCAGGAATGCTGCATAACTTCCTTCCATCGAACCAACTGTAGGAATACAACCTTCGGGTTTCACCTCAATATTCATGAAGAGTTTCACAAACCGGGAAGTCTCGTCTTTCAATGGTTGAATTCCATCGATACGCGGATAGGCCGAAGCAACATTATTTCGCAATGCTTCAATCTCTGCCTCAACACCTACTTTTGCGGGCGGAAGTCCCGGAATACCCATCTCCATTCGTATGTAACGGTCACCTGTAACGGCTTCGATACTACTGACCAACTGAACAATTTCCCTGATCGAAGCATTCCCGATATCGGGAACTTCGAGTTCTTTTATCTTACGCTCAACAACTTCGCAGTCTATAGGCGTCTTCCTTGGGTTCGTCTGGTTCAAAACTCCTTTTTTAACTGTTCCACCCAACAATTTAAACGATCTTCGGTCAACTCTGGTTCGAAATCCTCATCCAGCGGCAATCCGAGAAAAAGTCCGCCTTCGAGAGCATCGGAATCCTGAAATGTATAACCATCAGGCGTTACTTTCCCTAAAAGTTGTCCCCCGTTTTTAACAACGAGTTTGGCAAGAACGCCCATTGAATTTACAAAATGATAGGCATAAGTAATATGATCGCCTAGCCCAAAGATGGCCACTTTCTTGCCAGTGAAATCAAATGAAGTGACAGTCGGCATAAATTTGGACCAGTCAACATTTCCAAATTTCTGATCCCAGGTGTCACGACCGATTGTCGATATCCCGAAGATAATGGTATCATAACGTGCCATATCAACTGATGATGCTTCATTCACATGAATCAGATCCGGCTTTTGATCTTCCATTTTTGCCGCCAATAATTTGGCTACGCGGTGAACAGCTCCGTTCTCCGGTCCGTAAAAAATAGCTACTTTATTCATAACTAAATATTTATTGGTTGTGTATAGATACTTCTGCCGCTACATATTCTCCCAGTATTGCAAGACTCGAAACGTTTTTCAATACCTTGTGTATGGCTTTTTCGTAATTTGCAATCAATTCCCATTCAACATCCACATGAAATGAATACTCATTTGGTTTTCCGATGATGGGCAATGATTGAATTTTAGTAAGGTTAATTTCATGTTCAGCAAAGATATTCAATACTTTGGCTAAAGCACCATGAAAGTGACCGACTTCAAAACAGATAGAAGCTTTATTGGCTTCCACAGCTGAAATGACACGTTTGGCAAGGATCAGAAATCGCGTGTAATTTTTCTTATTCGATTCAACCCCTCTTTCAAGCACCTCAAGTCCATATAATTCAGCCGACCGCAGATTGCTGATCGCAGCGGCATAAGTAATTTTCTCTTTGGAAATCAGCTTAGCAACAGCGGCATTGTCTCCGAGTTCCTTTGTCTCGACATTCGGAAAATATTTTTCAATGTATTCGGCACATTGAAGAAATGAGATCGGATGTGAATAAATCTCCTTGATGTCCTTTTTCCGAACACCGGGAAGTGCCATCAGATTCATCTGAATATGGATATAGATTTCGCCGATGATTCGCAGGTGATAATCGCGGATTAAAGAATAGTTCTGAAGAATACTTCCGGCAATCGAATTCTCAATCGCCATCACTGCGTAATCAACCTTATCTGCATCAATGAACTCACAAACACTCCGGAATGACTTGCACTCGACAATCTCAACCTCATCCTTGAAATAGTGACGAGCTGCATCTTCGTGAAACGAACCTTTTATCCCTTGAATTGAAACTTTTTTCATTAAAAATTGATTAAAACTGAACTCATTAATTTTGACGCAATGTAAAAAAAATCCCGGAATACCGGGTACTTGTGTTTCGTTTAAGGAAATTACTAAAAGAGTAATTGATTGAACGAATAGTAATTAATTATTTTATTAACAGTGCTATTTCCTCTTTTAGTTTTGGAATATGGTTTATCACAATACCCCATATATTCTCATCTGAAACAGAATCGCATCAATGGCATTTTTAATGTCATACAGACATTTCAGCACCTTTTCGTTCATATAATAACCGTTTTTCTCTGTCAAGTACTTTTCTGAAAATAGGATTTTTTACTGCCTGATTCTCCACCAAATCAACTTGTCTGTTAAACATCTTTTCAAGCTTTTCTTTCAGATCCATATAATTGTCAAAATATTCAAGCAGTTCAACTTGATTGAACTGAATCAGCATATCAATATCGCTCGAATCATTAAACCGATCGGTTAAAACAGATCCAAACAAATATAGTTCTTTAACATTGTGCTTATCACAAAGTTCAATTATTTGACTTCTATAGTTATCAATCAAGTTCATAAAGCAAATGTAATCAAAAAACGCAAAACGATATTAGATAAATAAATGGATATCCGTAAATATATCTGATGTCATTTAGTGGTCATTTGGCAAAAAATTTAAAAGTTATTAAGTTGGTTTTGAGACAACCAATGACTATGAATGACAACAATTGACGGTCCTAAAAGATCTGACAGGATAAGCAAACGGGTAATCCTAAAAAAATCATTTTGAAATCGAGCATCAGATCTTGTACAACTCGCTTGCCTTCACAAGATCCATTTGATGTGCCTGCAACACCTTTATGCACAACTCCAGCTGATCGGGTTTCAATACGACATTTGCTGAATCGCCCATTGAATAAGCATACAGGTATTCAATCGAAATCTTATTGTCAGACAATATCTGCAGCGCCTTTGCCAAAGCCCCCGGTACGTTGGGACAGTTAAGGCAAACCACATCGGTAAGGCTTACTGAAAACAGATTATCGCGCAAGACTTTGCACGCAAGTTCCGGATCGGAAACTATCAGCCGCAAGATACCAAACTCAGAAGTATCGGCCACCGAGAAGGCGGACATATTGATTCCATTGCTTCCTAATATTTGTGAGACTTCATTCAAACGTCCCGACTTGTTTTCGAGAAAAATTGATAATTGTTTGATAAGCATATCTTTGTGTTTTTATAATTTTGAATCAAATAAAAGAATGACGCTGCCGGTTTCAGAAACAAAGTACGAGTGAAAGTAAAATGATTGCACCTGATAAAAGAAGATCTTTCTCATGTTTATTCCTGTTCTAAAACCAGAACTGAACGCCAACAATTTTTAAATCTTACGATTGTCAATCACCCGTTTAGCTTTTCCTTCTGAGCGTGCAATCGACTTTGGTTCAACCAGTTTAACATTAACGGCTATTCCAAGCACACTGTCGAGTTTGCGTGCAATCTTCTGACGCAATTCCTCCAGTTTCTTAATCTCATCCGAGAAAAACTGTTCCTGTACCTCAACCAGCAATGCCATTTTATCAAGCGTCCCTTCACGATCGACAATAATCTGGTAATGCGGTTCAACTTCGCTGATGCTTAAAAGAACTGATTCAACCTGCGACGGAAAGACATTCACTCCCCTTATTATGAGCATATCGTCACTGCGGCCTTTACATTTTTCCATTCTTACAAGCGTACGGCCGCAGACACATTTGTCGTAAATAAGCCGTGTAAGATCGCGCGTACGGTACCTGAGCAACGGTATTCCTTCTTTGGTAATTGTTGAAAACACCAATTCACCAATTTCACCCGGAGCCATCGGTTCGAGGGTCTCAGGATTGATAATCTCCGGAAGAAAATGATCTTCGTTGATGTGCATACCGCATTGGTGTTCACACTCGCACGAAACACCCGGCCCAACGACTTCACTCAATCCGTAAATATCAATCGCCTTTATTCCAAGTTTGGTTTCAATATCTTTACGCATGGCTTCGGACCATGGTTCCGCACCAAATATCCCTATCCGGAGTTTGAGGTTTTTAAGTTCCACCTTCATCTCTTTCATCACTTCGGCAATGTTGAGCGCGTACGAAGGGGTGCAGCAAAGAACAGAACTGCCGAAATCCTCCATTAACTGAATTTGTTTGTGCGTATTGCCACCTGAAATCGGAATGACAGAAGCGCCCAGATTTTCGGTTCCGTAATGCAAACCCAAACCACCTGTAAATAACCCATATCCATAGGCAATCTGTACAATATCCTCGCGATGAACGCCAGCCATCGTAAGCGAACGGCTTACAACTTCTGCCCACATCTGTATATCTTTACGCGTATAACCAACGACGATTGGCTTTCCGGTTGTTCCGGATGAAGCGTGTAACCGAACAATTTCACTCATCGGAACAGTAAACAGTCCATAAGGGTAATTGTCGCGTAAATCGGTTTTTATCGTGAAGGGAAGTTTATGAAGATCGCTGATGTCATGAATATCGCCTGAGGTAAGTCCTACCTCCTGCATTTTTTTACGGTAAGCAGGAACATTGTGATAAATGCGGTTGACCGTTTCGCGCAATCTTCCAGACTGGATTGCCTCCATATCCTTACGACTTGCGCACTCAATTTTCTCATTCCAAATCATATTCTCTGATAATTAAAATTAACCTTTTTTAGACATTAAAACGCCGAGGGAGAGGATAACTCCCAGTGCAATCCCCAGTAAAGCGGCAAAGAGCACCTGGAACTCTACCGGTAAAAGAAAAGTGATTGTGTGTGCCGGAATCCAGAAGAAAGGAATCGTCTTCTTAAAAATAAAATTCCACTGCACTTTCCAGTCAAGCTTTGCAATAATATCTCCCATCTTGATGGGTTTCAGCAAACCGGCTACTGTACCGCCATTCTTTATAATGTGGGTATCCGTAATCTTATGAAGCGTCATCATCACAGGCGCATAGATCAAGTTCAACGTAACGCTGATCGTAAATGCCGTTAAGATACGCAATCCAGAAATGGGACCACCCAACGATTCAGCAGCTCCTTCAATGCCGAGCGCCTTTAAAAAAGCAGGAGCACCAGCCGAAAAGATTTTAAAAGCCATCACAATCGTTATTCCTAAAAAGCCCCAGACAATGGCGCGTGGCAGCAGTCCAAATCCTTTTTTATTGTAGACACCTTCCCGTAATCTTAAACCGATCGACTCGCCCATTGTCGCCAGTATCGCAAATTTAAGAAATCCAATCAGAAAAGGATGCGCCGCGTTCGTTGTTTTATACCCGGAATAGATCTCCGGAGAAATAAAGAACGGGCAAAACAGCACTAAAATAAAAATCAAAAAGTAAAAATCATTTTTCTTCATCTGAGGATAGTATTAAAAATTAATGGTCATTTGGTGGTCATTCATAGTCATTGAGTAGTCATTAATGGTCATTGAATGGTCATTTGGTGGTCATTGAATGGTTATTAAATGGTCATTTGATAGTCATTTGATAGTCATTTATGGTCATTGAATGGTCATTGGTGGTCATTGAATGGTCATTGATGGTCATTGATGGTCATTGATGGTCATTGATGGTCATTAAGTAAGTTTTAAATGACTATAAATGACAACTTTCTGACTATAAATGACTATTAATGACATCTTAATGACTATAAATGACTTTTAATGACATCTTAATGACTATAAATGACTATAAATGACATCCAAATGACTATGAATGACTATGAATCCCATATACAAGCTGATCGGCAATAATTTCGAGTCCTACCTTTGTGAGGTTTGTTCTTGCATCGGGAATATCCTGCACATCAATCACAAAGAAAGCACTGTCGCCATCGTTAACAACCCGCCCGTAAGCATTCGTAAAGTTGACACCTGCTTTGACGATCTCTTTAAGCAATTCATCAAGTCCTCCGGGTTTGTCTTCCATTTTAACCACGACAATCTCGCGCAATGCAGCCGACATTCCATTCTCGTTCAGCAGCTGATATGCCAACTCAGGATTCGAAACCACAAGGTTTAAGATTCCCCATCCGTTGGCAGTATGATTGAGGTGCAATGAACGGATATTGATATCTGCCGCTTTTAACACAGCTGTCACCTTTTCGAGGTGACCCAGTTTATTCTCCAAAAAAATAGATACCTGATAAGTCATAGTCTGATGTATTATTAATAGTTCAATCTTTATTCAATTCTTGGATATCCCTAATGCAAGTCATTCGATTGTCATTTTTTGTCATTAAGTGGTCATTTGGTTGTCATTTGGTGGTCATTTAGTGGTCATTTAGCATGTTTTTAATGACAATTTAAGACTCAATGACCTTTTAATGATTCAATGACCTTTTCAATGACAATTTAATGACTCAATGACAATTAATGACCTTTTCAATGACAATTTAATGACCCAATGACAATTAATGACCTAATGACAATTAATGACCTAATGACCTTTTCAATGACAATTTTCATTTCATCCTGTGATCAAAAACCCTGACAGCCTTTCCTTCGGTTTTGGGTATCGAACCCGGTTCAACCAATTTGATAAGCGGACGAACAAGTACTTCATCGCGAATAAGGCGGGTGATGTATTTCTGAAGTTTATCCAGGAACGCAAGATCACCTTTGAACCACTCTTTTTTCACTTCCACTTCAACAATCATTTCATCCTGATCGTCAATTGTTTCAAGCGTAATCCGGTAATCATCACCAACTTCAGGTAATTTCATCAGCACCCCTTCGATCTGCATCGGAAATACATTGCAACCTTTGATGATAAACATATCATCCGAACGTCCGGCAATACGGTCCAAACGACGATGGGTCCGTCCGCATTTGCATTGACCGGGAAGGAACCGTGTTAAATCGCGCGTACGATAGCGGATGACCGGCATTGCTACACGGTCGAGTGTCGTCATTACCAATTCACCGATTTCACCATCAGCAACAGGTTGCAAAGTGATCGGATCAATGATTTCGACCACATAAGCATCTTCCCAGATGTGCAAACCATTTTGTTCGGTACATTCGAAAGCCACTCCCGGACCATTCATTTCCGAAAGGCCAAATGAGTTATAAGCTTTCACCCCAAACATCTCTTCAATGCGCTGCCGGTGTTCTTCGGTATGTGGTTCAGCGCCAATTACCAAAGTATGAAGCTGAGTATCTTTTCGCGGATCAAGTCCCTCTTCTTTAAACACATCGAACAAACGTCCAAGGTAACTTGGAATCGCATGAGCAACAGTAGTTCCATAATCGCGCATCAGTTTGATCTGCCGAAGACTGTTTCCTGCACCCGCAGGGATACTTAAACAACCCAATTTTTCGACACCATATTGAAATCCAAGACCACCTGTAAACAGTCCGTAACCCGCCATGTTCTGAAACACATCGGTATCGCGAACTCCGGCAGCAAAAAGCGATCGTGCCATCAGGTTTGCCCAGCTTGCAAGGTCGTGATGATTGTGATAAACAACCGTCGGATTTCCTGTTGTTCCGCTTGAACTATGCAAACGAACCACTTCACGTTTATCGACGGAGAGAAATCCCCACGGGAAATCGTTCCTTAAATCTTCTTTGGTTGTAAACGGAAGTTCACGAATCTGATCAATCGAATGAATCCCCGATTTGATCGCTTTACCGATTTCAGGAACCCTCCCGTAATACGAAGAATTTACAGCCTGTTGCAATGTCGTCATCAATCTTTCGACCTGAAGTTTCTCCAGGTTTTTCCGGTCAAGAACTTCTAACTCTTTTTCCCAATACATAAGTCGTATATTAAAAGAACCAGGTCATGATCAACCTCATCCCATTATTAGTTGCCGAATGATTATCAGCATATAGTCCATTCTCAAAATTAAACTCGCCTACACCGTAAGCGGCGGTTGTCCGTTCGTATTCCGCGGTTAGCAGAAATTTCGGAACGCTGTACGAAATGGAAGGACTTACACGAACCATATTCATGATGTTCATACCACATCCCCAAACATCTGCTTTCCCGCCCTTACTTGCCAACGGATCTGCACTTCCAAGATTTTCAAGATATCCTAAAAACAATCCCGGTTTCCATTTGGTTCCATAGGTGATATTAAACAAGGTCGAATAACTGCTGATATTTGTATAAGTCTCTTTTCCCGTTTGAGGATTATAGGTTTCAACGCCATAACCGCCAATTAATGTCAGATGCGCCATGTTCTGACCGTAATAACCTTTGAGCAACATCATCAGTTTCCCCGATGAATATCGACCATAACCCATGAGTGATGTACTATTGAGACATTCATCGGTCACATAAATCTTTCCATCGCTGCCAGTTGTCGAAACGCGTGGTTTGATCCGGTTAAAATCGATTCCGGCACCAAGCGTCCATGCTTTTTTATTGTATTCAAAGCTGAAAACTGTTTCAGGGATGACGGCATCTCTTTTATAGGTATTCGATGAACCGATTGGTCCGACCGATAAGTATTGCTGCTGATACAATCCGGTGGCAGATAAGGTAAAAGAACCGGCTTTGTAATCGAATCGCACCTGCGGACTGC
>Ga0209724_1000507_pt1 | contig 37500 bp, 24 predicted proteins | sample grotaG_FD_184143 | JGI IMG/M metagenome (GOLD analysis project Ga0209724, IMG submission 184143) | Glacier valley bacterial and archeal communities from Borup Fiord, Nunavut, Canada, to study Microbial Dark Matter (Phase II) -... | ecosystem: Environmental > Aquatic > Freshwater > Ice > Glacier ... | reverse complement strand
TTTGTTCCGGCGGTACAAGTGACATACTTACACTTTCGGGTCAAACAGGAGATGTGGTTAAGTGGCAAAGTTCTGTTGCTCCGTTCACTACATGGAAAGATATTACAAGCACAGCAACTTCCTATACATCGGTGGCTTTGACTCAAACAACTCAATTCAGAGCGGTTGTTCAAAGTGGCGGATGTTCGGCTGTTAATTCCTCATCAACATTGGTGACAGTAGATCCAACTTCGGTCGGAGGAAATATCACGGGTGGAACGACAATCTGTACAGGAACTGCAAGTAGTCTACTTACGTTATCCGGCCAAACTGGTATTATCAAAAAATGGCAAAGTTCAGTATCCCCATTTGCTACATGGATTAATATTGCAAACACTTCAGCAACTTATACATCGGGAATATTAACTGAGACTACACAATACAGAGCTGTTGTTCAAAGCGGAAGCTGTCCAACAGAAAATTCATTAACTGCAACGGTAACTGTCTCACCTGCAACTGTAGGTGGGATAGTATCTGGTAATAATACGATTTGCACTGGCAGTACGAGTGACGTCCTCACGCTTTCGGGCCATACGGGATCGGTCGTGAAGTGGCAGAGCTCGGTTGCACCGTTTAGTACATGGACTGATATTGCGAACACTGAAGTGACTTATACTTCCGACGTTTTGACACAGAACACACAATTCAGAGCTGTTGTTCAAAGTGGTAAATGCTTAGTAGAGAATTCCTCATTTGCTACGGTAACAGTCTTACCTGCAAGCGTTGGCGGAATAGTCGCTGGAGGTACCACGATTTGTTCAGGAAGTGTAAGCGGATTACTCACATTAACAGGACAAACGGGAAATGTTGTTAAATGGCAAAGTTCGGTATCACCATTTACTTCATGGATTGATATTGCAAGCACTTTAACTACCTATACATCTGGTGTACTAACTGACACTACTCAATTCCGGGCAGTTGTTCAAAATGGAAATTGTGCTGCTGTTTATTCTGCATCGACTTTGGTAACTGTAACTCCGACTGTAAGTGTACCAGTCTTTAGTTTTGGTGCAATATCAACAAGGTGTCAGGGTGCTGGTTCTGTAACTTACACCGCCACTGCAATCAGCGCTACCGGATTAACATACAGTCTGGATGCAGCATCCTTAACAGGTGGAAATACCATTGATGCAGTTTCAGGACAGGTGACCTATGTTGAGGGTTGGAGCGGTACGAGTATGATTACAGTTAATGCCGCAGGTTGCAACGGACCTGCCATTGCAACACATAACGTTACGGTTACTTCAATACCGTTAGCAACAATAAGCTATCAAGGTACTGTCTGTAATTCTGATTTGACACCGCTTCCTGTAGTGTTAACTGGTTCAACAGGTGGCATATTCAGTGCTCCTGAAGGACTGAAAATAGATGCTTCAAATGGATCGATAATACCTGGATTAAGTGCCCCGGGTACCTATACAGTTTTGTATTCGATTGCGGCTTCCGGAGGTTGCAGTGCCTACTCCAATTCCACTCAGGTTCAGATTTTTGGTATTCCGGTATTGGATAGTGTGGTGGTCAGAAATGTTACATGTACCGGATCTGCTGATGGATCATTAGTTGCCAAGGCAGTAGAAACCGAGAGTTTGATATATGAATGGACTGGACCGTCATCTTATACCAATACAGGATCCAGTATAAATGGTTTAGCTCCTGGTGTTTATACGTTAAAGATCACAAATGCAAATGGTTGTTTCCTATTAACCAACGATACGATAGGTGAGTCTGCCATTCCTATGTCTTTGACTTTGGTTGGAGCAAATCCTTCAAAATCAAACGCATCGGATGGAAAGATTGATGCAATTATTACGGGAGGAACTCAACCATCCAATTATTTGTGGACTGGACCAGATGCTTTCACTTCGACGAGCCAAAATTTAGTAGGGCTAAAGTATGGAACTTATAATCTTCAGGTTACTGATAGCTACGGTTGTGTAAAAAGCGGAGTACAGATTCTCATTGATCCTCCAACAGCTGTGGATGATACCATCAGTACCATTGAAGATATACCCGTAACTTTCAATATTGTCTCTAATGATACCGATAATGATGGTACAATCGTTGCCTCAACAATCGATCTCGATCCTTCAACTACCGATCAGCAGAAAACTTTTGAGGTTCCCAATAAAGGTGCTTTTACAGTATCAGCTACAGGTGAAGTTACTTTTACTCCGTTTGCACATTTTGTAGGGCTTGCTGCCATTCAGTATGTTGTGATGGATAATAAGGATGTTTTATCAAATTCAGGTAAAATAACGGTCACCGTTAAATCAAATAATAAACCGCCAATAGCTGTCGATGATTATTCCACTGTTGCTGAACACAATACTGCAGCTGGAAATGTATTCGCAAATGATTTGGATCCCGAAGGAGAACCATTAACGCTTGGGTCTTTTACAATTGGTTCGAATTCCTATCTGCCGGGAGAAACCGCAACCATTGCCGAAGTTGGAACCGTTGTCATTCTACTTGATGGTACATTCACATTTATTCCTTTTCAGCATTATAATGGAAGTGTTCCCCAAGTTAATTATAAAGTTATTGATAGTGAAGGTTTAAATGCATCAGCAAATCTAAATATCACAGTGTCTCCGGTGAATGATGCACCAATAGCAGTTGATGATAATATTACTACCAGGGAGAATGAAAAGGTGGAGGGGAATATTATTTCCAACGACTATGATATTGAAAGTGATGCCATCGTTTTAAACACGCTGCCTGTTGTTGCTCCTGTGCACGGTAAATTAGTACTCTCTGCCAATGGTGATTTCACCTATCAACCAATAATGGATTTTATTGGTAATGATAAATTTACCTATCAGATATGTGATAATGTCACTCCTTCGCTGTGTTCGGTTGCAACAGTAACAATTGTAGTAACAAAGAATGACAGCTGCGAGATATTTGTGCCTAATGTGTTTACGCCAAATGCCGATGGTGTTCATGATTACTTAAAGATCAGGTGCCTGTATCTTTATGATAATCCTGAAATGCAGATATTCAATCGCAACGGCAATTTGATATTCAAAAGAGACCATTATGGTAATCTGGACTTTTGGGGAAGCGAAGATGAGGCGTTCTGGAATGGCCGGTCGGAGAATAAATGGAATCTGATGAATGATGTATTACCTGTCGGAACCTATTATTACGTCCTTAAACTGGGTGATGGGAAGGTTCTTACCGGCTTTATCTTCCTCGGAAAATAGTTAAACCAATTAATCAGCCATAAATGCTTCAATAATTAGGTGAAATACAAGTAAAGAACCAATATGAAAATCGTGGATAAATTAAGAAAAGCTGTACTGGCATTGCTTATACTAAGCGGTCCTTTATATTCTATTGGTCAGCAGGATCCAATGTACACTCAATATATTTTCAACCTTCAAACAATCAATCCTGCTTATGTGGGAAGCTGGCAAACAATGGGATTTTTAGCGCTGAGCCGACATCAGTGGGTCGGTTTTACGGGGCATCCCACTACTCAGACTTTTTCGTTTCAAACACCTTTAAGTACCCAAAATGTAGGAATAGGATTTGATGTTGTGCATGATAAATTAGGACCGGAACAGCGTATTATGGTTAATATAGATTATTCTTACCGCATTATGCTCGACGATATTGTTTCTTTACGTTTTGGTCTGAAAGGCGGATTCACCAATTACAATAACGATCTGAGTAGTTTGCAACCATATTCTGACGGAAATCCGGACCCAGCGTTATCAGGTGTGATTGAAAATAAATTTATGCCAAATGTAGGATTTGGTATGTTTTTGTCATCTCCAAAGTATTACCTGAGTTTATCGTTGCCCCGGCTTATTCAAAATAGTTTTCAGGAAAACAGCGGTAATTTTTCAAAAATGTCGGAAGTTCGCCAGTTTTATTTTGCTGGAGGGATTGTATTTAATCTATCTGAAAATATCAAGTTTAAACCAACTTTTATGACAAAGGCCATCGTTGGAGTTCCATTTCAATATGATATTTCTGCGAATTTTTTACTTGCTGAAAAATTTTGGATTGGCGGAATGTATCGTTCAGGAGATGCAATTGGTGCAATTGCTCAGTGGATTATAAATAGTAGATTCAGAATTGGGTATGCAGCTGATTTTCCATACACCGATTTGGGATCTTATCAAAAGGGCGTTCATGAGGTAATGATCTCCTATGAGATTGCATTTACGAAGCGGAGATATGTATCTCCTCGTTATTTCTAATTTAAATTTAATTGAGAATTTTTTGGTTGCTTGTTTTTCAGAAATTAAAGCCGAAGTTTTTTCATTCGGATACTATTTTGGAGATTTTTAACCTTATAAAAAAAAAGAATCTATGAAACGTACATTTATTCTTATTTCAATAATGATGACATTCTTTTATGGTAATTCTCAATCCACCAAATTAGGATTGTTTGATTTATCGACCGTAAAGATGTCCGAAATTTTGTCAAATACTGTCCGGAGCGATTTTGGTCCGGCTGTTATTGGAGATTCCATCTATTTCTCCTCATTCCGCGACGAAGTGATAGAGAAGTCAGATAAAGAATTGAAAGCTAAGGAGTTTTACGACCTTTATAAGGCTGCCATTGATATTTATGGAAATGTGGTGAGTGCGCGTCAGCCATTGGAGGAGTTTATTACCCGGTTTCATGATGGTCCTGTATCGTGGTGTGCCAAAACTGGTGAGTTGTTTGTGACACAATCAAATTACGTTAATCCGTTGGTTAAATATCAGCCATTTAGAAATGAGGAAATAAAATTGCGGATTGTCGTTGCGAAGAAGGTTAATGGTGTATGGACGGTTGTGGAGGATTTTCCTTTTAATAATGCTGCTTTTTCTGTCGGTCAACCTGCAATAAATGTTTCAGGAGATTCATTGGTGTTTGCAAGCGATATGCCTGGTGGTTTTGGGGAAACGGATCTGTATCTGTCGATTCGGAAAAATGGCATATGGGGGAATCCTGTAAATCTTGGATCTGATATCAATACAAGCGGAAAAGATGAATTTCCTTTTATTACGGGGAATAGTTTCCCTCAGCGATTTTTGGTTTTTGCTTCAACTGGTCATAATAGTAAAGGGGGCTTCGATTTATTCTTTAAAAAATTGAATGATGCAAAAGGAGTGGTTACTCAATTCCCCGAGCCAATAAATAGTACATATGACGATTTTGCAATGACGCTCCCTGAAAAAGTTGAATTCGGCTATATGACTTCCAATCGTCCGGGCACAGGAAATGACGATATTTACAAGTTGACCTTTGAAAAAGACATCGATTATGAACAGGAAATCGTCGTTGTCAATAGTAAAACCAGGAAACCGATACCGGGAGCAATGGTCAATTTTTGCGGCAGAAAAACAAATATGACCGGAACCGATGGTAAAGCTGCTTTTTTATTTAAGAAAAATTCGGTGTGCAATACCACTGCTTCAGCCCTTGGGTATAAAGAAAATGTAATTGTAATTTCAATAGGAACTCCCAAACCTGGCACTATTCTTAGAGATACAATTCCGCTTGATATGATTGTAAATGAAAAGATTGTATTGAAAAATATATATTACGATTTTGACAGATGGGATATTTTGCCTGAATCGGCTATTGAACTCGATCGGCTTGTATCGTTCACAAAAGAAAACCCGACACTGAAAGTTGAACTTAGTTCCCACACTGATGCGCGTGGCCCGGAACAATATAACCTGAAATTGTCGCAATTACGTGCGAAGGCTGCAATCGATTACATCGTTTCAAAGGGGATCGATCATTCGAATGTTAAAGGTACTGGCTTTGGAGAATCACAATTAATTAATAAACGTATTGCAGGACAGCTTTTGACACCTGCTCAACATCGCGAAAACAGAAGGACCGAACTTTTTATTCCCGGGTTTTTAAGTAGCGTGCCAGTTAAACAAGTAATTGGAGATTACTCAAATGGAAAATCTGACCATACAAGGTCGTACAGTTCAAATAAACAAAATGGGTCAATATTTGCAAACAATACCAATGTAGTGACAAATGTTACAAGCAGCGTAGATTTTCGTCTTATTATGGGCTCTTTCAAAGATACAATCAATGCAAATAAATTTGTTCAGCAACTCAAAGCCGATGGTATTGACGCAACAGTCCTTAACGATTCTGAACCTGTCAGGGTTGGAAATAAATATGCTTCCTATAGTCAGGCATTGAAAGCGCTCGATCGATTAGAGAGCAAATCTTATATCGGCTGGATCATTCAAGGTAATTGATTTTCTGTTTGTGAATTGCTTTTTTAATTGATGGTAAAAGGTTAAAATAGGAAATTTTCCTACGGGCTTAAAAAACGAATCGGTTTTTAAGCCCGTTTATGCGTGTTGAAAAATTTGTCGACCACCAATGGTCTCTCTGATTGTGAGGCGGTTTCCAACATCGTCCAATTCTCTCATTTAGGGAAAACCTTTACAAATAAAAATTTTAATGTGATTATTAAGCAATACTCAGACATTGATTGATCTTTAATTTTATTGTAGATCAGTATGTTGTAATTGTTTAATTTGTTTTGGGCTAAGAGTGATGTGAATAACCAGAAATTCCTATTCCAATTGACTTACCTAAATTATCCGTTTAAATATTTTCTTAATTAGCTATTTATATTATGATGAAAATGAAACTTTCCTGATTTTGTTTCGTTCAATTAAAATCATAAGCATAAAAAGAATTACCAACAACCAAATATCACTAAGTTATGAAACTTCTCAACTTGACCTCCAAAAGAAGACTATTGTTGTTCCTGGTTTTAACGTGTACGTCTTTTGTAAGCCAAGCTCAGTTCGTCATCCAGTATCCAACATCAGCAAAGGGAATAACCATTTGCCTCGATTCCACATTGCTAACAGTGCATGTGAGTGTAGGAGCAATGACAACAAAAAACGATAGTGTATTCATCAATTTTCCGCAGGGTGTCAGTTACGTCTTTGGCACTGTATCCAAAACCGGAGGTACATCTTCACTTGGTATTGTTGATGCAGGAGGAACACCCGATGCTCCCATTTTTGTAATTACCCCTGCAGTACTCTCCGTTGGTCAGAGTATCACATTTACTTTAAAGCGATATGCTTCTTGCCCGGCACGGACTTTTGTATTAGGGGGGGGGATTTTCAAAGATGTAGTAACCGTAAAAGGTTCTGCTGGTACCACCAAAGAAAGTGATCCGACTGTCAATCCTTATAATATCAAATATCCTTCCTTCTCATTTGCTCAACCTTTAGCACTAAATAATACAGTTCCTGGCGGTATTTACACGCGTAACTTTTCCATTACCAATGGCGCTGATGGCTGTGCTGATAAGGTTCATTTTTACATTGTTTATCCTAAATCGGGAATCGAATTAAAATCGCTTATGCTCGGCGGTAAACTGATTATACCCAAATCTGTCCGTGGTGATACATTGTTTTATACTATTAGCGGGACCGAACTTACCACGGATGGTTTACTATGCAATGGCGAAAGCCTTGTCTTTTCCGAAACATTTAAGGTCAAGCAGTGCAATTCTGCATCAGTTTCTTATTTAGCTGGTTGGGGTTGCAGTGCCATGCCAGGCGAATGGTGTCAAACGGCTGGTGGGCAAAGTACAATTTCTTCAGTCAATGGCGTACCTGCCTATACAAATATTTCAAGGGAGAATATTGGATTTGTGGATAAATGCACTCCTTTCGATTATGCACTTAAACTTACCAATGGTGGAACTGGCGATGTAAAAGCCGCTACAATGTATGATGTTACGATACTGCAAGGGCAAAACGGGCAAGGTACATTTCTTGATGAAATGGATATGTCATTGTTTACGCTTAGTAATGTCAGGGTGGGAACAATAGCGGTTCCTTTTACTATTTCTGAGGGGATTTTGACCATAAATCTTAATAACTTGTTTACTTCGGATCCTGATGGGTCTGGTGGATTGGCTGATATGGATGGTGATGGCTTTTTTGATGACCTACCAAGTGGACAATCATTGCAATTTAAAGTAACTCTTAAATTTAATTGTTCAATTGCATGTAATACTGAAAAATCGCATAATGGATTTTCTGCTACACTCAAGTATCATACAATGTGTGATATGACTCTTATTATAGCGGACAGACTAAATTCTATTTTTCCTTTGCTTGATTCGTCAGAAATCACTGAGGAGCAATTTTTGGGAAGAGCTTATGTCCCAGCTAACATTAAAGGCAATATTCCTTTTCGGCTAAAATTAGATGCGGGTTTATATGTTAATAATTCTTACTATGACGGTACTAATACTCGTTATCGTTGGAAAGTAGTAGTACCACTGGGTGTAAAGGTTTCGGGTTCAGGGAATTCCACCTATAACTCATTACCTGATGCTTATAAGCAGTTAGGCGACACAATTATTTACACATCATCAACCAATTTATTTGGTTCATTTAGCATTGATCTGGTTTATAATTGTGCCAATGGTGAAGGTGCAAAAAGCTTTTCTTATACGCTTGAGAAAATACAGGACATCACTACGTCCTGTAAATGCCAGGGGGACTTAGTCTGTGCTACTATTTCAACCATGGCTTTCTGTCCAACTAATTGTCCTATTGGTCCTATTAGCTATATTCCTATTATTCGCCGGACTGATGGATCATTGGGTTGGACAGATGCAAATCTTACTGCCAGACAAAGTGCGTCATTAATCAATGCTTACGATTTATCGAAGGCACTTTATCTTGATACAATCCAGATATCCGGATCTGCACTACAGAATAACCCGTCAACCAACCTTCACCTTGAGTTACGATTGGATAAAACAACATTCGAACCAATAGGTTTAAATAAACTTACCCCGCTTTCTGCTAATGTAAATATTTATAGGAGAGGAATTCTTGCAAGCACTGGGATTTTGAATGCAGCCTCTCAATCCAGTTCTACTGCAGATCAACAATTTATTGACTGGGATATTTCATCTTTAATTCCATCAGGTGGATTATTGGCAGGAGACAGTATTTTTACTTTATCAAAATATCAGGTTGCAACCAACAATGGATTATCTCTTAATGATATTCAATCTGGCGATCGGTGGGCATTTTACAATCAAAAAAGTTCAGGTGGAAGGGACGAGTGTAATTTTGTGATTCCTGAAATGTACTTGGTGGGGACCCTTTTGGAAAACAGAACCAATTCATTCGATGCAACTGGATGCAATTCTTTTTCATTAGGCGATCGCACCTATCATTTGGCCAGAAGATTTAATACTTCAGGTGAGCTTTTTCAAAACGAATACCGGCCGGCAATGTATATAGATTCTGTTGTATTGGATGTTCCGGTTGGGTATGAGTTTATTTCTGCAACATTCCGGGCCAGTCAGTTCCCTGGCTCAATTCCAATGATCCCTAATCGCATAAACGGTCATGTTTACACCTTTGTTAATCCGGGTACCTGGAAGAATTTACCAATTACAGTTGCAAATGCCTATGGCGGTTACGTTATTGTGCAAGTCAGACCAACCTGTTCAACGCAACCGGTTGAAAATATTAAAGTTAAAACTTTTATTAAAGATTTCTATTATGCCTTTGCCGGAAGCGCTACTCCTCCCGGAATGTCTGTTATTCTCGAAGGTACTGAAGGTCATTCTGATCCGATATTCAACTCGGGTATTTCGAAGCCTGAGATTTTGGTGACCGATCAAACCGGTTTGATACAGGCTGCAGCTCCTGCTGAGAGTTGGATGGTGCGATTGTCATCTGCAAGTACTTCAGCCGCACCTTACACATGGCTTGGCATACCAACTAAGTCAGGCATTGAAGTGATTGAGGTAAAAGATGCATTATCAAATACTGCGCTCACTCCCATTTCTTATCCTGGTGGTAAATGGTATCAGTTAAGTGCTACGGGAATCCCTTCCGGCACAAATCGCGATTACCGAATCTCATTTAATTACAAGGCATCCGCGAAGGATAGTTTAAAAGTGCTTGCCGGTTGGAATTGTGGTGGTTTTCCAACGAATCCGGATGCGAATCCTTGCGGAGGAAATTCCATCTGGCTTAAATTTGATCCCGTAGTTTCTGAAGTAGAAATTATTCCGATATCTGTTCCGGTTGGCACCATCAATTTATGTGAACCAGCCAGTTTTAAATACGCTGTAAACAGTTCACAGGCTGGTAATACCGTTGATAATACCTTTTCAATCAAGGTTCCTTCAGGATTAATCCCTGTTTTCGGAAGTTTTGAAGCCGAATATCCACTTGGAGCCGGCAATTGGACTTCTTTGACTCCCACCATCTCGGGCAATACTTATAGATATAATCTTACAGAACAACCTGGATATCCTAAGGAAACTGGTTTGCCCGGGACGATTAATGCAACAACTGCAAACCACCGTCAGATCGGCGTAAGATTCAAAACTTCAACTGACTGCGATTTTGTAGCCAACACGAACTTTGTCCTTAAAACAACAGCGAACGTTCCGTCTGGAAAACAAGCTATTGGGAGCTTAATATCTTTGCAAGGTCCAACTATTGTTATCACAGGAGTTAACCCACCATACACAACTGTAAATTTGTTATCATCTTCCAATCTTACCAACTGTAGTAATACTGCCACAGTTCGTGTGCAAAGTACAATCGTTGGAGGAACAACAGGCGCTGCCGGTATTCTCAAAATCGAACTGCCAATTGGTCTTGACCTTGTCCCGAATTCATTCAATTGTTCTTCAGCGTTTTGCCCAACTTTTATCAGCAGTATTCTGCAACCGGATAATAAAGTTCTTTTGTTGTATCGCATACCAGCTGGTATCTCAGCTGGAAGTAGCATGCAATTCAGTATTGAATTAAAGGGAAGTAGTTTAGCATCCTGTGGTGTTAATACGATCGATCTTCGGACAGAAGACATCGTAACGGGCATTTCATGTCCCTCTGCTCCGGGAGGCGTTTGTAAATCATTAGGCGTAGTTACGGGCACAGGAAATACATCACTTACAATTGACAGGCCTTCGCTCTCTTTTACGTCGCTGACTGGAAATGTGGCATCAGTATTACCAGGTAACCAGAAGACGTATAGTGTTGATTTTAAAATAAATAATTCGGGTACTGCTAATCTTTCATCCTCAAATCCACTCACAATCGATTTCTACTGCGCCGATGGTACGGGCAATCCAACAGGCGATGTACTTTCAAGTTATATCAATGCAATAACATTAACCACCGGTGGCATTTATACTGCAAATCACACTTTTAAAGCCATCGGTTGCAGTTCTGCCGGTAACCTGGTTGCTGTGATCTCAGAAGGTCGTAATTGCATATGTTCTCAAGTGGCTCAGGCATTTCACGCCCATTCCATACCTATTGTCAGACCTGACAATGCTACGACCATGGAAGATACTCCGGTTACATTTAATATTACGGCTAATGATACGAATGTGGATGGAGTAATCGATCCGCGTACCATCGATTTAGATACGTTGACTCCCGGACTTCAGACAAACCTTACTATTGCGGGACAAGGAACCTTCGTGGCAAACACAGTTACCGGCGATTTAACATTCACGCCGTTAGCTAATTTCAATGGTTTAGTGACACCAGTTACTTATCAGGTTTGCGATAATATTGAGAGTTCAATGTGTGGGCAAGCAATTATCGCAGTTTCTGTAACTTCCGTAAACGACTTACCGGTAGCCAATAATGATATTATTTCGACATTGGAGGACACTCCTTTAAACAGTACCGTCGCAGCAAATGATATCTCAAGTGGCGATGGCGGAAATGTATGGAGTTTAATCGGGGCACAAGGCGGCGCTACCCACGGAAGTGTAAATATGCAAAATGATGGCAATTTTAGTTATATCCCACGTGCCAATTATTTTGGTGTCGATGTCTTTTCATACAAGTTATGCGATGTTGACGGTGATTGTTCGCAGGCTACTGTAACCATCACAGTGAATCCTGTCAATAATCCGCCGGTGGCTATGGCAGACAACTTCGATGCCAAAGAGAATCAACGACTTGAAGGAAATATTCTTGGCAATGACTTTGATATAGATGGCGATGAAATAATTCTGAATACAATTCCTGCTCAGGATCCAATGCATGGAACGTTGGTTCTATCCGCAAATGGTGATTTTATTTATCAACCCATCATTGATTTTATGGGTACTGATTCATTTATATATCAGATTTGTGACAATGGAAATCCGTCTTTATGTTCTACCGCAATCGTAACCATTGTAGTTTCAAAAGATGAAAGCTGCGAAGTTTTTGTTCCCAACTCCTTCTCTCCCGATGGTGACGGAATTCACGACAGTTTTAAAATCAGGTGTTTATATAATTTTGATAATCCAATCATTGAAATATACAATCGCTGGGGTAATTTGGTATTTAAAAAGGACCATTATGGGAATGTTGACTATTGGGGCAGTGAAGGAGATGCCTGGTGGAACGGACGATCTGACAATAAATTGAATATTGGCAATGAAGAACTGCCGGTCGGAACCTATTACTATGTTCTCAAACTAAATAATATCAAAGCATTAACTGGCTTTTTGTTCTTAAATAAGTAACGCAATAGTTACGGACTTTTAAGTGAGTAACAACCAAAAGAAATTGAAAAGAGAACCATGAAAATAATAGTAAGAGCAACCTTTGTAGTAATGATGATATTGGGCACACTTTCCGCCAAAGGACAGCAAGACCCAATGTATACTCAATATATTTTCAATCTGCAGACTATAAATCCAGCTTATGTTGGTTTCTGGCAAACAATGGGCGTCACCGTTTTATCACGCCATCAATGGGTAGGATTGAATGGTCATCCCACAACGCAAACTTTTTCGTTTCAGACGCCATTAAGAGCTCAAAATGTGGGAATTGGACTTAATATCGTTTTGGATAAGGTTGGGCTTGAAAAACGATTATCTGTAAATGCCGACTACTCTTATCAAATTTTATTGTCTGATATCACCTCTTTAAGATTTGGAATTAAAGGTGGATTTACGAATTACAGTCATAACCTAACTGAGTATGATCAATATCCCGATAATCTATCTGATCCGCGTTTTCAAACAAGCATTGAAAGTAAGTTCATGCCAAATGTTGGATTAGGCTTGTTTTTATCGTCTCAGCGGTACTATTTAAGTCTTTCATTACCCGAAATTATTAAGAATAGTTATCAATCGAATGTCAACAATTACTCGACTAAGGCAGAGGCGCAGCACTTCTTTTTCGCAGGTGGCTTACTATTTGATTTGTCTGATAATGTCAAGTTTAAACCGACTTTTATGACGAAAGCGGTATCCGGAAGTCCCATTCAGTATGATCTTTCTGCTAATTTTCTATTGGCAGAAAAATTCTGGATTGGCGGGATGTATCGATCGGGTGATGCTGTTGGAGCAATCGTCCAGTGGATTTTCAATAAAAAACTGCGCTTGGGATATGCTTACGATTTCACAACTACTGACTTAAGGAATTATCACCAGGGCGTGCATGAGGTGATGATCTCTTATGAGTTTGCTTTTTCGAAACGTATAATTATTTCACCAAGATATTTCTAACGATTCAAGTCATTTCAACAGAAAAAACATATTAATTCGATGATTAATAAACTGTACTATATGGATACGCTCTCTTCAAAACGCAACCTGTTTTCGTTGATTTTAATTCTATTTTCATCAGCTGCCTACCCGCAAAATCAAAAACATTTGATGTTTAATGATTCCACACTGAAAATCTCCGAAATAAGTTCCAATTCAATTCACAGTGATTTCGGCCCTTCGGTTGTGCAAGACAGTCTCTATTTTACAAGTTTTAATGATAAGCTTTCTGAAAAGAGTGATAATAAGCTCCGAAAAAAGGAGTATTACGATTTATATAAAGTCAAAATTGACAGCTTGGGTTCTGTCATAAGCAAACGTGAACTGATTAAAGAATTTGCGACTCATTATAACGATGGTCCCGTATCGTATTGTGAAAAAACGGGTGAGCTTTTCGTAACGCAGAATTATGCCGATCAATCTGCCAAACTTCGGCCTTTTCAGAAGGAAACCAATCGATTGCGAATTGTGATTGCAAAACAAATGAATGGCAAATGGGACCAGATTACCGATTTTCCTTTCAATAATCCTGAATATTCGGTTGGGCATCCTGCATTAACAATGTCAGGCGATACACTATTGTTTGCAAGTGATATGCCGGGAGGTTATGGTGCAACAGATCTTTATATGTCGGTTCGGAAAGATGGGAAGTGGAATGCCCCGGTTAATCTTGGACCAAAGGTAAATACAAGCGGAAAAGACGAATTTCCTTTTGTTACCGGGAACAGTTATTCAGAGCGATTTTTAATTTTTGCATCAACGGGCCACAATAGCAAAGGTGGTTTCGATTTATATTTCAAGCGGTTAAATGATGCTAAAGATGAGGTTCATCAATTCCCGGAACCTGTTAACAGTACTTATGATGATTTTGCAATGACTTTACCCGAGAATGTGGAGTTTGGCTTCCTGTCATCTAATCGGCCGGGTACCGGAAGTGATGATATTTACCGACTTACATTTGATAAATTCATTTCCTATTGGCAGGAAATATTTGTCTTTGATGCTAAAACGGTAAAACCAATACCGCAGGCTCATGTTGATTTTTGTAATATCAATAACGGTGACACAGATATCGACGGTAAAGTTTCTTTTTTAATCGAAAAAAACTCGGTTTGTAAAGTTACTGCTTCTGCCTTGGGATATAAAGAGAATAGTAAACTAATTAAAATTGGAAAACCCATTCAGGGAACCATACTGAAAGATACAATATTCCTTGAAATGATTGTAAATGAAAAAATTACATTGAGGAATATTTATTACGACTTTGATAAATGGAATATCTTACCTGAATCAGCAACCGAGCTTAATCAGCTGGTTTCCCTGATGGAAGAAAACCCTGAATTGAAAGTTGAATTAAGCGCTCACACGGATGCGCGTGGCACCGAAAAGTACAATCTTAAGTTGTCTCAATTGCGTGCGCAGTCTGCGGTTGACTATATCATCTCCAAAGGGATTGATAAAGTTAGGATTACTGGCAAAGGATATGGTAAATCGCAGTTAATCAATAAATGTAATAAGGATTGTACACCTGTTCAACATCGTGAAAACAGAAGAACCGAAATTTATATTCCGGGATTTCTAAGGGGAGAACCGGTCAAACAAAAAGCGGGGGATTATTCAAATGGTAAACCTGATCATATACAAACTCACATTATTCGATGAGTTAAAGCGCAAATATTCTGAATGTTGGATAAATCGGATTAATTGAGATCAGTTTTTTAGTCTGCAATACCTTTGAGAATTTATTACGTTGGTTTATTCCTCAAACACGGTATCTGAATTATTACGTCTTGAATGCCATATGCTTACATTTAATTCAAAACCAATCAGAAGTATAAATGCATTGAAATAAAACGAAAGCATTACAACGACGAGTGTCCCGATTGATCCATATAGCGTGTTGTATTTTCCGAAATTGTTAATGTAATACGAGAATCCGATGGTGGTAATGATTGTCAGGATGGTGGCCAATGTCCCTCCGGCTGAAATGAATTTGAATTTTGTTTTACGTGCAGGAGCGAGGTAAAATAGAAATGCGTATGCGAAAAAGATCAATGCACATATAATAAACCATTTGCCACCCAGAATTAAATAGTAAGTATTGATTTGTAAATAACCATTTTCAACCATGTAATTCAGAATTGTTTGACTTACAGTGATAAGGGCTATGCTGATCGTCATCAGAAGTGTTAAAATGACCGCCAGAATTAACGCGACCAGACGCTGATTGATCCACGACCTGGTTTCAATTGCATGAATGGTGCCGTTAAATGCTGCTATAACAGAAACAATACCATTCGTCGCAAAGATAAAGGCGGCGAGAAAACCAAATGAAAGTAATCCTCCGCGTGGTTGAGTGATAATGTCTTCAATTGTTCCCTGGATTGCCGCAAATGCATTTTGAGGCATAATACTTTGAAGTAAAATCAATAGTTGCTGCTGAAAATTGTCGATTGGAATATAGGGTATCAACGTGAAAACGAAGATGATTGCCGGAAATATCGCCAGAATAAAATTGAAAGCAATTGCAGAGGCTCTGGTTGAGATGGCACCATCAACCATACTTTTCCAGAAAAATACAGCAACATCATAGAGTGGTTCTCCGTCAAAAAAAGGAAGTTTTATTAAGCGTGCCTTCTGCCCCAAGGCTTCGGCACGATTAACTATTCTTTGATTTAAAGCGGTCCATATTGCCATTAAAAATATATTTCCAGTTAAAAAATCTAATCTTTGTCAATTCTTAGTTGTACAATCTGAGATTTACCTGCTTTTGATTTCAGTGTAAGATAGATCCTGAAATTACCATTTCCGGTCTGCATTTTCCCAATTGCATACGACGAATCTTCACCGCCCTGATGTGTAATTTTGAAATCCAACGGTTTATTGTGAGTGTAAAAATCTTTAAGAATTTGTTCACCTTGTGCCTGCGAGCAAACTAATTCTCTGTCAATTACAACTAATTCGATATTTTCGTTAAAATAAGAAGCCACAATCTTTGCGTCACCCGCTTTAAGTCCCGAAATAATCTGCGCAGGGATCTGTCCGAGAGAGATTAAAGGATTCACCAAAAGACAAAGCATAAATAACAACACAAATTTCGATTTCATTTTCATCACAATGATATTAATTTAGATTTTTCAACAAGAACCGTGCAAATTCAGAAAAACTGTTCAGCGGTAACTTCCGATGTTAATTAATTTGATCATAAAGATACAGTTTTTAATTGTTCTTAACCTATATTGTCCGATTGTTTTCCAGATGCAATATTATTAAAAACGGGAATGATTAAAAAATTTACCGAAATAATTGGATGTCAATTTTATCTATCTTAATATTGTATCTGTGAAAATACTTTTACTTACAATTGGGAATACCGACAAGAAGTACATGAGGGAGGGAATAGACGACTATGTAAAGCGTCTTACTTTTTATTTGCCTTTCGAAATGAAGGTAATTCCGGATATTAAAAATAGAAGTTCCCTTTCAACCGAACTTCAGAAAGAGAAAGAAGGGCAGTTGATTCTTAATCAGGTCTCATCGGGTGACTTTTTGATTTTGCTTGATGAACATGGAACTGAATTTTCATCCATGGAGTTTTCGAAGTGGATCGAAAAGAAAATGATAGCTGGTACACGCCAGCTTGTATTTGTTATTGGTGGTCCTTATGGGTTCTCAAATGCCGTTTATCAACGTTCAGATATCAAGATATCAATGTCAAAGATGACCTTTTCGCATCAAATGGCGCGCATGATTTTTGTTGAGCAGATTTACCGTGCTATGACAATTATCAAAAATGAACCATATCATCATGAGTAGTGGTTATGAAAAGATTCGCTGGTAGAAATATTTTTATTCTGATTGCCATTCCAATATTATTGGTTTTACTGCTCAGCGAATTGGTGTTTTTTGAAGAAAACAACCCGGCACAAGAATCTGTTCGGGTTTACAAAGTATTTGAGAAGAAGGAGCAACACCTTGAGGCCATTGTTGATTCAGTTGTTTCGCGTGTGTCTGCTAATCCGTTGATTGTGAACGATTGGTCGTTGCTATCGCTTTTTAGTCGCGACCAGGATGAGTTTGCAGTGACTGTCTCAAGCGAAAACTCACTGTTGTTTTGGTCTTCTTCCCTCGTTGCGTTTCCTGCCGATGATATTAATCTTAAGAAATCTGATGGATTAATACATTTGCCAACTGGTTGGTATTATCAAATTTCGCGCAAATCTGCGACTTACACCATCAAAGGATTTTTTCTTATTAAACGGGAGTTTCCTTATCGCAACCGTTTTATTAAGAGCGCTTTTAATTCCGATTTCAAACTTTCTGACGAGTATTCCATTAAGCCGGCATCTCAGCTGGGGGCTTTAAATATTTATAAGCCAGACGGTACTCATCTCTTTTCTATTACCACTACGAAGGACCGCATTCGTTTGACGAGCAAGTCGAACCTTTCAGCCGTACTTTATTTCGCATTTATTTTGATGGTATTGGCTCATCTAAATGTATGGCTCAGGCGTAACAGGCGGCTTTCCAAAGGGCTCAAACTTTTAATTTCATCTGGCGTTGCTGTGGTTATATATACGATCGTTACCGGATTTAATTTCCCCGCAACATTGTATCAGACTGAATTATTTTCCCCGCTTAGTTTTTCTTATAGCAGTTGGCTCTCCTCATTAGGCGAATTTATTCTTTTATCCATCCTGATGTTTCACGTTGCACAGGCTGTTTTTACTTTGACTGACTATGAAAAGGAACAAAAGGGGAGGAGCGTCCGGATGATTTTCTCTTTTCTGTTTGTCGCGTTTTTCTTCTCGTTTTCTGTTGCATTGATGAAGATTTTGCTGCTAAACTCAAGTATTTCGTTGGAATTCTTCAGCGATTTAAAATTTTCAGCAATCAATTTATACGCCTTTTTTGCTATTTCGCTTCATGTGATTGGCTTTATCATTATTGTATTGCGTTTACGATCTGATTATTATAAGGACCTTGGATTCTATAAATTTGTCATGGCACTGTTTGTTGCAGGTGCAATTGCGGGAATTACTGTTTCTGTGGTCTGTTTCAATATCGATTGGGTGCCATTTCTTTATTATGGTGTGGTTGTTTTGATCATTGCACGGTTTGATCTTACCAGAATCCGGGAATATAAATATACCTTCCTCTTAATCATGTCGATTGCAGGTGCAAGCTATGTGAATCTGTATGCGCAGGACTTAATTATTGGAAAGAAAAATAAAGTTTTGGATTTAATGGCAGTAAAACTAAGCTCGGAAAGAGATCCTGCCGCCGAAATCTTTCTTTCGGAACTTGATAACAAGCTCCGGCAGGATACGATTATTAAGTATCATTTAATTCCTCCCTACAAATCGCTGGAATCGTATTTCTCGAACAACTATTTTACCGGTTTCTGGCGGAATTACAATATGCAAATAACAGTTTGCAGCCCGGAAGATAGCGTATTTATCACGGATGAGAACAAACATTATCCGTGCTTCCCGTTCTTCAATAATTTGCGGAGAACCAAGGGGATGCTTGTTTCTGGCAGCAACTTCTATTTCATGGATCGCGTTAATGGGCGCATATCCTATTTGGGGCAGCTCGATTTTATCAATTCCGTCAATATTCCTGTTAAAGTATTTATTGAACTTAATTCAAAGGTGATACCGGAAGGGAAAGGGTATCCCGAATTATTACTGGATGAACGAGCTTCGCGCGAAAGCCAGGATGGCGATTTTAGTTATGCCAAATACTTTGATGGTGAACTTGTTGATCGTGGGGGTGAATATCAGTATAGTATGAACCTTCCTGTTGAGGTTTCGACGAAGTCGGAGTTTACGCACTTTTCGCGAAACGGCTACCGGCACTGTGCCTACAATCGTAACAGTAATAATTTTGTGATCGCAAGTTTTCCTGAGGTGCCTTTTTATGAGCGAATTAGTACATTCCCCTTCTTATTTTTGTTGTTTTACCTGATTGGTGCAATCGTTCTGACTTTTAACAAGAAGCGTTTTAGCATACGAAATAAGAAATTCGATTTCAGAGAAAAGATTCAACTCACCCTCATTCTTTCATTACTGGGTATTCTAAGTATAATTGGGTTGGGTTTAATGCTTTACAATTCCAATAAATTGCTGAGTTCGCTTCAGGATAACCTTAACGAGAAATTGAGGTCTGTTTCCTCTGAATTGAGTATGCGTGTTGGGCAGGAGAGCGAACTTAATGCTCCAATGCGAGACTTCCTGAATGAGCAGTTGATCGTTTTGTCGGATATTATTTGGGCAGATATCAATTTGTACGATCTTAAAGGGCGGTTGTTCGCTACGTCGCGCAGTGAAATTTACGATCGTGGTCTTTTGTCGCGCCGCATCAATCCGGTTGCATACAAGGCGCTCGCCGTCGAAAACCGGACGCTTTTCCTTCACGACGAAAACCTGGGGGCAATGAAATTCTTTTCAGCCTATTCTCCTGTTTATAATCAAAATAACCGGTTGATTGGATACCTGAATCTTCCTTATTTTACGAGACAGGATGATTTCAAGAAACAGGTTTCCGATTTTATTGTCGCGTTTTCGAATTTGTATATCTTGCTGATAATGTTTAGCCTGATTGTCGCATTGATTATAAGCCATAAGCTTACCGCGCCATTGCTTCAAATTGAGAATAATCTGAAAGGAATACAATTGGGGAAGCCCAATGCAAAGATTGAGTATTCGGGTGAAGATGAGATCGGACGGCTTGCCAAGGAATATAATAAGAAGGTGGATGAGCTGGCCATAAGTGCAGAACTACTTGCCCGGTCGGAGCGCGAATCGGCCTGGCAGGAGATGGCCCGGCAGGTGGCTCATGAAATTAATAATCCGCTTACTCCAATGAAGCTGAGTATTCAATACTTGCAGCGGATAAAAGAGAAGGATTCTGCGAATTTCGATGATTATTTCAACCGTGTGAGTCGTACTTTGGTTGAACAGATTGATGCATTATCGCTTATTGCCTCCTCTTTTTCCGATTTTGCCAGGATGCCAGGGATACACGATGAATTGATCGATCTGGAGGCGAAAATAAGGGAATTAGTTCTTCTTTTCGAAAACACAAACAATGTTACTGTTTCGTTCATAAAGTCATTCGAAGGTATGATCCGGGTTGTAGCTGACAGCGATCAGCTGGGAAGAGCGATTATTAATTTGATTAAGAATGGGATTCAAGCTATTCCTCGGGACCGTAAAGGGCTTCTGAAAATTGAATTATATAAGGAAGAGAGTTGTGCGTATATTTCAATTTCTGACAATGGTGTTGGAATTCCGATCGAGTTGCAGGATAAATTATTCGAACCCAGCTTTACAACCAAATCAAGTGGAATGGGATTGGGCCTCGCAATTACAAAAAAAATCATCGAAAATTTCAGCGGCGATATTTGGTTTCAGTCTAACCCCGAAGGTGGAACCACTTTTTTTGTAAAACTTCCGATATCAGCTGTGGTATAAAGGTTAATTACCAGATTATAAACATTGTCTCTCCTCAAGTCATATCTGTCAAACGTTCATTGAAAGATGTCGAACGTTCAATGATGAATGTCAGGCAAACAATGGTCTCTGTGATACTCACTATTGAAAAGCGCCCCAATAAACTAAGAATCCCCCGCCGAATTTTTAATCATTCAACGGAGGATTCTTTTATTTTTTGGAAAGATATATTCTGAATTAACGTAAAAGGCGTAATCACCAGATCAATCCGGGAGAAATAGTATTTAGTTCCCCATTTCTGCAAGGAATTTTATTCTCACCATTCTTATCTCTTCAACTTCGTAGTCATCGCCAAATTCGGCGATTGCCTCTTCCATGGAATCTGAGGCTGCATCTTCCCTGAAATACCTGAAAATATCTTCAATCTGATCTTCGTCCATTACATCATCAATGTAATAATCGATATTTATTTTTGTGCCTGAATTGACAATTGCTTCAAGTTCAGTGAGTAATTCGTCCATACTCATTCCTTTTGCTTCGGCAATTTCGTTGAGGGCTAATTTACGGTCGATATTCTGGATGATATAGACTTTGTTTTTTGATTTGTTGGCAACTGAACGAACGACCATGTCCTGGGCTCTTTCAATTCCTTTCTCTTCGACATATGTTTTTATCAATTCAACAAACGCCTTCCCGTATCGTTGTGCTTTCCCCTGTCCAACACCAATGATGCTTTGAAGTTCTTCAAGTGTTGTGGGATATTGGATTGACATATCGGCCAGCGATGGATCCTGAAAGATAACGAATGGTGGTAATTTTTGCCTGATGGCAACTTTCTTCCTGAGATCTTTTAAAATTGCAAATAGTTCAGGATCACCAGCAGCAGCGCCACCTTGCGGAACTTCATCACCCTCTTCTTCCGACTCATAGTCATGATTTTTAACAATCATGAATGATTTGGGATGGGCTAAAAATTCTCTGCCTGCATCGTTGAGTTTCAGCACTCCGTAGTTTTCGATGTCTTTATGCAGGAATCCTGCTATAATGCTTTGTCTGAAGACAGCATTCCAGATTTTGTCATCGTATTCATCACCTTCCCCGAATATATCAAGCGTGTCGTGTGAGAATGATTTAACGGTTGCATTTTCAACACCCATTAAAATATTGACAAGATGCTCGGCCTTGCATTGCTCCTTAACTTCTATTACTGCTTTTAACGCGGTAATTATTAGTTCTTTTCCCTCGATTTGTTCTTTAGGATTCAAACAGTTATCGCAGAATCCACAATTTTCAGTTTCGTATTTTTCTCCGAAGTAATGCAGAAGTATGGTGCGTCGGCAAAGTGATGATTCGGCAAACGCTACGGTATCGAGTAAAAGTTGCTGCCCGATTTCCTGTTCCGCGACAGGTTTTCCCTGCATGAATTTCTCAAGCTTTTGTATATCCTTATAACTATAAAAGGTAATACATTTTCCTTCGCCTCCGTCGCGACCAGCCCGGCCAGTTTCCTGGTAGTAACCTTCAAGCGACTTGGGAATATCGTAATGAATAACAAAACGGACATCCGGTTTGTCGATTCCCATTCCAAATGCGATGGTTGCAACAATTACATCCGATTCTTCCATCAGAAATTTATCCTGGTTGGCAGAACGTGTTGCAGAATCCATACCTGCATGGTAGGCAAGTGCTTTTATGCCATTCACCTGCAGTAATTCTGCAATCTCTTCAACCTTTTTGCGGCTCAGACAATAAATAATCCCAGATTTTCCAGGATTGCTTTTTATCATTCTGATTATTTGGTCTTTGGCTTTATTCTTCGGACGTATCTCGTAGTAGAGATTTGGCCGGTTGAACGATGATTTGAACACTTTGGCATTCTGCATTCCAAGATTCTTCTGAATGTCGTGTTGAACCTTTGGTGTAGCAGTTGCAGTTAGCGCCATAATTGGAGCCTGTCCAATTTCATTCACAATCGGACGGATTCTTCTGTACTCCGGACGAAAGTCATGACCCCACTCCGAAATACAATGAGCTTCGTCAATTGCATAGAAAGAGATCTTAATTCCTTTCAGAAATTCGATGTTCTCCTGTTTTGTCAGCGATTCGGGAGCAACATAGAGTAATTTGGTGTGTCCTCTTGATATATCTTCTTTTACCTTTTGAATGGCAGTTTTTGTAAGCGATGAATTGAGAAAGTGGGCAACCCCGTCTTCGGTACTAAAACTTCTTATGGCGTCAACCTGGTTTTTCATTAAGGCTATTAGCGGAGATATGACAATTGCTGTACCTTCTTGCATCAGAGCCGGTAACTGGTAACAGAGTGACTTGCCACCTCCTGTTGGCATCAATACAAAAGTGTCATTTCCGTCTAATATACTGTTAATTACCTCTTCCTGTTGTCCTTTGAACCTGTCAAAGCCAAAGTACTTTTGAAGCTGGGTATTTAGTGAAGTTCTATCCCTCATAATTGTTCGTCAAAATAGATTGCAATCGATTTGTTTTGCTACGACTAAGTTATCAAATATATTGCACGCGACAAGAACTTAATTCGATATCACAAAAATTTAACATTGGATGATTTTAGGATGGGCCTTTCCTGAAATAATTGGGGCAAAGAATTGTATATTTGCCGCGGAATTCTATATTTAAATCTGATTAGTCAAAATCTTTAAATTACGGTAAATGTCCATAAAGGGAATACTTACGGGAAAAGAGCAAAAAAAATTAAAAGCACCAAAAACCAACAACGAAGAGATGTCTTTCCTTGAGCATCTTGAGGAGTTGCGTTGGCACCTTGTTCGCGCTTCAGCTGCAATCATTATAGGTGCCGTCTTGTGTTTTATCAAGGCAGAATTTATTCTTGACCATATACTTTTTGCACCCAAGAACCCGGGGTTTATTACAAACAGGGCATTCGCATGGGTAGCCGTGCAGTTTAATTCTCCTGATTTGGCTATCAACAACCTTCCTTTTAATGTTATCAACACCGAAATGGCTGGTCAGTTTACAACCAATTTAACTATCGCAATGATTGGTGGAATTATTATGGCAATTCCATATATTTTCTGGGAGTTCTGGCGTTTTATTAAACCAGCATTGTACGAAAAGGAACGCAAACATGCTACAGGTGCTGTCTTTTATAGTACCTTATTATTTATGCTTGGCGTCTTTTTCGGTTATTTCCTGATTGTTCCACTGTCAACCCATTTTTTTGGTTCTTATCGCGTAAGTGCCGAAGTACCGAACTTAATCAATCTGAACTCCTATATTAGTGCAGTAACTACAGTAATGCTGGGAAGCGGAATCGTTTTTGAACTTCCGATTATCATTTACTTTTTAAGTAAGGTTGGATTGATCAGTTCGGGATTCTTAATGACCTATCGAAAACATGCTTATGTGCTTTTGCTTTTATTGGCGGCAATCATTACACCTCCGGATGTTTTTAGTATGCTATTAGTATCTGGTCCTTTAATTCTACTTTATGAATTGGGCGTTTTCCTTTCGAAACGAATCGAAAAGAAGCGTGGTAACGAGGAACTTCTTGAAGCTTAATAAGTAAAATTTAATTTGAAATGAAGTTAAGAGCTGAACATTTAGTCAAAAAATACCGGAGCAGAACTGTTGTAAAAGATGTTTCACTCGAATTGAAACAAGGTGAAATCGTTGGATTATTGGGTCCCAATGGTGCTGGAAAAACGACCTCCTTTTATATGATAGTAGGACTGATAAAGACAAATGGTGGTCAGATTTTTCTCGACGACACTGATATTACGTCTTTCCCTGTATATAAAAGAGCACAACTGGGGATCGGTTATCTTGCGCAGGAGGCTTCAATATTCAGGGGAATGAGTGTTGAGGATAATATTCTTTCAATTTTGGAGATGTCTAAATTTACGAAGGAGTATCAGCACGACAAACTCGAATCGTTACTCGACGAATTTGGGCTTCAACGTGTGCGAAAGAGTAAAGGGATTCAGTTGTCGGGTGGTGAGCGTCGGCGTACCGAGATCGCCCGCTGTCTGGCCATCAATCCGGCATTTATTCTTCTCGACGAACCATTTGCTGGCGTCGATCCGATCGCGGTTGAGGATATTCAGCAGATTGTATTCCGTTTAAAGGATAAAAATATCGGGATTCTCATTACCGATCACAATGTTCACGAGACACTTTCAATCACCGACCGTTCCTATTTATTGTACGATGGAAGGATTTTGAATAGTGGAACGGCTGAAGAACTTGCTGCTGATGAGGAGGTTCGTAGATTGTATCTGGGTCAGAATTTCGAGCTTCGACGGCCTTTGATTCAGAAGCAGGAGACCCCCGATGAACCGGTCAATGAATAATTTCTGTTTAATTTTTTTGCACCCCATCAGAATTAAAAAAATAACTATATTTGCAGCTCTTAAAAATGCGGATGTGGCGTAATTGGTAGCCGCGCCAGACTTAGGATCTGGTGCCGAGAGGCGTGGGGGTTCGAGTCCCTTCATCCGCACAGAAAACCATTAAACCGTCTTTTTCCCTTAATGGAAATGGGCGGTTTTTTTTAATTTAAATCCCGGAAGACCTTTGTTCTGCATAAAGGTATTTTGAATCGTAAAGGAGAAAATTATGAAAATTTCGAAGACAAGTATTGATGATTTGAATCTCGTTGTCAAGATTATTATTGAAAAACAAGACTACGAGGCAACGGTAAATGAAACATTAAAAGAATACCGCAAAAAGGCGAATATGCCTGGGTTCCGCAAGGGAATGGTACCGGCAGGTTTGATTAAAAAAATGCATGGAAGAGCTGCATTGGCTGAGGAAGTGAACAAATTGCTAAGCCGTGAGCTCACCAAATATATCTCGGATGAGAAACTTGAAATTCTTGGCGAACCGCTTCCTTCCTTAACTGAGAAGGCTGTCGTTAATTTCGATAGTGATGCTGATTTTGAATTTTCGTTTGATCTTGGCTTAAGTCCTCAGATTAATCTCGATTTCGAGAAAATCGGGAAATTGCCTTATTATGAAATTGCTGTTGACGATCAGTTAATTGACAATCAAATAGAAGGATATGCCAATCGTTTTGGCGAAAATATACCTGCTGAAGTTGTTGGTGAAAAAGAAACGGTTCTTGGCGACTTTGCTCAGCTAAATGCTGAAGGAGTTGTTATTGAAGGAGGTATTTCCACCAAAAATGTTCAGGTTGCCGTTCAGTTGATCAAAGACGAAGCAATTCAAAAACTTTTCATTGGCGCCAAAATTGGTGATGTTGTGAAATTTAATCCAAGAGTTGCATTGGCAAACGATCACGAAGTTATCCATTTGTTGAAAGTGAAGGATGACGCGGTTGAATCAGTTGATTGTGATTTTAACTTTACGATCAATACGATCAATACATTTATCGCTGCTCCAATTGATGAAGCGCTGATCAAGAAAATCTATGGCGACGAAACTGAAGTGAAAACCATTGAGGAATTACGCGAAAAAATACATACAGAGCTTAAAGCAAATCTTTTATATTCAAGTAACTACCGGTTCTTAGTTGATGCAAAAGAAGCTTTGACCAACGCTGCAGCTCTCACATTACCTGTCGAGTTTTTGAAAAGATGGCTGGTTGAAACCAACGAAAAAGTAACAGCTGAGCAAATTGAAGAAGAGTTTGGCACTTTCCGTAAAGATCTTGATTGGACGTTGATTAAAACCAAACTCGCCAAGGATAACGAAGTACGGATAGATGAATCGGAGATTGCTTTGATGGCGCGCGATATGGCTCAAATGCAATTCCACCAATACGGTATGTCGAATGTTCCCGAAGAATATCTTGACAATTATGCAAACTCCATACTTCAGAACAAAGAACAGAAACAGAAGATGGCGGAGAAAAAAATAGAAGACAAAGTTCTTGAGGTTATAAAGGTAAAATCAGGCCTTGTTTTTAAGCAGGTTACTCAAAAGGAATTTGATGATTTGTTTGAAAAATAAACTCGGATCATAGTAATAGCAGTATTTTTATAACTTTGTGGGACAATTCGTTTATCGGGAAGTAGAAACCCGGATAACCAAATTGTTCTTGCAAAGTTTTTCATTTTTAAAGGATTTTTAATATGAACGCGCAAAACGACGAATTCCGCAAATATGCGACGAAGCATTTAGGTATTAGCAGTCTGAGTCTGCATAAATATGAGTCTGTCTATGCAAATGCTTATATATCACCAACAATTATCGAAGAGCGTCAGATGAATGTGGCCCAGATGGATGTCTTCTCACGTTTAATGATGGATCGCATCATTTTTTTGGGCATCGCTATCGACGATTATGTTGCTAATATTATTCAGGCTCAGTTGTTGTTTCTCGAATCCTCCGATCCGGGAAAAGACATACAGATCTATTTTAATTCTCCCGGCGGATCTGTCCATGCAGGACTTGGAATCTATGACACCATGCAATATATTAATTGCGATGTGGCTACAATTTGTACTGGTATGGCAGCTTCAATGGCAGCAGTGTTGATGACAGCCGGAACCACTGGCAAGCGATCTGCATTGCAACATTCACGAATCATGATTCACCAGCCAATGGGCGGAGCTCAAGGTCAGGCTTCAGATATTCAAATTGTTGCCAAGGAAATTGCAAAATTGAAAACTGAATTATACCAGATTATTGCGACACATTCGGGGCAGACAATCGAAAAGGTTGAACTGGATTCGGACCGCGATTACTGGATGACATCTCAGGAAGCAAAGGATTACGGAATGATTGATGACATCCTGATCCGGGTAAAAAAGTAATCTGGGAGTTTTATTCCCAATCAGTAACCCTTATATTGTACAATGAAGAAAATGGATAAATGCTCGTTTTGTGGCAGAGATAAGAAGGATGTTCGGATCCTGATTGCTGGTATGGAAGGACATATTTGTGAAAACTGTATCGAGCAGGCTCACGCTATAATTGACGAGGAATTTAAGAAAAATAAAAATTTTGATCTCGCAGGTGTTGAGTTGAAGAAACCTAAAGAAATTAAGGCTTTTCTTGACCAATATGTGATTGGTCAGGACGATGCTAAGAAAGTTTTATCCGTGGCTGTTTACAACCATTACAAACGGTTGAATCAGCATGCTGATGATGAGGGAACTGAAATTGAGAAATCGAATATTATATTGGTTGGTCCAACCGGAACTGGCAAGACATTATTGGCAAAGACAATCGCTAAAATGTTGCACGTGCCATTTACAATTGTTGATGCAACTGTATTAACAGAAGCAGGTTATGTAGGCGAAGACATTGAAAGTTTACTTACGCGACTTCTCCAGGTTGCTGACTATAACGTCGAAGCTGCAGAACGTGGTATTGTCTTTATCGATGAAATTGACAAAATTGCCCGTAAAGGTGATAATCCATCCATTACGCGTGATGTTTCTGGCGAAGGTGTTCAGCAAGGATTGCTCAAACTTCTCGAAGGTTCTATTGTAAACGTACCACCTCAGGGCGGACGTAAACATCCTGAGCAGAAAATGATTCCTGTTGATACAAAGAATATACTATTCATTTGTGGTGGTGCCTTTGAAGGAATTGACCGGAAAATTGGCCAGCGCCTGAATACAAAAGTCGTAGGTTATAAAGCCAGTCTTGACAGTGGAATGGTCGACCGGAATAATTTACTTCAGTATGTTTCGCCACAGGATCTTCGCGCATTTGGACTTATACCCGAGATTGTCGGACGTTTACCGGTTCTTACTTACCTGGTCCCACTTGAAAGAGATGCATTAAGACGGATTCTGACAGAACCCAAGAACTCAATTATCAAGCAGTACCAGAAGTTGTTTAAAATGGATGGGATTAAAATTAGCTTCCTCGAAGAAGCACTTTTTCTTATTGTAGATAAGGCGATTGAATTTAAACTTGGTGCACGTGGTCTTCGGGCTATCTGTGAGACGGTAATTATGGATGTGATGTTCGAAATGCCTTCAGGTTCAAATACTGAAGTTGTGATTACTCCAGAGTTCGCATTGGAAAAAATCGATAAGTTGAGTGCAATAAGATTGCAAGCCAGTTAAATCTGTTTTATAGTCATAAAAAAAGGTCGTTTTGCATCAGCAAAACGACCTTTTTTTGAAGTAAACTTTTTATTCCGGCATTTTATAAACAATTGAATTAATTGTCATTCCGGCACCAACAGAGGTAAGAATGATTATATCGCCTTTCGAAATTTGATGATCCTCCATCTTATCTTTCAAAATGAGATCAAGAAGTGTTGGAACGGTCGCTGTCGATGAATTTCCAAACCGTCGGATGGTCATAGGCATCACGTTCTTATCATATTCGCGCTTACCATAGAGACGGAACACCCGGCTTAGGATCGCTTCATCCATCTTTTCGTTTGCCTGATGAATCAATACCTTGCTCACATCATCGAGCTGAAGACCTGCCTTATCAAGACTATCTTTAACGACTCCCGGAACTGTACTTAAAGCGTAAGCATACACTTTTGCACCAAGCATCCTAAGATAATGGTGATCTTTCGGAATCGCTGGGTTCAGCGAGAAATCCATGTTAAGCATATCGTGATCAAAATCGGAGCGGCTGGAATGCGATAAAATACCAACAGGTACATCACTTTCTACTCCTTCGACAATAACAGCACCTGCTCCATCCGAAAAAATCATCCGGTCGCGATCGTAAGGATCAGCCACCCTTGAAAGAACATCTGCTCCAATTACCAATCCGCGTTTGAAGGTACCGCTTTTAATGTATGCATCAGCGATAATCATGGCGGTCGTCCATCCAGGGCAACCGGAAGTAACATCGTTTGTTAGAATCGCAGGATTCTTAATTCCAAGTTTTGTCTTTACCCTGTTGGCTAATGCAGGAGTAAGATCTGTTTGCAAAATTCCGTGCACCATATCGCCGAAATTATGTGCAAAAAGAATAAACTCAAACGTTTCCGGATCAATTCCCGAAGTTTCGATGGCAGCTCGTGCAGCGAATGATGCAAGATCGCTTGTTACCTGGTCGTCTTCAGCATATCTGCGTTCTTCGATATTTGTAATTTCAAAAAATTTACGGATGATCTCCGAATTCGGGATTTCAAACCTTACATGAGTAGTCGGATCGTAAAATTCAGCATCCAGAAAAAAATCGTTAGTGATTATTTTGCCCGGAATATAAGATCCGGTGCCAACAATTACAGTATAAACTTTTTTATTCATATCAATTATTTACTTTTTGTAAGCGTTTCATTTATAGTCTTTTCCAACTGGAATGTATTTCCGTCCCAAACTCCGTAAGTACTTCCTTTAAACCAGTCACCCAAAATGATGATCTTGCTGTCTTCTGCTAACTGGAAATCAAGAGCAATATGGCGGTGTCCAAATACGAAATAATCAAAATGTTTCTCTTCTAATTTTTTACGTGCAAATATTATCTGATGTTCACGATCCTCGCCTAAAAAACCTTCACCGTCAACTCCTCTCGCTAACCTGCTGTTTTTTGACCAATAGTGTGCCAATCGGAAGGATAAATCGGGATGGACTTTGGCAAATGCCCACTGAGCAAGCTTATTGTGAAAAAATCTGGTCAGCACCTGATATTTAAAGTCTGTTTTTCCAAGATCATCACCGTGGGCGAGAAAGAATTTTTTCCCAAAGAGCTCAGTCTCAAACGGTTCGTGATGGATAATCATACCTGTTTCGCGGGGAAGGTAATCGAAAACCCAAATATCGTGATTCCCTGTGAAAAAGTGAACCGGTATTCCGCTATCGCAAATCTCAGCAAGTGCTCCAAGAACACGAACAAATCCCTGAGGTACAACTTTGCGATATTCGAACCAGAAATCGAAAATATCGCCAAGGAGAAATATTTCTGCCGCATCTTTTTTGACTTGGTGTAACCAGCTCACAAACAGCAACTCTCTTTCGCGGTTGTGCTTCAATGCCGGTGATCCAAGATGAACATCAGAAGCAAAATATATTTTTTTCGACAGGTTCAAACCTTTTTATTAACTAAATGATAATCGTTCTTTTAATTTCGGCAAAGATAGACCTAAAAAGCAATTATTCAAGATTCTGAATAGTTTGTGTACTATTTTCAGTTACGATATTGAATCAATACGCTGTGATTTATTATCAGCGATTTGTAAATGGCTAATATTGAATTATTTGAAAATCTTGCTTAAGGCTTGATTTAATGCTGGTCCTTTCAGATTTCTGCCAATAATGTTGCCTTCTTTATCTAACAGATAATTAAAGGGTAATTCCTGAATGTTGTAGTTGGTAACAGCTTGAAAACTCCCTTTCATGTCCCCAACATTTATGCAGCTTAAATTATCATTTGCAATTGCGTCCATCCATGCAACTCTATCATTGTCAACACTAACCATGAATAGTTCGAATCCGCGATTTTTAAACTTATTGTAGATTTCCGAAAGTACAGGATTAACGATCCGTGACGCCCGATCCTTTGCTGACCAGAAATGGACCAAAACATATTTACCACGAAGCGACCATAAAGTCCGCTCACGACCATCAGCATCGGGCAGCGCAATGTTGGGGGTATTTACAGCATTCTCTTGTAAAACTGACGAAAGTCTTTTGCTCTGTTCTTGCTTCACAAATTGGAGCGTATTATTATAGAGCGCGATAACTTGCTCATTTTTAGGATATACCGAAAAAAGAGCAGATGCGGCCGTTTTCATTGTTTGTAAGTCGTTCACCACGAAACTATTATCATCCCATTTTTGGTAAAGTGCATAAACCGAGGTGAGCGAAAATGGATTTTTTTTAATAAATGAAGTGACATAATTAGAATGATCGGTTTTTACAACCGTGTAATAGGCATCCCATTCCTCGATTTTGGAGGCGAAAAGCGGATCGTTTTTATGCAGACTGTAGAGCTTTCGTAAAGAATCGACCTGCGCTTTTGCTGAAGAGAACCGATTGTCTAAATCAAGCAAAATTTCAGATCCTATCGAACCCTTGACCTTATAGTCACTTGTAAAGTTTTTGTACGATCCTTTGATGTAAGCGTTTTCAGCAGAATCGACCAGCAATGTCACAAAACTATTTTTCGATAGTTTCAACAAATAAAAGGCTGGTGATGAGGTATTTCCTTTGAATGCGAATTTCCCATCCTTATCAAGCTTTACGGAATCGTCAGGTAACTTATTGCTGATTAGAATTTTATTGAAATAAATTGTTTTTCCGGCGCCACCGTCTAATTGTCCCGAAATAGTGAAGTTGGACTTCTTTCCGCAGGCGAACAGGATACTCAGAACAATCAAAAGGTAAAATGTTTTTTTCATCGAAGATTTGATATTAGTCTAAATTCTAATTGTTAATCAATATTTTAACTTTTTTTTCCAATGAATTCCCTCGTTTTTGAGAATTGAATTCAATGGAAACAAAAGTATAAATTCCTTGGTAAAACCAATCAATAGATTAAGTTTTGCTTCGCTTTAATTGATCAATAATAGCGGAGTCGGCATTCTGCAATTTTATTTTGACTATTTTTACGACCAGAAAATTTGGTGGCGTGCAAATTCATTACAATTTAGACAATTTCGTAGCTGTAAATCCGGTGGTTACCATTGGAACTTTTGATGGGGTTCATTTAGGACATCGGGAGGTCATTTCTGAGTTAAAAAGAATCAGTGAACTTTCAGGAGGAGATTCGGTCGTTTTTACTTTTGACCCGCATCCCCGGATTGTTATTGCACCTCAGGAAGATTCGCTCAGACTTTTGTCTACCAAAAATGAAAAAATCAATTTGATGGAGAAAATGGGGATTGATCATCTTGTCATTTATCCTTTCACGATTGAATTTTCCAAACTGTCATATAATGAATTTGTTAAAAATATTCTTGTTGGAAAGATGAACATCGCAAGCCTTGTTGTTGGCTACGATCATCGGTTTGGACAAGGGAGAAAAGGTGATTTTAATTCTCTTGAGTTACTTTCTAACGCGTTGAATTTTAAAGTGGAACAGCTTTCCGAATTGCTCGTCGATAACAAGGTTGTTAGTTCTACAAAAATACGTTTGGCGCTTGAGGCAGGAGATATTTTAAAAGCAAACCATTATCTGGGATATCGCTACACGCTATCAGGGAAAGTGATTGAAGGAAAGCAATTAGGACGCAAAATCGGATTCCCGACAGCTAATATTGAGACATTTGACGATCATAAATTGGTCCCTGGTGATGGCGTTTATGCCGTCTTTGTTCAAACCGGAGGAGAGATTTACAAAGGGATGTTGAATATTGGCATACGTCCAACAGTCAATTATAATGCAGATCATAAAAGTATAGAGGTACATATTTTTGACTTTGAATCTGATATTTATAATTCGGAAATTACGCTCTATTTTGTATCGAAGATCCGCAATGAACAAAAATTTGATGGTATTGTTGAGTTGCATGAACAGCTTGTAAAGGATCGCGTATTCGCATTAAGTATTCTTTCCGGTGAAGTTTTAGAACAGCATTAAATCTAAATAAATAACTTATAATAATTTAATAAATTACATGATGATTTCTCAGAGTGAAAGTTTTAAAGTTAAGGATATCTCGCTGGCTGCATTTGGCAGAAAAGAGATTGTAATTGCCGAAAAAGAGATGCCGGGTTTGATGTCGCTTCGTAAAAAATATGGTGCGCTTAAACCTTTAAAAGGTGCCAGAATTATGGGATCTTTACACATGACCATCCAGACTGCAGTTTTGATTGAGACTTTAGTTGAATTGGGTGCCGATGTGAGATGGTGTAGTTGTAATATTTTTTCAACTCAGGATCATGCTGCTGCTGCTATTGCCGAGGCAGGCGTTCCTGTATTTGCCTGGAAAGGTGAGACATTGGCCGAATATTGGTGGTGTACCGAACGGGCACTTGATTTTGGAAATGGTTTCGGCCCAATGTTGATTGTTGATGATGGCGGTGATGCAACGATGATGATTCATCGGGGTTTTGAAGCTGAAGACAATGCTGCCATTCTTGACGCACCGGTTAGTGCTGAGGATGAAATTGAATTGAACAAGGTTTTAAAACAAGTACTTGCTGCCGATTCAGATCGTTGGCATCGTCAGGCGAAGGAAATCAAGGGCGTATCTGAAGAAACGACCACCGGCGTCCATCGTCTTTACCAAATGGTTGAGCAAGGGAAATTGCTGTTTCCTGCTTTCAACGTTAACGATTCTGTTACAAAATCGAAATTTGATAACCTTTATGGCTGTCGCGAGTCGCTGGCTGATGGTATCAAACGTGCTACCGACGTTATGATTGCCGGGAAAGTGGCAGTAATTGCCGGATACGGTGATGTAGGAAAGGGATGTGCACACTCTATGAGATCATATGGTGCAAGGGTTATCATCACTGAAATTGATCCTATTTGTGCATTACAGGCGGCAATGGAGGGTTTCGAAGTGAAGACCATGGATGAAGCAGTTTCGGAAGGAAATATCTTTGTTACAACAACCGGGAATCTGGATATTATTACCGGAGAGCACATGGCAGCCATGAAAGATCAGGCGATTGTTTGCAATATTGGACATTTTGATAATGAAATTCAGGTTTCGCGTCTCGAAAAATGGGACGGAATAACGAAAGTCAATATCAAGCCACAGGTTGATAAATACATTTATGCTGATGGTCATGCAATCTTCCTGCTTGCAGAAGGACGCCTTGTCAATTTGGGTTGTGCCACAGGACATCCTTCATTTGTAATGAGCAATTCATTTACGAATCAGACGTTGGCTCAGCTTGAGTTGTGGAATAAACAATACGAAATCGGAGTTTATCGTTTACCTAAACATCTCGATGAAGAGGTGGCCAGACTTCACCTTGAGCAGATTGGAGTTAAGCTCACTGTTTTGACTCCCGAGCAGGCGAGTTATCTTGGTATATCACCTAATGGTCCTTACAAACCAGATCATTACAGGTATTAATATATTCCTATTATTTAAAAGCGGTAGGAAATGCATTTTTCGCATTCTCTTACCGCTTTTTTAATGTTCAGTTTGAAACGAGCAGGCTTTCGAAGCCCGTAATTATATTGTAGCTTTGAAGATAATGAGTCGCGGGTCCTTTGGAAGTGGGCTGTCCGGCTAATATTAGAGTAAACTCAGATCCGCATTTATTGCATTTGCCGAAAAAGTCGCTGCTGAAAATCGTTCCGGGCTGCGATGGGAGATTTTTGATCGGTTGAGTCATTACAATACCTGAATAGTCTTTCTCATACGGACAGCATGCATCAAAAGCATAATACAGGTTTGAATTTGGATCTACACATACGACGATAATGCCTCGGTAACCTTCATTCTGAAACAATACAGAATTCCCAGGGATCTTTAAGTGGTTATAGTTTACCAGCGATATTGGCAGGTTTACCCTGGTATAAGGCAAGAAAGTATTTTGATCCTTCGAACAATTTACCGCTGAAAGAAGTATTATAGCCAATATCGTAATTTTTGAGATTCGAATACGTTTTAACGTCAACATTTTGTTTATTTTTATGGAATGCTAATATAATCAAAAATGAATGTCAACGCAATAATATTTCAATATGCAGCTATCGGAGATTATTTATTTCTGATCATGATTGCTATTGCCTCAATTATTCAGGCCATCGTTCAAAACAAGAAGAAAAAAGAGTTGCAGGAAACGGTGCCGGAAAAAAATATGCAAACCAATACTTCTGTGCCGGAGGTTCTTGAGGCAAAAACAGAGACCATGAAGGGATATGAAGCCCCTGTGCATAATATCTTTGATTCGATAGAACAATTTCTTGTACCTGAAGTTGAAGATGAAAAATATAATTGGGATGATGATTTTGCTGAGGCAAAAACAGCAGAAGAAAATAAAGAAGACGAATTCGAAAGCGCCCGGAAACAGGAAATGAAATTAAACTCAGAAATTTCAGCGCAAAATACGTTACCTATTTCTCAAAAAAACGTAAAAGATATTCCGGTAGTTCGATATAAATCAAGGATCAGGGATGGGTTTAGCCTGAGGAAAGCAGTTGTTTATTCCGAAATTTTGAATAGAAAGTATACTTAATCAGCGGTTCAATCAATTTTCAAGCTGATATTTGTATTTTCTTGGATAATATTTTTAAATTTGTATTCAATTAGATCGGGAAGGGTTCTGGCGTGCCGGAGTTCTTCTTATTTTTTATGTGTAATCAGCAAAATTTTTTTCCAAATGGGCAAAATTACTTATATCTCTGCAGAAGGATTGAAAAAACTTAAAGCAGACCTTGACCAAATGATCAATGTCGACAGGCCGGCTATTTCCAGAAATATAGGAGAAGCTATTGAAAAGGGAGATATTTCAGAAAATGCAGAATATGATGCTGCCAAAGATGCCCAGGGAATGCTCGAAGCTAAAATTTCGATGTTGCAGACTCAGTTGGCAGGTGCCCGAATTATAGACCAGTCAAAAATTGAAACGGATGTTGTTCAGATTATGAACAAGGTTACGATCAAGAATACAAAGAACAATTCTACAATGGCTTACACGATCGTTTCAGAACACGAAGCTGATCTGAAACAAGGAAAAATAAGTGTGAATACACCTATTGCGCAGGGGCTTATGGGTAAGAAAATAGGCGATGCAGTTGAGATTAAAGTTCCGTCAGGTGTGATTCCATTCGAAATTATTAATATCGAACTTGGAATGTAATTGTCTTAAATTTGAATGTTATGGCAAGTATTTTCTCAAAAATAGTAAATGGCGAAATTCCGTGCTATAAAGTGGCCGAAGACGGGAACTATCTCGCCTTTCTTGATATTTTTCCGCTTGTAAAAGGTCATGTATTGGTGATTCCGAAAGTTGAGATCGACTATTTGTTTGATCTTGATGATCAAAAATATGTGGAACTCATGCTTTTTTCTAAACGAGTTGCACTTGCGTTAAAAAAAGCGATTCCCTGTAAGAAAGTGGGTGTTGTGGTACTCGGACTCGAAGTCCCTCACGCACACATTCATCTTGTACCAATGAATACCGAGCGTGACATTAATTTTTCAAAACCAAAATTGAAACTTACTGCTGAAGAATTTACCGAAACCGCTGCCAAAATAGCTGGTGAATTTGTATAACAATCAGTTATTTAGAGCGGTGTAGTTTTATTCTATTTTACCCGGTCCGGATTTTGGCGGATAAACGCTTCCCAATTCTTACAAGAGCCATCACCTACAGGATTTTTCAACTGTAAAAAGTGACAAACAGCGGTTGCCAAACCATCTGTGGCATCAAGGTCATTAGGCATAATTTCAAGATTAAACATTTGCTTCAGAAAATAGGCGACTTGCTCTTTGGTAGCAGAGCCGTTTCCTGTTATTGCTTGTTTGATTCGCAGCGGTGCGTATTCAAAGATTGGAATACCCCGGTACAACGATGCAGCCATTGCCACACCTTGCGCCCTGCCAAGTTTTAGCATCGATTGAACATTCTTACCGAAGAAGGGAGCCTCAAGCGCCGTTTCGTCAGGTT